>Ga0209040_10000024_pt1 | contig 104827 bp, 114 predicted proteins | sample BogFormECP12_OM3_FD_188240 | JGI IMG/M metagenome (GOLD analysis project Ga0209040, IMG submission 188240) | Bog forest soil microbial communities from Calvert Island, British Columbia, Canada - ECP12_OM3 (SPAdes) (version 2) | ecosystem: Environmental > Aquatic > Freshwater > Wetlands > Bog ... | reverse complement strand
CGTTGGCACCGCAGCACGACGGGGTACCGATGCGTATCGGGCAATTCGTGCCGTCCTGGACGGCGAATCTGTCATTCAGCCGGGATGAGCAGATACAGTAGTACAAAGTGCACACAGAGTTGCACAGAGTAGATATTTGGCGCTTCGCGCCGGTCTTTGAACAACCGTGCGGACAGCCCATTGGAATCTTCTTCTTTGTGCAACTCCGTGTCCGATTACTTTCTTTTGCCCCAAAACGATTACTTGGTCGCTTCGCTCCCCGCCGCGGCCAGGATCCGCTGCGCCAGCTTCCAGTGCGGCCGATCGATCATCTTGCCGTCGAGCGCGAACACGCCAGCGTCCGGGTTGGCGGTGAAGGCGTCATTTACCCGCTCGGCCCAGCGGACCCGCTCGCGCGAGGGGGTGAAGGCAGCGTTCACGATGTCGATCTGCGCCGGGTGGATCAGGATCTTGCCGGCGAAGCCATCGGCCTCGGCCGCTTCCGCCTCGCGCCGCAGGCCGGCGGGGTCGCCGTGATCCGGATACGGCGTGTCGATCGCCGGCACCCCGAGCGCGCCGGCCGCGACCAGCACCTGGGCGCGCGCCAGCACGACAGGCGCCGGATAGGATCCGTCCGGATGCCGCGGCGAGATGCCCAGGTCGGCCGACAGGTCCTCAGCGCCGAAGCAGATCGCCAGCAGGCGGGAGGCGACGGCGGCGTAGCCGCCGAGGGTGAACACCGAACCGGCGGTCTCGGTCACGATCGCTATCACGCCGATGGAGCCGAGCGGAGCGCCGGCGGCGGCCTCGAGCGCCTCCAGGTGGTGACCGAGCGTCGCCAGGTCCTCCGGCCCGCTGCACTTCGGCAGCATGACGGCGGCCGCCCGCGCCGGGACCACCGCGGCGAGATCGTCGAGGTACCAGGGCGTGCTGCGCGGGTTGACCCGCACGATCAGCCCGCGTCCAGGGTGTGCCCGCACCATTTCGGGGACCATCGCCCGTGCGGTCGGTTTCGCCGGCGCGGCGACGGAATCCTCGAGGTCAAGGATCACCGCATCGGCGGCCGAGGCGATCGCCTTGGTCATCTTCCGTTCGGAATCGCCAGGCGCGAACAGGGGGCTGCGCAGTCGCATCCAGTAATCTTGCGCCCCCGGCATCGATATGCAATCAGCGGCGCACGGGGGAACCCATGCAAAGAAGACGTCCGGGGTGAGCGACCCCATCCTGGAAACGGTGCACCTGACGCGCGAGTTCGGCGGCTTCGTCGCCGTGGACGATGTGTCGCTGACGGTGCGGGAAGGCACGATCCATGCCCTGATCGGTCCGAACGGTGCCGGCAAGACCACCTGCTTCAACCTGCTCACCGCGTTCCTGCCACCGACCAGCGGCACGATCCGCTTCAAGGACCATGACATCACCGGCATGAAGCCCGCGCTGGTGGCCCGCCTGGGTCTGGTACGCAGCTTCCAGATCTCCGCGGTGTTCCCTCACCTGACGGCGCTGGAGAACGTGCGGCTTGCCTTGCAGCGCGCGCGCGGCGCCAGCTTCGACTTCTGGCGGTCGGAGAAGGTGCTGGGCATCTACGACGACCGGGCGCGCGAGCTGCTGTTCGACGTCGGCCTGACCGGCGAGGCCGACACCGTGGTGACGCAGCTCCCCTATGGTCAGAAGCGCGCGCTGGAGATCGCCACCACACTTGCGCTGGATCCCGAGGTGATGCTGCTCGACGAACCGACCGCCGGCATGGGCCATGGTGACGTGGACCGCATCGTCGAGCTGATCCGGCGCATCCGCGGCGGACGCACCATCCTGATGGTGGAGCACAACCTCTCGGTGGTGGAAGGGTTGTGCGACATCATCACCGTGCTGACACGCGGGCGCATCCTGGCGGAAGGCGACTACGCCACCGTCTCGGCCAATCCCGACGTGATCGCCGCCTATCTGGGGACACCGCATGCTTGAGGTGAAGGGGCTCAACGCCTGGTACGGCGAGAGCCACATCCTGCACGGCGTGGATTTCGAGGTGCGTGAGGGAGAAGTCGTGACGCTGCTGGGCCGCAACGGCGCCGGCAAGACCACCACGCTGAAGTCGATCATGGGCCTGGTGCCGCGGCGCGAGGGCAGCATCGTGTTTCGTGGCCGCGAGCTGGTGAACCTGATGCCCAATCTGGTCGCGCGGTCCGGCATCGCGATCTGCCCGGAGGAGCGCGGCATCTTCGGCTCGCTCAGCGTCACGGAGAATCTGGTGCTGCCGCCGGTCGTGGCACCCGGCGGGCTGGACATCGATACGATCTACACGCTGTTCCCCAACCTGAAGGAGCGCGCCAACACCGCGCACGGCACGCGGCTGTCCGGCGGCGAGCAGCAGATGCTGGCGATCGCCCGCATTCTGCGCACCGGGGCGAAGCTGCTGCTGCTGGATGAGCCGACCGAGGGCCTGGCGCCGGTGATCGTGCAGCAGATCGGCCGCACCGTGCGCGAGATCAAGCAGCGTGGCTTCACGGTGTTGCTGGTGGAGCAGAACTTCCGCTTCGCGCAGACGGTGGCGGATAGGCACTACGTGATGGAGCACGGCCAGGTGATCGACATGATCCCGAACTTCCGGCTGGAGGCCAGCATGGACAAGCTGCATGAGTATCTTGGTGTATAAGTTTGGGCTGTCATTGCGAGGAGGCGAAGCCGACGAAGCAATCTCGGGCCGAGTGCGCAATTGGCCCGGGATTGCTTCGTCGCTTAGCTCCTCGCAATGACAGCCACTTCAGGAAGGATTTGACCCCATGACCATCTCTCGCCGCACTCTGCTCGGTAGCGCTACCGCCGCGGCTGCTTTGCCGCTCGTGCGTCCGCGCGCGCAGGGCGCGCCGACCGTCAAGATCGGCGTGCTGAACGACATGTCCGGCCCTTATCTGAATACCGGCGGCCCGACCTCGGTGATCTGCTGCAAGCAGGCGCTGGAGGACTTCGGTGTCGCGGGCAAGGGCATCAACATCGAAGTGATCAACGCCGATCACCAGAACAAACCCGACCTCGCGGTGTCGATCGCGCGGCAGTGGTTCGACCGCGACGGCGTCGACATGATCCTCGACGTGCCCACGTCCTCGGTGGCGCTCGCAGTACAGGGCGTGACACGGGAGAAGAACAAGGTCTTCCTGGGCGTCGGCCCGGCCACCACGGCTTTGACCGGCGAACAGTGCTCACCCAACTTCGTGCACTGGACCTACGACACCTACATGCTGGCCAAATCGACCGGCGGCGCGATGGTGAAGGCGGGTGGCGACACCTGGTATTTCCTCACCGCCGACTATGCGTTCGGCAAGCAGCTTCAGGCCGACACCAGCGCGTTCGTGCTGAGTTCTGGCGGCAAGGTGATGGGTTCGTCGGCGTATCCGTTCCCCGGAACATCCGACTTCTCGTCGTTCCTGGTGCAGGCGCAATCGAGCCGCGCCAAGGTGCTGGGCCTGTGCAATGCCGGTGCCGACACGGTGAACTCGATCAAGCAGGCGCGTGAGTTCGGCGTGAACCAGACGATGAAGCTGGCGGCGCTGCTGATGTTCGTCACCGATGTGCATGCGCTGGGCCTCGACGTGTCGCAGGGACTGAACCTGACCGAGAGCTTCTACTGGGACCTCAACGATGGAACGCGTGCCTTCACCAACCGGGTGAAGCCGAAGACGCCGAACAACTGGCCGAACATGATCCATGCCGGCTGTTATTCGGCCACGCTGCACTACCTGAAGACGATCGCCGACATGGGCTCGGCCGAAGCGAAGAAGGACGGTGCCGCGACCGTGGCGCGCATGAAGCGAATCCCGGTCGAGGACGACTGCTTCGGCAAGACCACGATTCGCGAGGACGGCCGCAACCTGACCACGGCCTATCTGTTCGAGGTGAAGAAGCCGTCCGAAAGCAAGGGGCCGTGGGATTATTTCAAGCTGGTCGCGACCACGCCGGGCACCGAAGCCTATCGGCCGCTGAGCGAAGGCCATTGCGGGTTCATCGGCAAGGCATGACGGCAAGCGCACTGGCATGAAAGGCGAATCCGCGCCCCCACCGTCATGGCCGGGCTTGGCCCGGCCATCCACGTCTTTACGTCTCGTGCGAGGGAAGGACGTGGATGGCCGGGCCAAGCCCGGCCATGACGGTGGGGGTTCGCGCGAACGACAGGCATCAACGGGGATGCTACCATGATCATGATCTTCGGCATCCCCGGCCCGCTGCTGTTCGGCCAGCTCCTGCTCGGCCTGATCAACGGCGCGTTCTACGCGATGTTGTCGCTTGGGCTGGCGGTGATCTTCGGCATGCTGAACATCATCAACTTCGCGCATGGCGCGCTGTTCATGATGGGCGCATTCGCCTCCTGGATGCTGCTGGAATACGCCGGCATCGGCTACTTCCCGGCGCTGATCCTGGCGCCGCTGATCATCGGCGCGTTCGGCGTGGTGCTGGAACGGACCATCATCAGCCGGCTCTACCATCTGGACCATCTCTACGGCCTGTTGCTGACGTTCGGCCTGGCGCTGGTGATCCAGGGCCTGTTCCGCAACTATTATGGCAGTTCCGGCCTGCCGTACCGCATTCCTGACATCCTGCAGGGTGCCACCGATATCGGCTTCATGTTCCTGCCCAACTATCGCGGCTGGGTGGTGCTGGCGGCGTTGGTGGTGTGCCTTGCCACCTGGGCGATCATCGAGAAGACGCCGCTCGGCGCCACGCTGCGCGCGGCGACCGAGAACGCGCCGCTGGTGCAGGCGTTCGGCGTGGATGTGCCGCGGCTCATCACGCTGACCTACGGCGGTGGCGTTGCACTTGCCGCCTTCGCCGGCGTGCTGGCCGCGCCGATCTACTCGGTGAACCCCAACATGGGGGACAACTTCATCAATACGGTGTTCGCCGTGGTGGTGATCGGCGGCATGGGCTCGATCATGGGCTCGATCGTCACCGGCTTCGCACTCGGCGTGATCGAGGGCCTTACCAAGGTGTTCTACCCGGAGGCTTCGGCAACCGTCGTATTCCTGGTGATGGTGATCGTGCTGCTGACGCTGCCACACGGCCTGTTCGGAAGGCGCGCCTGATGTTCGGCTTCTCCCGTTCGCAGCAGATTGCCTTCCTGATCATGCTGGCGCTGATCGTGCTCTGCCCGTTCGTGCTGTATCCGGTGTTCCTGATGCGGGTGCTGTGCGTGGCGCTGTTCGCCTGCGCGTTCAATCTGATGATCGGCTATGTCGGCCTGCTGTCGTTCGGCCACGCGGCGTTCTTCGGCATGGGCAGCTACGTCGCCGCCTGGACCATGAAGTTCTGGCATGTCGATGCATCGATCGCCATCATCCTCGGCGGCGCGACCGGCGCCGTGTTGGGACTGTGCCTGGGTTACCTGGCGATCCGTCGCTCCGGCATCTACTTCGCGATGATCACGCTGGCGCTGGCGCAGATGGTGTATTTCTTCTGCGTCGAGGCCCCGTTCACCGGCGGCGAGGACGGCATCCAGCAGGTGCCCCGCGGATATCTGTTCGGTGTCATCCCGCTGGAGAACGACATGACGATGTATTGGCTGGTGGCGGCGGTCTTCCTTGGCGGCTTCCTGCTGATCCACCGCATCATCCACTCGCCGTTCGGCCAGGTGCTGAAGGCGATCCGCGAGAACGAGCCGCGCGCCACCTCGCTGGGCTATCGGACCGATGACTACAAGCTGATCGCATTCGTGCTGTCGACGATGCTGGCGGGCGTGGCCGGCGGCACCAAGGCGCTGGTGTTCGGCATCGCCACACTGACCGACGTGCACTATTCGACGTCCGGCGAGGTGGTGTTGACCACGCTGCTCGGTGGTCTGGGCACGGTGTTCGGACCGGTGATGGGTGCGGTGCTGGTCACCACGATGGAGAACTATCTGGCGCAGTTCGGCCAGTGGGTGACGGTGACGCAGGGCGCGATCTTCGTGATCTGCGTGCTGGCGTTCCGCCGCGGGGTGATCGGCGAGATCGGCGGCGCGCTGCGGCTGGCGCTGTGAACGATCCCCCCCCTGTCATTGCGAGGAGCGTAGCGACGAAGCAATCTCGATCGGGATTGCTTCGTCGCTACGCTCCTCGCAATGACAGACGGACGCGACGATCCGCCGCTCGTCCCAAATGCCGAGGCAGATGCGCTCGTTGCCGAGTTCCAGCAGCAGGTAGGGATCGAGCACGACCTCTTGTTGCAGCAGTTCACCGAGGATCAGCGCCGATCCCGGCGCCTCGCGCTGCAGATCGCGCGCCAGCCGTGCGATCGGCACCGGCACGCCGAGTCCGTTCAGCATTTCCGCTGCAACGACGCGTTCCTCCCACCGCGCACCCGCACTCACGCGGAACACGCCGAACACGATCAGCAGTGTCATCACGCCAAGCCAGAACAGGCTGAGCCAGGACGGTAGCAGCGAGCCCGGCAGTACGCCGTTGGCAATGCCACCGCTCATCGCCATGCAGAACACGGAGCCGATCAGCCCTACCGGCAGCCAGGTCTGATGCTGGTGCCAGAAACTCGGTGCGAAGCGCTCGAGTTGCGTCTGCTTGTGCGCGGCCAGCGCCTCCAGCGGCACCGGCCTCGCGCGGTATTCGCCGAGGATTTCGGCGAGCAATCTCGGTTGTGTCGGCGCGAGCAGTGCATCGAATGGCATGGCCCATGCCTCCTAGCAGCGATAATTAAAGCCCTTGCGGTCGACGGCACGCACCAGCCCCTGCCATTCCGCGCGGCCGTATTCGGTCGTATCGCGCCGTTTCCGCATCCGTTCTCCGGCCTTGCCGACAATGTCGTCGTCGATCGGCATCGGCGGCGAACCCAGGGTGCGGGCGATCAGCTCCAGCTCGCAGGCGCGCTCCAGGCAATACATCCGGAACAACGTGCCGTGGATCGTCGGTCCGAGCGTCAGCAACCCATGATTGAGCAATACCACGTGGCTGCCGTTCTTGCAGGTGCGACCGAGCGCCTCGCACTCTTCCGGCGAGGCGGGCGCGCCGTATTCGTGATAGGCGACGTCGTCGTAGACCTGCAGCGCGTCCTGGCTGATCGGGCGCAGCCCATTCTGCAGCAGCGAGATTCCGGCACCGGCGCGCGTATGGGTGTGCATCACGCACATCGCATCGGGACGCGCCTTGTAGACGCCGCTATGGATGGTGAAGCCGGCATTGTTGAACTTGCCGCCCTCGCCGAGGACGTTGCCATCCAGGTCCATCTTGACCAGGCTCGACGCGGTGATCTCGTCGAACATTTCGCCATAATTGTTGATCAGGAAGGTGTTAGTCTCATCCGAAATGCGCGCGGACATGTGGGTATTGATCAGGTCGGTCCAGCCAAGGTGATTCACGACGTGATACAGCGCGGCGAGTTCGCAGCGGGTCTGCCATTCGGCGTCGGTCATGCTGGTCTTGGGCAGCTTCAGCGCTGCTGACATTCGCGTTCTCCGTGCGTTCGCGTACCGGCGGGTGCGCGGGTTTCGCCTATCCTGGGAGAGATGCCGCTGGTCCGCAACCCTGGCGCCGTCCTCCAGGGAAGCTGGCTTTCCGCGACCCCGGACGGTATTCTCGGCGCTGCGAACATCGGTCTAGGTTGCCCGGCGCGATCCTGGTATGGCGCATCGCTGAGGAGGGAGGCGTTTGATTCGTGCCCGCGCCGTACGGCTGGCATTCGCGTGCCTGCTGCCACTGTTGTTCGTCGGTTCCGCGTTCGCACAGCCTCGCGCCGCGCCGCCGCCTGCCGCCCGGTCGGCCCCGGCAACCGCCCCGGTGCGCGGTGGCGGCACCGTTGCGGCGATCAAAGTGGAGGGCAATCAGCGAATCGAATCTGGGACCATCATCTCCTACATGCTGGTGCAGCCGGGCGACCCGTTCGACCCCGACCGCCTGGATCGCAGTCTGAAGACGCTCTACGCCACCGGCCTGTTCCAGGACGTGCGGATCACCCGGGAAGGCGACACGCTGGTGGTGCGTGTGGTCGAGAATCCGCTGGTCAACCGCGTCGCCTTCGAAGGCAACAAAAAGTTGACCGATGATCAGCTTCGCCCGGAGCTGCAGCTCAAGTCTCGCGCCGTGTTCACGCCGGCGCTGGCCGAACAGGACCGACAGCACATCCTCGATTTGTACGCCAAGCGCGGCTATTACAACGCCCGGGTCGACCCACAGGTCATCCGGCTCGATCAGAACCGAGTGGACGTCGTGTTCCAGATCAACGACGGCTCGATCACGCTGATCAGCAAGATCGTGTTTGTCGGCAACCACGAGTTCAGCGAGGACCGCCTGGCGGAGGTGATCAACACGCGCGAGGAGCGCTGGTGGCGGTTCCTCTCCACGTCCGATGAATATGATCCGCAGCGGCTGAACTTCGACAAGGAGCTGCTGCGGCGCTTCTACCTGAAGAACGGCTACATCGATTTCGAGGTGCGGGCCGCAAAATCCGAATTGGCGCCTGACCGGTCCGGCTTCTTCCTCACCTTCAATATCAGCGAAGGCGAACGCTATCGGGTCGACAAGATCACGATCAACTCGCAGCTTCGCAACCTCAGCAGCGATGACCTGCGCGGCGATCTGGAAATCAGCGAAGGCGACTGGTATGACGGCGATGCCATCGGTCGCAGCGCAGATGCGATGGAACTGGATGTCCGCAACCGTGGCTATGCGTTCGTCGAGGTGAAGCCGAAGATCAGTCGCGACGCCGAGAAGCACACTGTCGAACTCGTGTTCGATGTCGGCGAAGGCCCGCGCGTTTACGTCGAGCGGATCGATATCGTCGGCAACACCCGGACCAAGGACAAGGTGATCCGCCGCGAGTTCCGTCTGGCCGAGGAAGATGCACTCAATGCCGAGGCGGTGCGCCGTTCGCGGCAACGGCTGCAGGACCTCGGCTACTTCAACAATGTCGACATCAAGACCTCCCCGGGATCGGTGCCGGACAAGGCGGTGCTGACCACCACGGTCGACGAGAAAGCCACCGGCGAACTTACGCTGGGCGGCGGCTATTCGACAGATGCCGGCGCACTGCTCGACATCGGCCTGAGCGAAAAGAATCTGATCGGCACCGGCGTCGCCGCCGGCATCAACGGCGTGCTGGCGCAGAAACGCAGCTCGATCACCGGCTCGATCACCGATCCCTATTTTCTCGACCGAAATCTGGTCGTGGGCGGCGACGTGTTCCTGATTCAGACCAACTACCTGGGCACGGAGCCCTACGACGAGAAGCGCGTCGGCTTCGATGTCCGCGCCGGGTACGATTTCAATGAGTATCTGCGTCAGGTCTGGAGCTACTCGCTGGTCGGACGTACTGTTTTCAACGTCGCGACGAACGCCAGCTTCTACATCAAGCAGGAAGAGGGCTACACGCTGCTGTCGCAGGTCAGCCAGGCGATCACCTACGACCATCGCGACAGCAAGATCGACCCGCATGCCGGCTATCTTGTCTCGCTCGGCACCGACGTTGCCGGTCTGGGTGGCAACGAGCACTTCGTCCGCAGCAACGTCAGCGGCCAGTATTTCATCCCGTTGGACCGCTTTACCGGCAACAGCGACTGGGGCGTCTCGCTGAGCGGGAATGTCGGCTACCTGTTCAACGAAGGGCAGCAGGAGCAGATCATCGACCGGTTCTTCCTGGGCGGCGACAATCTGCGCGGCTTTCAGATCGGCGGCGCCGGCCCCCACGATGCGGTCACCGGCGACCCGGTGGGCGGCCGGTTCATCTGGACGGAGTCCACCGAGCTGCGCTTTCCGCTGCCGATCTCGGCCGATATCGGGCTGTCTGGCCGCAGTTTCGTCGATATTGGCGGACTGACCGAGGCCAGCTTTCAGAACCAGGCGGAATGTGTCAGATTGAGCGGGGCGCAATGCATAATTCTCCAGTCCTCGGCCCCCCGCGTCGGCATCGGTGTCGGTTTGTCCTGGCACACGCAATTCGGTCTGCTAAACATTGACTTGACACCGTTCGTGATCAAGCAAGCGAAGGATCAGACGCAGGTCTTCCGATTCGGCTTTGGTACGAGGTTCTAGTGTTCACAACCCGCCTTCCCACGGTGGCCGCGCTGGCGGCAGCCGTTCTGTCCGCCCAGATGCCGCACGCCGCGGCGCAGCAGAGCCCGCAATGGTTCGTGCCCAATCAGCCGCGTGCCGCGGCTCCCGCGCGGCCGGCGCCACGCCCTCCACCGGGACCCCAAACGGAAGCACAGGGCGCCGCCCCCCCAGGTCTCGCGACGGAAGGGGCCGCGGCGGGCGCGGAAGCCCAGTCGCCGCAGGTCCAGGTGCAGCTCCCGCCGCCGCCCGAGGTGCCGCCGCTGCCGAAAGGGCCCACGCCGCCGGCGGCCATCGTCGGCGTCCTCGCGGTCGCCGACGTGTTGCGCGCGTCAACGGCGTTCCAGCAGGCTGACAAGGAGTTTGTCACGCGGCGGCAGAAACTCAACGAGGATGCGCAGAAGGAGCAGATTGCCTTGCGCGACCTCGGCCAGGCGCTGGCCAACGAACGCGGCAAGCTGACGCCGGAGCAGATCCGCAACCGCGAAAAGGAGTTGCAGGACCGTATCGCCGAGTCGCGCCGTGTATTCGGTGAAAGGAATCGCGTCATCCAGGAGGCAAGCCAGTATGTGATGGCGCAGATCGACCGCGCCGTCGAGATGGTAACGCAACAGGTGGCGATCAGCCGAGGCATCAACCTGGTGCTCAACCGTGCGCAGATTCTCGGCGTGACCCCCGAGTTCGACCTGACGCCGGCAGTGGTTGAGGACGTGAACAAGGTGCTGGTATCGGTGGTGATCCCACCGGACGGCGTCTCGCCGGCGGCGATGCAGCCGAAGGAGGGTGTCACCCCGGCCACCGCGCAGACCGGGGCGCAGCCCGCCACGCCGCCCGCGAAGCCGCCTGCCACCCCACCCGCGGCGCAGCAGCAACGCCGGTGAGCCGGCGCCAGGTGCGGGCAGATGGATTGGCCGCCGATCGCTGGGGATCCCCGCTTCTTCCGCCGGAGCGGCCCATATAGCCTGGCCGCGGTGGCCGATGCGGCGGAGGCCGAGGCCCCGCTGCGTCGCCTGATGCTGACCGGCGTGGCGCCGTTGCAGACGGCCGAGCCGACCGAGGTGAGCTTCCTCGACAACCGCAAATACGCGTCGGCCCTGGCCGAGACGCGCGCCGGCGCGGTGATCGTGCATCCCGACCTGGCGGAACGTGTGCCGCCGAGCGCCGTCGCCATCGTGGCGGCCGAGCCCTATGTCGCCTGGGCGCGCGTGGCAGCGCTGTTTCATCCGCTCCCGCCGGTACAGGCCGGCGTGCATCCATCCGCGGTGCTGGCGCCGGATGCGGCGGTGGATGCGAGCGCCGAGGTCGGGCCGCTGGCCGTGATCGGCGCGCGGGCCGAGATCGGTCCGCGGTGCCGCATCGGGCCCGCCGCCATCATTGGTGACGGTGTCGTGCTGGGCGCGGACTGCCGGATCGGCGCGCACGCCTCGCTCAGCCACGCGCTGCTGGGCACCCGCGTGGTGGTGTATCCCGGTGCGCGCATCGGCCAGGACGGCTTCGGTCTCGCGCTGACCGGCGAAGAGATTCTGAGCGTGCCGCAGCTTGGCCGCGTGGTGCTGGAAGACGATGTGGAGATCGGCGCGAACACCACGATCGATCGCGGCTCGATGCATGATACGCGCATTGGCGCCGGTTCGCGCCTCGACAACCTGGTGCAGATCGGGCACAACGTACACCTTGGCCGGGGCTGCGTGATCGTGTCCCAGGCTGGCATTTCCGGTTCCACGATCCTGGAAGATCACGTCATGGTCGCGGGCCAGGCAGGTCTGACGGGCCATCTCCGAATCGGACGCCGAGCGCGGATCGGGGCGCAGGCCGGCGTAATGTCGGATGTGCCGCCCGGTGCCGATGTGGTAGGCAGCCCGGCGCAGCCGGTGCGCGAATTCTTCCGCCATGTCGCCGTGTTGCGGCGGCTGGTGCGGGAGGCGACCGCACGGCGGTCGAAGGGCAAGGCGGCGGAGACAGATACGGACTGATCGTCATGGATTCGCCCGCGACTGAGGCAGGTTCGTCCGGTGCCACCATCGATGTGGTTGACGTTGCGCGCATCATGCACGCGATCCCGCACCGTTATCCTTTCCTGATGATCGACCGGGTGGTCGACGTGGTGCCCAACCGCTCCGCGATCGGCGTCAAGAACGTTTCGGTCAACGAGTCGTTCTTTGCCGGCCACTTTCCCAACCACCCGGTGATGCCTGGCGTGCTGATCATCGAGAGCATGGCGCAGACCGCGGCGGTGCTGGTGGTGGAGACGCTGGGTCCGAATGCCTCCGGCAAGGTGGTGTACTTCATGTCGATCGAGGGGGCAAAATTCCGCCGACCGGTGGTGCCGGGGGACCAGCTCCGCATCCATGTCACCAAGGACCGCAATCGCGGCAACGTCTGGAAGTTCAGCGCAGTGGCCCGGGTGGATGGGATTTCCGTGGCCGAGGCCACCTATGCCGCGATGATCATGGACCGCGCGCCGCCGACCTGACACCCGGCGCCTCAATCACGCCAAAATCTTCGGGGAAACAATCGGTTACCAGCCGATTATCGAAACATCAGGCAACAATGATTGAGTTGGTGGCCGGCTCGTGCCGCCCTAGCCTCTCGGCGTCATTGCCTACAGTGAGATGCGCCAGAATGGATGCCATGCCCGACACGATTGCGCTGCGACCGGCCGGTGCTGTCATCCACCCGACGGCTGTGGTCGCGCGCGGCGCCGAGCTGGGGGCGGGCGTTCGGATTGGTCCCTACTGCACGGTGGGCGCCAACGTGGCGATCGGGGACCGCGTCGAGCTGGTGTCGCATGTCGTGGTCGACGGGCACACGCGGATCGGTCCTGATGTGGTGCTATATCCGTTCTGCAGCGTCGGGCTCCCGCCGCAGGACCTGAAATACGCCGGCCAGCCGACCCAGTGCGAGATCGGCGCGCGCACCCAGGTGCGGGAGCACTGCACGATCCACCGCGCCTCGGTGACAGGTGACGGGGTCACCAGGGTGGGGAGCGACTGCCTGCTGATGGCGGTGGCGCATGTCGCGCATGACTGCACGGTGGGCGATCATGTGATCATCGCCAACAACGTGGTGATGGGCGGCCATGTCTCGATCGCCGACCATGCGGTGATCGGCGGGTCGGCGGCGATCCATCAGTTCGTCCGCATCGGCCGTGCAGCGATGATCGGCGGCGTGTCCGGCGTCGAGGCGGACGTGATCCCGTTCGGCAGCGTGATCGGCAACCGTGCGCGGTTGGCGGGGCTGAACGTGATCGGCCTGAAGCGGCGGGGGTTCGACAAGGCGCAGATCCAGTTGCTGCACAACGCGTTCCGCGACCTGTTCCGCCACGAGGGCGTGTTCGCCCAGCGGCTGGCCGCGGTACGCGACCGCTATGCTGACGAGGCGCTGGTGGCCGAAGTGTTGACATTCATCGACGCTCCCAGCCACCGCGGGCTGATCCGCGCGGAGTAGCCGGTGGCGGCTGAACGGCCGGCGCTCGGCATTCTGGCGGGAGGTGGACGGTTACCAGGTCAGGTGGCGGCGGCGGCGCGGGCCGCCGGTCGGAACGTGTTCCTGATCGGATTGGAGGGTTTCGCTGACCCTGCCGTGCTGGCGCCTTGGCCGCATGAGGTGGTGCGGATGCTCGCCGCGGGACGCATCCTTGCTGCTTTGCGCGAGCATGGTTGCCGGGAGCTTGTGCTGGTCGGGCCGGTGCGGCGGCCGTCGCTGCTGGATCTGCGGCCGGATGCCGAGGGTGCGCGCATCCTCGCCCGCATCGGTCGCGCGGCGTTTGCCGGTGACGATGGGCTGTTGGCGGCGGTGGTCAGGGTGTTTGCCGAGGAGGGATTTCGCGTCCTCGGCGTGCACGAGGTTCTGGACGAGGCGCTGGGCCCCGTGGGGCTGCTGTCGCGTACCGCTCCGGATGCGGTGGCAATGGCGGACATTCGCCGCGGCATTGCGGTCGCCCGCGCGCTGGGTGCGATCGATGTCGGGCAGGGCTGCGTGGTGCAGCAGGGGATCGTGCTGGCGGTCGAGGCGGCCGAGGGCACCGATGCGATGCTGGCGCGGTGCGCGTCGCTGGCGCGGCCAGGGCGGGGTGGGGTGCTGGTGAAGCTGGTGAAGCCCGGTCAGGATCGCCGTGCCGATTTGCCGACTGTCGGGCCCGAGACGCTGCGCGGAGCTGCGGGTGCCAGTCTGCGAGGGGTTGCTTTCGAGGCCGGAGGCACCATTCTGGCCGAGCGCGACGCCACGATCGCCGTGGCGGACGCGGCGGGGCTGTTTCTGCTAGGTCTCGGTCCAGATGAGCTGTCGGAAAGGGGAGAGAGCACATGAGCCGCTATCTGCACACCATGCTGCGCGTCGGCGACCTCGATCGCAGCGTCGATTTCTACTCGAAGGCGTTCGGCATGAAGGAGCTGCGCCGGCGCGACGTGCCGGACGGGAAGTATACCCTGGCGTTCGTCGGCTATGGCGATGAGGACAGCAACACCGCGATCGAGCTGACCTACAACTACGGCGTCGAGAAATACGAGATGGGCGGTGCGTTCGGCCATCTGGCGATCGGCGTGCCGGATGTGGCGGCGGCGTGCGAGGTCGCCGCCAAGGCGGGCGGCACGGTTACGCGGCCGCCGGGGCCTGTGAAGTTCGGCACCACGATCATCGCGTTCGTCAAAGACCCGGACGGGTATATGATCGAGCTGGTGCAGCGGACCTAACCGCGGGACCCCGCGCTCGCCCGACGAAGCGGGCGAGTATCAGGAAAATGTTGGTTCGCCCGCGACGGGATCGGGAATAAAGCCAGTCGGCACCGGGTCTTCAGCTGGTGTGACGGAGAGGCTGTCGCGGCGCAGGGAGGGTATGCCATGCGATCGAACCAGGACCGGGCTCTACCTGGCTGGGCAGGAGTCGCTATCCGAAGGGTCATGGCCTGGACCAGACCGCGAACAATGTTGTGCCTCCCGTCAATCCGGTCGTCGGTTCGTTCACGGTCACGTTCGATCCTGCTCTCGGGGCGTTCAGCAATCGAACAACCGGCATCGTGGTCAACAGCCTCAACCTTCTGGTGGCCTCGCCAATCGCTTTCTCTTACTCGCCCACCAACACTTACGAGCTGCAAATCGGGGGACTGGATCAAGGGACGGGCGGACTAACGGATGGAGTCAACGATTTCCTCGTGGACATCTTTGACTCTACCAGGGCGGCGCCGTTCTTCGGCGACATGGCCTACACCATCTCCGCAACGAACGTGGCGACCGGACAGTTCTCGTCATTTGGGCCGTTGAGCCGCACCGATGGGACCGTCACCCTGGTACCGGCATCGACCGTCGCGGAACCTCCGATGTTCGCCCTCTTACTGGCCGGCGGGCTGCTGTCAGTGGCTGTCCATGCAACGCGCAGGAAGCGCCATCCGTGATCTGTCCGATCACCGGCTGGCGTCGAGGGCCGCTTGCAGCATCCACGCGGCGGCCATCCGGTCCACCGCCGCGGCGCGCTTGCGCCGGCTGAGATCCGCCTCTCCGACCAGGAGCCGGTTGACTGCCGCCGAAGACAGCCGCTCGTCCCACAGCGCGGTCGGCAGGCCGGTGGCTTCGGCCAACGCCAGGGCCCAGTCACTTGCCGCCTGGGCTGCCGGGCCGATCGAGCCGTCCATCGACAGCGGCAGCCCGACCACCAGCCCGCCGGCGCCCTCCTTGCGTGCGATTGCCACGATCTCCGTGGCGTTGTCCCGCAATTTGCCGCGCCGGATGCTGCCATAGGGCGAGGCCAGCGACAGGCTGACATCGGACAGCGCCACACCGATCGTCCTGCTGCCGGGATCGAGCCCGATCAGGCGTTGGTTGCGGGCCAGCGCGGCGCGCAGGTCGCGTAGGTTGAACAGGGCCATCGGCCGTGGTTATGGTCCGGCGATCCAATCCGGAAAAGGCTCGCCGTCATGGCGCTGGAACCCGCGACCATCCGCCGCATCGCCACGCTCGCCCGCATCCATGTCGAGGACGCCGAACTCGCCACGCTGGCGGCGGAGCTGAACGGCATCCTGGGCTGGATCGAACAGCTCAACGAGGTGAACGTCGATGGCATCGAGCCGCTGACCGGGGCGCAGCAGATGGCACTGAAGATGCGCGAGGACGTGGTGACCGATGGCGGCTACCCCGACAAGGTGCTGGCCAACGCACCGGAGCGGGCGGGGGATTTCTTTGCCGTCCCCAAGGTAGTCGAGTGACCCTTACCGACCTCACCATCGTGGCGGCGCGCGACGGACTGCGGGCGCGCGACTTCAACGCGCGTGAACTGACCGAGGCGCACCTGGCAGCGATCGCCGCGCTGAACTCGCGGCTGAACGCCTTCATCACGGTGACCGGCGAGCGCGCGCTGGCGCAGGCCGACGCGGCAGACGAGGCCCTGGCGCGCGGTGAGTTCGCGCCGCTTGCGGGCATTCCGCTGGCGATCAAGGACCTGTTCTGCACCGAGGGCGTGCGCACGACGGCGGGCAGCCGCATCCTGGAGCCGTTCGTGCCACCCTACGAAAGCACGGTCAGCGCCAATCTGCTGCGCGACGGCGCGGTGTTTCTCGGCAAGGCGAATATGGACGAATTCGCCATGGGCTCGTCGAATATGACTTCCGCCTATGGGCCGGTGGCGAACCCGTGGCAGCGGCGGCAGGACCAGACGGCATTGCTGGTGCCAGGCGGTTCGTCCGGCGGCTCGGCGGCCGCGGTGTCGGCACGGCTGGCGATGGGGGCGACCGGCACCGATACCGGCGGCTCGATCCGCCAGCCGGCGTCGTTCTGCGGCATCGTCGGGATGAAGCCCACCTATGGCCGTTGTTCGCGCTGGGGCGTGGTGGCATTCGCCTCGTCGCTCGATCACCCCGGTCCGTTCGCACGCACGGTGCGGGACTGCGCGATCCTGTTGGGCTCCATGGCGGGACACGATCCGAAGGATTCCACCAGCGCCGACATCCCGGTACCGGATTATGTCGCCGCGTGCGGGCGCAGTGTCAAAGGCATGCGCATCGGTGTGCCGCGCGAATATCGCGTGGATGGCATGCAGGGCGAGATCGAGACCTTGTGGCAGCAAGGACTGGCCTGGCTGCGGGATGCCGGGGCGGAGCTGGTCGATGTCTCGCTGCCGCACACGAAATACGCGCTGCCGGCCTACTACATTGTCGCGCCGGCCGAGGCGTCGTCGAACCTGGCACGCTATGATGGCGTGCGCTTCGGGTTGCGCGAGCCGGGCGAAGACCTGCGCGATCTGTATGAGCGCACGCGTGCGGCGGGGTTTGGCGCGGAGGTGCGGCGCCGCATCCTGATCGGCACGTATGTGCTGTCGGCCGGTTACTACGATGCCTACTATCTACGGGCGCAGAAGGTGCGCGCGCTGATCCTGCGCGATTTCACCGAAGCCTTCGCCACGGTGGACGCACTGGTCGCTCCGACCGCGCCGTCCGCGGCATTTGCGCAGGGCGAGAACATGGACGATCCGGTGCAGATGTACCTGAACGATGTGTTCACCGGCCCCGCCGATCTCGCCGGTGTGCCGGCAATGTCGGTGCCGTCGGGACTGGACGCCAACGGCCTGCCGCTCGGGTTGCAGGTGATCGGCAAGCCGTTCGATGAGGAGACCTTGTTCGCCGTCGGCGCGGCACTGGAACGCGCGGCGGGGTTTGATGCGGTGCCGCAGATCAGGGCGTGACGCGCCAGCGCACTCAGGGGACCCAATTCTCAACTTCCAGGCCCGGGATGTCGCGAAAATCCGCAACGTTGTTGGTCGCCAGAATCGAATGCGTGCTGAGCGCGTGTGCTGCGATCATGCGATCGAAATCCCGGCCACGTACCCAACCGCATTGGGCGATGATCAGGCCATAGGCCTCCGCCGCGGCCGCATCAAACGGCAGCACCGGTATGTGCCTGAGCAGGATGTCAAGGCGCATGCGGCGGATCACTGTATCGGCCGGAGACCGGTAGATCCCGCGTTGCAGTTCCGCGAGGCTCAAGGCTGACAGCAGCACCGCGCCGTCGTGTTCTACCAGCTTGTTGAGTACGGCATCTGTTCCGTCGCGCGCGTGGATGGCAATGTTGGTGTCGATCAGATACGCCACGCTCAGTCCCGATCGGGCAGCTCGATCGGCTCGCGACGCTGCACTGCGGATGGCTTCGGCATGGCACGCAGTTCGCTGACCGCGGCCCGCAAGTCCTGCCGTCCGGGAAAAATCGTGATCACGTCGCCATGCCGTGTGATGGTCAATTCGACGCTGGTATCGGCATAGGCCAACTCCGCTGGGATTCGCACGGCTTGGCTGTTGCCGGATCGGAATGGGCGCGTGACGGGCATGTCGGCTCCTGGGCTTCGGCCGTGACCTTATGACCGGGCCAATGCGACGTCAATCCGCGTACATACGCGCGAGCGCTGCTCTGAATCTCCCGGACCTGCGGGATGCAGGGGGAGGTGGACTGAAGGCGGCGAAGAAGGGATGTGGCGCATCACCCTCAACGATTAGCCACGAGACCGCCCTGACCGTGTGGTTGCGAAGTTGGGGCCTCGAGTTGCTGTCGGGTGTTGCGGGAGCTAATAGCCGAGCAGAGGACTTGGGCTTCAGACTGGAACGGACCAATGACCTATTCCATTGAAGGGTCCACCGGCGCGTGGGAAGTGGTCGTCGGGCTGGAAGTCCACGCCCAGGTGATCAGTCGGGCCAAACTGTTCTCCGGCGCTGCCACCGATTTTGGCGCGCCGCCCAACTCGCAGGTGAGCTTCGTCGATGCGGCGTTCCCCGGCATGCTGCCGGTGATCAATCGCGAGTGCGTGGCGCAGGCGGTGCGCACCGGCTTGGGGCTGAATGCGCACATCCACACGGTGAGCCGGTTCGATCGCAAGAACTACTTTTATGCCGATCTGCCGGCGGGATATCAGATCAGCCAGTATCAGCACCCGATCGTCGGCGAGGGCAAGGTCGAGATCGAGCTCGCTGACGGCTCCACGCGCGAGATCGGGATCACGCGGCTGCATCTGGAACAGGACGCGGGGAAGTCGCTGCACGACCAGCATCCCACCAAGACGTACATCGACCTGAACCGATCCGGCGTGGGGCTGATGGAGATCGTGTCGAAGCCCGATATCCGCTCGCCCGAGGAGGCGGGCGCCTATCTGCGCAAGCTGCGCACCATCCTGCGCTATCTCGGGACCTGCGACGGCAACATGGAGGAAGGCTCCATGCGGGCCGACGTGAACGTGTCGGTGCGCAGGCACGGCGAACCGTACCGCACCCGCTGCGAGGTGAAGAACGTCAACTCGATCCGCTTCGTCATGCAGGCAATCGAGGCGGAGGCCAAGCGGCAGGTCGAGGTGTGGGAATCCGGCGGCGCGGTCGATCAGGAGACGCGGTTGTTCGAAAGTGGCCGCGGGATCACGCGCTCGATGCGAAGCAAGGAGGATGCGCACGACTATCGTTATTTCCCCGACCCGGATCTGCTGCCGCTGGTGCTGGACGAGGCGTGGGTGGCGGAGCTGAAGGCGAAGCTGCCGGAGCTGCCGGATGCAAAGAAGTCACGGTTCATGCAGGACTATGGACTGACAGCGTACAATGCCGGTGTGCTGGTGGCCGATCAGGCGACCGCAGACTACTACGAGACGGTGGCTAAGGGCCGCGATGCCAAGATCGCCGCAAACTGGGTAATGGGCGATCTGTTCGCCGCGCTGAACCGTGCCGGACGCACGATCGCTAACAGCCCAATTGCAGCCCCAGCACTTGGTAAGTTGCTCGATCTGATGGCGGACAACACGATCAGCGGCCGTATCGCCAAGGACGTGTTCGAGGTGATGGTGGAGACGGGCGACGACCCCGCCGACATCATCGCAGCGAAGGGTCTGCGTCAGGTCACCGACACGGGTGCGATCGATGCTGCGGTGGCGAGCGTCTTGGCGGCGAATGCCGACAAGGTGGCGGAATACAAGGCGGGCCGCGAGAAACTGTTCGGCTTCTTTGTCGGCCAGGTGATGAAGGCGATGGCCGGGAAAGGCAATCCGGCGCTGGTGAACGAGGCGTTGAAGCGGGAGCTGTCATAGGGTTCCGCGCTACACCATTCGCGTTCCAAGATATCGCGCCCGCAGCGGCTTCAGCACCGCGATCGCCAGCACCGCCGTCGTCACGTCGGCCACGATCGCCACGGCGAACACGCTGACCCAGCTTCCCGTCGCATCGTGCAGCAGCGATGCCAGCGGTCCGCCGAAAATCGCGCCGATTCCTTGCGCGATGTAGAGACAGCCGTAGTTGCGCGTCGCATTGCGCGTCCCGAACGTGTCGGTCAGTGTCGAGGGGAACAGCGAGAAGATCTCGCCCCAGCCGAAGAACACCAGGCCGGACAGCAGCACGAACAGCAGCGGATCGCCGCGCGTGACCAGCCACAGCGTCATCGCCACGCCTTCCAACGCGAACGCCAGGCACATCGTATTCTCGCGCCCGATCCGGTCGGAGAGCCAGCCGAAGAATGGCCGCGTCAGGCCGTTGGTGAAGCGGTCCACGGTCAGCGCGAGCGGCAGCGCCGCCAAGCCGAACACCATCGCCTGAGTGATGCCGAAGTCGGCGCCGAATGCCGCCATCTGCGAGGTCACCATCAGTCCCGAGGTGGACATCAGGCTCATCATCACGAACATCAGCCAGAAGATCGGTGTTTTCAGCATCGTGCCGGTTGCGGTGAATGCACCATCATCCGCGTCATCCGTTGCTGACGTGGGCGGCGGGCGGAGGCCGAGCGCGGCCACGAAGCCGACCGCGCCGAGGATCAGTCCGAACTGCAGCAATGTGGTGCGATGGCCGGCACTCGCCAGCAAGTTGGCGATCGGGAACGTGGTGACGATGGCGCCCATGCCGTAACCGGCGGCCACCACGCCGGCGGCGAAGCCGCGGCGATCCGGAAACCAGCGCACCATCTGTCCGACGACACCGATATAGACGATGCCGGTGCCGAGACCGCCGATGACCCCATAGGTCAGGTAGAGCATAAGCAACGAATTGACCTGTGCGGCGAGCACCCACGACAGTCCGGTGAGCACGGCACCGAGTGCGATCAGCCGGCGCGGGCCGAAGCGGTCCACCAGGTAACCCTGGAACGGCGAGAAGAAGGTCTGCAGCACGATCAGCAGCGAGAACGTCACCTGCAACGCCGCCGGCGCGACACCCAACGCGTTGCCGAGCGGTTTGGTGAACAGTGTCCAGACATATTGCGGGCTGGAGATCGCCATCATGCAGATCAGGCCCAGGCCCAACTGAGTCCAGCGGGCCGCCGGATGCGCAAGCGGCATGTCGAGGCTGGCGGCGGAGTCGCTCATCGGTCCGGTCTCCTGACGATGTGATGACACGAAGAGAAGCAAACAGCGAGCCACGCCACGCAACCCGCGCTGGGGCCGATTTGCTCAGGAAATAATCGGATGTGCAACCGGTTTGCCGGTGTTGCAGCCGGGCCGTCGCTCGGTGACAATTGGCGGTGCAGTCATGTCACAGGAGGATGCCATGCCGATCGAACTCCACACCTGGAACACGCCGAACGGCCGCAAGATCAGCGTGGCGCTGGAGGAGATGGGCCTGCCTTACAACGTCCATCCGGTGAACATCGGCAAGGGCGAGCAGTTCAATCCTGACTTCCTGAAGATCAGCCCGAACAACCGCATCCCCGCGATCATCGATCCCGAGGGTCCGGGCGGCACGCCGATTTCCATCTTCGAGTCAGGCGCCATCCTGATCTATCTCGGGGTGAAGACCGGAAAATTCTATCCGTCGGACCTGCGCGCGCAGATTCCGGTGCTGGAATGGCTGATGTGGCAGATGGGCGGCTTCGGCCCGATGCCCGGCCAGGTGCACCACTTCCTGCAGGTGGAGAATGAGCAGGACCGCCGTTATGGCCTTGAGCGCTACATGAAGGAGACGCGCCGGCTGTACGGCGTGCTGGACAAGCGGCTGTCGCAGGTCGAGTTCGCCGGCGGGCCGGTGTCGATCGCCGACTTCGCCATCCTCGGCTGGGCCTGGCGGCATGAGCGCCACCAGGTGGACCTCGCCGACTTCCCCAACGTCAAGCGCTGGTACGAAGCGATGATGGCGCGACCCGGCACCAAGCGCGGCTTCGAGGTCGCGCTGAGCTGAGCACTTCGATCGCGATCAAACGGGCGGATGCCGCGATTGAGTTTGGTTTGGAATAAGTCGGCTCGATGTCAGTGGCCCGTCCGGGTTCGGGCGGGCTGAGTGGCGCCCCAAAAAGTTGGCAATTCTTCGCTGTTCATGGGGTCTTCCCCCCACGACAACGGCAGTGGCGCGACCGAGGCGTTCGCTGGCGACACGGCCGCGTGAAGCCGGCGGCATTCATTCCAGATTGGTGGGTATTGACCGACATTGTGGCAACCAGTGAAAGCACACATTCTATTCCTGGTATGTTCTAGACCGGGCATGGCCCGGGAGGCAAGAGAATTGGCGGCGATGTCGCACCAACCAACCCGGTTGGCCGCCGAGCGGGGCAGGGACGTCGTTATCGAGCCGTATCTCCCATCGCTTTTCTCACGTTATCGAACAGGAACCGAAATCCATTGACGGCTGCGTCGCCTAAGGGCAGAGCTTCGATCTGTGCGAGACCTCGCTGTTCAGCCCAGTCCATCTGAAACAGCAGCGCGTCGCGATCAGGATGGGAACGAGCCACAGCGGCACAGAAAATACTGAGCGCGTGCGCCTGACCGGTGAGATACTGGAGCGCGTAGGCAAAGCCTTCCGGCTGCTCGGACATGCGAATCACTCCTGGTTGCTGCGACAATCCTACAGTAGCTGAGCAAGGCGGCGCGAGCACGCGGACCGCCTGGTCTGGCGACACCGAGCGCGGCGACAACATTCGGATCATCTCGGCCCGTCGGGCGGAAAAGCATGAGCAAGACAGGTACTACCGTCAGAATTCATCGTGATGGCACGATGCACCGTGTGATGCCGGATGGCGGCGAAGTGCTCATGCCCGCACCTGGCCCACTCGTGCCAATGACCGAAGCCGAAGTTCACGTCGCGGCGCTCGCCGACCCGGACGCACAGCCTCTCACCGAGGCGAGGTTGGCGCGGATGCGTCCGGTGCCGCGCGCAAAGACATTACGACACGCGCTTGCGCTGACGCAGGATGAATTCGCGACGCGGTTCCAGATTCCAATCGGCACGCTGCGCGATTGGGAACAGGGCAGAGTGGAGCCCGACCAGGCGGCGCAGGCTTACCTACGGGCCATCGCCGGCGATGTGGCGGCGGTGCAACGGGCGCTGGAGGCTGGGCCGCGAAGGAGCAGTGAGCCCCATACACTGTCAAAGGGACGTCACGGCGACCAGCGCATCGCTAACCAATCGAGCAGGGAGGCGTGGTTGCCTGCGTGACCGTCAAAAGGCGCGCGAGCGGGACAGGGACGTTGTTATCCAGCAGTTTATCCCATCACTCTTCTCACGTTATCGAACAGAAACCGATATTCGTTATAGGCTGCGTCGCTCAGGGGCAGAGCTTCGATATGTGCGAGACCTCGCTGTTCGGCCCGGTCCATCTGAGGCAGCAACGCGTCGGGATCAGGATGGGCACGCGCCACAGCGGCGCGGAACAGGCAAAGCGCATGCGTCTCGCCGGTGAGATACTGGATCGCGTGGGCAAATCCGTCCGGCTGCGTGGACATGCGAATCACTCCCTGGTTGCTGCGACAACCCTACGGTCGCGGGGCAAGGCGGCGCCAGCACGCCGCCGGCCCCGGTCGCAAGCCGGCGGCAGCAGAGGCTCGATCAGCGTCCACTCGTCCTCCGTCGTGTCACTTGCGTAGCCCAGCCCATCCTGCTGATATTTCAGCCGGGTGATTTCAATCCAGGCCATCGTCGACCCCGTTGAAGCTCGCAACCACGACCGAATCACAGGTCACTGAAATCACTCAACTTAATTTCGGTCAGCGTTCAGGCAGCAAACACCTGTGTTGGTCTTTCGGGACAGCCCGTTGGTACTTGTCTCGAAGTGGCAGCGATGAGGCGGCGGCGCAGTGACAAAGGAAGGTAGCAACGTTGGTGTCATGCTTCCGATCACCTACCGACTGCGACGTGCCTTGGCAGGGTTCGCGCTGCCGCTGCTGTTGATACAGGCAAGCTGTCCACCAGATGCCGCATGCAATCTCGAGCAGGTCGCTCAGGTGCCACTGGAGCTCAAGAACCACGTCTTCGTGCTCCCGGCCACCGTCAACGGTCACGCAATAGAGATGCTATTGGACACAGGTGCGCAAAAGAGCCTGCTTGGGGAGGCGGCGGTTCAGCGCTTGAACCTGGTCCGCGATGCGCGATCCTACACGTCCCTTATGGGTCTGAGTGGCACGTCGGCAACGCCAGATGCCCGCATCGACAGCATGTCGATCGGCGCGGTGGCGCTGTCGGTAGGCCGGTTGTCAGTGAACTCGTTCGGAGGCAACCAACCGTTCGACGGCATCCTCGGCCTGGACATCCTGCGGCAGTACGACCTCGACATCGACGGGCCGAAGCGGATGCTTACGCTGTATCGCGTCCGCCGGTGCGAGCCGGCGGCGCCACCTTGGGACGAGCCGGCCGTGCCGGTCGCCGGATTCTCCACCCGAACAGGCTGGTTGAAACTGCCCTTCAAGCTAGACGGTATCGAGGGAACCGGTTTCCTGGACACCGGGGCATCCAACACGATGATCGCGCCACACATGGCGCAGCGGCTTGGCCTCACCAATCAGGTCCTGGCGAATGATCGCATGATTAAACTACATGTCATTGCCGGCGATGACACTCCGTCGCACGTCCATTGGTTCGATACCATCCAGATCGGCCCCGTGGTAGCGCGGCACCCGTATGCCTATGTGCTCGCAGAGCCGCCGCCGCCGCTTGGTGGGGATCCAAACTTTGGCGATGGCGTCATCGGTCTTGACCTTCTGGGCGGCCAACGCATCTGGATCTCGATCGGGACTGGTCGCCTGTATCTGGCGCGGAATGGTGGCGGCTGAGTGCACGCACTTGCAACGTCCTGCTACCCTCCGCCACCCGCCTCTCTTCCTCCCCGGGACCCGCCCCATGCTCTCCACCTTCCCCCGCTACCCCCTGACCTTCGGTCCCACCCCGATCGAGCACCTGTCCCGCCTCACCGAACACCTCGGCGGCGCGGTGGACATCTACGCCAAGCGCGAGGACTGCAACTCGGGCCTCGCGTTCGGCGGCAACAAGCTGCGCAAGCTGGAATACATCGTCCCCGATGCGATCGCCTCCAACGCCGACACCCTGGTCTCCATCGGCGGGGTGCAATCCAACCACACGCGCATGGTTGCGGCGGTGGCGGCGAAGCTCGGCATGAAGTGCCTGCTGATCCAGGAAAGCTGGGTGCCGCATGAGGACGCGGTCTACGACCGGGTGGGCAACATCCTGCTGTCCCGCATCATGGGCGCCGAGACCCGGCTGGTGGACGAAGGCTTCGACATCGGCATCCGCGAAAGTTGGACGGCGGCGCTGGAAGAGGTGCGCGCCAGGGGCGGCAAGCCCTACCCCATTCCGGCTGGCGCCTCGGTGCACAAGCTGGGCGGTCTCGGCTATGTCGGGTTCGCCGAGGAGGTGCGGGCGCAAGAGGCCGCGATGGGTTTGCGCTTCGACTATATCGTCGTGTGCACCGTCACCGGCTCGACGCATGCCGGCATGGTGGTGGGTTTTTCCCCCGACGGCCGCGCGCGCAACGTGATCGGCATCGACGCCTCCTGCACTCCGGCGCAGACCAGGGCGCAAGTGCTCGACATCGCGCGCAACACGTCCGTTCTGGTCGGCGGCAAGGACATCGCGGCGGACGACATCGTCCTGCTGGAGGACTACGCCTATCCCGTCTACGGCGTCCCTTCGAAGGCGACGCTGGAGGCGATCCGCCTATGCGCACGGATGGAGGGCATGATCACCGACCCGGTCTACGAGGGTAAGTCGATGCAGGGACTGATCGACCTGGTTCGGAAGGACTTCTTCCCGAGCGGTTCAAAGGTGCTGTACGCGCATCTGGGCGGCGGGCCTGCGCTGAACGGCTACAGCTACACGTTCCGCAACGGCTGAGTCATTCCGAGGCCAGTTGGGTCGCGCCTAGGTGGTGGTCGCTTCATATTCCGCCGAGATGTCCTGCCCGGTGTAGTCCGGCATCAGACCTGCCGACACCAGGCTCACCACCGCGCAGGCGGCGATGTAGATCGCAATGGCATAGCCCGTTTGATACGTGGCGTACAACGCGGTCGCGATCAGTGGCGCCGGACCGCCGGCGATGACCGAGGCAAGCTGGTAGCCGAGTGATGCGCCGCTGTAGCGCAGCCGCGGGGTGAACGCCTCGGCGATCAGCGCGGCCTGCGGTCCGTACTGGATGTCGTGCGGAATCAGCGACAATACGATCGCGATGAACACCGCGGACGGAATCGCGGTCTCCAGCATGCCGAAATAGAGGAAGCCGAACAGCCCGGTCACCGCCGCGCCGATCAGGTACATGTTCCGTCGGCCGATCCGATCGGAGATGTGGCCCGACAGCGGGATGGTGACGAACGACACGCACGAGGCAACCAGCACGGCAGACAGGATCAGATTGCGCGACATCTTCAACGTGCCGACCGCGTAGGCGAACACGAACGCGGTGAAGATGTAGAACGGCGCCTGCTCGGCCATGCGCAGAAAGGCGGACAGGATGATCTCGCGTGGCTGCCTCCTGATCACCTCGATGATCGGCGTGCGTTCGATCCTCCGCTCCTGGACAAGCTGCCGGAACACCGGCGTCTCGAGGATGCCGAGGCGGATCCAGAGGCCGATGCCGATCAGGATGATGCTGAGGAAGAACGGCACCCGCCAGCCCCAGGTCGCGAAATCGGCGCCGGTCCAGGCGCTGACGCCGAGAATCACCAGGTTCGACAGGAACAGGCCCGAGGGCACGCCGAATTGCGGCCAAGAGGCCACCAGCCCGCGGCTGCCATGGCTGCGCGCCCATTCCATCGAGATCAGTACCGAGCCACCCCATTCGCCGCCGACGCCGATGCCTTGCAGCGTGCGCAGCACGGTCAGGATGATCGCGCCCCAGATGCCGATCGATGCATAGGGCGGGACGAAGGCGACCAGGAATGTGGCGATACCCATCAGCATCAGGGTGGCGATCAGCGTCGCCTTGCGGCCGATGCGGTCGCCGTAATGCCCGAAGATCGCGGCACCGATCGGTCGGCCGATGAAGCCGATGAAGTAGGTACCGAACGCCGCCAGCGTTCCGGTCAGGGGATCTTCGTTCGGGAAGAAGAGTTTCGGGAAGATCAGGCCGGCGGCCGTGCCGTAGATGAAGAAGTCGTACCACTCGATCGTCGTGCCGACCGTGGCGGCGATCACCGCCTTGCGCAGTTCCCTGCTGTGCTGGGCATCTGAAAGCGCGCCTTGCGTGGCGGTGACTGCCATGGTTGCACCCTCCCCTGCAGCAGCCCTCATTCCGTGGGGCTGATCCTGCAGCAGGCAGTATGCAATGTACCGCAGGATGCAGCAAACGGATCGATTACATATCGCACCCCGGTCAGGCACAGTCCGTCCGCCGGCGCGGTCGGACCGGCGGCCGAGCGATCGCGCGCCGCCAGCGCCGCGGCGACGCGCTCCACCGGCCAGCTTCCGTCGCCCACCAGCTTCAGCGTTCCCGCCATGTTGCGCACCTGGTGGTGCAGGAAGCTGCGTGCCTCGGCGGTGATCTCGACGATGTCGCCGTGGCGCCGCACGTCCAGCCGGTCAAGCGTGCGCAGCGGGCTGTTGGCCTGACAGGCAGCGGCGCGGAACGAGGAGAAGTCGTGCCGGCCCAGCAGGCTTTGTGCCGCGCGGTGCATCGCCTCGGCGTCGAGTACCGCCTGAACGTGCCAGACGCGGCCGGCGAGCAGGGCAGGGCGGGCGCGCCGGTTCAGGATGCAATAGCGGTAGCTGCGCCCGATCGCCGAGAACCGGGCGTTCCAGCCGTCGGGTGCCGGTGCGGCGTGCAACACGACGACCGGATGCGGTTTCATGTGGAAGTTCAGCGCGTCGCGCACCTTCGCGGCCGGGATGGTGTCCGGCAGGTCGAGTTGCGCGACCTGGGCAGAGGCATGCACACCGGCATCGGTCCGGCCGGCGACCATGCTGGCGACGGGTGCGCCATGGTTCAGCTTGGCGGCAGCGGTTTCCAGCACTTCCTGGACCGACAGCCCGGTGCCCTGGCGCTGCCAGCCGACGAACGGCGCACCATCATACTCCAGCAACAGGGCCCAGCGGGTCATGGATGTGGATAGGGATAAAGAGACTCCCCCTCCCGCAAGGGGAAGGGGTGTCAATGCGGCTTTGGCTTTGCAAGATCGCGTCATCTATCCGCCCAATATCGTGCCAGCCGGCACCGGATGCCCGCGCAGGAACGCGTCCGCCGCCATCGCCGGGCGGCCGGCCAACTGGACCCGCGTCAGCCGCAGCGCACCGGTGCCGCAGGCAACCGTCAGCCGCTCGTCGAGCACCATGCCGGGCGGTCCCGACCCTGTCGCGAGCTCGACCGCCAACACCTTCAGCACCGCGCCACGCAGCGTGGTGAACGCACCGAGCCACGGATCGAACGCACGCACCTGCCGCTCGATCGCAGCGGCGTCACGCGTCCAGTCGATCCGCCCGGCATCGCGCGTCAGCTTCGGCGCGTAGGTTACGCCGTCCAACGGTTGCAATTCCGGAATTGGGTTCTCGGCCAGCGCACGCAGCGCCAGGCGCGCACCGATCGCCGCCAGCTCGTCGTGCAGCATCGCCGCGGTTGTCGTCGCGGTGATCGGCACCGCCTCGCGTAGCAGCATCGGCCCGGTGTCGAGCCCCGCGTCCATCTGCATGATGGTGACCCCGGTTTCGGCGTCTCCGGCCAGCACCGCCGCCTGGATCGGCGCGGCACCGCGCCAGCGCGGCAGCAGGCTGGCGTGGATGTTCAGGCAGCCCTGCCGCGGCGCGTCCAGCATCGCCTGCGGCAGGATCAGCCCATATGCCGCCACCACCGCCGCATCCAACCCGAGCGCCGCGAACGCCGCCTGCGCCACGGCATCGCCGCGCAGCCGTGCCGGCGTGCGCACCGGCAGGCCGAGCCGCTCCGCCTCGACCTGCACCGGACACGGCCGCAGCGCATAGCCACGGCCGGCCGGCTTCGGCCTTTGGCAGTACACCGCGGCGATCTCGTACCCCGCCGTGTGCAGCGCCCGCAACGCCGGCACGGCGAAGTCCGGACTGCCCATGAACGCCAGGCGCATGGCGCTACATCGCCTCGGCGCGCTTCTGCCGAAGCTCCTTGGCCAGCCGGCGCAGGATCATGTTGCGCTTCAGCGCCGAGAGGTGATCGACGAACAGGACCCCATCCAAATGGTCGATCTCGTGCTGCACGCAGGCCGCCAGCAGGCCCTCCGCCTCGATCTGCCGCCGCGCCCCCTCCGTGTCGGTGTAGCGCACCGTCACCTTCGCCGGCCGGGTCACGTCGGCGTACTGGCCCGGCAACGACAGACAGCCTTCCTCGCGCGTTGCCTGCTCCTCGCTGCGCGCGGTGACCTCAGGGTTGATCAGCACGATCGGCGCCGGCTTTTCGTCCGGCATCAGGTCCACAATGGCGAAGCGCAGCCCGACGCCCACCTGCGGCGCGGCAAGCCCGATCCCCGGGGCGCGGTACATGGTCGCGAACATGCGCGACACCAGCCCGCGCACCCGCTCCATGTCGGCCGCGCCGACCGGCTTGGCCCGCGCCTTCAGGATTGGGTCGGGCACTACCCGGATCTCCAGGGTTTCCACCGTCGCGTTCATATCGGGCATGTAGCGGTGCCGCCCCGCCCGATCAACGTCCCGCCCCCTTGCAACCGCGGCCTGCCCTGCCAAGATTCCCAGGCGCCGGGATGCCGTCACGGGTTCCGGCGATGCTTCGCTCCAAGGAGGAGGCCATGACGACGAGGATGTTCACCTCACCGCTGTTCCTGGGCTTCGACCATCTCGAGCAGATGCTTGAGCGCGCGTCGAAGACCTCGTCGGACGGCTATCCGCCTTACAACATCGAGCAGACCAGCCCGTCGGGGTTGCGCATCACGCTCGCGGTTGCCGGATTCACCATGGACGACCTGCAAATCACGCAGGAAGACAACCAGTTGGTAATCCGGGGCCGTCAAACTGACGAGAGCCAGGGACGTGTCTTCCTGCACCGCGGGATCGCGGCGCGGCAGTTCCAGCGGGCCTTCGTGCTCGCCGAGGGGATCGAGGTGAAGGGTGCGTGGCTCGACAATGGGCTGCTGCACATCGACCTTGTTCGGCCGCAGCCCGAGTCGCGGGTGAAGACCATCCAGATCGACCGCGCCAACGGCAGCAACGGCGGCGGCGGGAGGGTCAAGGTCGTCGATAGCGAACCGGGGCAGGAATAGGACCTGGCCGGTCACGACGGTGCCGCAATATGCGGGCCGAATTACCAAAAGGCGCCGGAGCTGCATCGACAGTCCGTCGCCAGGAAGGAGTTGGACGATGAACGCGAATCATATTCAGGCATCGGACGAGGGGGCTGCGATGGCCGCCATTGTCGATATCCGCCACATTTCAACCGAGCAGCTCGCGCAGCTTGGTATGCAGCAGATCGCCTACGTGAAGCCGGTGGTGGTCAACGGGACCGCAGCCTTCGCGATCCATGCCGCCGACGGCACGCCGATGGCGATTGCCGGAGGCCTCGATGTGGCGGTCGCGGCGATCGTCCAGCACGAGATGGTGCCGGCGCAGGTGCACTGAGCCCAACGTCGTTCCCGCGCAAGCAGGGATGACGGGTTACCGCTGGCTCGGATCGATCCAGCCGATGTTCCCGTCGCTGCGACGGTACACCACGTTCAGCTCTCCCGTTGTGCTGTTGCGGAACATCAGCACGGGCTGATCGGCGAGATCCATCCGCATCACCGCTTCGCTCACCGAGAGCAGACTGATCTCGTCGGCCTGTTCCGCGATTACCGTGGCGTGTGCCTCGCCGTTCGAGCCTTGCGCCGTCCCCGCGTCTTCCTGCCGCAGCGTGTATTGCCGCGCCGCTTCCGGTCGCTCGCGATTGGCAATGTCGCGCGCGTGATCGTTCACCCGCCGGCGATAACGTCGCAGCCGCTTGGCAATGTGTTCGGCCGCGTCGTCGAATGCGGTGTTGGCATCCGCCGCCTCGCCCTCCGCTCGCAGCGACAGGCCGCGGCCAGCATGCAGGTTGATGTCGCAGATGAAGAAGCTGCGTGCGCGACTGAATGTGACATGGGCCTCCAGCGCATGGTCGAAATACTTGCTGGCGATGACATCGAGGTGATCCGACACGCGCGTCCGCAGCGCGTCCGACAATTCCACCTGCTTGCCCGAAACCGTGATCTGCATCATGTCTCTCCCCGAACGTGACCAGGCGGGGTGTCATCCCCGGGCCGCTGCCACCGGGCTCCGACCCGGTGGATGACCCGGGGATCAGACCAACGCGAATTTCTCCCGCCGGCGCTGCACCGAGTTGGGGATGCGCAGCGCCTCGCGGTATTTGGCCACGGTCCGCCGTGCGATGTCCACGCCCTCTTCCCGCAACGCTGCCACGATCGCATCGTCTGACAGAATGTCATCGGCCGGCTCCGCATCGATCAACTCACGAATGCGATGGCGCACAGCCTCGGCGCTGTGGGTTTCGCCATCGGTTCCTTGGATCGCCGTGGTGAAGAAGTATTTAAGCTCAAACGTGCCGCGTGGCGTCGCAATATATTTGTTCGAAGTGACGCGACTGACGGTGCTCTCGTGCATTTCCACCGCTCCGGCGATGTCGCGCAGGATCAGCGGACGCAGGTGCGCGACGCCGTGGCGCATGAAACCGTCCTGCTGGCGGATGATCTCCCCCGCCACCTTCAGGATGGTCTGCGCCCGTTGCTGCAATGAACGCACCAGCCAGTTGGCACTCGCAAGCTGCTCGGCCAGGAACAGCCGATCCTCCTTGCGCGCGCGCGGCGCGATCCGCGCATAGAATCGCTCGTTCACCAGCAGCCGCGGCATGGTGTCCGGGTTGATCTCGATCAGCCAGGTATCCTCGCCATTCTGCCGCATCAATATATCCGGAATCACAATCTGCGCCGGCGCCGTGTCGTAGCTCGCCGCCGGCTTCGGATCGAGACTGCGAATCTCGGCAACCATATCGGCGAGATCGTCGGCATCGACGCCGCAGATCGAAGCCAGCCGCCGCATCTCCCGCCGCGCCAACAGATCGAGATTGTCGAGCAGGGCCGTCATCGCCGGATCCAGCCGGCCGCGCTCGTCAAGCTGCGCCGCCAAACATTCCTTCAGATTGCGCGCGAACAGCCCGACCGGATCGAACCGCATCATCTGCGCGCGCACCGCCTCGACATGCTCCAGCGGAATCGCCATCGCGCCGGCGATTGCCACCGGATCCGCGGTCAACCGTCCGGCCGGGCACAGCAGCGCGATCAGATGCGCGCCGATCATGCGATCGACCGGATCGGCAAACGACAACCGCAATTGCTCGCCAAGGTACTCGCGCAACGGCCGCCGTTCATCGGCGATATCCTCGATGCCGCGTTCGTCGGCGTCGAAGTCGCTTGCTCCGCCTCGGCCGGTAATCGCCGAGAGCGGTGGTGCACCATCCGCCACACCGCCCGCGTCGTAGGTCTCGCCAGGATCGGTATCGAGCGGCGCCGCGGTCTCACTCGGCAGCGTGTCCGCCTCGGCAAACTGCGCAGAATCCGCCGTCTCGCTGATCCGCTCCGGCATCTGGTCCGGCGCGGCCCGCTCGGCGTTCGGCAATTCGGCGCTGTCGTCGCGCTCGAGCAGCGGGTTCCGCTCCAGTTCCTCGTCGACGAAGCTTGAAACCTCGACGTTCGAGTACTGCAGCAGCTTGATCGCCTGACGCAGTTGCGGCGTCATGACCAGAGTCTGCGTCTGGCGAAGATCGAGGCGCGGCCCTAATGCCATGAAACGACCTGGTTCTTCATCGGTCTACGGCAATGCATGCTAGGGCGTCGGCACCAACAAAACGTTCACGCGCGGCGACATTAAAGGCTGAACCGCTCGCCGAGATAGAAGCGGCGCACTTCCTGATGCACCACCACTTCGTCGGGACGTCCCTCCATCAGCATCTGGCCGTCATGCATGATGTAGGCGCGGTCAACAATTCCCAACGTCTCGCGCACATTATGGTCTGTGATCAACACGCCGATGCCGCGATCCTTGAGATGCGACACCAGATCGCGAATCTCGGCCACCGCAATCGGATCGATCCCCGCCAGCGGCTCATCCAGCAGTATGTAGGCTGGCTGCGTCGCCAGGGCGCGGGCGATCTCCACGCGCCGCCGTTCCCCGCCCGACAATGCCAGCGCCGGCGTGCGCCGCAGATGACTGATGCCGAACTCGGCCAGCAGCTCGTCCAGCATGAGATCGCGCTTGTCCGCATCCGGCTCCGACACCTCGAGTGCCGCCATCACGTTGTTCTCGACATTGAGGCCACGGAACACGCTGGCCTCCTGCGGCAGATACCCGATGCCGAGCCGCGCGCGGCGATACATCGGCAGGCTGGTGATGTCGGTGCCATCCAGGCTGATCGAGCCGGTGTCCGGTTTCACCAGGCCTATGATCATGTAGAACGTCGTGGTCTTTCCGGCGCCGTTCGGCCCCAGCAGGCCCACCGCCTCGCCACGCCGCAGCTCGATCGAGACGTTCCGCACAACCTGGCGTTTCCGGTAGGTCTTGCCGACGCTGCGTGCGGCCAACCCGGCGCCGCCTGCGACGACGCGAAACTCAGATGCTACCCGGGGCTCCCGCCGCATGTTGTTCATTTCGGTGCGCCCGCCGGAGCCGGGCCGCCCAACTGTTGATTGGTGGCGTCATTGGGTATCACCAGCCCCTGCACCTTTTCGCCCGTTCCAGGCAACAGCCGCGCAATGCCGGTCTTCATGTTGACTTCCGCCTCCGAGCCGTTGAGCTGGTTATCACCGCGTGTGATGCGCACACGCCCCGCCAGGCGCGCGATACCGCTGTCCGGCACATAAACCGCCCGATCGCCGATCGCGGTGTCGGTCACCGTCCGCACTGTGACGTTGCCGTACGCCTCGACCTTCTGCAGCTTGCCGGACGCGGCCAGCGGATCCTCGGTGTTCTGCTGCTTGGGCGGCGGTGTCGGCGTGGCCGGCGCATCGGTGGTGTAGGCGACCAGCGTGTCGGCAGCGATGCGCCGCCCGTCGTTGGTCACCACCACGGCATTGCCGCGCGCCACCGCCATGTGCTTCTGCGACCAGTATTCCATGCTATCACGCGCGGTCAGCACATCGTTTGGTGTGGTCAGCTTCAGGTCCCGCCCGGTCATCACCAGCACCGCCTGGTCCAGATCATATACCGCCCGGTCGCCCTGCGCCTGATCCGTCGGGGTGAAGATCCGCACGCCCCCTTCAGCCTGCACCCGAAAGACCTCATTACCGCCCGTGTCCGGCCCGTTCGCGACACTCTGTGCCGGCTGTGCTGCCTCGGCATTTTTCGGCCGATAGTACGCGGTCAGCCGGTCCGCCAGCACCGTCACATTCTGCCTGACCGCCCTGGCATCGCCGCGTGCGATCACCTCCCGCTGTTCCTGGCGCCACTCGATCCCATCGCTTGCGGTAATCGCTATCGGTCCCCCATGCGAAAGGTCCAACTGCTGTGCCTGGACCGGCTGGAGCGTCACCGTGAGGGCCAGTGCGGCGGCAAGAAAGGCCAAGGGGGCGTTGCCCCCTTGGAACCTCCACCAGGGGACAGTCGTCCCCTGGACCCCTCGGACTGGTTTGTTGAAGGGGGGGCCGGCAGCGGCGGAACGATTGCGAGGTCCGGGGCCGGCCCCCCCTTCAACAAACCAAACTGACAGGGATCCAAGGGCCGGCGGCCCTTGGCAGGGGGTCCAGGGGGGCAACGCCCCCTTGGCCTTCCTTGCCGCCGCACCGGCCCTCACGGTGAGGCTCCGTTCAGGACCAAGTGGGCAGGGCCGGCGAATTGCACGGCTGTCGCTTGGTCGGTGGCGGTGAAGCCTTGGGCGTCGAGGGTGCCGAACGGGCCTTCGGCGTGGGTCGGTTCGGCGCTGGCGGCGGCACCCTTCTTCAGGTCGATCGAGGCGCTGGCGGTGGTCATGGTGGTGCCGTCGTCGCGGTAGAGGGTCACGTCTCCCGACAGATCGAGTTGGTTGGTGTGTTGCAGGAACACGCCGTGTTTGGCCTGCACCATCAGCCACGTGCCGTTTGCCAGGGTGATGTCGCCTTTCAATGTGGTGAGATTGATGCGTTCGGGGTCGACCTGCACCGCGGTCGCCGCGGTCAGCGTGTAGGGGCGGCCGTGTTCGTCGACGCCCCGGTAATGGGCATCGGTCACGGTGGCGCCGCCGATTTCGCGGCTCATGCGCTGGTAGGCGATGCGGGCCGAGTCGGTCATGCGGCTGATTTCCGGCCAGAGTGCGAGCGTGGCGAGCAGCAGTGCCGCGCCAGCAGGCAGCACCAGCTTGGTCAGGTTGATGACCAGGTGTCGGCGAGCCAGGCGGCGCTGGTTGGGTGGCTTACGGACGCGTGCGGCGGCGGCGGCGACCAGTTGCTGGCCGGGCCGGCGCGGCGTGGCGCGGACGGGCAGGGGGCTGATGCTCACGCAACGCCCGCCCGCAGCAGATCGTGGATGTGGAGGATGCCGAGTGGCCGGCTGGCGAGGTCCACCACGAACAACGAGGTGATCGGACGCTCGCGGACGTTCATGGCGTGCAGTGCTTCGTCAACCAGCGCATCGGGTGCGATGGTTCGCGGCGTGCTGGTCATGATGTCGGCGACGTGGCGGCACAGCAGGTCGGGGCCCATGGCGCGGCGTAGGTCGCCGTCGGTGACGATGCCGATCAGCCGGCCGGTCGGGCCGACCACGCCCAGGCAGCCGAAGCGCTTTTCGGTCATCAGCAGCAGGGCGCGGTCCATCGGCGTGTCGGGTGGAGCGAGCGGCATGGCATCGCCGGTGTGCATCAGGTCGCGGACGCGTCGCAGCCGCGTGCCGAGCCGCCCGCCGGGATGGATCTGGTGGAAGTCGGCCGCGGTGAAGCCGCGCCGGGTCAGCAGGGCGACGGCGAGCGCGTCGCCGAGCGCAATCTGCATCGTGGTCGAGGTGGTCGGGGCGAGGCCCATGGGACAGGCTTCCGCCGCAGCCGGCAGTGTCAGGGCGACGTCGGCGGCCTTGGCCAGCGTCGAGCCGGCGCGGGCGGTGATCGCTACCAGCGGCAGGCCGAACCGGCGCGAATGCGCCACGAGGTCCGCGAGCTCCGCGGTCTCGCCGGAATTGGACAGCGCGAGCACGGCATCGCCCGGCACGATCATCCCCAGATCGCCGTGCGAGGCCTCGGCCGGGTGCACGAACAGGGCCGCGGTGCCGGTAGAGGCAAGCGTGGCGGCGATCTTTCGTGCGACCAGGCCAGACTTGCCCATCCCGGAGACCACCACGCGGCCGGTGACGCCTGCCAGCAGATCGACGGCGTGGCCGAAACTGGCGGTCAAGCCGGCGGCGAGCGCGTGCAGTCCGGCCGCCTCGGTGTGCAGCACCGAGCGGCCGACCTCGAGATCTCCAGGATTCGCGGCGGCGGCGATGGTCATCGGTTTCTTTTGACCGGCGGCGACGCAAGGGTCAACCGGAATGACTCCCCGCCGACAAGAATCGTGCCAACGTTGCAGAACCCGACCGGGTCAGTGGGCAAAAATGTCAGGCTGCTCATAGCCGAGCAGATCGAGCCGGGCGCGGGCCGGCAGGAAACCGAAGCAGGCCTCGGCCAACGCCTGGCGCCCCTCACGTATCAGCAGCGCTTCCAGCTTCGCCCACAGCGCGTGCAGGTGCAGCACATCGGAGGCGGCGTAGGCGAGCTGCTCGGCGGTCAGCTCGACCGCGCCCCAGTCGGAGGTCTGCTGCTGCTTGGAAAGATCGATGCCAAGCAGTTCCTTGCAGAGGTCCTTGAGGCCGTGACGATCGGTGAAGGTGCGGGTGAGCCGGGCGGCGATCTTGGTGCAGCGCACCGGAGCGACGGTGATGCCAAGGCTGTGCTGCAGCATCGCCACGTCGAAGCGTGCGAAGTGCATCAGCTTCACCGTGGCCGGATCGGCGAGCAGGCGGCTCAGGTTGGGGCAAGCGTAGCCATGGCCGCCGAGAGCGGGCGGGATGAGCTGCACCAGATGGGCGTGGCCGTCGCCGGCGGAGAGCTGCACCAGGCACAGCCGGTCGCGATGCGGGTTGAGACCCATGGTCTCGGTATCCACTGCAATGACCGGACCCAGCGTCAGGCCTTCCGGCAGGTCGTCCCGGTGCAGATGGATGGTGCCGCCTGGCATGAACTGGGTGCTGCTCACGGTGCTGGTGCCCAGGAGAAGACTCGAACTTCCACGACCTTGCGGCCACAGGTACCTGAAACCTGCGCGTCTACCAATTCCGCCACCTGGGCAAGGGCGCGCGATGTAGCCCCCGCACGCGGGCGCGTCAATCAGAGACTGATGAACAGCCCGAACCCCGCGGCGATGGCACCGATCACGCCAGCACCGATCGCCAGCGCCAGGATGCGTGTCACCACCGCCACCGATGCCAGCACGATGGCGATCTGCAACGCGCCGACCACCAGTTCGAATTGATGGTAGCGATGGAACGCCTCGTCGCGCGCCGCCTGCTGCATCGTCGCCCGCTCGGCGAGCTGCTTCATCCCGTCGCCCCCCGGCTCGTCGCGCAGCCGCGCCTCGGTCTCCTTCGCGCGTTTGATCTCCGCCTGCGGTCCGGCATCGGCGGCATTCGGTAGATTGGCAAGTATGCCCGCCTCGGCCGCCCATGCCGTCGCACGCGCATTTTTCGCCTGGTAGAAGGCGTAGTCGTCAGACAGCCCAATATGATGCGTGAGGTAGGAGTTCTGCTCGCCCTTCTCGCCCATGTCGGCCAACGCCAGCGCCGCGGCCAGCACTGCGATCAGTACCGCAATGCGGCGCGCCGTAGAGTCGGTGTGCGGGCCGGGTTTGTGCTCCGCGTGCTCGATCCCCTCGCGCGCATGTTCGATTGTATCGCTCACCCTTCCACCTTCGTCCTTGCCACGCTGCCGGGTGCCGCAAGCACTTCGCGAACCTTCGCCGCCAGCGCGTCCAGATTGAACGGCTTGGCGATGAAATGCACGTCGTGGTCCAGCACGCCGTTGTGCAGGATGGCGTTGCGCGTGTAGCCGGTGGTGAACAGCACGCGCACGCCGGGCTGCGCGCTGCGTGCGGCATCCGCCAGTGCCCGGCCGTTCACGCCGCCCGGCAGCCCGATATCGGTGAACAGCAGATCGATGCCGCCACGATCGACGATCAGCCGCACCCCCTCCATCGCGTCACCCGCCTCGAGCACTTGATAGCCCATCTCGCGCAGTGCCTCGACCGAGACGCGGCGCACCGCTTCGTCGTCCTCCACCACCAGGATCGTTTCGCCACTGCCGCGTGGCCGCGCCGCCGCTTTGCGGTCGTTGCCGGTCGGCTGCGTCTCGGGACGGACGAATCGCGGCAGATACACCTTCACCGTGCTGCCCTGGCCCGGCTCGCTGTAAATCGCCACGTGGCCGTCCGACTGCTTGACGAAGCCGTATACCATCGACAGCCCGAGACCGGTGCCCTGACCGAGCGGCTTGGTGGTGAAGAACGGCTCGAACACCTTGCTGATCACCTCTGGCGTCATTCCGGTACCGGTGTCAGTGACCGCGAGCATCACATACTGTCCCACTGCCACCTCGGCGTGCGACGCTGCATAGGCTTCGTCGAGGAACGCATTCGCTGTCTCGATCGTCAACTTGCCACCGGTCGGCATCGCGTCACGCGCATTGACCGCGAGGTTGAGCAGTACGTTCTCGAGCTGGTTGGCATCGACGCGTGTCTGCCACAATCCGCCCGTGAGCACAGTCTCGATCGCGATGTCCTCGCCCAACGTCCGTCGCAGCAAATCCGACATGGTGGACACCAGCCGACCGACATCGAGCGGCTCCGGTTCCAGGGGCTGCTGCCGGGAGAACGCGAGCAGCCGATGCGTCAGCGTTGCGGCACGCTGCACGCCGGCCATTGCCGCCTCGGTCAGTCGGCTGAGCGAACCGCTGTCGGGCGGTAGCCGCCGCTGCAGCAGCTCGATGTTGCTGCTGATCACCGTGAGGTGGTTATTGAAATCGTGCGCGATGCCGCCGGTGAGACGACCCACCGCTTCCATCTTCTGCGCTTGGCGTAGCGCTTCCTCGGCCATCTCGCGCCGGTGCACCTCGTCCCGCAGTTGCGCGAGCGTGTCGTGCTGTCGTCGCCACTGCCGCGTTGCCAGCAGACTGAGTGCAAGCAGGCTCAGCGTCGCCGGAATGCCGAAGATCAGATGCGTTGCCATGAGGCTGCGCCAATCGCCGATCACCGCGTTCCAATGGCGGCCGACCGTGACGTAGACCGGATAGTTCGCCAGCCGGCGATAGGCGACCACACGCTCGACGCCGTCGATCGACGAGGTCCCGCGCACCAGGCCGCCCTGTGGCAGATGGGCAATAGCGTCGGCCAGAACCCGGTCGGGCTGACCGCTCTCGGCCGGCGTCGGTTCGGGATAGCCGGCGAGCGGCGTGCCATCCGCGCGCAGCAGGTGCGCGGTGTAGTCGGTGTCACCGCTGAACATGTCGCTGTCGAACCTGGTGAAATAGCTGGGTGAGACGCCGACCAGGATTGCGCCGCTAAAACGTCTTCCCGTGCTGCCGCGGCGGATCGCGACGGTGAACAAGTCGGTGCGGGTCAGCCGGCCGAAGACGACGCCACCGATCTGAAACGGCGCATCACTGTCGCGAAGGGCGATGAAATACTCGCGATCACCGTAATTGGTGCGACGATCGATGGGAAAGCGTGCGGTCGCGACCAGCCCGTGTCCGTCCGCTCCGGTGACCACCAGTGCGGTCACCTGGCTGTAGCCGGCAATCATCGCCGCAAGCCGACTGTGCAGCTCGGATTCGCGCGCGCTCACCGCAGCGTCGTCGAGATCGCCGAGCAGGTCGTTCACTCTGGCGCCGAGCAGGACATAGGAGTCGAGCACGCGCGTCGCCTGCTCGGCGGAAACCGCGAGCGCGCTCTCCAGAGTTGCGTTCGCCTCTCGTACGGTGTTGCGCCAGGCCAGCCAACCACCGCCGGCCAACACCAGCAACGGGAGCAGAACCGACGCGACCACCAGTCCCCGCAAGGCCCATGGGGCACCGGCTCTGCCGCTGCTATCGCTCATCCCTGACGCCGTCTCCGATGTCCGATCGAGTTGCCGCAAACGATTGATGTCATAGTACGGAAGGTGCCGCCAGATGCACACCATGCGACATTCACACCGGTGTGATGACAGAATGCGAGCAAGCCGATGACCACTGCGAAACCGGTCCTGGTGATCGGCAGCCTGAACATGGATCTTGTTGCCCGCTGCGAGCATCTGCCGCGTACCGGCCAGACGGTGTTCGGCACGGACTTCTTTACCGCTGCCGGCGGCAAGGGGGCGAATCAGGCGGTCGCCGCCGCACGGCTCGGTGCGCGCGTGACGATGGCCGGATGCGTGGGGGATGATCAGTTCGGTCACGATCTGGTTGCCGGGCTGCGGCGTGACGGCGTACACAGCGATGCGGTGCAGACGGTGGCGCATCCGACCGGCACCGCGCTGATCACCATCGATGCGGAGGGTGCCAATACGATTGTAGTGATCTCCGGTGCCAATGCAGCGTGTGACACGGCGCTGGTGGATCGCGCGCTGGCTGGCGCCGGCGGGCCGGGGATCCTGCTGCTGCAGCACGAGATACCGGAGGAGGCGAACGCACACGCGATCCGCGCGGCGCGTACGGCTGGGTGGTTCATCGTGCTCAATCCGGCGCCGGCGCGTCCCGTGATGCCCGATTTGCTCCCGCTGATCGACATCATCGCGCCGAACGAAACCGAGGCGGCGGCGCTCACCGGCAGCAGTGATGCGCGCGAGGCGGCGCGGCGTCTGCTGGCGCAGGGCGTGCGTGCCGCGCTGATCACGCTGGGTGCCGAGGGCGCGCTGTACTGCGATGCCGGCGGTGAGTTGCGTTGTCCTGCGGTGGTGGTGCAGGCGATCGATACTACCGCGGCCGGCGATGCCTATATCGGCGGGCTGGCGGCCGCCTTGGCGGATGACCGCAGTGCCGCGGACAGTCTCGGCTTCGCCGCCGCTGCCGCCGGATTGGCGGTGACGCGACTGGGTGCACAACCGTCGCTCGGGACGCGGCAGGAAGTGGCGGAGTTCATCACGCGATATGGGAGGCCGGTGGCAAGGTGATGGGTATCGCTGACGCTCTGCCCATCCTACGAGGTTCTCCGCGCGGAGACGTGTAGGATGGGTAGAGCGTCAGCGATACCCATCACCCCCTGCAGGCGCTCACTTCTTGGGGGGTTTCCGCTGCCAGCGAGGTGCAGTCGCCACTGTCGCCGCTCGTTGTCTCGCCGCAGCACGTTCCGCGGCCACGACCATGTCGTCCAGCGTCTGCGCGCCGCTGAATGCGTTGGCGACAATCAGTTCGGCAAGCGCGCGGTAGCTCTCGAACTGACTTTCGTTGAAGAACTGATTGGCCGTTGTCTGGTGGGGGAAATCCGCATGGGTTGAGAAGTACGCCAGGATATCCGCCGGCAGGGCCTGCGGCAGCCACGGCTTGAGGTACAGCAGATGGCCCTCCGGGGCATCGCGATAAATGATCCTGGCATAGGCGCCGGCGGCATCGAGATCGCGCTTCCCCTTGATGATCGGTGCGACGAACCGGACCTTGATATCGAAGTCGATGGCGGCGAGACGTAGTGCGGCACCCAGATCCGCGTACTGATAGTCGGGATCGCAGCCGGCATCGATCGCCACGATGATGTGGCAGCGCCGGCGCAGCATCTCATAGACACCGAGATTGTCGAAATGTCCGCCGTCCGACAGGTAGATGTCCGCGCGCCTGTCGTTGGCGCGGCCGAGCATCTCGTTGAACATCGGGAACAGCGCGTTGCTGGGCTTGGCCGGCGTCCAGCGCTGGGTGACGGCGGGATTGGGCAGCCAGGCACCCAGCCGCACGTCGAACAGCGTCATCACGAAGGCGGTGGCGGGCGAGGAGTGGTAGCCCATGTTGGGACTGACCGCCGCGCCGGAGATCGTCATCGCGGTGCCGAGGGTGATGCCGCTCTCCACGTCCTCGAGCCCCGCTTCATGCTCCTGCCCGCCGTATTCGGTGGTCCTGACATAGCGGCCCTCGGCATCGCCCAGCGCATTCCGTCCGCCGAGACAGGCGGCGCCGGCGCGCAGCGGCGTGATGGTGAACGGCGCAGCCTTGCGCTCTGCCCAGCCACTCGGCGCGCCCTCCAGCAGGTTGAGTGTGACGTTCACCACCGGGAACAGAATGCCGCGTTGTTGCTTGCCCTGATACAGGTCCTGCATGCGCAGATTGTCGCCGGGATCGAAGCGCGTGTAGGCGTCGGGCTTGCGTTCTGCGGGCGGGCGGGCGGTGCCGATGAAGGCGCGCGCCAGCCGGTTGCGATAGACGCCGTGCATCGAGAACCGGTTGATGTTGATGCGCGCGCCACAATAGGCTGACAGCAGCACCAGCAGGATGATCAGCACCAACGCGATCAACCAGGGATGATCGAGCAGTGAACCGAGCCGTTCAACGATGATGGCGCCCAGCCGGCCAAGCAGCATGAACAGCGTCGCGGCAAACAATAGCGTGGCGAGTGTGATCGCGGCTTCGCGTGCCATGCCCGCCCACCATGCGGGACCGGTCGCGTTGGCGGAGGTCTTGGCGCCGAACGACTTCGCGCTGCGCCCGAGCCAGGCGCCGACCGGCCCGCTGGCAAAGCCGACAACCGCCGCGTAGGTCGACCGCCACTGCTCAAACACCAACACCGGCAGGATCAGCGTGATGGCGGCGAGCACGCTCCAGGCAAGCACGGGAATCACCTTCTCGCCGTTCAGCCGCGCCAGCCATTCGCGATCGAGTTCGGCGTAGGCGGCGGTCCAGCGCAGCCCGACGTAGAGCGTGCTGTGCAGCACCTGCGCGCCGATGACCCAGAGTGGGCCGAGCACGGCAAGCGTCGTGGCCGTCATCTGCTGGCCGAGCGTGGCGCCGAGTTGCAGCAGGAACGCACTCAGGGCGGCGCCGATCGCCCAGAACCCGATATTCCAGGCAAACCCGGCCCAATGCCTGCGTTCGAGCGTCAGCGCAGCGATGACATAACCGGCAATGAGCGCGACAAAGGCGCCGAGCGAAATCGGGGCAAAGGTCCAGGACAGGAACGGCACGGTATCGTAGCGGCTGGCCGACTTCGCGCTGAACCAGAGCGGTGCGAGGAACGCCCACGTCAACACCGGCGCGACCACCCAAAGCTGCACCGTCGCCGCGGGGACGCCATAGGGGCCGGTCTTCGAGGCCTTGTTGTCGTCATAGGCATGGGTCGGCACCGAGCGGCAAACCATGATCGTGCCGCCAAGCAGACAGACGAGACCGGCGATCAGTGCGGTCAGTCCCCAACCCGATGAGACGTCCCACAGCAGGCCGCAGTACAGCAGCGGCACGAGCGCCACGGCCAGCAGGACGGGGCCGAACACCAGCCAGTTCAGCAACACATTGCGCAGCCACAGCACGATCGCTGACCAGGTGTCCGACGAGCCGAAGCCGCCCTCGGGGATCAGGAAGTTGGTGTAGTTGCGCAGGCTGCGCAGCGCTGGGTCGGCGGGATCGGTCAGCGCCTTGTTCGCGGCGCTGAGCGCACCGTTGCCCTTGCCGCCACCGTGCATGATGGTCGCCAGCCAGGCACCGATATAGCCGCCGCCGGAGACGGTGGAGAGGTAGTTGAATTCGCCGAGCAGCTCATTCGTCGCCAGCGCCTGCAACGCGCCGAGACAGAACGCCGCGCTGCGGATGCCGCCGCCCGACAGGCAGAGCGCGGTCTTCGTCGTGCCGCGCAGATCCGCTTCGTGTTCGCGCAGCCATTGCCGCGCGCGTGGCGCCGGACCGTCGGTCCAGTCGTCGCAGAAGATCGCCGCGTATTCCTCGAGCAGCGCGTCCCTGCTGCCCAATATTGCATCCGGAATGGGTGGGTTCGCCTGCTGGCTTTGCGACATCGGGTCGTCCGTCGGATGATGGCGCTGGCAAGACTGCCAGAGTCGCCACGCCAGTGCCACAAGAGGGCGCCGGCCCAACACGGAGACACCTCATGGCGCCGCGCGTCGACCCCGTCGCTTCCGACAACGAAGTCCCCGCCCGCACCGGCGTCGTGGTGATCGGCGGCGGCATCATCGGCACCAGCACGGCGTTCTTTCTTGCGCGCAAGGGCGTCCCGGTGGTGCTGTGCGAGAAGGGCCACATCGCCGGCGAACAGTCGAGCCGCAACTGGGGCTGGTGCCGCAAGATGGGCCGTGATCCGCGCGAGATTCCGCTGGCGATCGAGGCGCTGCGGCTGTGGCCGGAGCTGAATGCGCTCACCGAAGCGGAGACCGGTTTCCGCCAGTGCGGCATCGTCTATCTGTGCAAGACGCCGGCGGATATGGCGAAGCGCGAGGCCTGGCTGGAGGAGGCGCGGCCGTATCAGCTCGACACCCGGATGTTGTCGCGCGACGAGGCCGTTGCGGTGCTGCCGGGGCTGACCGGCGACTGGCAGGGCGGGCTCTACACGCCGAGCGACGGCCGCGGCGAGCCGCAGAAGGCGGCGCCGGCGATCGCCTCGGCCGCACAGCGCCATGGCGCTGTGGTGCTGCAGCAATGCGCGGTGCGTGGCATCGAGACCCAGGCCGGGCGCGTGGCGGGTGTGGTCACCGAGAAGGGGCGCATCGCGTGCGACAGCGTCGTGCTCGCCGGCGGTGTGTGGTCGCGGCTGTTCTGCGGCAACCTCGATCTGCGGCTGCCGCAGCTCAAGGTGATGTCGTCGGTGATGCGCACGGAAAAATTCGATGGCGGACCGGAGGTCTCGTGCAGCGGTTTAGGCTTCGGCCTCCGCAAACGGCTGGACGGCGGCTACAACGTGGCGAACTGGAGCGCCAACGTGGTGGACATCGTGCCGGACACGTTCCGCTTCTTTCCCGACTTCCTGCCGGCGCTGCGGCTGCAATGGCGCAGCATGCGGCTGCGCATCGGCGGCAAGTTCCTGGAAGAATGGCAGGTGCCGCGGCGCTGGGCGCTGGATGCGGCGTCACCGTTCGAACGCGTGCGCACGCTGGACCCGGAACCGTATCAGCCGATCCTCGACCAGGCGCGTCAGTCCGTCACCGCGGCGTTCCCGGCGTTCCGTTATATGAAGGTGGCGGAGAGCTGGGGCGGCGTGATCGACGTGACACCTGATGCGGTGCCGGTGATCTCCGCGGTCGATACGCTGCCGGGGTTTTTCATCGCCACCGGGTTCACCGGTCATGGCTTCGGCATCGGCCCTGGGGCGGGACGGCTGATGGCGGAGCTGGTCACCGGCGAGACACCGGTGGTCGATCCGATACCGTTCCGTTATGGCCGGTTCACCGACGGATCGCGGCCGCGGCCTTCGCCGCTGGCCTGAACCCACTGTCATTGCGAGGAGCGCAGCGACGAAGCAATCCCCATGAAGGTGCACACATCGCTGGGGATTGCTTCGTCGCTTCGCTCCTCGCAATGACAGGGTTAACCAGCTTGGCGGCCGCGCGCCGCCGTGCCAACGTCGCGCCCACCCTAACCAGAACCGGAGGAAACCATGGCCCTGCGAAAGTACATCATCGAACGCGAGATCCCGGCGGTCGGATCGCTTGAGCGCGAGCAGCTTCGAGGCGCGGCAGCGAAATCCAATTCCGTGCTGACCCAGCTCGGTCCCGACATCCAGTGGGTGGAGAGCTACGTTGCCGCCGACAAGACATTCTGCGTCTATCTGGCAAAAGACGAGGACATCATCCGCAAGCACGCCGAGATCAGCGGTTTCCCGGCGACCAAGATCACCGAGGTGCGCAAGATGATCGACCCCACCACCGAACATCCGGGCTCGTGACGCGAATCTCACCGATCCGCAGAATGGCTCAATAATGAGCAGGCAGCCGGCCTGACGCGGAACAGCGCAGCCATGTCCGACTGTGCGAGCAGCAGCAGCCGGTCAGTGTCGAGATGCGTCAGGTCTGTCTCGGCGCCGGCTTCCAGCAACAACAGGTAGTCGAAGCCGCACAGGTCGGCCTTTCCGGGCACGGCGAGGGCACCACGATCGGCGATCGAGCCGGCCCGTTCGGCGAGCTCGCGATACGGCTGCAGGGTCTTCACCGGCTGCTGCGAGGGATTGTCGAACAGGAACGGCCAGAACGCCCGATGCTCGATCAGCAGCAGCGCGGGCAGGTGGTAGTCGAGCCTGATGCCATTGGACAGCATCCGGCTGAGCGGACCGTTGCGCCAATAGTCAGGGGCTTCCTCGGGTGACACCGCGGCGACGAAGACGCGTGCGCCCGGTTCCACCGAGGCGGTCACCGTGCGCAGGTCCGCGATGTCATGCCGATGCCCGTGCCAGGCAAGTGCAACGACCGCCATGCGGCCGGCGAACAGCAGCGTGAAGACCGTGACGACAACAAGCATTGCGGCGCGCGGCAGGGGGGCGGGCAGCACCGCACCGAACAGCAGAAAGCCCAACATGATCGCGAAGCGTGTGTCTAGGAAAAAGGTGCCCTTGAAGGCCCACGGGGTCGCCAGATCGAGCACGCCCACCAGCAGCAGAGCGAGGCCGGCGCTCGGCGTGATCCGGCAGCGTCGAGTTGCGATACAGGTGATGAGGAAGGCGACGCCCGTGCCGGCTGCGACGATATCGAGCGGCAGAAGGTAGTTCGCAAATGGAAAGATCAGTTCACGTGCCTTTTCGGCGATCGATGCGAACTCGGTTTCGGCGGGAAGCGGTGCAAGCGGCGAGATCCGATAAAGGCCAAATGGCACGCCGAACAGCGGCAACAGCGCCAGGACGCGTGCGCGGATTGCCGCCAACCCGGTGCGCTGCGACCAGAATTGCGCTAGCTCATAGCCAGCAATCAGCGCGTAGAAGAACACCAGCCCCATCAGATGGCAGAAGAACAGCACGACCGTGCCGACGCTCGCGAATGCCACGGTGCGAAGCGGATAACGGTCGCGCCATGCGATCCAGCCGGCGGCGAGCAGCAAGGCGATGCCGATGGCGGCAACGAAGTTCATAAAACCGAGCAGAATCGCGCCGTTATAGGCGACCAGTCCGGACGCTAGCGGCCAGGCTGAGGCAGTCCCGAACGTGGCGCGGCTATAGGCGATGGTGCCGATGACCGGCAGCAGAATGGTGATGCCGAGGACAATGCGTCCGGCCAGATGGATCGGCAGAACGTGCAGCAGTGGCGGCAGCACGACGTCAGTGCCGAGGTTGGGAATGATCGTCCAGTGTGCGGCGTACATGTGCGACAGGATCGGATCGTCGCGGCCGAAGGCCAGCACCGCCGCGCGCGCCAGGTGGTTAGGATAGTCGAGCAGCGGCGGCACATCGACCAGCCCCAATGGCACCAGCAGGATCACGCACAGCAGGGCCACCGCCCATTTCATGCCGGGGCTTGAGGCAGGCGCTGCCGCCGCGCACACTCGGGGGAAGCGACGACAGGAGGGCAGAGATGGACCTGACGCAGTTCCGTGCGACGGTGGCGCAGGGTGCGCCGCCCGATGGGGTCAGTTTCGCCTTGCAGACATTGTGGTGGGACGCCAAGGGCGACTGGGATCGCGCCCACACCTGTGCGCAGCAGGACGAGGGCAAGACCGGCTCGGCCGTGCACGCCTATCTGCACCGCAAGGAAGGCGACATGCGCAATGCCGGCGGCTGGTACAGCCGTGCCGGTCGCGAGCCGGCCACGGTGTCGCTCGACGAGGAGTGGCAGTCGCTGGCGGAGGAGATGCTTGCGGTTCAGGCGGTGGAGGGCGCGCGCGCGGCGATGGACGGCTTCATGGCGGCGTTCAATGCGCGCGATTCCGATGCGATCCGGTCCCGCTGGTTCCACTTTCCGCATGTCCGCTTCCACAGCGGAACCGTGACGGTGATGCAGACGCCGGCCGACTACCACAATCTGGTGTGGGACAGCCAAGGCCAGTCGGCGGGCTGGGGACGGTCGGCGTGGGACTATGTGGAGGCGATCGACGCCGGGCCCGACAAGGTGCATTTCCGCGTGCAGTTCACCCGGTATCGTGCCGAGGGCAGCGCGATCGGCAGCTACCGTTCGCTGTATATCGTGACGCTCAAGGACGGCCGCTGGGCGATCCAGGGCCGCTCGAGCTGGGCGGAATGACAGGGAGGATGCGATGGATGCGGATGCCAAGAAGACGACGCTGCGGATGATTCCGTATGGGCTATACGTGCTGACCGCGGTTGATGGCAAAGGTACGGTCGGGGCGGCGATCCTGGAGCGGGAGGATCTGCGGGACAACGTGTCCTATGGAGGATAATGGGCAATGGCGTGTGATGGGTTTCGCTGCGCTCAACCCATCCTACGGTCACTCGTCAGCAATCGGTAGGATGGGTTGAGCGCAGCGAAGCCCATCACCATGGGAGCAAGCCATGATCAGGAAATTTGCCACTGTCTATGCCGGCCATGTCGACATATCGGATCGCGGGCAGGACGCGACGCCTGCGAATGAGCGTCGGTTCTCCAACGCGCATCTCGCCAGCGTGTTCGACAAGTCTGAGGCGATTGCCCGCGTGATGGACGAGGGCGGTTGGGACGCGCTTTGGATGGCGGAACACCACTTCCAGCAGGAAGGCTACGAGGTGATCCCGAACCTGCTGATGGCGGCGGTGCATCTCTGCCATCTGACCAAGAACCTGAAGATCGGCTGCGGCTTCAACATCACGCCGATGTGGCACCCGTTGCGGCTGGCCGAGGATTTCGCCTGCGCCGACATCATGACCAAGGGCCGCACGATCTTCGGGGTCGGCCGCGGCTATCACACGCGCGAGGTGGAAACCTTCGGCGCGCCGATGATCGACCAGAATGCCAACCGCGAGCTGTTCGAGGAACAGGTCGAGATCATCTTCAAGGCGTTCGACAACGAGCGGTTCTCGCACCAGGGCAAGCACTACACGCTGCCGCCCGAGGTGCCGTACCGGGGCTACACGCTGAAGGACCTCACGCTGGTGCCGCGGCCGGTTCATCTGCCGGTGGAGTGCTGGCAGCCGGTGGTCAGCGCATCGGCGCGCGGCCTCGACTTCATGGTGAAGCACAACATCAAGGGCGCGGTCGGCGGTGGTGCCGCGACTATGGAGCAGGGGCCGATCACGGCGTTCCAGGCGGCTGCGCACCGCGCCGGCAAGGACTGGCAGCTCGGCGAGAACCTGATGATCGGCATCGTCATCCATCTGGCCGATTCGAAGCAGCAGGCGTTAAAGGAGATCGTTCCGCTGTACGAAGAGCACGCCAAGATGTTTGCCCCGTTAGGCTTCATGCCGGGCATGACCAAGGAGCAGATCGCCGCCGTGGCGCGGCGCGGTGGCTGGTACAGCTCGGGCGTGCCAACGGTGGAGCATTACATAAACCTGGGCGGCTGGTTCGCTGGCACCTCGGAGGAGCTGGTCGCGTACCTGAAGAGCATCGAAGACCGCTATCCGGGACTGGAGCACATCAACTTCTCGATGCCGATGGGCACCCCGCAGTCGATCATGCTCGATCAATACCGACGCGTGACGGCCGAGGTGATGCCGCACTTCAGACACTGAATGCGGACGATCCTCAACATTCTGTGGAACGTGCCGGGGCTGGGCTTCGTCGCGGCATTCTGCTGGGTGCTGGCGGGGGTGGTGATGGCGATCACCATCATCGGGCTGCCCTGGGCGAAGGCGTGCTTCACGCTGGCCAACTACACGCTGGCGCCGTTCGGCCGCGAACTGGCGTCGCGCTACGATGTGACCGGGCGTGAGTCGCTTGGCACCGGCGGGCTGGGACTGCTGGCGAATGTCGTCTGGTTCCTGCTCGCCGGCTGGTGGCTGATGGTGCTGCATGTCGTCGTAGCGTGCGCGTGTGCCATCACGATCATCGGCATTCCGTTCGGCTGGGCGCATCTGAAGATCGCGGCCGCGGCGATGGCGCCGGTGGGCAAGATCGTGGTGCCGGTCGAGGTGGCGGCCGAGATCGACCGCGAGAAGGCGGCGGGTTGGCTGTACGGCGCGCGGCGGCGCTGAGGGGACGCGAACAGGCCATGCCCGAGCCGATGGCTGACGAGCCGCCCCATCTGACTGCCGCCGATCGACCGGGTGGCGGATCAATGCAGAGGGTCGACAGGTGGTTGCGGCGGGTATACGGCACGAAGAGCGGGGGGAAGACGATGACGCCGGCCGAGCAATATGCCGAGGAGACCAGGAACGCGTCTCGGCTTCTCCAGTTCATTCTGTCCGAGGGATATCCGTACCACATCCCGGATGAGATCATCGAAGCAATCGAGGCTGCCCGGCAGTTGGTGTCGGACGGCAAGAGCCCCACCCCGGAGCAGTGGGCAAAGCTGATCAGGGCGCACCGCGATCTGGTGAACATACCGGCGGTATCCATCACCTTTGATCGCATCCCGCCAACCGTCTTCTGGAGCGGGCGGTCGCCCTGGCTCTGGTCACTGCTGCTGATCGCCGCGGTGATGATCGTCGCGAGCGTGGTCCTGTACTTTGCGGTGAGAGAGTATCTCTATCTCCCGCTGGCGGTCGGTCCGGCCCTCATCGTGGGACTCTGGGGTCTTTACGTGTTCACCGGCGTGGCGAGCAACAGCAAGCTCAACCAGATGATACGGTTCTGCTACGTCTTTACCGTGGCGGCCCTGGCTTGCTCCATCCTGCCATTCGCCATTCCGAACCTGGGGCTGAACCCACCGCCGGGCATTCTGCGGGGATGCGCATTGGGAGAGGGCCTTCCGAACGATGTCAAGTGCGGCAGCAACAATGACAACTACCAATGGGTGATCAACATCGGTGGTGTGCGCGATCCTTTTCCGCAAACAGCCGGCAGGACGGCGCCCTCCGAGGCCGGCGCGGCCCCGCTCTATCAGGTGCGCGGCGGCATCGTGGTGCCGCTGTACGTCGTCGTGTTGGCGTTGTTCGGTAGCGCGGTCAGCATGACCCGACGCGTCCCGGAGTACCAGCGGCGCGCGATGGATTCGCAGGACTCGCTGACCAATGTGGACGCCCGGGAGAACCTGGTGTTTCAGATCATGCAGGTGCTCTCGGCCCCGCTGATCGGCATCACGGCCTACTATGTCTTCGCCCCGAGCACGCGGGTGGCTGCGGTGCTGGTCGGGTTCGGCAGCGGCTTCGCCTCTGAGCCGATCCTGCTGATGATTCGCAGCCTGGTCGAGAAACTGAGCCCCGCGGGGTCGGAAGAGGCGCAGGTGGTTTCCGTTCGTGTGAGCCCCGCTGCGGCGAACTTGAAACCGAAGGAGGCGCAACAGTTCACCGCCAAGGTGATCGGCTCGCCGAACCCGGCGGTGACGTGGCACATCGATCCGCCCGATGCCAGCTCCGGCACAATCTCGCAGAGCGGCCACTACATCGCGCCGGCCGAGCTGCCGGGCAAGACGGTGACCGTCACCGCGTTCAGCGCGGCGGATCGCACCAAGTCGTCCAGCGCGAGCATCACGGTGGAACCTGCGCCAGCCGCATGACCAAGGAGGCAACATGAGCACGCAGTCCAGGCCATTCACGCTTGCCGTGCCTGACGCAGCGCTCGCCGATCTGGGCGAGCGTCTCGCCCGCACGCGGTTCCCGGATCAGGCACCAGGCGAGCCGTGGGCGTACGGCACCAACGTCGAATACCTGCACGGGCTGGTCGAATACTTTTGCACCGGCTTCGATTGGCGTGCGCAGGAAGCGCGGCTGAACGCGTTTCCCCAGTTCAAGGCCCCGCTGCATGACATCGATGTGCATTTCCTGCACGTGCCGGGGAAAGGTCCGAACCCCTGCCCGCTGCTGCTGATGCATGGCTGGCCCGGGTCGGTTTACGAATTCCTCGACCTGATCCCGCGCCTCACCGACCCGGCAAGCTTCGGCGGCGATCCGACCGACGCGTTCACTATCGTCGCACCATCACTGCCAGGCTACGGTCTGTCGTTCCGCCCCGGACAGAAACGCTTCGGCATCGAGGAAATCGCCGACTGCCTGGCCGACCTGATGACCGACACACTCGGTTATCGCCGCTTCGCCGCCCAGGGCGGCGACTGGGGCGGCATCACCGCGTCGCGCATGGGCTACGCGCATGCCGACAAGCTGATCGGCATCCATGTGAATTTGCTGGCGGTGCGGCGCGAAGGCAGCGCTCTGGCCGACCCCACGCCGGAGGAGCGCAAATACCTGGACGAACTGGCGCATTGGCTCCGGGAAGAGACCGGCTATCAGTGGATCCAGGGCACGCGGCCGCAGACGCTCAGCTTCGGCCTGACCGACTCGCCCGCGGGTCTGGCGGCGTGGATCGTGGAAAAATTCCGCGCCTGGTCGGACTGCGGCGGCGACGTGGAAAGCGTGTTCACCCGCGACCAGTTGCTGGCCAATATCAGCCTCTACTGGTTCACCGGCGCGATCGGTTCCTCGTTCTTTCCCTATTACTTCCGCATGCACCGGCCGTGGCCGATCCCGGAGGGCGGTAGCGTCGGCGTGCCGACCGGCTACTGCGAATTCCCGCGCGAAATCCTGCGCCCGCCACGAACGCTGGCGGAGCGCACCTACACCGATATCCGCCGCTGGACGGTGATGCCACGCGGCGGTCACTTCGCGGCGATGGAGCAGCCGGAGGCACTGGCGGGGGAGGTGCAGGCGTTGTTCCGGCCGTTGCGCTGATAGCAGCGGGCGCAAACTCTGTTCCATCGCCGCAGGACATGTGCTAGTCTCCCTATTAATTGAGCCGCGGTTCCGCACGAATTGATCAGCGGAAGCTAGGCCGCAGGCTGCCGGGGAGGGGGCCTTGGAACTCGATCGTCGCAGTTTCATCAAACTGAGCGGCGCCGGTCTCGCCGCAACGAGCATTGGCGCGCTGGGCTTCGGCGCCGCGGGCGAGGCGCTCGCCGCCGCGGTGCGGCCGTTCAAGCTGGCGCAGGCCACCGAGACGCGCAACACCTGCACCTACTGTGCCGTGGCCTGCGGCATCCTGATCTACAGCACGGGCGATCGGGCGAAGAACGCCAAGGCCAGCATCATCCATATCGAGGGCGATCCGGACCATCCCGTGAACCGCGGCACGCTGTGCCCGAAGGGCGCGGCGTTGCTCGACGTGGTGCACGCGCCGACGCGGGTGAAGCACCCGATGGTCCGCGCGCCGGGCAGCAACGAGTTCAAGCGCATCACCTGGGACGATGCGCTGGATCGCATCGCCAGATTGATGAAGGAGGATCGCGACAGGAACTTCATCGCGAAGAACGGCGCAGGCACCACGGTGAACCGCTGGACCTCCACCGGCATGCTGGCGGCCTCGGCTACGTCGAACGAAACCGCCTTCCTCACCTGGAAGGTCGCACGCTCGTTCGGAATGGTGGTCTTCGATAACCAGGCGCGTGTGTGACACGGACCGACGGTGGCCAGTCTGGCCCCAACATTCGGTCGAGGCGCGATGACCAACACGTGGCAGGACATCAAGAATGCCAACGTGATCCTGGCGATGGGCGGCAACCCGGCCGAGGCGCATCCGTGCGGTTTCAAATGGGTGACGGAGGCTAAGCAGCACAATCACGCCAGGCTGGTCGTGGTGGATCCACGCTTTACCCGTACTGCATCGGTCGCCGACCTCTATGCGCCGATCCGGCCGGGGACCGACATCGCGTTCCTCAACGGCGTGATGCGCTACCTGCTGGAGAAGGATGCGATCCAGCGGGAGTACGTGCTGGCGTTCACCAACGCCTCGCTGATTGTCAAGGAGGGCTACGGCTTCCAGGACGGGCTGTTCAGCGGCTTCTCGCCCGAGAAGAAGGACTATGACCGATCAAGCTGGGACTACGAGATCGGCGAGGACGGCTTCGTCAAGTCCGATCCGACGCTGGCCGATCCGCGCTGCGTCATCAATCTGCTGAAACAACACGTATCACGCTACACGCCGGAGACGGTGTCGCGCATCTGTGGCACGCCGGTGGAGAAATTCCTGGGGGTGTGCGAGCTGATCGCCTCCACCGCGCCGGCGGACAAGGCGCTGACCTCGATGTACGCGCTTGGTTGGACGCAGCATTCGGTGGGCAGCCAGAACATCCGCGCCATGGCGGTGGTGCAGTTGCTGCTCGGCAATATCGGCGTCGCCGGTGGCGGCATGAACGCGCTGCGCGGTCATTCCAACATCCAGGGCCTCACCGACATGGGGCTGCTGTCCAACCTGATGCCCGGCTACCTGAACCTCCCGAAGGACAGCGAGCCGACGCTGGCCGACTACATGAAGACGCGCGGCTTCAAGCCGCTGCGGCCGGGGCAGACCAGCTACTGGCAGAACTACAGGAAGTTCCTGGTCAGCCTGCAGAAGTCGATCTATGGCGCGGCGGCGATGGCGGACAACGACTGGGCGTACGACTATCTGCCGAAACTCGATGTGCCTGGCTACGACATCCTGCGCGCGTTCGACATGATGTATGGCGGCAAGATCAACGGCTACATCTGCCAGGGCTTCAATCCGCTGCAGGCATTCCCCAACAAGAAGAAGATCCGCACTGCGCTCGGTAAGCTGAAGTTCCTGGTGGTGATGGATCCGCTGGAGACCGAGACCGCGCATTTCTGGGAGAACCACGGCGACAAGAATCCGTCGGATCCGTCGAAGATCGCCACCGAGGTGTTCCTGCTGCCGACTACATGCTTCGCCGAGGAGGATGGCAGCCTGACCAACTCCTCGCGCTGGCTGCAATGGCACTGGAAGGCGGCCGATGCACCAGGCGAGGCACGCAGCGACATCGCGATCATGTCGGGCCTGTTCCGTCGCATGAAGGCGATGTACCAGAAGGACGGCGGCGCGTTCTCCGACCCGATCCTCAACCTGACCTGGAACTATACCAATCCAGTCGAACCGGGCCCCGACGAACTGGCGAAGGAAGTGAGTGGCAAGGCACTGGACGAGGTAAAGGACGCGAACGGTGCCGTGCTGCTGCGCGCCGGTCAGCAGCTCGCCAGCTTCGCGCAGTTGCGCGACGATGGCACCACGGCCTGCGGCTGCTGGATCTACAGCGGCAGCTGGACCGAGGCCGGCAACCAGATGGCGCGGCGCGACGCCACCGATCCGCGCGAGCAGGGGCTGGCGCCGAACTGGGCGTGGTCGTGGCCGGTCAATCGCCGGATCATGTACAACCGCGCCAGCGCTGATCCGTCCGGCAAGCCATGGAATCCGGCGAAGCCGCTGATCCAGTGGAACGGCAGCGCATGGACCGGCATCGACGTGCCCGACTACGTGGTGACCAACAAGCCGGATGCCGGCGTGGGCCCGTTCATCATGCTGGCGGAAGGCATGGGGCGGCTGTTCGCGCGCGATCAGATGCGCGAGGGGCCGTTCCCCGAACACTACGAGCCGTTTGAGAGTCCGGTGCCGAATGCGCTGCACCCGAAGGTGCAGAGCAATCCGGTGGCGCGCGTATTCCCTGACGACGCGGCGGAGTTCGGTTCGGTGGACAAATTCCCCTATGTCGGCACCACCTATCGCCTGACGGAGCAGTTTCACTTCTGGAGCAAGCACGCGAAGATCAACGCGATCCTCCAGCCCGAGGAGTTCATCGAGATCGGCGAAGTCCTGGCGAAGGAGAAGGGCATCGCACAGGGCGACTGGGTGAAGCTTTCCTCCAACCGCGGATTTGTCGTTTGCAAGGCTTACGTCACCAAGCGACTGAAACCGATGATGGTGGGGGGCAAGCTGGTGCACACGATCGGCATGCCGATCCACTGGGGCTTCACCGGCCAGGCCCGCAAGGGCTTCGGTGCCAACGTGCTGACGCCGTTCGTCGGCGACGCAAACTCGGAGACCCCGGAATTCAAGGCGTTCCTGGTGAACGTCGAGAAGACCGCGGTCCCGGTGGCGTGAGGGAGAGCGGGCATGGCCGATTTCCAATCGCTCGACATTCGCCGCCTGTCCGCCTCCACCGAGGTGCCGCCCAACATCCGCGATGCAACGCAGGTCGCCAAGCTGATCGATGTGTCGCGCTGCATCGGCTGCAAGGCGTGCCAGGCCGCGTGCATGGAATGGAATGACCTGCGTGACGACATCGGCTATTTCGAAGGCAGCTACGACAACCCTTCGGACCTCACGCCGAGTAGCTGGACGCTGATGCGGTTCACCGAGTGGGAGAATCCACAGGGCAACCTGGAGTGGCTGATCCGCAAGGACGGGTGCATGCACTGCGCCGATCCCGGCTGTCTGAAAGCCTGCCCGTCACCGGGCGCGATCGTGCAATACCAGAACGGCATCGTCGACTTCATCAGCGAGAACTGCATCGGCTGCGGCTACTGCATCAAGGGATGCCCATTCAACATCCCCCGCCTTAGTCAGGCGGACCAGAAGGTCTACAAGTGCACGCTGTGCAGCGACCGGGTCGCGGTGGGACAGGAGCCAGCCTGCGCCAAGGCGTGCCCGACCGGCGCGATCGTGTTCGGCACCAAATCCGATATGACCGCCTGGGCAGGCGAACGGATCGAGGATCTGAAATCGCGCGGCTTCGATCAGGCGGGACTGTACGATCCGCCCGGTGTTGGCGGCACCCACGTGATGTACGTGCTGCACCATGCGGACACGCCGTCGATCTATGCGGGGCTACCGGACAATCCGCATATCAGCCGGCTGGTGCAGGCCTGGAAAGGGATGATGAAGCCGATCGCCATGGCGGGCCTCGCGTTCACTGCTGTTGTTGGCTTCGTGCACTGGATCGCGGCCGGACCGAACGAGGTGCAGCCGGAAGACGAAGCGAAGGGCCGCGATGCGCTGGATGACAAGCGATGAGGCAGCCGCCCGGAACGCTGGCGCGCTACACCACCGCGGCGCGCATCAACCACTGGATCACCGCTGGGTGCCTGATCCTGCTCGCGCTGTCGGGCATGGCGCTGTTCCATCCGTCGTTGTTCTTCCTATCCAGTCTGTTCGGCGGCGGGGCCTATACGCGGGCGATCCATCCCTGGTTCGGCAGCGTGCTGCTGATCAGCTTTGCGCTGCTGTTCATCCGCTTTGTGCGGCACAATCTGTGGAACCGGGACGACACGCGGTGGATGGGCGCGATCCGACATGTGCTGGCCAACGACGAGGAGCACGCGCCAGAGGTCGGCCGTTACAACGCCGGCCAGAAGCTGGTGTTCTGGGCGATGACGCTGCTGATCCTGGTGCTGTTCGCATCAGGCCTGGTGATCTGGGACACCTATTTCTTCGGCTACACCACGATCGAACAGAAGCGCATTGCACAGCTCCTGCACAGCCTGGCTGCGGTGGCGATCATCGGCGTCTGGATCGTCCACGTCTACGCCGCGCTCTGGGTGCGCGGCTCGGTGCAGGGGATGACGCGCGGCGTAGTCAGCGCCGGCTGGTCGTGGCGACATCACCGCAAGTGGCTGCGCGAATCGGCGCAGCGGCGCTGAGCTTTCGTTCGCCGGCATGGCACCAGGCAGCACACGGATCGTCGGGGGACGCATCGGCGACCCGACGCGCGAGGCCGTCGGCCAGCCGGTGCCGGTGATCCTGCCGCAGCCTGGTATTTTGTTCGCGCGGCGTGCCGAGAGGCTCGAGGGGCTGGTCGCAGATCACCCGATGGCGGACTGGCTGCGCTTCATGGCTCGGCTCGCGCGGGCGCAGCATGAAGCCGTTGCGGTGTTGCCCATGGCCGAGCCGGTTGCCGTGACCGAGGGCGAGCCTCCGCTCGCTTATGACCGCCATCGCCGCGATCCGTACTGGCAGACAGCGCTTGCTGTCGTGCTAAGGGCTGCGGACAACGCGGCGCTGCCGGACCAGGCGCGCGGGGCGATCCGCGCGCTGGCTGCACGCGATGTGGACGTGCTGGCCGATGCGTATCTGCGTGGCGATATACGACGCGCGGAGAGCGGCGAGGCAGTGTTCGTCGCGGCCGCGCTCGCGGCGTATTTCGCACATCGCGCCGCGGTGTTGCCGATAGCGGAGGTGCATCTGCTGCCGCAGCGTGGGCGCTGCCCGGTGTGCGGCTTCGCGCCGGTGGCCGGTGTGGTGACCGCAGCGGGCCAGGCGCCGGGGGTGCGCTATCTGCACTGTGGCATGTGCGCTACGGCGTGGAACCATGTGCGCGCGGTGTGCATCACCTGCGGCGGTTCGCGCGGTCTTGTGCTGCATGGCATCGAGGGCGGTGATGGTGTGGTGCAGGCGGAGACCTGCGACGAGTGCCGCAGCTACGTGAAGATGCTGTACCAGGCGAAGGACATGGCGGTGGAGCCGATGGCCGATGATCTGGCGTCGCTGGGACTGGACATGCTGGTTGGTGAGGCCGGCTACCAACGGCATGCGGCGAACCCGCTGGTGATAGGCGGGCGATGACGACCAAACCATGATCATCGGCACCGCCGGCCACGTCGATCACGGGAAGACAGCGCTGGTGAAGGCGCTGACCGGCATCGACGCCGATCGCCTGGCCGAGGAGAAGCGGCGCGGCATCACCATCGATCTCGGCTATGCATATACCGACGCGTTCGGCTTCGTCGATGTGCCGGGACACGAGCGGTTCGTGCACACCATGCTGGCCGGTGCCAGCGGCATCGATGCCGCATTGCTGGTGGTGGCGCTCGACGACGGCGTGATGCCGCAGACGCGCGAGCACGTGCAGATCCTGCAGCTCCTCGGCATCGATCGCGGTGTGGTCGTGTTGACCAAGTGCGACCTGGCACCCGGGCGGGTCCATGCGGTCAATGCCCAGGTGCACGCATTGCTGGCTGAGACTGGACTTGCGTTGGCACCGAGGCTGCCCGTGTCCGCGGTGACCGGCGAGGGGATCGAGGCATTACGTTCAGCGCTGCTCGCGCTCGGGCCGCGACCGCGCGATGCCAATCAGTATCCACGGCTCGCGGTCGATCGCGCCTTCACGCTGACCGGCGCCGGCCTCGTTGTCACCGGTACACTGGTCTCGGGCCGTATTCATGTCGAGGACCGCCTGATGCTGTCGCCGCCCGGCATCGAACTGCGTGTGCGCGGACTGCATGCGCAGAACCGGCCGGCGGATGAAGCGGTTGCCGGTCAGCGCGTTGCGCTGAACGTCACCGGTCCTCGGCTGTCGAAGGACGCGGTCACGCGTGGTGACTGGGTGCTGCATCCCGAGGTGCATGCGCCGACCGCGCGTTTCGACACCCACCTGACGTTGTTGGCCGAGGAGGCGCGCGCGCTGCGTGCCGACGCCCCAGTGCATCTGCATTTGGGCGCGGCGCATGTAACGGCACGCGTCGCGGCGTTGGATGCCGAACGGATCGAACCAGGCAGCACAGTGCTCGCGCGGCTGACGCTGGACCGGCCGATCGGCGCGCTGGCGCGCGACCGGCTGGTGCTGCGCGATGCGGCAGCGACGCGCACAATCGGCGGCGGCGTGGTGATCGATCCGTTCCCACCGCGGCGTGGCCGGCGCACGCCGGAACGGCTGGCGCAACTGGCCGCACTGGATCAGCCGGACCCGACCGATGCGTTGCGTGCACTGCTGGCGTTGCCGCCGGGCTGGACCGATCGGGCCGGACACCTGCGCGCGCGCAATCTGCCGCCGTCGCTGCTGTCGTCCACGACGGCGGTCGCGGTCGGCGACCTGCTGATGACGCCGACAACGCTGGATGCGCTGCGCGGCGGTGTGGTCGAGCGTCTTGCCGCGCATCACGCGGCGGCACCGGATCAACCGGGGTTGCAGTTCGAGCGGCTGCGCATGGCAACGCCGGGCCGGCCGTCGGTGGTGGCGTTCCGTGCCATCATCGAGTCGCTGTTCCGAAGCGGCGCGGTGGAGCAGGACGGGCCATGGCTGCGGCTGCCCACGCATCGCGCGACACTGTCGGCGCAGGACGAGCGGGTGTGGCAGCAGGCGCGCGGGCTGATCGCTGCCGAGCGCTTCCGTCCGCCGCGGACGCGCGATTTGGCGCGCGCGCTGTCGGTGCCGGAGGCCGCCATGCGCATGACTCTGAAACGCGTGCAGCGGATGGGCCGGCTGATCGAGGTGGCGCCGGACCAGTTTTTTCTCAGCGAGACGGTGGCGGAGATGCTTGGCACTGCTGCGAGACTGGCGGAGGCCGATCCCACCGGCACCGTCACCGCGGCGGCATTTCGCGACCAGTTGGCGAACGGCAGGAAGGTGGCGATCCAGGTGCTGGAGTTCTTCGACCGCGCCGGCGCCACGGTGCGGATCGGCGACGAACGGCGGGTGCGGACCGACCGCATCGCTTTGTTTGGTCTGCCGCCCTAGGCGAACGCCAGAATCACCACGCCGCCGCAGATCAGCGCAATCGCCGCGAGGTGCGTGACGCCCAGTGCCTCGCCGAATGCGTAATGCCCGATCAACGCCGCGGCAACATAGGAGATCGCGGTGCAGGGCAGTGCGCGTGACAGCGGAATCCGGCGCAGCGCCACGATGTACAGCATTGCCGCGCCGCCGTACAGCACCAGCCCCAACAGCGTGCGCCAGTCGAACAGTTGCGTGACGAAATCGACCGCGCCGGCACCCGCCTTCAGCAGGGCGTTGCCCGCCATGCTGACCGCGATCGCACTGAACAGCGTGGTCCAATAGAGCGTCACCCGTCCTCGCGCTCGGCTGCCGCGTTGCGCTCGACCGAGCGCACCGTGCCCTGCGGCTTGCCGTTCGCCGACAGGAAGGTGCGGCCGACATATTCGCCGAGTACGCCCAGGATCATCGACTGCACGCCGGCAACCAGCATGATCACCGTCATCGTCGAGGCCCAGCCGGAGGGCGTGTCGTGCAGGAACAGCGCCTCGACGATCGTCGCCACCGCGCCCGCCGCGCCGAGCAGCGCCATGAACACGCCAGCATAGACCGCCAGCCGCAATGGCGCGAGCGAGAAGCTGGTGGCCAGGTTCAGCCACAGCCGCACCAGGCGCGTGAGATTGTAGTTCGAGCGACCCTCGACGCGTGGCAGGTGGCGCACCTCGATGCTGTCGATCCGCTGCGTCACCTGCATGATCAGCCCATCGATATACGGGTAAGGCCCTTGATAGCGCGTCACCGCCTGCACCACGAACGCCGACATGCAGCGGAAAGACGACAAATAAAGGCCCTTCGGCTTGTCGAGCAGACGATCCGCTACCGCGTTGGCGAAGCGGCTGCCGAGGTTGCGCCAGCCGGTGTGCTGCTTGACGCCGTAGCGCGTGTAGACGACGTCCCAGTTGCCCAGCCGCGCGTGGTCATAGAGTCGGACCACCTCCTCGGGCGGGTTCTGCAAGTCATCGTCCATGGTGATCACGTAGGCACCGCTGGCTTGGCGCAATCCAGTCATGACTGCGTTGTGCTCGCCGAAGTTGCGGGCGTGCTCGACATAGGTGAGCGGCACCGTGGCGCGCCGCACCAGCTCCTGGCACACCTCGCCCGAATTGTCCGGGCTGCCGTCGTTGACCAGCACGATCTCCAGCCCGCCGGCGGGGCGCAGCGCGGACAGTGCTTCGACCAGGCGTCCGATCGTGGTGGCGCCACGATACACCGGAATGACGATCGACAGGCCGATGCCGACGTATTGCGCCGGGGCAGCGGACACGTGATAGCGCAGGTCGGTCGCGTCGTTCATGCTCGCTCCGCGGTCGCCAGCACCGACCCGCCCGCCGGCAGGCGGAACGGCAGGCGACGCTCGATTTCAGTCATGGCATGAAGCGTCGCATCGAGCCATGGCGGAAACGGGGCAACGTCCGAGGCGGCCGCATGGCGCGCCAGCAGCTTGCGCTGCGCCACCATGAGCGGCAGCAGCAGGCTGTTCCAGTAGCCCGCGCGCACGCGGACGAAGCCGGCATCCCGCAGCATGGCGGCGAGCTGGCGAGCGGTGCAGCGGCGGACGTTGTGCACCAGCCGGTCGTGCACCGACAGCAGCCAGCCATAGGCCGGCATGTTGATCACCAGCCTGCCGCCCGGGCGCAGCACGCGCCGCAGCTCGGCCAGCGCCGATGGTGGATCGACGGCCCGGTGGCACAGCAGGTCGGCGGCGATCGCGCCCTCGAAGCAGGCATCGGCGAACGGCAGCGCGTTGACGGTGCCGCGGGCGACCGGCGCGCCGGACTTGGCCGCGGCGCGTGCGGCCGCCGACTCGGCCCATTCCACGCCGACCGACCACAGGTCCGGCCGCTCTGCCCGCAGGCACGCCAGCAGTCCGCCGGTACCGCAGCCGGCGTCCAGGACTGGGCCGTGAACGCCGACCAGACCATCGACCAAACGCCGATGCAGCGCGCGGTACCACCACATGTGGTCCTCCGCCGCGTCCATCAGCGAGTATTCCGCCGGCTCCATCCAGATGCTCTGCCTTGCCGTTGCCGCGATCGCAAGGCAAGGATGGTGGTGTGGACCGGGGGGAACGTGGCGTTGGCTGATGTCGTGCCGCAAGCCGTGGCAACGCCCGCGCCGCGATTGCTGACCGACAACGCGTCCGACACGTTGCGCGGCATCGCACTGGTCGTGCTGGCCAATCTGATCTGGACGCTGGGCGACGCGACCGCGAAGTGGGTGCTGCCGACAGTCGGCGTGGCTGGCGCGATGATGTGGCGCGGGATATTCGGCATGGCCACGGTCGCTGCGGTGACGACGATGGGTCGCCCATACGCGATCGGCTGGCGGCGGTTGAAGCCGCGGCGATGGGGGTTGGTGCTGGCGCGCAGCGCGTTGTCGTCGTTCGTGTCCGTGACCTGGTACATTTCGTGGTTGTCGATGAGCCTGGCGGACACTTACGCGGTGGGCTTCATCGCGCCGCTGATCATGACGCTGCTAGCGATACCGATGCTGGGCGAGCGGATTCGCTGGCGCCGGGCGTTGTCCACGCTGGTCGGGTTCGGCGGCGTGCTGATCATGCTGCGACCCGGCGGCGATCTGTGGACGCCGGTCGTGCTGCTGCTGCTGGCTGGGACCGTGGTGATGGCGCTGACCCGCATTATGACGCGGCAGTTGACCGTCACGGAGACACCGGAATGCCAGGCGTTCTGGCTGCTGATCGGCCATACCCTGACCGGTTTCCTGCTGCTGCCGGTGTTTCCCGGCTCCGCGGCGGTGGGGATGACCGGCTGGCTTGCGCTGGCCTTTCTAGGATTGTCGAGCGGCCTGGCCCATTGCGTGTTCGCGCGCGGTTATGCGCTGGGGCCGGTATCGGCGCTGGCACCCTACGAATATACGATCATGCCCTGGGGCGTGCTGGCCGGCTTCCTGATGTTCGGTGACCTTCCGTCATGGAGCACGATCGCCGGCGCCGCCGTGGTGGCGGCGTCGGGCAGTTACAACGTCTACCGCGAGCGGGTGCGCCGGGCGGAGGAACGGGCGGCGGCAGCCTGAGCGCTATTGCCGCTCGTAGCGCTTGCAGCGGATCACCAGCAGGTCGCGGAAATGCGGCCGCATGCGTTCGGTCCAGGGCGTGCCGCCCGCCTTCTTCCAGGCGTTGCTGCTCGCCACCTCCGGTCTGGTTAGGTGATACAGCGCCAGGTACTTGCGCTCGCGGTCTGCCGCTTCCGCACTGAAGCGGCGCGCGCACAGCACGCCGGGCACCGCGCCGAGCTGCGGCAGGTGCTCGGCGTTGTACCACTCGTTGAATTCGGGTTCCGCCGCCGGATCGACGTTCATCGACGCAACCAGCAGCCCACCGGCGCCAGCGGGCGCGGCGAGGTCGCCCGGCACGAGCTGCTCACCGGTGAAGCGCAGGATGCGCTTCGCCATCGCGGTGACGCGTTTGGTCCAGACCGAGCCATTCGCCCCGCCGATCGCCAGGTACGGCCCGCTTTGCAGCACGGCAAGCGAGTCGAGATCGTAGGTGGCAACAGCGACGTTCGGATTCTCGTCGCTGATCCAGCGTTCGGCGTTGATGAAGCCTGGGACGCGCAGACGCTCTGGGATGTGCTCCAGGTCGTACCAGTCGTGGAATTCGTCCGGGTGGGCGGTGGAGAAGTCGAACGACGCGAACAGCAGCCCCTTGGCCATGGTTTCCTCCTGCCTACAGGTTGGAACGATCCTGCCCCCTCGACGCGCCGGCGGAAATCCCCCATCTGTTGGCCATGTCCCAGACCCTGCTCCGCCCGTCGTCACGTGTCCCGTTCATCCCGGAGAAGCAGCCGGCGAAGCCGCTGACCCGTCGGATGAAGGTGGTGTCGGAGTACGAGCCGAACGGCGATCAGCCGAGTGCGATCGCCGAACTGGTGTCCGGCGTCCGCGCCGATGAACGCGACCAGGTGCTGCTCGGCGTCACCGGCTCGGGCAAGACCTTCACCATGGCCAAGGTGATCGAGGCGGTGCAGAAGCCGACGCTGATCCTGGCGCCCAACAAGACGCTGGCGGCGCAGCTCTATGGCGAGATGAAGAGCTTCTTCCCGGACAACGCGGTGGAGTACTTCGTTTCGTATTACGACTACTACCAGCCGGAAGCGTATGTCCCGCGCACCGACACCTACATAGAGAAGGATGCGCAGATCAACGAGCAGATCGACCGCATGCGTCACGCCGCTACCCAGTCGCTGCTGGAGCGCAACGATGTGGTGGTGGTCGCCTCGGTCTCCTGCATCTACGGCATCGGCTCGGTCGAGACCTATGCCCGGATGGTGGTGAAGCTGGAGACCGGCGGACGGATCGATCGCGACGCGCTGGCCAAGGGGTTGGTCGATCTGCAATACCGCCGCAACGACTCGGCGTTCCAGCGCGGCACGTTCCGGCTGCGCGGCGAGACGGTGGATATCTTTCCGAGCCACTACGAGGACCGCGCCTGGCGTGTCACGCTGTTTGGTGACGAGGTGGAGGCGATCCACGAATTCGATCCGCTGACCGGCGAGAAGGCGGCTGCGCTCAGCGAGATCACGGTGTACGCCAACAGCCACTACGTTACGCCGCGGCCGACGCTGACCCAGGCGATCCGCGACATCAAGGTGGAGCTGAAGCAGCGGCTGGAGGAGCTGACCACCGAGGGCAAGCTGCTGGAGGTGGAACGGCTGCAGCAGCGCACGACGTTCGATATCGAAATGATGGAGACAACCGGTTCCTGCAAGGGCATCGAGAACTATTCTCGTTACCTGACCGGTCGCAATCCCGGCGAGCCGCCGCCGACGCTGTTCGAATACCTGCCGGAGAACGCGCTGCTGATCGTCGATGAAAGCCACGTGACGGTGCCGCAGTTGGGCGGCATGTTCCGCGGCGACTTCAACCGCAAGTCGATCCTGGCGGAGTTCGGCTTCCGCCTGCCGTCCTGCGTGGACAACCGGCCGCTGAAGTTCGAGGAGTGGGAGACCTATCGGCCACTGACCATCTTCGTTTCGGCGACCCCGGGGCCTTGGGAGATGGAACGCACCCAAGGGGTGTTCGCCGAACAGGTGATCCGGCCGACCGGGCTGATCGATCCGGTCACCGAGGTGCGGCCGGTGGAACGCCAGGTGGACGATCTGCTCGCCGAGTGCCGATCGGTGGCGGCGCAGGGCATGCGCGTGCTGGTGACCACGCTGACCAAGCGCATGGCGGAGGACCTCACTGACTATCTGACCGAACACGGCGTGAAGGTGCGCTACCTGCATTCGGACATCGACACGCTGGAGCGGATCGAGATCATCCGCGACCTGCGGCTCGGCGTGTTCGACGTGCTGGTGGGGATCAACCTCCTGCGCGAAGGGCTCGACATTCCGGAATGCGCGCTGGTGGCGATCCTGGACGCCGACAAGGAGGGTTTTTTGCGGTCGCAGACCTCGCTGGTCCAGACCATCGGCCGCGCTGCGCGCAACATCGACGGGCGGGTGATCCTGTATGCCGACACGCTGACCAACAGCCTGCGTCGCGCGATCGAGGAGACCGAGCGGCGGCGCAACAAGCAGCGGGCGTGGAACGAGGCGCACGGCATCACGCCGGTATCGATCAAGCGCCAGATCGGCAAGGTGCTGGAGAGCGTGTTCGAGCAGGACTACGTGACGGTGGCGCCGATCAAGGATGCGGGCATTGCCGAATTTGTCGGCAAGGACCTGAAGGCGGCGATCGCCGATCTGGAAAAGCGGATGCGTGGGGCGGCGGCGGATCTTGAGTTCGAGGAGGCGGCGCGGCTGCGCGACGAGATCCGCCGGCTGGAGGCGCTGGATCTTGGGCTGGAACCGCCCCCCACGGCCAGCGCCTCGCTGCGGCCTGGCGCGGCGCCGCGCGGGAAGCGGGATCGCGCTCCCGAACCGATGGGGCCGGGTGGCGGCGGCTACGATCCGAGCAAGCGGCGCGGGCGGGGAGGAATGCGGCGGCGCGGACCGTAACGCCGCGACTGCGCCGCGTTGCTGGGGACGAATGGCTCTATCTGCGTGTGTCGTGCGACACAGCGATTGGGCCGCAGGCGACGCTTGCGTTCAGGCGACCCAGGTCGCTCACACGGGGCAAGACGCTGGCTCAACCAATAGTTGAATCATGCCTCACCTTAGATTGTTAATCTAGGTAATAATACAACCCTGTCGCCGTCCTGCCCGAAAGTTTGTCGGAATTGTTTACATTGTCCGAAGTTTGGACGCGGTCTCCGATTTTTAGCGTTGGTTTTTCGTTATTTTTACGTTGGCCTGCCGTTTGCATAACTGCTGCATAGACCACAACCAACGGTGTCGCATGTCGAGATTCCTGTTGGCCGCAACCGCCGTCGCAGGCTTTGCGTCCATTGCTGCCACGCCCGCCCAGGCAGCCGTCATCTTGATGGTCGGCCCCACGACGATCACGGACAATGGCCCGGGCGATCTCAACGCCGCGCTCGGTCAGATCACCAGCATCGATACGCCTGTCGATTTCACCATGACGATCAACACCGGGACCACGACATCGATACCCTCGATGGATCTCAGCTCCACCGATATCACCAGCACGGCTGCGGGCAGCCTGGTGGTGCAGCTCACCGAGACCGGCTTGACCAAATCGTCACCTGTGACGCATTGGGTGACGCAGTTCTCGGGCAGTTGGGTTGGCGGCGCGGCTTCGGCTGAACTGCAGACCTATATGGATCCGAGCAACACGCCGTTCGGCCAGGCGACCCCCCTAACCGATCTGATTGGCACGAGCACCCCATTTGCGCTCTCTTTCGCTACCAATGCAGGCGGCGGGGGGCCGTTTTCGATCACCGAGGTACTGACGATCAATGCGCAGGCTGCCGGGGAAACATTCAGCCTGGACGGCTCCATGGCCGATGCTCCGGAGCCAACTTCCGTCGGGCTCGTCGGCGCCGGCTTGGTTGGCCTGGCCTGGGTCCGCCGCCGCAAGCGCAAGGTTTGAGCACTGACGGCTCGGAATGAGCCGCGGCAGGATCGCGCAGCCATCGTCCGACGGACGTGTCGCAAGGGATTCTAGTAACGGCTAGTTCCCCAGCACCTCGATCGACGTCGACTTGATCAGCGCAAGCACCGGCTTGCCCGGCGTCAGTCCCAGCCGAACGATCGCATCCGACGTGACGCGTGACAGCAACGCGCCGTCGGGCAGCGCGATCTCCACCAACACGGAACCGCGGGCGGCCTGACCGGCGATTCGCCGCACCGTGCCTGGCACAACGTTGTGCACACTGATGGACTCCGGCGCCCTGCTGGCCAGGATCACCTCGCGTGCCGGAATTCGCAGCCTGCGTTCGGCGCCGAGCGGCGCATCGAGCAGCGGCACCCAGAACGTCGCACCGGCGCCTTGCAGCAGCGACAATTCGCGCGCGGCATCGTGCTCGGCCACGCGACACAGCAGCAGTGCGCCGGCATCGTCGCGCTGCGCCAAGGGCAAGTCGGCGCGCGCGACAATCTCGGACAGCGAGCCGCAGCCGACGACACGGCCCGCCTCAATCAGCACCAGCGAGTCGGCGAGCTGAGTCACTTCGTCCAACGCATGCGTCACGTAGATGATCGGCAGTTTCAGTGCTGTCTTCAGCCGCGTCAGATACGGCATGATCTCGCCCTTGCGCGCGGCGTCCAGGGCGGCCAGCGGCTCGTCCATCAGCAGCAGATGCGGCTGCGCCAGCAGTGCACGGCCGATCGCGACGCGCTGACGTTCGCCACCCGACAGCGTGTGGGGCCGCCGCATCAATAGCGCGCCGATGCCCAGCAGCTCCACCACCTCGTCGAACCGCACCGGGCCAGGTGCGGCGCGGCGCATGCCGAAGCGCAGGTTGGTCGTGACCGACATATGCGGGAACAGCCGTGCGTCCTGGAACACCAGACCGATGCGCCGTCGCTCCGGCGGCAGCCACACGCCGGCAGAAGTGTCGGCCAACACCTCGCCATCGACGACGATGCGGCACTCGTCCGGCCGCAGCAGACCCGCGCCGGCGGCGATGATGGTGGATTTGCCGGCACCGGATGGACCGAACAGCACCGTGACACCGGGTGTAGGCACCTCGAACGCCATGTCCATCCGCACCGAGGGGAAACGGTGACGCAACAGAACGCTCAGGCTCATCGGCCCAGCATGACGCTCAGTCGTTTGCCGATCCACTCCGACAGCAGCAGGCCGATCAGCGCCAGAGTCAGCGACACCATCGACAGTTCCGCGGCCTTGGCCTCGCCACCCGGTACCTGTAGTGCGGCGTAGATCGCCAGCGGCAGCGTCTGGGTCTGCCCCGGGATGTTGGCAGCAAAAGTGACGACCGCGCCGAACTCGCCGAGGCAGGTCGCATAGGCGACGATACCGCCGACCAAAATGCCGGGCGACGCCAGCGGCAACGTAACGTTGAACAGCCGGTCGAGCCGTCCCGCGCCAAGCGTGCGCGCCGCTTGTTCCAGGCCTGGATCGGCGGTCTCCAACGACAGGCGAACAGCGCGCACCATCACCGGGAACGTCATCACCGCGCAGGCCAGGCTGGCGCCCGCGGTGGTGAACACCAGCCGCACACCGAACCAGTCATACAGCAACGAGCCGATCGGTCCGCGAATGCCGAAGGTGACCAGCAGCAGCCAGCCCGTCACGACCGGCGGCAGCACCAGCGGCAGATGCACCAGTGCATTCAGTACCGGACGCCCGAAGAAGCGATAGCGTGCCAGCACCCAGGCCGTCCCGATCGCGAGTGGCAGGCCGAAGCCGACAGCGCGCGCCGCGACTTCGAGCGTCAGTCGGACCGCCTGCCACTCTTCCGGTGTCAGGCGCAGTTTATTCGACCTTGAAACCGCACTGAACGAAGATCGCCCGCGCCTGCGGGCCCTCGAGGAACGCCATCAACGCCCGCGCTTCTGGCGTATCGCCCGACTTGACCACGGCAAACGGATACGACACCGGATCGTGGCTGCCGGCGGGAAAGGTCCCAGCCACCATCACGCCTTTCGACGCGGCGGCATCGGTCGCATAGACGATGCCGGCGGGTGCCTCGCCGCGCTCCACCAGCAGCAGCGCGGCCCGCACGTCGTCCGTGCGCGCCAATCGCGGCGCGATTGCGTCCCATTGGCCGAGCTTGCGCAGCGCCTGCTCGGCGTAGATGCCGACCGGCACATGCGCGGGATCGCCGGTGGCGATGCGGCCATTCGTGCCCAGCAGCGACAGCAGATCGAAGCCCGGGCCGATGGTGACATGCTGTGGCTTGTCGGCAGGGACCACCAGCACGAGGTCGTTGCCCAGCAGGTCCTTCCGCGTGTCGGCGACGATCAGGTTCTTCTCCGCCAGGTAGTCCATCCATTTCGTGTCGGCCGAGGCGAACAGGTTGGCGGGCGCGCCCTGTTCGATCTGGCGCGCCAGGGTGGAACTCGAGCCGAACGACATACGCAGCGGCTTGTGGCCGGCCTGCGTCCACTGCGCGGAGACGTCCTTCATCGCGTCGGTGAGGCTGGCAGCGGCGAACACCGTCAAATTCTGTGCTCGTGCCAGCAACGGGACGAGCAGCATGCAGACGAACAGCAGAAGACGCATCGATGGTTGTCCCTTTGGATGGAATGTCAACGATATAGTCAGCGCAATATAACGGCAAGCAGGCGCCCTGCCGGGCACCGGGATGCATGGAAAACGGCTGGCGGCGGTTGTATCCTGCGCCGATGGGAAAGCGAGCGACGAAGTCGCCTGACGCGACCAGTCCCAACGATCGGCTGAGCATCCGGCTCGATCTCGCCTCCGGTGCGCGCATCGGGCCGGGGAAGGTTGCGGTGCTGGAGGAGATTGCCCGCTCGGGCTCGATCTCCGCCGCCGGGCGTGCGTTGCACATGTCGTATCGCCGCACCTGGGAACTGGTGGAGGACCTCAACCACAGCCTGGGCACGGCGGTGGTGGAGACCGCGGCCGGCGGCAGCGGCGGCGGCGGCGCCGTGCTCACCCGCGCCGGCAAGGCGATCGTCGAGCGCTACCGTGCTATCGAAATGGATACAGCGCTGGCGGCACGCAAACATTTGCTTGCACTGCATCGCGCGTGCGCCAACAAGTAGCGGACACCGCGAAAGGAGCACACGATGATGAAGCTGTCTGCCCGCAACCAGATCGCCGGCACCATCAAGACGGTGAAGCCAGGTGCCACCACGACGCACGTGACGATCGAGGTGTCGCCGACGGTGACGATCACCGCGTCGATCACCAACGAGGCGTCCGAGGAACTCGGGCTGAAACCCGGCATGCAGGCCACCGCGGTGATCAAGGCTTCCGACGTGATGGTCGGTATCTGATGAGTCCGCCGCCTCCGCCAGCCCGGCCACCGCAGTGCGGCCCGGTTTCGTGTGCACGACAGACGCGGCATTGCGGCGGAATCCGAGCGCGCTGATGCGCTACGATGGCATGGCGCACCAAACATGCTAGCCTGCCGGCCTCGGTCACAGTCCGTCGGTTTGCGATGACCCAACTCTCCGACGATTGCTTTGCGTTCGGCGGCTCGCTGCTCTTGATCGAGGACGGCGTCCGGCGGATCGGCGAGCGCGTCGAACCGGTCGCGACGACCGAGATGGCTGCACTGCTGGAGGCGGATGGGCGCATCCTCGCCGAGGACATCGTTGCCCCGATCGACCTTCCGCCCTGGGACAACGCCGCCGTCGACGGCTACGCGGTGCGCCACGTCGATCTGGCCGCGAATGGCACGACTTTGTTGCCGGTCGAAGGGCGCGACGTGGCGGGCGAAGCGACTTCGACACCGCTCGCAGCGGGCACGGCGCGACGCATCTTCACCGGGGCACGCCTTCCGGTGGGTGCCGATACAATCTTCATGCAGGAGGACGTGGAAGCGCTCGGATCGGAGGTTCGGCTCCCTGCTGGTCTGAAACGCGGCGCAAACACGCGCCGGCGTGGCGAGGACATTCGGTCGGGCTCGGTCGCGTTGCCGCAAGGACGGCGTACCCGGCCGCAGGACATCGCGCTGGCGGCCGCACTGGGCCTGACACGACTGCCGGTCCGCCGGCGCTTACGTGTCGCCATCTTCTCGACCGGCAACGAGATCGTGACCCCCGGCCATCCGCTCGGACCCGCGCAGATCTTTGACGCCAATCGCTTCCTGCTCGCCAGCCTCGTCGTTCGTGCCGGTGCGACCGCGACCGATCTCGGGATCCTCTGCGATGACCGGGCGATCACGGGACGGGCACTGGCCGCGGCCGCGGCAGACCATGACCTGCTGCTGACCTCGGGCGGCGTCTCGACCGGCGAAGAGGACCACGTCAAGGCCGCGGTTGAGGCCGTTGGTCGGCTGGTGTTCTGGCGGCTGGCGATCAAGCCGGGTCGGCCCGTCGCCATGGGCGTGATCCACGGCGTCCCGCTGGCCGGGCTGCCGGGCAACCCTGTGGCGGCTTTCATCACCTTCGCGCATGTCGTGCGCCCGTTGCTTGCCCGGTTGTCAGGAGAGGCCTGGGAGAACCCCTCCGCGTTCCCGGTGCGGTCCGCGTTCGCCTATCGAAAGAAGGCGGGACGGCGAGAATATGTGCGGGTGCGCCTGATCCCCGCGTCAGATGGCGCGATGGATGCGCACAAACATGCTCAGGAGGGCGCCGGCATTTTGTCATCCCTGACCGCGACCCACGGTCTTGTGGAACTGCCCGAAACTGTCACGGCGGTCGCCCCGGGCGACATGGTCGGCTTCCTGCCCTACGACGCGTTGATCTAATCCAGCGTCAGCCGCCGCCGCGGCGGAAATGCGCGAGAAAGCGCGCCATGAATGAATCGATATCGGCCTGTGGATAGCCCTGGAACGCCAACTCCACATCGACCACCGGTAGATGCAACGCGCCGATCGTGCGCTCACGCGGATCGATCAGCCGCAAGCTCCAGCGTCTTCCATCCTCCACATGATCGAATTGCGTCCGCGTCGCATCATACTCGACGTGCGCAACCGCCGGCAGCCTTTGGTGAAACTCTGCCGGCGTGCATCCCATTTCCAATCGCAAAGTAAATCCGGCTGGCGTTGCGTCCCTCATCCGCCCGCGATGGGCGGCCAGATCGCCAGGACGTCCCCATCGGCGAACCGCGTCACGGCGCGCTCGCTCGGTGGCACGAACACCCCGTTCAACACCACCAACTTGACCGACGCCGCCGGCATACCAAGCGGCGCGATTATCGAGTCGATGGTGGCGCTCGCGTCGATTTCCATCGGCATGGCGTGGTTCTTGCGGAACTTCTCCGGCAGGTACTGCGTCAGCGACGCGTAGAGCTTCAATGTCATGCGGACCCGGCCCGTTCCGCCGACTGTGGTTGGCATGACATCGGTATCGGTCTGCGCGGGTTGCGTCACCGATGGTGCCTCAGGCTGCTGCTTGCGCGCCGGCGAGATAGGCCGCCATCACCTGCGTGGGATCCCGCATCAAATGCGCCTTCCATTGTCCCAGCTTCGTGCGCGATTGGATCAAGCCCCTGATCACACCGACATGCTCGGTCAACCCCAGGCTGGTCGCACCGACCAGCACATCGCCATCGAATTCCAGCCGCAGATACTTGAACGCGCTCTCATCGCTAAGTTCCGTGTGATCGCCGCCCGCAACGCCTTGCCACTGGCCGAATGACGCGGAAATCAGCCCAAAGGTGTCAAGCACGTTGATCGCCAATGCCCCCTGCGAGCGCGTCGGCCGGCCTGCCATGTTCAACGCCGAGATCCGCGCCTGATCGGCCGCATTCAACTGGATCGCGTTGACAAATCGTTTCCCGGTCGCGAATTCGACCGCCTCGACGCAATCGCCGGCGGCGTAAACGTCCGCCACGTTCGTCTGCATGTGATCGTCGACCAGGATCCCGGTTTCCGTGGCGATGCCGCTGCCCGCCAGGAACCCGATGTTCGGCCGCACGCCAGTGGCGGAGATGACGACGTCGACATCCAGTGTCTCGCCATTCTCCAGCTTCACGTGCAGGCCGCTCGCGTCGCGGTCGATTTGGACCGCCCTGGTTCCGGTCAGGATGCGGACACCCTTGCCCTCGCACCACCGCTTGATCAGCGCCGCCGCGGCCGGCGGCATCATGCGTGGCACCACGCGATCGCCCATCTCGACCACCGTCAGGGCCGCGTCGCGCGCAGCGATCGACTCCATGATGATGCAGCCGATGAATCCCGCGCCGAGCTGCAACACGCGCGCGCCGTGATGCACGGACGCCGCGATCTTGCGGGCATCGGCGAGCGTCCAGCAGGTCATTACGCCCGGTGAGTGAATGCCTGGGATCGGCGGGTCGGCCGGTGACGAGCCGGTGGCCAGCAGCAGCCGGTCATAGGGCAGCGTTCCACCGTCGTTCAGGGTGACCACCTTCGCCTGCGTGTTGACGCTCCGCGCGGCTGACTGGCGCAGGGCGATACGCAGTGCGGCGTAGTGATCCGTGGCTTTGCGCAGGTAGGTCCCTGGCTCGCCGATATTGCCGATCAGCAGGTAGGGGATCGCCATGCGCGAATAGGGCGGCTCCGGCTCGTCGCCCAGCACGGTGACATCATCTCCTGGGCACGCCGCGCGCAACGTCTCGGCGGCGATCACACCGGCCGGGCCGTTGCCGATGATCACGTGCCGCATCAGTCGCCCTTACAGGCTGAGGCGGGCCAGAGTCTCCGGTGTCGGACGGCCATCGGTACCCCAGCCGCGGGCTGCGTAGTACGCAGGCAGCATCATGTGCAGCTCGTTGACCTTGCCCTTCGCTGGGCCGGTCTTGGCCGGTTCCTCCAGCAGGCGTTTCGGCAGGGTGTCGTCGGCCGCGGTGAAGCCGGCCGCGAGGTTGAACTGGCGCTCCAGGTTCCAGATCCGCTCCCCAACCACTCCGAGGTTTTCCAGCGACCAGTCGCCCTCGCAGGCCGCTTCCAGTTGTGGCGCAACGTCCTGTAGCGACCAGGCGAAGGAGGTGAAGACGCAGATGCCCGCGCTGTCGAAAATCGCAGTGGCATCCTGGAACGTCTTGACCAGATCCGCCTTGCCCTCCGGGACCAGCGGATCGGTCTTCACCGGGATGCCGAGAATCTCGCTGGCAACCGTATAGCCGCGCAGATGGCAGGCACCGCGATTGGCGGTGGCGTAGGCCAGGCCCATGCCCTGGATGCCCCGCGAGTCGTAGGCGGGGAACTCCTGGCCCTTCACCGTCATCGACAGCTCGGGATGGCCGTATTTGGCGCAAAGCCGCTTCGACCCCTGCCCCACTTCTTTCCCGAACCCTTCACCCCGGGCCGTTTGCTCGGCGAGATAGGTCAGCGCATGGGCGGAGCCGAACGGCGCCTCGATGCCGATCTGCTCCTTGCTCAGCACACCCAGTTCATACAGCTCCATCACCGCGCCGACGGTGGCACCGAAGGAGATCGGGTCCAGGCCGTCCTCGTTGCAGAGGTAGTTGGCATAGGTCAGCGCCTCCAGGTCGTTGACGCCATTCGCCGAACCAAGCGCCCAGGCGGCTTCGTATTCCAGTCCGCCGGAGGCGCCCCAGTATTCCGGCTTGTTGATCACGGTGTAATGGGTCTGATCGATCTTCGAGATACGCCCACAGGCGATCGTGCAGCCAAAGCACGCCTGGTTGGTCACCAGGTTCGCCTTACCGTCGGTGGCACGCGGCTCGCGCATCGCCTCGGCCGAAATGTCCTTGGCGCCCTCGAACTGCACATCGCGATGGTTGCGGGTCGGCATCGCGCCGACCTCGTTGATGACGTTCATCAGCACCTGGGTGCCATATGTCGGCAGACCCTGGCCGGTCACCGCGTTGTCCGCCAGTACCTGCTTCGCCGCCGTCGTGGCCCGCATGAAACCCATCGGGTCCTTGATGCCGGCGACGCCCTTAGTGCCCCGCACGGCGATCGCCTTAAGGTTTTTCGACCCCATGACCGCGCCGACCCCCGAACGCCCGGCGGCGCGGTGCAGGTCGTTGATCACGGCGGCATAGAGCACCTGGTTCTCGCCGGCACGGCCGATGCACGACACGCGCATCAGCGGATCCTGGTGCTTACGCTTCAGAGCCGGTTCTGTTTCCCAGGTGGTCTTGCCCCAAAGGTCTCCGGCATCTACCAGTTCGGCGGCATCGTTCTCGATGTGCAGGTAGACCGGTTTCGGCGACCGCCCCTCCAGGATGATCATGTCCCAACCAGCCATCTTGAGCTCGGCGCCCCAATGGCCGCCGGAATTGGAGCAGGCGATGGCGCCGGTCAGCGGACCCTTGGTGATGACCGAATAGCGCCCTCCGGTGGAGGCCATGGTTCCGGTCAACGGACCGGTGGCGAAGATCAGCTTGTTGCTCGGCGACAGCGGATCGACCTTCGGATCGACCTCCTCGACCATGTATTTCGTCGCCAGGCCACGCTGGCCGAGGAACGCCTTGGCCCACTCCATGTTGAGCGGCTCGGACTTGCAGGTCCCGGCGGTCAGATCGACGCGCAGCAATTTGCGTTGCCAGCCCATGTTTGCCTCCCTCAGTCCGCGTGGCCGGCGGAAGGTTGGCTGTCCAACCGCCCGGCCCATTGCCGCATCCGGTCAAGCCCGGTCCAGTCGGCATCGATGTAGGTGATGGCGCCGGTCGGACACGCATCGGCGCAGGCGGGCTTGCCGCCGCACAGATCGCACTTCTGCACCTTCCCGGTATCCGCCACGTAGTTGATGGTGCCGAACGGGCAGGCGATGGTGCAGACCTTGCAGCCGACACAGGTCGCCTCATTGACGACCACGGCGCCGGTCGCCGTGTCCCGGGTAATGGCCTCGACCGGGCAGGCGTGCAGACACCACGCCTCGTCGCACTGGGTGCAGGTATAGGGAACCTTCCGCCCGGTCTCGTGGAAGTCGAACACCTTGATGCGCGACTTCGCGGGATTGAACACGCCGTAGTTCTCGTAAGAGCAGGCCATCTCGCATTGCATGCAACCGGTGCACTTGGCTGCATCGAGATGCAGGGATCTCATCATGGCGTTCTGGCTCCCTCTTCAGGCGGCTTCGTCGGGTCAATGCCATTTAATCGGATCGTCACTATATCCGACGGTATATCGTGGGCATGGGAAGTCAAGGTCGGGGAGGCGATGTGTCCGAGGGGTCTCGCATCATGGGGGTTGGGCGCCCGGTTTGATCGCATCCTCGAGGAGGCGCAAATCCCGTGCGATCACCTTCCGGGCCGCCGCCTCCATGGCCCGATACCGGCGGATGAGGTCTTGGCCAAACAGCGTCACCTCGGCGCGTTTGTCGGCTTTTCCCCCTGGGCGCGTTGCGACGACCGGTTCCGCGAATATCTGATTGAGACTGTCCACCAGCAGCCATGCGCGGCGATACGACATGTTCATGGACCGGCCGGCGGCGCTGATCGAACCAAGCTCGGCAATCGTCTCAAGTAGCTGAACCTTCCCTGGCCCAAGGCGGACCGTGTCACCGAAATCCAGCCGCAGTGTGACTCGTGTCGTTCGGTCAACCATGCCCGAAGCACTACCAGTTCGATCAGGTGAATACGAGACGACCGGCACCGGTCTTGCCGCGGGTTTCACCGCGATTGCATCGCCGGCGGCGACCGCACGAGGCGGTCGCCGCCGCCTTGTGATTGTGCCTGGACTTGGGGTCGTCCTTCCCGGCACTGTGCGCCGATGAAGGACGACTGGAACGAGAGTATGCTGCGCCCTGGCGAGGCGGCGATCGCGCTACCGATGCAGACCGATGCCGGCGTATATTTCATCGGCACGATCCATACGCCGTGGCGCGTGCGCGAGGAATGCCCCAAGCGCGGCGACCCGGACGGGCCGATCTGCTCGATCGTGGTGGACGAGCGCTGGCGCGAGGCGCTGACCGGGATCGTCGAGCACCGGCGTATCCAGGTGCTCTACTGGATGCACCGGGCGCGGCGCGATCTGGTGTTGCAGACGCCGTTCCGCACCGGACAGACGACAGGCACGTTTGCACTGCGCTCGCCGGTGCGGCCGAACCCGATCGCTGCGTCGGTGGTCGACCTGTTGGCGATCGAGGGAACCACACTACATGTGCGCGGACTGGATTGCCTGGACGGGACACCGCTGATCGACCTGAAGCCGGAGCGCAGCAGCCCATGAACCAAATATTCAGACGCGGCGCCACACTGCTGATCGGACTGCTGCTGGCAGGCGGCGCCGGCATGTTGATCGCGCGCTCGCATGCCGAGCGCGCACATGCCATTCCGGCTCCAGTGACCGATGAGCCGGCGGGAGGTGAAACAACCGAGGTGGCCGTGCTGGCCGGCGGATGTTTCTGGGGCGTGCAGGCCGTGTTCCAGCACGTCAATGGCGTGACCAGCGCGGTGTCCGGCTATGCCGGTGGCGAACCGAACACCGCACAGTACGAGACCGTAAGCACCGGCGTGACCGGCCACGCGGAGTCCGTTCGCATCAGCTTCGATCCGCGCCGCATCAGCTATGGGCGCATCCTGCAGATCTACTTCTCGGTGGCGCACGATCCGACGCAACTCAACCGGCAAGGGCCTGACAGGGGCACGCAGTATCGTTCGACGATCTTCCCGGCCAATGCGCTTCAGGCCGGGATCGCCAAGGCCTATATCGCCCAGCTTGGCGAGGCGCGTGTGTTCTCCGCTGCCATCGTCACCACGATCGAGCCGGGCCGACCGTTCTATCCGGCCGAGGCGTATCATCAGGACTTTCTCACGCGCCACCCTGGCAGTCCGTATATTGTCGCGTATGACCTGCCGAAGCTCGAGGAATTGCGACGGATCTTTCCCGACCTCTATCGCGCCGATCCGGTGCTGGTCGCGGCGGGTAGCCTGTCCAACTGACGCGGCCAACCTATTTTAGGGGCGATGACAACCAGGAGTTCGGTCCGATGCGCCGTGCCGTTCTGCTCGTGTTGGCCGGACTGGTGGCAGGTTGCGTTGATCAGCTCGCTGCCAGGGAGGCGTATCTCAGCCGCTTCGTCGGCCAGCCGGAGAGCGCGGTGGTGCAGCAGATGGGCGTGCCCTCGCGCAGCTTTGATACCGGCGGCGTGAGATACCTCGCCTACAACGAGCATCGGATCAACCTGATCCCAACATTTCCGTCGTACAGCCCATTCTTCACCGGCTGGTATGGCGGCGGCTTCCCGTCCCAGGTGGTCGAGCTGCAGTGCGAAACGACGTTCGAGGTGTCCGACGGCACCGTGAAGGCCTTCACTCTGCGCGGCAACGCCTGTGGGTGACGTCACGAATGGGCGGCGAGCGCCTTTGCATAGGCGCTGACCGCCGCGGCGAAGCCCATGACCAGCGCATCGGCGGTCAGTTCATGGCCGATCGATGCTTCCGCGAGGCTCGGCATGCGTGCGACCAGAGGCGGCAGGTTGTGCAGGTTCAGGTCGTGCCCGGCATTGACCACCAACCCGCGATCCGCCGCGGCGCGCGCCGTGGTCGCGCAGGCGTCAAGCCACGCGTCGTGTGCGCCATCGCGGAATGAAGCGGCGTAGGAGCCGGTATAGATCTCGACGCCATCGGCGCCGCTTGCCGGAATGCGGTCCAGCACCGCTGGGTCCGGATCGATGAACAGGATGACGCGGGCGCCCATCGCCTTCAATGACGCAATGGCGGGGCGGACCAGCGCCATCTGCTCGGGGCCGAGTTTGAAACCTTCCTCGGAGGTGAAGGCATCCGGCGCGTCGGGCACCAGCGTGCACTGTTCCGGACGCACCTCGGCCGCAATCTCCAGCAGGCGGGCGTCGGGATAGCCCTCGATGTTCAGTTCCACGTTTGGATGCCGCGCGGCGATCGTTTCCGCCAGGATCGGCACGTCGGAGCGGCGGATGTGCCGTTCGTTTGGGCGCGGATGCACGGTGATGCCGCGTGCGCCGGCCTCGATCGCGATGCGGGCAAAGGTGCGCAGGTCGGGCACGCCGGTGCGGCGCGAATTGCGCAACAGCGCGATCTTGTTGAGGTTGACGCTGAGTCTGGCCATTAATCAGTGCGTGGCGGCGTCGATGACCGGGTTCATGGTGTCCGGCACGGTAGCATCTTGGCATGCCCCGGGAAACAGGGGGCCAGGTTGACCGGCGGCTATCGACCCGAGGGTCTGGAATGGCCGCTTCCCGCCTTAATAAACGCTTCAACTGGCGCTGTGGCGGCACCGCTATCGTCATGGCCGGCGAAGCATGCTCCGGCTCAACTTCGTGACTCGCCGCGTGGGCGAGACCACAGAGGCACTAGCACAAATGGCTAAGTGCCAGAGCAGTGCCCGCACGATTTCCACGAAGATCACCTTCAGTCGTAGTGGCGCAGCTACCCGTTAGGCACCGGTCTGCTTTCCGCCAGCAGCCGTCACCCGCCGAACAAGAGCGCATAGCCCACCAGTCCGAACATGGCCCAGATTGGCGCGGCCAGCCCGCCCAAAGCGATCAGCATCAGGGCGCTTGCAAAGTCGCCACCAATTCGCCGTGAGACGGCAAACGTACCCGCCAGCAAGGCAAATACAGTCAGGCTGGCGCCCCGACTACCCAGGGCGTCATCCGCAAGCGTCCATAGCAGCCAGGAGCCTGCTGCCACGAATACTAGCAGTGGGGGCACGATGATGAGCGAGAGGGTGATTCGTCCGGCGGAGTAGCGCCGTTGTGGCGCGGATGGCGCCCGCCACGCGGCTTGGTTCGCGAGGGAGGCGTGGCTTCCGCCTTGATCGAAATTCAGGTCCATCGTGGTTCTTACAGCTTGGCCCGCCGTCAACCGCCGATTATTGCGCTTGCTCAGGCTGTCTATGACATGACTCCGGCCCGCCTTCGCAGCGTCTCGATCAGGGCCTGGACACTGTTGTTGTCGTGCGCGAGCAAGCTGCTGCAGTCATCGCGCTGCGCGATGCGCATACTGACACCCGCGGCGCAAATGTCGACGATCTTCGTTGCGCCATCGGTTGCGCCGACGACCCAGGTGACTTGTATCGGTATCGGATAGTCCAAACGGACCACCGTCGTTGAGACCTTTACCGCGGTGTCAGCCTGCGTGGCCCGATCGATGCTGAAGCGCATGCCCCGATAGCCGCCGAAGGTCTTGCCAAAATTGCCCATCAGAATGATAGGGAATAGGCGAACATATTCGTTGCGTTCTCCGTCGCTGGCGGTATTCCAAAGTCGTCCCAGGGCGAAACGCGCGATGCCGTCGACATCAATCGTGTCGTTGATCAGCGCCTCCAATTGCCCGCGCTTCACTGCCGGGTCGGCGGATCCATCCAAAATCGTAATCAGTCGATCGCCCGACTGCCGTATGAACTGGATTGCCTGAACGACAGTGACCGACGCTTGTTCGTCCTCCGATCGGGTCATGGCAGCCGTCGACATGGCAGCGCCGACGAGTAGCAGGGAGATCGTTCCACGGCGCGTGACCCACCGGCTGTGGCGCGGTTGTGGCAACCGTTCGCTCTCGAGGGGTGAAGCCAGTGGTCCGGGCGGCTCACCTCCAGGGCTGGCCGCACTGATATCTTGCGAGAACTTTTTCATTGCACTTACCTTCGTCAGCGCGCGAGACAAAGGCACCACCAGGTTCGTGGTGGAGCCTTTGTCACAGGGCTAAACGACGCAATTCGGCGCCTATGCGTTCGACCTGGTCAGTACGATCTGTGCGATACCGGCGGCGACGTTGACACCAGTCATGCCCTCGACGCTCAGCGGTTGCATGGAGATCGTCTGCTCGGAGCCACCGACCAGCAGATTGGCGCTGGCGCCGAGGCCGAATGCAGCGCCGCCCGTCACGCCACCGTAGGTGCCGGCAAGCGCGCCCGCGGTGACATTAGTCGTTGGCGCGAGGACCGCCCAGGCGACAACGCCACCCGCGTGATAACCGATATCGACACCGAACTTGTCGATGTGACCGGTGTATTGTTCGACCGAACCGTTGTTATCCGAATAGGTGCACCTGAGATCACGTGTCGATCCGAACACGAAACCCCATCCGCTGGCCACGTCACAGGTCAGAACGCCGGCTCTTACGCCGCTGGTCTGCTGCGACCACGCCAGTTGCCCTGAGGATCCCACCGCAACACCAACGACGGCCGCGGCTAAGCATGCTTTCCTTATCATAGCGCAACTCCCTGTTTGGCTCGTATGTCAGCCCTTGATGCTGACGATTGATGGACTCAGTTACGCCGCTGCATATCTTGCTCATGTGCGACGGCGTATATCGACTTTGATCATGTGCGAATCGGATGCCTGCGACTCAATTCACAACCAAATAGACATTTTTCCGGCCGGCTGGCCCTCGCGTGCGGTCACCGGCGTAGCCGAGAGGCGATTGGCGCAGGGACATCAAGGGCACCGGCACGACAAGCCCGTCAACGCCGTGCGCGCCCGGGTAGCGGGTTGGGCACCCCGGTCGCGAAGATCCGGCGGGCGTATTTATTTCAGGGCAGGGCGATCAAGGCGATCCGCGGTACCTGGAGTGTCCGCTTGCCACCCACCGCGGCTATTCAAACTGAGACACTACTCGTACCGGCATGATTTGACTGGGAAACAACGATAGGAATTCCGGGCAGAGGCTTGCCCGTCAGGTTCGCTGCACCGCGGCAATCGCGGCGTTCAGCGCGTGCACGCCGGCGGCGGGACCGTCGGGATGGTTCCACACCGCGCCGACCACGGCGAGGAAGTCGGCGCCGGCCTGCACCAGCGGCGCGCAATTGTCCGCGGTAATGCCGCCGATCGCGCAGCATGGCAGTTCCATCAGCTCCGACCACCAGTGCAGGATCTCCGGATCGATGAAGCGCGTGACGTCCTTGGTGCCGGACGGGAAGAAGGCTCCGAACGCAACATAGTCGGCGCCGTCGTCGCCCGCCTGCATGGCGAGGTCGCGGCTGCCCTTGCAGGTCACGCCGAGCGTTGCATCGGGACCGATCAGCGCGCGGGCCTGGCGCGCCGGCATGTCCTCCTGCCCGACATGCACTCCGTCGCTGCCGGTCTCACGCACCAAGTCGGCGCGGTCGTTGAGCAGGAATGCGACGCCGCGCGACTGCGTCACCGGACGCAGCGCATCGATCGCGCGGCGCCAGGCGTCGTCGTCCACGTCCTTCAGCCGAAGCTGCACGGCAGCGACATCGCCCGCATCCAGAGCGGATGCAAGCAGCTGGGCGAACGGCGCGGGGTCGAGCTTCGGCGGCGTGATCAGATAGATGCGGCAGCCATCGTGGCTGCCGCCCATCTCCGCCACGTATCAAGCCTTGCCGAGATAGATGTCGATGATCTTGTTCAGCATCTCCAGCGCCAGCTCCTTCGGCCGCTGGAAGGTGTTGCGGCCGATGATGCTGCCGTTGGCGCCGCCGTCGCGCAGGCCGCGGACCTCCTCATAGACACCGTCGAGGTCCTTCGCCTCGCCGCCGGAGAACACCACGACGCGCTTGCCGTTGAACGCGCACTGCATGATGTGCTCGACGCGCTTGGCGAGCGTGGAGCCGTCGATCTTCTCGTAGCTCTTCTTCGCCGCTTCCAGGCTGATCACCGCGGTCGGCGGCTTCACCTTGATGATGTTGGCGCCCAGCAGCGCTGCCATCTGGGTCGCATAGGCACAGATGTCGAGTGCGGTCTCCGCGGCGCGATCAAGATTGCCGCCGCGCGGATAGCTCCACACCACGACGGCAAGGCCGTTGGCCTTTGCCTCCGCGGTGAGCTCGCGGAGTTCCTCCATTTGGGGATAGGCGTATTCACTGCCGGGATAGATGGTGAAGCCGATCGCCGCGCAGCCGAGGCGCAGTGCGTCCTTCACGCCGGCGGTCACCGCCTGGTCCTTGTTGGTGGCCAGCGAGTTGGCACTGTTGCACTTCAGGATGGTGGGGATCTGGCCGGCGAACGTGTCGGCGCCGGCGGCGATCATGCCGAGGGGGGCGGCGTAGGCATTCAGCCCGGCCTCGATTGCGAGCTGATAGTGGTAGTGCGGATCGTAGGCCGGCGGGTTCGGCGCGAAGCTGCGCGCGGGACCGTGCTCGAAACCCTGATCGACCGGCAGGATCACCACCTTGCCGGTACCGCCCAGCTTTCCGGTCGAGAGGATGCGGGCCAGGTTGGTTTTCACGCCGGGCGGATCGCCCTCGTACCAGTCCAGGATTTTCTTTACTTTCTGGGTGACGCGCATGGGGACGATCCTTCTTGCTGAGGACAGATGGGCGCTGCCGTGCGTACTACTCCAGGGCGTCGCCGTTGTCACCTGGGGTGGTTCGCACCTGCAACCAATCGTGTAGCCGGCGGGCGGCTGTTCGGTCGGCCATATCGATCGCGGGTGGACGCGAGGTTAACACCTCACCGCCAAGTGATGTCGCGATGGCCGCGACGGACGACCAGCCTGGCGAAGCCGGGTCGAGCACGATCCGACGCTGGCCGATGCGGAACGCGCCCAGCGCCAAGCCGGGGGCGTCGGCGCAGTCGAGGATGTCCTCGATGGGGATGTCTGGGTATTCCGCGCGTGCCCGCTCGGTCAGGGCGCGCCACCAGCCGCAGCCCGCGAACAGCGCGGCCCCAGGTGCGGAAAGCAGCGTCACTGGCCGGCCGGCGGCGAGTACGGCACGCGCATCAGCCAAGCCGTGGATGACCACTGCGGGATATTGCTTGACGTTCAATGGGTCACCCGCTTTCAGTTGATGTGGCACTCGAGGCGGGGTGGGGAAATGGCCAGCGACACCGAAGACCCGGAAGCGGCAGCGGATCGGCTGGAGACAGCGCTGGAGCGGATCGCGCAGGCCGCGGCGCGCGGCGAAACGCGGCCCGCGGATCAACTTTCATCGGTGGACACCAAAGAAATTGCTGCGCGACTCGACGGCTTGATCGATCGTCTGCGCGCGGCACTGGCCAACCGGGCCGGTTGAATTCGGCAGCAAGGATCGTTCGATGGCGCAGGTCACCATTCGCATCAACGGCTACGCATACACCGTCGGCTGTCAGGACGGCGAGGAGGAGCACCTGGAGGCGATGGCCAATGAAGTCGAGCGGCGGATCGAGTCGATCAAGGTGGCGGCGGGTCCAAGCGGCGAGGCGCGCATGCTGGTGATGGCGTCGCTGCTGATGGCGGACGACCTCTATGAGATGAACCGGGCGCTGAAGGCGGCTCAGGCGGGCGAGCCGATCGCTGCGCCGGCCGATCCGAAACTGGGGCGGCGGCTGGGGAAACTGGCGCGTCGGGCGGAAGAGATTGCCCTGGACCTGGAGCATCCCTAGATTGTGACGGCGGGGCTGCCCGGTGCGACAGGCAATACATCCCCTGGGCCAGTAAGCAACTCCCACGGGAACTGGCGCTGTCGGGATCTTGGTCCCGGTATCTGGTGCCCACCTGCACAAGCAGGCTCTGGGAGGATGAGACGCCACCGGCCATGGCGGCTCCGCACTTTCCGTGACCCGTCGCGTCAGCTTTTCGCGGGGTGATGTAGTTATTCAGGATGAGACCGGGGGCGCCAAGGGACGGTTCGTCACCAGCGAGGCTGACACAGTGGGGGAACCGCTATGCCGCGTCACGAGGAGCAAGCAACGCTCGCCTATAGTGCCGATGAGCTTTTCGGCGTCGTTGCGGACGTGAAGTCTTATCCCCTGTTCGTTCCCTGGTGCAGCGGCGCGCGAATCCACCGCGCGGACGCGCACGAGATTATCGCCGACCTCGTCATCGGGTTCGGTCCATTCCAGGAGAGTTTCACCAGTGAGGTGACCCTGGACCGACCGCGACAGGTGCACGTGCGCGCCGTCGAAGGGCCGCTCGAGCACCTGACGAACACGTGGACATTCACGCCGGTCGGGGACAGAACCAACGTTGACTTCATCATAGACTTTCAGTTCAAGAGTCATTTGCTTGATCACGTCGCCGTTCGGATGTTCCACGAGGCTGCAACGCGGATGATGAGCGCGTTCGAGTCGCGCGTTCACCTGGTCCATATGATGCGGCGGCATGTGACGCAGGCTTCGTCTGTCTGATGCGACTCATTGGCACAGAGACAGCCCGCGCCCGCCGCATGGCAGCGCATCATGCCTTCAAACGGCTGTTGTCGGGGTTCCAGGCGGCGCGCGGCAAGACAATGGCGGGGCAGCGCTTGTCCATCATCAGGATCTCGAACTGCGTGCCTGGCTCAGCCAGCGCAGGCTCGACATAGGCAAAGGCAAGCGACTGGTTGACGGCATGACCGTAGGCGCCGCCGGTGGTCAGACCGACGATCCGGTCGCCCTGGTATACTGGTTCGTTGCCGTAGCAATCGTGGTCAGTGGCAGCGACCGACAGATAGACCAACTTGCTCGGCGGTCCATATTGCTTGTTGCGCAGGGTCCCCGGCTTCCCAATGAAGTCCTTACTGAAATCGACGAAGCGTTCCATATCTGCAGCGATCAGCGTGACCTCGTTGGTCAGTTCCGCGCCCCAGGCATGATAGGCCTTCTCCATACGCAAGCTGTTCATGGCGTAGGTGCCGAACAGCATAACGCCGTGCGGTTCGCCGGCCCGCTGCAGCGCTTCGAACACCATCGGCATCTCCGCCATAGGCGTGTGCAGCTCCCATCCCAGTTCGCCAACGTAGTTAACGCGCAGGGCACGCAGTGTCACACTTGCGACTGTGATCTGTTTGCCGGTCAACCAGCGGAACGCCGCGTTGGAAAGATCGGCGTCGGTGCAGCGCGCAAGCAAATCCCTTGCGCGTGGCCCAGCGAGGACCAAAACGCCATAAGCATCGGTGACGTCGGTCACCTTCACCTGTTCGTTCGGTGCAACGCGGCCGCGCAACTGGTCGAAGTCGTGCAGCTGTGCGGCGGCGGATGACACGACGTAAAACCGGTCGGAGGTCAGCCTCGTGACGGTGATCTCACTGTCTATGAAGCCGTTGGTGTTGAGCAAGTGGCTCAGCATGATCCCGTCATCGACACGTGGCACCCGGTTGGGGCAGACGCGTTCAAGGAACGCGAAGGCGTCGGGCCCGGTGATCTCGAACTTCGCGAAGCTGGAGAGGTCCATCAGCCCGGCGCGCTCGCGCACCGCCAGGCACTCGTTGCGCACGTGGTCCCACCAGTTGGAGCGTATGAAGGAAAACTGCTCGCCTTTCCCGCTGGGATCGTACCAGCGCGCGCGTTCCCAGCCAAACACCTGACTGAATTGGGCGCCGCGGGCTTTCAGCGCGTCATGCAGCGAGGAGCGGCGCAGGTCGCGGCCCACATTGTGTTGCTCGGCCGGCTTGTAGCAGTAATACATGTGCTGATAGTCGGCGATGCCGACCGCGCGAGTGAACTCCGGCGTCACCCAGTTGCCGAAGCGGCGGGGATCGAACTCACGCACGTTGATCTCCGGCTGGCCATGCACCATCCATTGCGCCAGGAATCGGCTGATGCCGGCGCCCTGACAGATGCCCAGCGACGCCCCGCAATGCATCCAATAATTGCGGGCACCGGGCGCGGGCCCGGACAGCGGCGCGCCGTCCGGAGTGTGCGGGATTGCGCCCGAAATAACCCGCTTGATGCCCGACTGCGCGAACAACGGGAAGCGCTCCGCCGCGCGTTCCAGATGTGGCATGATGCGGTCCAGCTCCGGCGCGACCAGCTCGCTTTCGAAATCCCAGGCGGGTGGTCCATCCCAGCATTCGTGCGCACCAGAGGTCTCGTACGGGCCGATCAGTATGCCGTCGCCTTCCCGGCGGAAATAGGCATGCGCCCAGGGATCGCGCACGATCGGCAACTCCAGCTTGTGCGCGATCAGTTGTGGGACCGGTTCGGTGATGAGGTAGTGATGCAGCATGTTGGCGATCGGCGCACGGTGGCCGGTCCAGGAGGCAACCTCGGTGCAATAGGAGCCGGCGGCGTTCACCACGTGCTCGCAGCGCAGCTCGCCCTGATCGGTGGTCACCAGCCATTCGCCCGTGTCGAGCTGGCGGATGTTCGTCGCGCGCGTGCGCCGGTAAATCTCGGCGCCGAGCGCGCGCGCACCGGCGGCCATCGCCATGGTGACATCGGCGGGCGCAACGTGGCCGTCGGTCACGGTCAGGAAGGCGGCCTTCACGTCCTTGGTGTCGAGAAACGGATGATGGCGGGGGATCTCGTTCGGGCCGACGATATGCGCTTCGTAGCCGGCGAGTTTCGCTATGCCGAGTACCTGCTTGAACCAGTCCGCCTCCTCATCGGTGCAGGCCAAGCGTAGGCCGCCAGTGGTATGCCAGCTGACCGCCTGCCCGGTCTTCGCTTCGAGCGACGAATAGAGCTCTGTGCCGTAGACATGCAGCTTTGCAGCGTTGAGGGAGCTGATGAAATGCGGGCACTGGCCAGCGGCGTGCCAGGTGGAGCCGGAGGTGAGCTCGCCCTTCTCCAGCAGCACGAGCTCGGTCCAGCCCTCCAGCGCCAGGTGGTATAGCAGTCCGACGCCCATGATGCCGCCGCCGACGATCGCCACGCGGGCATGCGATTTCATAGCAGCAACTCCTTGCCCATGCGCTGCGCCGCAAGGCTAAACCAGTTTGACGTTGGCGTCGCTTGATGTTGTGCCTCCCCCGGGCGTCCTGAGCCGGGTACCAGTTCGCAATCTGGCCGGAAGCTTGGTTCAATGGTTGGCCGACAGGGTTTGTCAGGCGCTGTTGTTTTGGATCATTGAACATGCCGACTCACCTCGAAGAGGCCAAGCGAGCCGTTCGTCAACGTGCACTCGGTGCCCGCGAATCCAGCGACCCGATAGCGTCCGGTCTCGCGGTTTGCGACCAAGTGCTGAGCGGGGTGCCACCACCTCCTGGAGCGGTGGTGTCGGGGTTCTGGCCGATCGGGCAGGAGATCGATATCCGGCCGTTGCTGCTGGCGTTGCACGAGCGGGGTCATCCGATCGTGCTGCCGGAAACGCCAAAGCGTGGCAACCCGTTGATCTTTCGTCTTTGGCACCCGGGTGCCGTGATGATACCGGAACGCTTTGGCACGTTGCGGCCGGATGGCGAGGTGCGCACGCCCGACTTCCTGCTGGTGCCATTGCTGGCGTTCGACCGGCGCGGTTACCGGGTGGGATACGGCGCGGGGTATTATGACCGGACGCTGGCCGGGCTGCCGGGGCGGTTCCGGCTCGGCGTGGCGTATGCCGGGCAGGAACTGGACGAGGTGCCCGCCGGTCCCTACGACCAACGGCTGGATGCCGTGGCGACCGAGCGCGGCGTGATCTTCTGCAAGGACAAATGAATGCGCATCCTGTTCATTGGCGACGTGGTCGGACGCTCCGGCCGCGAGGCCGTGGCGACCTCGCTGCCCAAGCTACGCGACGCGCTGCGCATCGACCTCGCGGTGGTGAACGCCGAGAATGCCTCGCACGGTTTCGGTCTCGCGCCCGACATGGCCACCGCGCTGTTTGCCGCCGGCGCCGATGTGATCACGCTGGGCAACCACGCCTGGGACCGCAAAGAGATCATCCCCTACATCGCCGAGACTCCTCGGCTGCTCCGTGCACTGAATTATCCTGCCGGGACGCCCGGTGGTGGTTCGGTTGTGGTGGAGGTTCCGGGCGGGCGGCGGGCGCTGGTGCTGCAGGCGATGGGGCGGCTCTACATGGATCCGCTCGACTGCCCGTTCCGCACCACGGCCGAACTGCTGGGGCGGCACCGGCTTGGCGGCACCGTGGCGGCGATCCTGGTGGATTTCCATGCCGAGGCGTCGAGCGAGAAGATGGCGTTCGCGCATTTCCTCGACGGCCAGGTGTCGGCGGTGATTGGCACGCACACGCATTGTCCGTCGGCGGATGCGCAGGTGCTGCTGGGCGGGACGGCGTTTCAGTCGGATGCCGGCATGTCGGGCGACTATGACAGCGTGATCGGCATGGCGAAGGACGCCGCCACGCTGCGGTTCTGGCGCAAGCTGCCGGGCGAGCGGCTGGCGCCGGCGGAAGGCGAGGCGACCGTGTGCGGCGTGTTCGTCGAGACCGACGATGCGACCGGGCTGGCGCGGCGGGTCGAGCCGGTGCGGGTGGGGGGACGGCTGGCCGGGGTGATGCCGGCGGGGTGAACTGCGTGCATCAATTTCTCAGGTCGATGTGGAGGCGGGCTGATGAGCGGGGCAAGCAGCGACCGGGCCGACAAGGTTGACTATCGCGTCGGCTATGCGCATTGGCCGACGGATCAGGAGTTTCCGCTGACGCCAATCGAGGCGTGGTATGTGCTGAAAGGCTATGCGGTGCGTCCAGCGCGCCCGATGACCATGGATGAGTTTCTCGAACTGCCGGGGATGCTGGAGTTAAGTGACGGCTACGTTATGTTGCGCCAGACCTGATGAACGCCTTCGGCGGTTCCGCGGCTGGAAGCTGCCGATTGGTCGCGGTACGGGCTATTCAACCGACGCCGTTCACCGTGACCGTGTGATCCTGACCGATCCATGCACCTCCGGTGAGATGCATCCAGGTGAAAACGATGACCTGGCCCGGCATCAGCCCGTTCGTCGCCAGCTCCACGCAATGGATCCCAAACCCGGTGTCGCGGGTCCGTGCGTCGCTCCGCGTTTGCCAGCCATCGGTGCTCCAGTGCACCAGCGCCGGCTCCGGCAGGTCGAGCCGCAGCACGCGGCCCACCGGCACATTCGGTGGGCGCCAATCTGGCCGCCATGGCCGGCAACGTGCCACGTGCTTTTCCCTTAGATAGCGCCGGACCGGTTGCGGCGGCCGGTCGAAGACTGCCCCGTCCGTCAACGATCGCAGCAGCTTGATGTGCTCGGCATGTGCCCACACTAGCGGCATCGCCGAGCCGCTGGGCTTGCCTGGCTCGAGTTCCAGCGCCGGGATCGGCGGGCCGTCCCATACCTGCTCCGGCAGCAACCGGCCGGGGCTTGCGCCCGCCTCCATCGCGACCAGCAGCCGCTCCGCCGCGGTGCGCCGGCCGGCTGCCAGCTCGTAGTGGGCGCGCTCGCCGGCGAGCAGCGGCCAGACGCGGCCGACCCCGGTGCCGTCATACGGCCCGCCATCGTCGTGCTCACCGTAGCCGTCGCCGTTGTAGCGCCGCCAACCAGGCCCGTACGGCAGCTCGACGCGCAGCACGTGGTCGATCACGTTCACCGTATCGACGATGCGGGGATCGTCCGCCGCCCGCAGGCCGAACCGCACCAGCGCCAGCGCATCCGTGCTGATCAGTTCGTCGGCCCCGACATGCGACGCCCCGCCGAAACGGTTGCGCACCTCGACCGTGCCGCGCGCTCGGCGCGTGCCTCGCCCGGCACTTCGGGGGCGATGCGCACGTAATAGCCGGCCACGCCGACCTCCTGCGCTAACCGCGTTCCGGTGACATAGATCCAGTCCTCGATCTGCTCGTTCCACGCATCGGCGGTGTCACGGAGGAAATCGGCGACGCCATCGATGTCGCAGGCCTCGGCGAGATCCGCCGCGGCGAGCAGTGCCGCCACCTCCACGGCGAGCGTGAACGGTGTGTAGCCGGCGTTCTCCTCCCAGCGGTCCTGGCTGGTTCGCGGACCATGCTGGATCACGAACCCCGCCGCCCTGGCGACCATCGGCCAGTACGCCGGCAGCACGGGACGCTGCACCGCGCCGTCGCGCCACGCCATGTCGAGCAGCAGGATCGGAAAGGCGCACTCATCGAGTTGGACGCCGTGCCAATAGGGCGTCCCATCCAGCCAGCAATTCTGCGGCCAGCTCCCATCATCCTCCTGGATCGCACGAAGGTACCGCACCACGCGCAACACTTCGTCATGGGCGCCGCAGGCGAGGAAGGCGCCAGCGGTTTGCGCCAAGTCACGCGGCCACACCAGGTGGTAGCCGCCCAGGTCATCGTCGCCCTTGCTGCTGCCCCAGGGGATCGACAGGCTGGCGATCAGGCCGCCAGGAAACGTTGGGCTTTCGTGGCAGCGCAGCACCGTAGTGCTGACGCGATACACGTTGTGCTCCTCCACCTTGCGGTCCAGCGAGCGAAGTTGCGCCTGCCAGTTGCGCCATCCTGCGGCATATTCCTCCAGTTGGCGCTCGAACGGCGTCTGCAGGCTCGCGCGCACGCGGAACCCGGCTTCGGCGCCGCTGCGGCCAAACCCCAGTGCCAGGCGGAACTCGATTTCTGGCGAGGCGATCTCCGCAGTCAGCGCAACGTTGCCGTCGGCCGCGCGGTCGTATTCGTCGGTCAGCCGGCCGCTCGCGTGCAGCATCTGCCAGCCGTCGGAGGCACCGACGAAGCCGACCGAGCAAGCGAGGAACGGCAGCGAGCAACCAAGCGCGAGATGGGTGCCGTCGCCCTCGGCGAACAACATGCGGTCGCCCTTGTAGTCGCCGATCCAGGCGGTGTTGTGGGCCCCGCCATTGACCAGGTGTGGCGCCAGCAGGGCGAACAGGCGCAGCGGCGGGCCGCTCAGCACCTCGAGCCGGATGCGCTGAACCACCACGTCGGCGCGCTGGTCGGAAAGGATGTCCTTGACGATGCGGAACCGGCCGCCGAGGTGCGTGTTGACGAGCTGAAACGCCGGCACGCCGTCCTCCAGCCGGGTCAGCTCGAAGCTGCAGTCGCGCTTCTCCTCGGCGAAGAGGCCGGCGTCGTCGGTGACGATCAGGCCGAAATCGCGCGTGCAGGCCTGATCGACGCGCGGGTAGTAGATTTCGTCAAGGATGCCGTGGCTGAGCGTGAACCAGACGCGGCTGGCCGCCGACAGCGCGGTGCCGACACCGCTCTTCGCGCTGGAGGTCCAGCGCGGGGGGATTCCTGGCCAGCCTGGTGCGTCGGTCACACTCGCCTCCTGTTCTCCTGAGAGTGTAGACTCCGTTCGGCGGTGAAGTAACGTTCAACACAGACTCGTGAGCAATGGCCGGACATTCCCAGTTCAAGAACATCATGCACCGGAAGGGTGCGCAGGACGCGCGCCGTGGCCGGCAATTTGCCAAGCTGATCCGCGAGATCACGGTGTCCGCGCGACAGGGCCTGCCCGACCCCGCGGCCAATCCGCGGCTGCGGGCGGCGATGGTGGCCGCGCGGCAGGCCAACATGCCGAAGGATACGGTGGACCGCGCGATCAAGAAGGCGACCGGCGGGGCAGCGGGCGATGACTACGCCGAGGTCCGCTACGAGGGCTACGGTCCAGCCGGTGTCGCAATTATCGTCGAAGCGCTGACCGACAACCGCAACCGCACCGCCTCCGACATCCGCTCGGCGTTCGCCAAGCATGGCGGGACCCTGGGCGAGACCAACTCGGTGAGTTTCTTGTTCAATCGGCTGGGCGTGATCCGCTATCCGGCCTCTGTCGCGAGCGTCGACGACATGCTGGAGGCGGCGATCGAGGCGGGTGCCGACAACGTGGAAAGCGATGCCGAGGCGCACGAGGTGACCGCGGCGGTGGATGACTTCTTCGCCGCGCGCGATGCGTTGGAGGCGCGGTTCGGCGTGCCGGACAGCGCGCGACTGGACTGGCGCCCGATCACCAGCGTCACGCTGGACGAAGAGCGGGCGGCGGCGGTGCTGAAGCTGCTCGAGGTGCTGGACGAGAGCGACGACGTGCAGAACGTGTACGCGAATTTCGACATCCCGGATGCGGTGATGCAGAAGCTGTCGGCATGAGCGTCGACAGTTATCGGCTGCGTACGCGGCCCGCCACGAACGCTCCCGCGACCAAGGCGATGTAGCTCATCAGGATGGCTTCCCGCCACGGTCCAAGTGCCGGGCGGGATGGCGCGGCGACATCGGTGATCGATACGGCACGCTCCATCCGCAGGAAGCCGAACGCCGACAGCAGCGGAACGAGGACGACGATGCCGATCAACACCGGCCGGGCACGGCGGATCGGGGCAAACCGTCGCAGGCTCAGCCACAGGCCGAGGCAACCATGCAGCCAACCCGGTGCCAGCAGCGCGAGCTGCCACCCTTGGGTGCCAGATCGCACCAGCGTGGTCACGACCAGCCGATAATTGGGCTCCGAATGATAGAGTGTGACTGCGAGTCGGGTCGTCACGACATGACCGATGAGCAGCAGCGGCAGACTGAAGCCGGCCCAAAGTCTTACCCATTCGATGATCGGCAGGTCCCAGTGCCGGCGCGTGTAAACGGTTCGGCAGGCCAGCGCGAAATGCACGCCGGCAGCGCCATAAAGCAGAGCGGTTCCAGGCGGGCTTTGCCAGAGGGCAATTGACCAGGTCAGGCCACGCTCCGCCAGATCGATCGACCAAATCCCCAGTGCGTGGTTGGTCAGATGCAGCGAAACGTAGGTCAGCAGCACAAGCCCTGATGCCAATCGCAGGTGACGTGCCGTAATCCGCATATGGAACAGTCTCCGCGGGACCTTATGCCGGAGCCCGGTAGGCAGAACCTCCACAGCCGATTGGTTATTCCAAATCAGGTCGTACGCGCGTGACGCGGTGCCTCGATCGCCTGCGTTACGCTACGCCGGCTGCCGGGGGGTCAGCGCGTCGTCAATTCCCTTGGCGCGCACCGCGGCCGGACGCGCAGTCAGACGTGCAACGTAATCCACAAAAGCGTCCCGCTTTTCGATCATTCCGAACTGTAGGCCGAAGCCGAGATTCGCGCCGACAAGGACATCGGCGGCGGTGAAGGAGTCACCCACCAGATATGGGCCGCGCGACACTGCCGCTTCGAGTACGTCGATGACGGTGGCGAAGCTTCCATACCCGGACATCCGCCGCTTGTCCGGCGGCACGATGAAGCCCATCGCCTGATTGGTCCACGCCGCCTCGAGCGGTCCGGCAGCAAAGAACAGCCAGCGATAATACGGCCCGCGCAACCGATGACCCGGCGGCAGCGCAAGGCCAGCTGCGGGAAACGCATCGGCCAGATAGGCGCAGATCGCCGCCGATTCCGTGACGACGGTATCGCCGTGGCGGAGCGCCGGTACCTTGCCCATCGGGTTGATGGCCAGGTACTCGGGCGCCTTCATTGTCGTAGCGTAGTCGAGCAGTTCGGTGCGGTACGGCTGCCCGACCTCCTCAAGCATCCAACGCACGATGCGGCCGCGTGACATGGGGTTGGTGTAGAAGACCAGTTCGTCGGTCATGTCGGTTGTCTCCCGAATTATTCCACCGGAACCAGCACATCGATCTCCAGAGCCCGCGCCGCCACGGCCAAGCGGCGATCGAGGGTGACGAGCCGCATTCCGAGCCGCCGGCAAATCGCCGCATGCAGCGCGTCCGGCACACGTAGCCTCAGATCAAACCGGCGCACAAAAGTGTTGGCCAGCCGGCAGTCATGGGCGGCCAAATCGGCAGTCTCCGTCTCGCCCGCGCGCCAGGCGTCGAAATCGGCCAATCGTTCCGCAGCTTCCGTGGCCGTCAGTTGGCCCATCCGCACCAGCCGCGACAATGCGGCGGCAACTTCGGCGGCCGCGAAGTCACTGACGGTCAGGTCGTCGCCACGGCCAAGCAGGAACGCTCCGACTGCCTCGGTGGAGCGTTCCACGACAATCGTCGGTACGATGACGCTGGTATCGAGATACAGGCTCACGTTTCGTCATCTTCATACATCTCGTCGAGGAGTTCGACAGACGTGATGCCGACGCTCTTGCGCGCCCTGGTTCGGGCCAGCAGCCACTCAAGCATGGGTCGGGCGGCCTTGGAGGGCTTGACGCTCGGCTGGTGACGCGGGTGCAGCTCGGCGACCGGTTTGCCATGGCGGGTGATCACAACCTCCTCGCCTTCGATCGCCTTGTCGATCAGGGCGGGCAAGCGGTTCTTTGCCTCGGCAACACTATAGGTGGCCATGTAGGGCCTCGTGGGTTATGGCCACAATTATAGCCATGGATCGCTGCTGAGCGTCCATCGTATACCAGCGCCAGTCACCAACGGGGACTCGATTCGCCCATGCCGCGACTGCTCGGCATCGATCCGGGCCTGCGCTTCACCGGCTGGGGGGTGATCGAGGCCGATGGCAACCGTCTGCGCCACATCGCCGATGGCGTCATTGCCACCGACAGTGATACCAGCGTGCCGGAGCGACTGAAGGTGCTGCACGACGCGCTTTCGGCGTTGCTGGCGCAGCACCGGCCGGACGAGGCGGCAATCGAGGAGACCTATGTAAACCGCAACGGCACCGCCACGCTGAAGCTAGGCTATGCCCGTGGCGTCGCGCTGCTGGCCCCGGCGCTCGCCGGCATTCCAGTGACCGAGTATGCCGCCAAGTCGGTGAAGTTGGCGGTGGTCGGCACCGGCGGCGCGGAAAAGGCGCAGGTGCAGATGATGGTGCGCCGCCTGCTGCCGGGCGCGGCGATCCGCCGGGCGGATGCCGCCGATGCGCTGGCCGTCGCGATTTGTCACGCGCACCACCGGGCCAGCCGGATGGCATGGGCCAACCGAGCGAAAATCGCGTGATCGCCCAGCTCACCGGCCGCGTCGAGGCGCTGGAGGAGGGACGCTGCATTATCGACGTGAACGGTGTCGGCTATCTGGTGCATGCCTCCACCCGCACGCTTGCCGCGTTGCCCGCACCGCCGGAGGCCGCGCGGCTGCTGGTGGAAACGCATGTCCGCGAGGATGCGATCCTGCTCTATGGCTTTGCCGACTCCGCCGAGCGCGACTGGTTCCGGCTGCTGACCACGGTGCAAGGCGTTGGCGGCAGGGTCGCGCTGTCGCTGCTGTCGGCGTTATCGCCGCGCGACCTGGTGTCTGCCATCGCCTCGGGCGACCGCGCCAGCTTGACGCGGGCGCCCGGCGTGGGTGCCCGGCTGGCGGTGCGGCTGCTGACCGAACTGCGCGACAAGGCCGGAGCGATGCCATCGGCGCCAGGTTTCGCCGTGCCGCCGCCGATCGCCCGTGGCGTGGCGGAGGACGCGATTTCGGCGTTGGTCAATCTCGGCTACCGCCGGCCGGAAGTGCAGCCGGTGGTCACGCGCACGGTCGAGCGGCTTGGGGACCAGGCGCCGCTGGATGCGGTGATCCGAGACAGCCTGAAGGAACTGGCGCAGAGGGCGGCAGGATGAGCGGTCGCGGCACCCTCAACCGGCGCGCTGAGGCGCGCCGACCTCTCCCGCAGCGCGGGAGAGGTGGATAGTGAGTGACCAACCCCGCACTGTCTCCCCCGCGCGCCGGGAGGAAGACGCGGCGGAGGCGAACCTCCGCCCGCAGACCCTTGCCGAATTCGTCGGCCAGCAGGCTACAAGGGAAAACCTCGCGGTCTTCATCCAGGCCACCCGCTCCCGCGGCGAGGCGCTGGACCACGTCCTGCTGCATGGCCCCCCTGGGCTCGGCAAGACCACGCTGGCCCAGATCGTCGCCCGCGAGCTTGGTGTTGGGTTCCGTGCCACCTCGGGGCCGGTGATCCAGCGGGCGGGGGACCTCGCAGCAATCCTGACAAACCTCCAACCCAGGGATGTCCTGTTCATCGACGAAATCCACCGGCTGCAGCCCGCGATCGAGGAAGTGCTCTACCCCGCGATGGAAGACTTCCAGCTCGATCTGATCATCGGCGAGGGGCCGGCGGCGCGCTCGGTGCGCATCGACCTCTCGCCGTTCACGCTGATCGGCGCCACCACGCGGGCAGGGCTGCTCGCCACCCCGCTGCGCGACCGCTTTGGCATTCCGCTGCGCCTGGTGTTCTACACCCCCGAGGAACTGGAACTGATCGTCCGTCGCGGCGCCGCCAAGCTCGGCGTGCCGCTGACCGCGGATGGTGCCGCCGAGATCGCCCGCCGCTCCCGCGGCACGCCGCGCGTCGCCGGCCGCCTGCTCCGCCGCGTGCGCGACTTCGCCGCGGTCGAGGGCGTGACCAAGGTGGACCGCGTCATGGCGGACGCCGCGCTGAACCGGCTGGAGGTCGATCGTCTAGGCCTCGACGCCATGGACCGCCGCTACCTTCGCCGTATCGCCGAGCACCACGCGGGCGGCCCGGTCGGCGTGGAGACGCTGGCCGCCGCCCTGGCCGAGGCGCGCGACACGTTGGAGGAAGTGATCGAGCCGTTCCTGATCCAGGAGGGCCTCGTATTGCGCACCAGCCGCGGGCGGATGCTGGGCGAACCGGGCTGGCGGCACCTGGAGCTGCCGGTCCCGCCGCGTCAGCCCGACCAACTGGATCTGCTGCCTGCCCCCGGACTTGATCCGGGGGCGTGAATGAATGGCAATCTGCCCTCCATCGCGCCGGATGGCCGGCATCGCTATCCGGTGCGGGTCTACTATGAGGACACCGATGCCGGCGGTGTCGTCTATCATGCCAGCTATCTGCGGTTCGCCGAGCGGGCCCGCACCGAGGCGCTACGGGACGCAGGCATCCCGCACGCAGAACTTCTCCAACGATTCACCTTGATGTTCGTGGTGCGGCACCTCGAAGTGGATTATCTCCGTCCCGCCCGAGTCGACGATTCGCTCACCGTGGTGAGCGAGCCGCTCGCGGTGGGCGGCGCAACCGTGACGTTGCGCCAGGACGTGCGTGGGCCGGATGGGTCATGTGCCGTGTTGACCGTGCGGCTCGCCTGCGTGAAGCCGGGGGAGGGAAAGCCGGGCCGTCTGCCGCAACGCTGGCGGGCGGTTCTGACCGATATGTGCGCAGCCGCGCAGGACAGGGGGTAACAGGTGGACCGGGCAGTCGACGCAGCCAATCTCGCCACGCCTGGCGTGGATCTTACGCTCTGGGCCCTCTTCCTGGAGGCGGACATCGTCGTGAAAATCGTCATGCTTGGCCTGCTTGCGGCCAGCGTGTGGGTCTGGGCGGTGGTGTTCGAAAAATGGTCCAGCCTGCGCAAGGTGAACCGCGAGGCCAACGCCTTCGAGGATCGCTTCTGGTCCGGGGGCAGCCTCGAGGACCTGTTCGAGCATGAGGCCGCCACCCCAACGCACCCGATGGCCGCGGTGTTCGGCGCCGCGATGGGTGAATGGCGCCGCTCGGTGCGTGTCGCCGGCGCCGACATCAGCCGCAGCTCGGTCCGGGAGCGGATCGACCGTGCGATCACGGTGACCGTGCAGCGCGAGATGGACCGGCTGGAGCGGTGGATGATCTTCCTCGCCTCGGTTGGCGCCACCGCGCCGTTCATCGGCCTGTTCGGCACGGTATGGGGCATCATGCACTCGTTCTCCGCGATCGCGGCGATGCACAACACCAACCTCGCCGTGGTGGCGCCGGGCATCGCTGAGGCGCTGTTCGCCACCGCGATCGGCCTGGTGGCGGCGATCCCGGCGGTGCTGGCCTACAACAAGATCAGCAACGACCTCGCCCGCTTCGCGTCGCGCCTGGAGGGGTTTGGTGCCGAATTCAGCGCCATCCTGTCCCGCCAGAGCGAGGAGCGGGTGTGATGGCCCAAAGCACCATCTCCCCCTCCCCCCAACCCCCTCCCGCAAGGGGAGGGGGAGTCCTCGTGGAGTAAACATGGCTCTCTCGCTCAACAACCGAACGGGCAGCCGTGGCCGCTATCGGCCGCTGTCGGAGATCAACGTCACACCGCTGGTCGATGTGATGCTTGTGCTGCTGATCATCTTCATGGTCACCGCGCCGCTGATGACCTCGGGCGTGTCGGTCGACCTGCCGAAGACCGACGCCAAACCGCTGAACACCGACAGCCAGCCGCTCACCGTCAGCATCGACGCGGCGGGAAAGATCTTCCTGCAGGACCAGGAGGTGCAGCTACCCGAACTCGTCGCCAAGCTGCAGGCAATCGCGGAGAACAACCCCGACCGCCGCATCTTCGTGCGCGGTGACAAGGACCTGACCTACGGGCGGATCATGGAGGTGATGGGTACCATCACCCAGGGCGGCTTCACCAAGGTGGCGCTGCTGGCGGAGCAGTCAGCCCTCCAGCCGGCCAAGCCACCGTCCGCGGCTCCGCCAAAGGCCAAGTGAGGCCGACGCGTGCTGCAACGCGTCCTGCACGGGGTGGATCGCCTGGACAGCCGGACCAACGGCATCGGTCCGGGCCTGCGGCGCGGCGCGATTATTTCCACCTCGGTTCATCTTGTCATCCTGCTCCTGTTGCTGGTCGGCCTGCCATTCGCGAGGGCGCCCGAGGAGCCGGTGGAAACCGCGGTCGCCATGGTGTTCGACGGCACCGCCGAGTCGTCGATCCATGCATCGGCGCCAGCCGCGGTCCCCGCGCCGGCGTCGACTCCCGACACAACGCCTGGGCCGCAGGCGCAGCTTCCGCCCAAGCCGCAGCCCATCGAGTCGGCTCCCCCGCCACCTCCACCTCCGCCAGCCCCACCCCCGCCACCGCAGGCAACGGCACCGCCGCTGCCGACCCCGCCGCTGCCGGTCCCGCCACCGATGCCGTCCCCGGCAGCTTCGATCGCGCCGCCACCGCCTGCCGCGCCACCCACCCCGCCACAGGCGCAACCGCCGCTGCCCACGCCACCCTTGCCGGTGCCGACACCGCCCACCCCGCCGCCACCCAGCCCGCAGAGCGCGACCTCGCAGCCGAATCCGACCAAGAACCCCGCGCCGCAGAGCACCGCGCTGGAGAACACGCTGGAGAAGCTGCGCAGCCTGCAGCGCCAGACACTGCCGCCGAAGACGCGCTACAATCCGCAGTCCGGCGGCGCACCGAACGGTGGCGGCAATCCGCAGAGCGACGACACCTCGGCCTTGAGTGCAGCGCAGCGCGGCGCCATCGGCGACTTCGTCCGGCGCTGCTGGACAACAGATCCGGGTATGCTCGATCTCGACAAGATGGAGGTGCTGCTCACCGTCACCACCGACGGTGGCGGCGTGGTGCGCCGCGCGATCGTGGCGCCCGAGGACACCGGCCGCGTGGCCGGCAATATGCGGCTGCGGGTGTTCTCCGAGCGTGCTGTTCGCGCCGTGATGGACCCGAACTGCGCCAATCTGCCCCTGCCGCCGACCATGCTGGGGCAGACGCGGACGTTCACCTTCCGCTTCCGACCATGACAGGACGCACTTGAGGAAAGGTCTGACATGACAGGATTGCTGCCGCTCAGCCGGCGCTCGCTACTGGCTGGCGCCGCCGGTTCCGCCGCCCTGTTCGCGGCATCGGCCGCCGTGCGTGCGCAGACACTGGCACCGCCCCCGGCCGGGCCGGCGGGGCGCGGCCAGAGCGCGGTGATCGATGTGAACCGCGCCCGCACCGACCCAATCCCGATTGCCATCCCGCCACTTGGCGGCGACCAGCTTGGCCAGGATATCGCGACCGTGGTGACCAACGATCTGGCGCGATCCGGCCTGTTCCGCCCGATCGCGCAGCAGGCATTCATCCAGGCCGGTGCCGGCCAGGGCGACACGCCGAACTTCCAGAACTGGAAGGCGATCGGTGCCCAGGCGCTGGTCACCGGCCGCGCCGAGACCCAAGGTGGTGGGCAGGCCCGCGTCGAGTTCCGCCTGTGGGACGTGCTGCCGCAGACCCAGCTCCAGGGCACCGCCTACACCACCAGCCAGGCCAACTGGCGGCGCATCGCCCACATCATGGCCGATGTCATCTACGAGCGGCTGCTCGGCGAGAAGGGCTATTTCGACACCCGCATCGTCTACATCGCGGCCACCGGCCCGCGCGGCCGACAGACCAAGCGTCTCGCCATTATGGATCAGGACAGCGAGAACAACCGCTTCCTGACCGACGGCTCCTGGCTGGTGCTGACGCCGCGATTCCATCCGACGCGCGACGAGATCGCCTTCATGAGCTACGCCAACAATCGTCCGCGGGTCTATCTGTTCAACCTCGGCAACGGCCAGCAGCGCGTCCTCGGCGACTTCCCGGGCATGACCTTCGCGCCGCGATTTTCGCCCGACGGCAACAGCGTGGTAATGTCGGTGGCGACCGGCGGCGGTTCGGACATCGTCTCGGTTGACCTTGGCAGCCATGCGTCGCGACGGCTGACCAATTCCGGTGCGATCGATGTATCACCGTGCTACAGCCCGGACGGCAGCCAGATCGTGTTCAACTCGGACCGCGGCGGCGACCAGCAACTCTATGTGATGGGCGCCGGCGGGGGCGGCGGCAAGCGCATCAGTTTCGGCTCCGGGCGCTATGCTACGCCGGTGTGGTCGCCGCGCGGCGACCTGATCGCCTTCACACGGTTCGGCGGCGAAGCCGGCAACTTCTCGATCGGCGTGATGCACCCGGACGGATCGGGCGAACGCATCCTCTCGGAGGGGTTTTCCGTCGAAGGGCCGACCTTCGCCCCGAATGGTCGCGTGTTGATGTTCTGGCGCCAGTCGGCCGCGCGCGACAATCGCGGTTCCGGCTTCTCGTCGCGACTGGTGTCGGTCGACATCACCGGCTTCAACGAGCGTGTGGTGCAGACGCCGACCGATGCGTCGGATCCCGCCTGGTCACCGTTGGCGGCATGACAAGGGTCAGTCAATGACCCCGGGTTCTCGCGAACTTGACCGAAATTGACGGAGATGGCTAATCGCCTTCAATGGCGGAACGGATTACCGTTGCGCCGGTTCGACGTGCCTGCCTCTGATGTCACCCTCAACCAGGGACGAAGTGTCATGAACAGCAAGCTCCTCGGCGCTCTGGCCGCCGTCGCCCTGTTGGCGGCGTGCGCAGACAAGAACGAAGCAGCCTCGACCGGCGGCGGCGCGGCAGCAACCTCGGGACCGGTTCCCGGCAGCCAGGAAGACCTGGTCGCCAACGTGGGGGACCGTGTCTTCTTCGACTTCGATCGTTCAACGCTGAAGGATGACGCACGCGCCACGCTCGACCGGCAGGCGGGCTGGCTCGGCAAGTATCCGCAGGTCAATGTGCAGGTGGCCGGCAACACCGACGATCGCGGCACCGAGGAGTACAACCTGGCGCTGGGCCAGCGCCGTGCCAATTCCAGCCGCGACTATCTGGTCGCGCGCGGCGTCGACGGGTCGCGGATCAGTACGATCAGCTACGGCAAGGATCGCCCGACGGCACTTGGCGACAACGAGCAGGCCTGGGCGCAGAACCGCAACACGATCACCGCGGTCCGCTGATCTGTGCGAATGCGGCAGCGAACCGGCGGCCCCCTTGGCCGCCGGTTTTGCTTGTACGGCGACTGCCACATGACCGCCCGCGTCTGGCATCATAGGCCGATGGCAGAGTCCCGCCGCGAGGACGCGGCGCGAGGAGAGACAGGATGACCTACCCGTCGGCAAAGCGCCTGCTTGTGGCACTTATGCTGCCTGTTCTGCTGGCGTCGTCGGGCCGTCCGGCCCAAGCTCAGGTGGAGAGCCGCGAGGGGATCGCACTGCAGAACCAGATCCTGGAACTGCGACGCCAGGTTCAGTCGCTGCAGGATCAGTCGGGCAGGGGCGGCGGTAGTCCGACCTATCTCGGTCGCGGCGCCAATCCGCCGCCGTCCGGCGGCAGCGACCTTGTTGCGCAGTTGCTGGCGCGGGTGGACTCGCTCGAGGAACAGGTACGTCAGCTTCGCGGGCGCATCGATGAGACGCAGAATACGGTGCAGCGACAGGGCGCGGAGCTGGGCAAGCGTATCGACGACATGGCGTTCCAGGCGCAGAACCCCCAGGCGGCCATGCCGCCGCGGCCAGGACCTGCGCCGATGCAGCCGGTACCGCCGGCTCCGCCGCCGGGCAACCTGGCGCTGCTGCCGCAACCGACTCCGCTCGCCGGGCCGCCGCCGGTGCAACCAGGTGTTCCGGTCCGGCGCCCGCCGGAACTGGCGATGCAGGAAGGCAATGCCGCGCTGGCGCGGCGTGACTATCCGGCCGCCGAACAAGCGGCGCGCGAGGTGCTGGCCGGCAGTCGCGCCTCGCCGCGCGCCTATGACGCACAGTTCCTGCTCGCCCAGGCGCTGATGGGTCAACGCCAGTATTCGCAGGCGGCCATCGCTTATGACGACAGCTACAATCGGGCGCGAACGGGCGTACACGCCCCGGACGCCCTGCTCGGTCTGGCCAATTCGCTGATCGCGATCAACGAGAGGAAGGCGGCCTGTGATACGCTGACGAAACTGCACGCCGAGTATCCGTCGCTGCGCCCTGATATTCGCGAGGCGATGATCGCGTCGTACCAGCGGGCCGGGTGCAGGTGAGTGGTCACGGGCCAAGAGTTTGCCGCTGCGATGGCGGCGCTTGGGCCGTTCGAGCCGGCGCCGCGGATCGCGGCCGGCGTGTCGGGCGGTGCCGACAGTATGGCTCTGGCGCTGCTGGCCGATGCCTGGGCGCGGGAACGCGGTGGATCTTTGCTGGCACTTGTGGTGGACCATGGCTTGCGCCCGGAGTCGGGGCGGGAGGCAGCGGTGACGGCGGCGCGGCTTGGCACACTTGGCATCGTGGTGAAGCCGCTGGCGATTGAGGGACTCGCCCGCGGCCAGGCGCTTGCCGAGCGGGCACGATCGGCACGGTTTGCGGTGCTGGAAGCGGCCTGCACGGCGGCGGGAATCCTCCATTTGCTGCTTGGGCACCACGCTTGTGACCAGGCCGAGACGGTGCTGATCCGCTCACTCGGCGGCAGCGGCCGTGCCGGCATGGCTGGGATGGCGTCGCTGGTGGAGACGACGCGGCTGCGATTGCTGCGTCCGCTGCTTGCCGTGCCGCCAGCGCGCTTGCGCGCTACGCTGGCATTGGCCGGCGTGGCATGGATCGAGGACCCATCGAATACAGATGTGGCAGCGTTGCGGCCGCGCCTCCGCCTGCTGCGCCGTGACCGTGACGGCGAGAGCTCGGCGACCGCTGCCTTGGTCGCCACCGCCGTTGCGTCCGGTCGATGGCGCGCCGAGCAGGACCGAGGTGCCGCAGCCATCCTGGCCGAGCAGGCGGTGCTGCGGCCGGAAGGCTTTGCCGTGCTATCCGGACAGCCGCTCGCGGCGCCCGCGTTCGCGGCGCTGCTGCAGACGCTTGCCGGGGCGCGATTTCCGCCGGCCACACGATCGGTTGTTGCCCTCGCCGCGGCACCGCGACCCGCCACCTTGGCCGGTGTTCGGCTGTTGCCGGCTGGCCGGCTCGGTCCCGGGTTGCTGGGCGTGCGGGAGCCGGCCGCAATGGCGCTGCCGGTTCCCGCGCGGCCTGGCGTCGTCTGGGATGGACGATTTCGTCTCGGCGCCGCGGCGCTGGTGCCGCCGGGCGCGACACTGGGCGCGCTGGGCGACGATGCGGCCCGTCTGCGCCATCTATCGCCACTCCCTTCCGCCGTGCTGTGGACCCTGCCGGCAGTCAGGCTCGGCGCGGTGCTTCTCGCGGTGCCGCATCTGCTCTATCCTGATCGCAAAGGATGCGAATGCTTTCCTGTGCTATACAGCCCGCCCCGGCCGGCGGCTGCCGCGCCGTTCTGGTTTGGGGATGCATGACGGCAGGCGACACCCTATGTTGAATCCGGCTGGTATGGTCTGCACCGCGTGGACATGAGCGAAGACAAATGAGCAATTTCGGCCGCAACCTGGCGCTATGGGTGATCATCGCCCTGCTACTCGTGGTGCTGTTCAACCTATTCCAGCCGGGGACGACCCATACCGCGGCCACCCAGGTCGCCTATTCCGACTTCATTAACGAAGTGAACGGCGGGCGGGTGCGCGACGTGGTGATCCAAGGCCGCACGGTGTCCGGCCAACTCACCGATGGCCGTACATTCCAGACCTATACCCCCGAGGATTCCTCACTGGTCGGCCGCCTGACAGACAAGGGCGTGCGAGTGATCGCCAAGCCCGAGGACTCCGACGTCAATCCGTTGCTGCACTACCTGCTGTCGTGGTTCCCGATGCTGCTGCTGATCGGCGTCTGGG
>Ga0209040_10000023_pt1 | contig 109526 bp, 101 predicted proteins | sample BogFormECP12_OM3_FD_188240 | JGI IMG/M metagenome (GOLD analysis project Ga0209040, IMG submission 188240) | Bog forest soil microbial communities from Calvert Island, British Columbia, Canada - ECP12_OM3 (SPAdes) (version 2) | ecosystem: Environmental > Aquatic > Freshwater > Wetlands > Bog ... | reverse complement strand
GACCTGCGCACCCCTGCGCCGACGCGCGCAGCGGCCGTCAAGGATGGCCGAAGGCCACCGCGAAGCGGCGCCTCGCGTCCTTGACGGCCGTGAGCACAACGGCACCCTCGCCGCAGAAGGACGACGCCCCACAACCCGCCATATCGCCGTCTATCCGCGGATTCTCACCGCCGCCAACAGCGGTCGCCGCGCAACAATCCGTATTGCCATTATCGCGCACTGGAGCTTCAGAACGATGGTTTGCGGTGCGCGCTGGCCGCGAACGATTCCAGTTGCCGCTTCGGCCGGCTGCCGCTCTCCGCACCGTTCGTGCACTCAACTCAGTCGTTCGAACAGCAGGAGCACGAGCAGCACGAACAGCACCGTGACGACTGCGGTGATGCCGATGCCATAATGCTGCGCTCCGCTGTACCAACCCAAGCGATAACCCCACAGCAACATGGCGAGGATCACGAAGACGATTACCACCAGCGGGTTCAGCCGCTTACGCATCACTCGGCAGCAGGATCTAGCCGAGGAATACCGCCTCGAAGCTGAGATGCCGCCCTCGACCGCGGTCACCTCGTCTTTGATCCAGTCGCGCCAGGAGCAGGACCGCGATCGAACCGACTAACATCGCCGTGACACCAGGGGCGTGCGGGCCGGGCCGCAGCAACAAGAGCCGCCACGCCCCCACAGGAGGGCCGCGATGACTGTCACGATCCGGCCGGCGATCGCGATGCAGGTTTTTTTGCGGTCGGACCACTTCCCCTTTCGGTCGTGCGGTCAGGGGATAATGCCAGTTTCGGACCGCCCGGCACAAGTCAGAACTGAGAGGCGGATCACGGAAGGCGCGATATCCGACCACCACGCCTTGCCATGCGGCCGGCGCTGGAGCCTGATAGTGCAGGTCGGAAACGGAGGCGGCCGTGCAACGGAAACTTCATCTCGGGCGCAGCAGCATCGCGTCGATCGCGCTGACCCTCGCCGGAGGCCTAAAGGGATTCACGCATCCCAGCTCTGACATGGTCGCCGGCGCGCCCCAGAAATGCTCCGGCTCCCATAGTCTGGACACTCCCAATCGGGCACATCACATCAGTCATTTGGCTCGGCGGTCTCCATTCGCAGTATCTTCGGATGGCATTATCGGTAGGCGCAGGCGAACAATCAACCGTAGCCACGTTTGTTTCTGATCAGTCGCGCGTCGTTACATGGAAGCGGATGCCATTGGTAGCGACCCGGGTGACGAATTCTGGGAAAAGCGGAGAGATCAGCGACAGCAGATAAAGCGGCAGGGGAAAGCCTATCACCGCTCGATTACGCATAATCCCCGCACCGATCAGCCGCGCGGCCTTCTCAGCGCTGATTTTCAGCGGCTGGTTACCGATCTGGGTATCGGTCATCGCACTGGTGACATAGCCAGGACACGCTACCGTGACACGCACATTGTCCGGCGCAACAGCCGCACGCATTGCTTTACCATACGACAAGAGCCCGGCTTTACTAGCGCTATAGCCCGGCGCGTCGGGCAACGGGGACAGAGCCGCCAGCGAGCTGACTAGTACGATATGGCCCGATCTACGCATACGCATCGCCGGCAGCACCGCGTGTAGCGTATCGATCGCACTAAGCAGATTGATCTCGATCACTCGCCGTGCCATGTCAGCGTTCTCAATTGAGCCGTCGGCACGCCGGCCATCCAGCACACCGGCATTGGCGATCAGCAGATCGATCGGGTTGGCCTGATCGAAACCACTTAGGAAGTTCAAGAGGGAAACCCGGTCGCGCAGATCGAACAACCCTTCGTCGACCACTGCGCCCGCCGATCGGGCTTGGCGGGCGACCGCATTCAGGCGCGCCGGATCGCGACCGACGAGTCCCAGAGCTATGGCCGGGCGGGCATAATGCTTCGCAAGAGCCGCGCCGATCCCGCTCGAAGCCCCGGTGATGACGATATTGCCGAAGTTCACGCCAAAGGCCTTTCAGCCGATCGGATCGAGGCCTAGGATTTCACCGCGGCCGTGATCAGCTTGGCAATCTTGCTCAAAGAAATGCCCTCCCGCTCGAGCTTGGTCAGTTCTTCCCGCGTTGCCGCGACAGCGCCTTCGATATTCTCGCTCGTATGCTCCGAGGAAATAAAGAAGCGCAGACGCGCCGATTTCTCCGGTACGCCCGGCGGCACAATGGGAAATATGTTATAACCACGATTTAGTAGTCGCTCGGCCAGGATAACGGTGCGGAGTGAATCGCTTAAAATGACTGGCGTCACTGCATAGCCCCAGCTAGTCCCGACATCGAGCCCAGCCTCGCGGGCCTTGCGTAGGAAGAGCTGGCCGTTCGCCTGCAACCGCGCAACCCGCTCCGGCTCGCGGCGCATCAGCCCAATGGCTGTCAAAGCCGCGACCGCGGCGGGAGCCGGCATCCCAACGCTATAGACCATGCCAGGCGCCGCCAACTTCAGGTAATCCACCAATGCGCGACTGCCCGCAACATAGCCGCCGCAGCTGACCAGAGTCTTGGATAACGTTCCCAGCCAAATGTCTACCCGTTTCGGATCGACATCGGCCATTTCGAAGATGCCCCGGCCGGTCTTGCCGAGGACGCCCAACGCATGGGCGTCATCGACCATCAGCCAACAATTGAACTGTTCCTTAATGTCGGCCAACCGGGCGAGATCCGGACCGTCGCCATCCATGGAATACAGCCCCTCCGACACGACCAGAACCCGATCGAAGCGATCGCGCGTCGCGGCGAGAATGTCGCTAAGCGCCGTCATATCGTTGTGCGGAAAGGCTCGCCGCGTCGCCCCGCAGAGCTGCGCCCCAACGACGACGCAATTATGGATCAGTGAATCATGCAGGATGAGGTCCTTCGGCCCCAGTAGGGCAGCGATGGTCGAGATCGCGGTCGCGTGGCCGCTGACGAATACCAGCGAATCCTCTGCATCGTAAATGTCGGCGATGGCGCGCTCGAGGTCGCGATGAAAGCGCCGCTCGCCCGCTGTAATCCGGCTGGCGGACACGCTGGTACCCCAGGTCTCGGCCGCTTCGACGACCGCCCTGGTGATCTCAGGACAGCCGTTGAAGCCGAGGTAATCATAGGAGGCAAAATTCACCACCGGTTTGCCGTTGATAACGCTGCGCGCTCCCGCGCGAACATCATGGATGCGATAGAACGGAAGGCCGATCTCGAGAGTGTCGGTCAGCGCACGCTGGGCCTGCATGTGCTGATAGGCCGGCAAGCTTTCGAAGGACATATCGCGCCGGCTTGCACGGGCGACGGCCGAACCACGGGCCAACCTGTCGCCGACCGGCGCGTTGCGCATGGTGTCCAGCAGGGCCGCTTTGACGCCTCGACTCAACCGCCCGCGATTTGTTTCATCAGTCACAACAGGGCTACCGTAGCACGGCGCGCATCGATTGCGTCGGTGACAGCCACTAGTTCGCTCGGCCCGACGTCACCCTTCCCGTGCTGCATGATCAGCCGCATTTCGGCGTCGCCCGCCGGCTCGGCGGCCCCTCCGGCGCCTCGGCTGGCACTCAGTCGGGCGGCGAGGTCGTTCACATTGATGCCGGACCTGATGGCAACAATCGGCAGCTCGATACCAAAGCGTTTCTCGATACTCATCCGCAGTTCGAGACTCATCAAGGAATCCATCCCTAGCTCATCGAGAGGGCGGGTAACATCGATGTCTTCAGCCGAGAGCCGGAGGATTCGCGCCACCTCCGACGCGACCAGCCCGGCGACGATCGCACGGGCTTCTCTTTCGCTCTTCCCTGCAATCTTTCCCGCAAGGTCGATGCCAACCTCCCGATCAGACCCCTCGGCGTCGGCAAACAGTCGAACGAAGGTTGGGGTCTGCAGCAGCTTAAGCCCCTGCAGCGCCGTACCTGGACGGAACATGGCGCAATAGACCGTAGGTGGGCAGATCGACGGCTGGGCCAACAATATATCCAGATGGGACAACGCCTCGTCGGCGCGCATAGGGACAATGCCTGTGATCCGCTCCAGCTTGGCTGCGACATCAGGGGCGCGCGCCAAAACGCCAACATTGGCAATGGCACCCCAAGCGACGGCGAGCCCCGGTAGCCCATCCGCCCGTCGGCGGCGCATCAAGCCCTGCAGATAACCGTTAGCGGCGACATAGGCCGCCTGACCGGGATTACCGATCATCGTCGTTGCCGAGGAATAGACAACGAAATAGTCGAGCGGCGGCTCCCCTGTCGCACAACTAACATTGGTCGCACGATCGAGATTGGTTGCGCCATCCATCTTCGGCGCGAGCACGGCGCGGGTCCGCGCCGGGTCCAGCCCGGCTATCAACCCGTCATCCAGGGCCATGGCGGTGTGTATGACACCGGCAAGCCGTCCGTGGGTGCGGATGAGCTTTGTGATCAGAGCATCGACAGCGATAGCGTCGGTCGCATCGAGAACCTCGACGATCAGTTTCGTACCTTTCGCGCGGATCGCCTCGGCGCGCGCTTGAAGATAAGGCTCGATTTGCCCCCGCCGCGAGGCGATGACGACGGCTTCCGCTCCTTTTTCGGCCAGCCACGCCGCCGTCTCAAATCCGAAACCGCCAGTGCCGCCGACGACGAGATGCGCGCCCGGTCCGGGCTGGAAAAGCTTCCGCGCCGTGGTGGTCGCAATCGGGTACTTCGCAGGCCGGACGATCAGCTTTCCGACATGGCTGGCCGCCTGCATCAGCTGGAAGGCCTCGCCCGCTTCATGCCACGCAAATGCCCGGTATGGCAGCGGACAGAGCTCGCCGCTTTCGAAATGCAGAACCAGATCACCCATCAGCCGGTTCGCCAGCGGGAGATTCGCCGCCAGCAGTTGATCGAGATCGACGCCGTAATACGTCAGGTTTCGGCGAAATGGTCGCAGACCCATCGCGGTATTGAGCACATAGTCGCGCTTGCCCAGCTCCACAAACCGACCAAACGGCTTCAAACACTTAATGCTGGCCAGCATGGCGTCGCCAGCCAGGGAATTTAGTACGACATCGACGCCGCCAATATCATCGCGGATTGCATCCAGGAAGGCGGTGCTGCGGGAATTGTAGACTTTCTCTGCTCCCAACAATTCCACCAGGGCGCGCTTCTCCGGCGAACTGACCGTTGCTGCGATGTGTGCGCCGCACAGCCGCGCGATCTGCATGGCCGCCAGTCCAACACCGCCGGCCGCGCCATGGATCAGCACCCATTCCCCGGGTTGAAGCCGGGCCAAATGGACCAAAGAATACCAGGCCGTCAGAAAAGCTACTGGGACGGTCGCCGCCGCCTCGATGGGCAGACCTTCGGGTAAGGCAGTAAAGACCCGTGCATCGGCGGTGCAATAGGTCGCGAAACTCTGCCGTCCGAACCCCATCACGGCATCGTCGATTTTAAGGTTTGCGACGGCTGCGCCGACACGAACGACATGACCGGCGCATTCGAAACCGAATACCGCCCCGGCTAGCCCATCATCGAGCACATCGTCGTCGAGTAACCCGGTCGCCAGCATGATGTCGCGGAAATTAAGACCGGCGGCCACGATCTCGATTTCGACCTCGCATGGACCGGGATCGCGCCGCTCGGTTTCGACCCAACCGAAGTTCGCCAGCACGCCTTTTGTAGGGAGCTCCAGCCGCACCGCCGGCACGGATGCACCGATGCCCACCCGGTGCAAGCCGGAAACAGCACGGACCGCCGAAGTTCCGGCCGCGTCGATGAGCAATTCGGCTTCCGTGCCTGGTGACGAGATCAGACTGGCGACATGCCCGGCCGCAACATCCTTATCCAGGCCCAGCCCGATATCGACCAGCTTCAGGTCGACCGAGGGATATTCATTCATCGCCACCCGTGCGAAGCACCAGACGGCCTCAGCGATCGGATCAATGGCATTCGGCGCGGCCGATTCAACGCCGCGCACCAGAATCCATAGACGGCACTTCCCCATCTGGACTGTCTCCAGAATCGTGGCCAGATGAGCGATGGAGCGATCAAGATCGCCATGGTCCGCCGTGAATGCAGAAAAAATCAGATCTATGTTTTCACCCGATGCAGCCGAAGCTGCAATCACCGGCCACGCCAGGGCAAATTCCGCCGGCTGAATCGTCGCGAGCATCTGGACCGGACGACCATCGGCCCGCAGGATCTGTGCCAGCTGGACGATTAGCGGAGAGACATCGCCAACGAGGACGGCCGGGGTGACGCTGAATGCGGAACATGCAGAACGAGAGCCCGGCGACGCAAGCAACATATTACCCACGCCGTCGCCGACTGAGAACGTCTCGATCGCGCTGAAACCCGACGCGACAAGGGTCGGGCCGCGATCCTGCGCCGCCGCGACCCGGCCTACAGTGCAATTAGGATCGAGCGATGACCCGAACCAGCCATCGGTGCTGCCCAACAGGAGGTCGAAGGTTGCACTGTCGGGCGGCTGCAGGACGCAGAGCAGGGCATTCGGCGTGAGGCGGCGGCCAATGGCTCGCCCCAGACCGATGTCATCGTCGAAAACCGCTCCAAAGGCAAAGCCGAGCGCCAGGTCGAACGATGCGTCGCCGGGCACATCGGCATCGCCATCGATCTCAAGGAACTCGATACCCTCCGTCGCGCCGCGCCGCGCTGCCGTGTGATGCAACCGCTTGGCGTTGGTCCCAATCACCGTAACGGTCGCACGTCCCTCGCGGACCAACGGTGTCAGGACGTGCAGCAGGCCCAGGCAGAAAGGCTCGGCTATCAGTACCCGCAACGGATCGGGTTCGATCCGCGCCGCCAACGCGTCGCAGACTGCGCGTGCCGAGGATAGAACGGGCTCGAATAGGATCGATGCACTTTCAAACTGCTCCACGAGCGCGTCACGAAGCGGAATCGGCAGGCCAGTTTTCAAGGTGCTATCCAGCCCGGACAATGCCTGGGCGGCCAGAACGATTTCCGCCGTCGCCCCAGAATATTCCGCGGCGAAAGTTTGCAATATCTCGCTCGGACCCGGTAGCTCGCACGCGCCGGCCAAGATCCATCCCTCCGGCGTCACCGACGCCAGGCCGACGGTGCGCAGATGTTCGAAGAGATTTAAGATCAATGGAAGCGCCGCGTCGGTTGTTTTCTCGCAGGTCGTGACCGATCCCAGTAGGACGGGGTTGTCACCGAATATCGACCGTAAGCACCGATAGGCGAGCGAGCGAGCGAAGGCCTCGAGGAGCAACCAGGAATCCGGACGGACTTCCAGCGCTTTGCCGTATAGCACAGCGGCGGCAATTTCGCGCGCATTACCGTCACCGCCGAAACGCGTCAATCGGACCTGTTCCTGGTGAAAGAACACCCCAGCCTGTTTGCGCCGATCGAGTACCACTGCGCGGAACAGTCCGCCAGACAGCGAGGCGATGAAATTGTCATTCTCATCGTAGAGCATGGCCGTGATCGTTATCGAACGGTCAGTATCCCGGTCGACCACGACCCGCGCCCGGGCTGGAACCGCGCCGTCTCGATCGACGCGTAGCCCGGCAAAGCGCACCGGCAAGTAAGCATACCGTTCGTCCGCACGCTGCTTGATATCCTCGAACAGGGCATGGAAGGATGCGTCGAGCGCTACCGGGTGGAGGGTCTGCTTGCGACCGGACAGGCCAGCGCCCTCGTCCACTGGCGACAATTCGACCTCAATGACCTTATCGTCCCGCCTAGCGCGAAGCACGCGGCGGAAGGCCGGCCCATATTGGATACCGGCGGCGGCGGCGGCGGCATAGACTTCAGCCGCCGTCACCTGACGCGGCAATGCCTGCCAGGGGACGAAAGCAGGCGCCGGTGAGACGACTTGGATGATGCGACCGCGTGCGTGGAGCGTCCACTCGTCGGCACCCAAGCGCAGGCGGCTCCAAATTTCCACGACTTGCGTGTCGCCGCTGAGGCGCACCGAAATCTCGCGCATGCCATCCAGACGGAGCGGCAACCATTGCAGCAAGTCGAAATCCTCGAGCCCGATCGGCCCTTCCGGGAAAATGTCGCGCGCGACGGCTAACGCCATCTCGGCGAGGGCTGAGCCGGGTACAACGATTTCATCATCAATCCGATGGTCCTGCAGATAGGGTACCACGGTCGGATCAATCAGATTGCGCCATTCCGGCGTACCCGACATCAGCCGCGCCCCGATCAAGGGATGCCGCGGCGCGCCGCCAGCGATGTCGAGCGCTTCGCTGGTTTGGGGTCGGTGGAAGGGCTGGCGCTGCCAGGAATATGAGGGCAGCTTTATCCTGCCCGCAGCACGCGCGCCGAACAACCGTTCGGTGTCGAGTCGGCAGCCTATCGCCAACGCCCGCGCCGCAACGAGAACCAGCGGATCGCCCGCGCCCTCATCTTCTTTCTCGACCAGGCTCGGCATCACCGCCCCATCTAGACCGGCTTCGCGCAGCGTATCGGTGATATTAGCCGTCAGGATCGCCCGCGGCCCAATCTCGACGAACAGGGTCGCGCCCTGCCGCGCCGCCATCTCGATCGCATCGTGGAAGCGAACAGGTTCACGCACATTGCGCCACCAATAATCTCCATCGAGAGCGCCGCCTCCGATCACATCGCCGGTGACGGTCGAGATGAACGGAATGTCGCTCTCACGCGCCGCGACTTGGCCCAGCGATTCGAGGAAAGGCAGGCGTAGTGGCTCCAAAATCGCGGAATGGAACGGATAGGCGAGATCAAGGGCCCGAAATGCGATCCGACGCTTGCGGGCGATCTGGCCGAAGCTGCGGACCACATCCCCTGGGCCCGAGACCGTTATCGAAGTCGGGCTGTTGACCGCGGCGATCTCAAGTTCGAAGAGACCGCTGCTGTCGATCAACGCCTCCGCGTCGTGTCGCGACAGGCTGGCCGCCGCCATCGTGCCTAGTCCATGCACCTTTTCTTGATGTTCGCTGCGATGGAAGATGATAAGGATGGCCTCATCCAGGCTGATCGCGCCGGATACTTCCGCTGCCGCCACCTCGCCCACGCTGTGGCCGAGCACCGTGTCGGGCCGCAACCCCCATTCGGCGAGGCTTGCCGCGAGTGCCGACTGCATCGCGAAAAGCAAAGGCTGAGCAACCCGGGTCAACCTCAGTCGGTCGGCCAGGGCATGATCGTGCAGCGCGTCAACCAGCGACCAACCCGCCAGGTGGGTGAAAATCTCATCGATTGCCGAGAAACGTCGGCGAAACGCCTCATTACGGGCGAACGCCGCACGGCCCATCCCGGCCCATTGGCAGCCATTGCCGGAGAAGATAAAGCAGATCTTGGGCGGGGTGGAGGGCGCAATCCCGACGACCCCGCCAACGACGCTGCCGGTTCCGGCGAAGCCGCGCAGAGACGCAACCAACTGCGCCGGCGCGCCCAGCGTCAGGGCTAGGCGATGCCGCGCCAGGTCACGCTGCCACGCCACGGCGGACGCGACGTGGAGAACGCTATCCGGAGCGGCTTCGATGAAATCCGCATATGCCGCAGCGGTGGCGTTCAGCGCCGGGCGCGAGTAAGCCGACAGCACCAATAGTTCAGCCGGCCGGCTCGCCGCCCTGTTGGACCGCCCCGGCGGGAGCTCGGCCGCTTCGGGCTGCCGGATCACGACATGGGCGTTCGTCCCGCCAAAGCCGAAGGACGAAACTCCCGCCAGCCAGGTTCCGGTTGGCGGAAGCGCCACCGCTTCAGTCGCGACTGTTAGATTGAGCGCGGCGAAATCGATTGCCGGATTGACCTCATCCAAATGGAGCGATTGGGGTAGCTTACGATGCTCCAAGGCCAATATCGCCTTGTACAGACCGGCCAAGCCTGAGGCCGGCTCCAGATGGCCTATATTGGATTTCACCGATCCGATCGGCAACGGCGTGCTGCGCCGCTGGCCGAGCGCCTCGCCGATCGCGGTCGCCTCGGCCGGATCGCCGACCCGGGTGCCGGTGCCGTGCGCCTCAACGAAGGCAAGGCGGCGGGGGTCGATCCCGCCATCGATATATATACTGTTCAGCAATTCTCGCTGACCCTCGGCTGAGGGGAGGGAGATGCCACTCGTTCTGCCATCCGAATTGATGCCGGAGGCAAGTGCGACCGCGCGCACCGGATACCGGCGTGCGACCGCTGTTTCCAATCTCGTCAGCACCATGGCCAAAGCGCCTTCGGCCCGAACATAGCCGTCGGCCTGCGCCGAGAATGGCCGGCAAAGTCCCGTCGGCGACAGCATCGAGGCGCGCGAGAAGCCGATGAACGAAGTCGGCGACATTAGCAGATTGATGCCGGCCACGACCGCCATATCGATTCGACCCGATGAGATCGCGGACTGCGCCTCCGCGAACGCAACCAGCGACGACGAGCAGGCAGTATCCACCGTGAAGCTGGGGCCGTGTAGATCGAAGATATAAGAGATACGGTTCGACAGAACGGACAGAGTGTTGCCCGTCATGAAATGGCTCCCGATTGCGGCTGGGTCGGTAGTGTGCAGATTACCGTAATCAAGGCTCGACGCCCCGACATAGACGCCCGTGTTGGATCCGGCGATCGCGCTAGGCGGGATGCCCGCATCCTCCAGTGCGCCCCACACGGCCTCTAGCAGCAACCTTTGCTGCGGGTCCATTGCCGCCGCTTCACGCGGCGAGATGCCGAACACAACGGGATCGAATCCAAGCGGATCCTCAATGTAGCCGCCAGCGAATGAATAGCTGAGCCCGGGTTCGCTGGTTCGCGGATGGAAATAGCGCTCGGGCCGCCAGCGTCCCTCCGGCAGCGCCCCCACAGTGCAGCGGCCCTCGTCCAGCAAATGCCAGAATTCGGCTTCGTTGTTCGCGCCCGGCAGACGGCAGGCCGCACCCGTGATCGCCAGCTGTGACAATCCGGCATGCACGTGCCGAAGCAACGATGTCATAGAATCGTGGTCCTTATGCCGCGCAAGCCCCATGCCTGCGACGTTCTGAAGCACGCGCATACGATCTTGCTAGGCGACACAGCACACGAGCAGAGAGATACTCACAGAGTTGAGTGCCGCAGCGTTTAAGCGTCCCGGTTGCCCCACCAACTTCCAGTTGTCCCCTTTTGCCAGACCACTACCCGCACCGCTCGTCCAATTGTGATACCTGTCACGTGAGGCATTGGCAAGTTAATGGCGGTTGGCGCCTGTTCAGCAGGTAGGCGAGCCTCACGGCATGACACCCGAACCCGCCTCGTATCCTTGACACCGGTTTCGCGACGAGATCATCGAATCAGGCAGGCCCACACATCTTGACGGAGCGATTGCCGCCGATCCTTGCCAGCGCGCTCCAAGTGGACAAGGCGAGTTCTCCATGCTCATTCAGGCAAATTCCGCAACCGAGCGACCGCTTCCTTCAGCTCTCGTTCATCCTTCAATGCGTGGCCTAAGAGCTTCGCGAGTTCCGCAAGCACGAGACGAATATCAGTCGCGAGCTTTAGACAGGCCTCGTCGCTGTGGTTGTGCAACCCCCTGCTCAGGTCTGGTGTCTTGAAAATTGTGGCAAGGAGCCCGCTGACAGCACCTTGTGAGAGTATATCCGAGGGTTTGACCCTCGAACCTAATTCCGCTCTGTGCCGGAAGAAACTCGCAACTTATGTGCCAGCAGCAGCGGCGCCTCTCCGGGAACTAGTTCCCGGCGGTCATCAGCGGTTATCGGACGACAGAGCCGAGTAAAAGCTGGCAGCCATCCCCCTGCACGCGCTGCACCGATGGCGGGGAGAGCCCTCGCACCGTTGCCAGACGTTCCGCGTCGGCCGCACGACCCTTTGGCGGGCGCTCAAGGGGGCGGCATGACAGGCGAGCACCCGCACGCCGCGCGGCAGAACCGGCAAACCCCTTCGCAGCGGATCCCGTACGGTCCCTAAACCTCGGCAGCGCCACCGTATGGCGGCATCTAGATCGCGATGGGATCTGCTGTGGTTTTGCCAATCGGATCATCCCGACAGTGTCGGCTGTCGAAGATCCCGCAGCCGGATCAGCATGGCCAGCGTCCGCTCCAGTTTTCGGTCCAGGTGAACTTCGTACCGCGCAGGCACCTCCAGATCGTCCGTGGCGTACGCAATCCCGAGCGCCTGATCGCGTATGGAGTCGCGGTGCTGCAACTCGGCGATCGGCTGCTCGTACCATCCCTTCCAATGGCGACCGATCCACGCCTTCAGTGCATCGGCAGTCGGCGCATATGTGCCATCGTCCGGCGACTCGGTCAGACATTCGCGCCACGCACCCCGAGTATCATCGCGCAGTTCAGCTAGGGCGCGCTCGTAGGCACCAGAGCCGCCAGCAACCAGGATGTTCCACGCTCGCTGGGTCATCCCCTGGTCGCGCTTCGGGTCGCGCAAATCACGGGCTGTGTCGGCTGGCGTGGCGGCAATGGCTTGTGAGAAGCTGGCTTTGCCCTCTGCATCCCCCGTGACGGGCAGCAGCGCCGCGTCAGCGATGTGATCCGAGCCGTTGTAAGTAGTCGCATCGTGGCGGAGCTTCTCGCGATAGACCGCGGCCTCGGCCATGCGCAGCCGGCGCTTGCGCCAGATGATCCCGGCCAGCTCCTCGACGAGGTGCTCCTCGGTCGGCCGACCGGTGCGTGCTCGGCGACCAGCGCGCCGAGGAGCGTTTGATATTCGGCCTCGTCCTCCCACGGCAGCACTGTGTATCGCGACAGTACGCCATGGCGCAGCGCGTTGAAGCGCGTCGCCCCGTAGTTGCCGGGGGCAACTACCTCAGCCGGCGAGGACATCGTGTCCATCGTCACTTCCTCCTGCGATGCTCCGATTTCTCGAGCCGATCAAGAAGCCGCCGTGCTCCAATGTTGAATACCACATCCAGTCGCTCCTGACCCGTCTCTATCTGCTGTGCGATCTGCGCGTACGTCTTCCACCGCATCCACTTCGGCTTCGGGGGCGGCATGTCGGGACCGTCGTAGTCAGCAGAAAGCTTGCGGTGCAGGCGTGCGAGGCGGTGGTGTGCGCGGTCCATCGGCGTCCAGCGAACCGGGACCTGTTGCTTAACGGGTTGCCAATCCTCTCCGCCTCCCCTGATCTGATATTTGAGCGTGACAGCATCCCTGCCGCCGATGACCAACACGGAAGCCGTCGAACGCCATTGCCAGGTCCCCAACTGCGAACCGGCAAGGTAGCCGGCACGCGCAAGCGTCATCACGTCGATCGAACGCGTGCCATCAACCGTGCCGCCGCCCTTCCAGTTGTGTCCACCGCGCGACATGGGGTTCTGTTTGCCTAAATCTCTTGGCTAACTCGACATCGCTGATGCGGCAGCCCGATTAGCCGGGGACATGGTGAAATACAGTGGACTACGTTGGGATAGCTTCTGCATCGATCATCGTTTTCGACACGGTCTAGCCAAATTGAAGGTCTGCTCTGCGTTAGCACAGCCCGCACGATGCAAGCGACGTCAAAATGGCGGATGTGAGCCAACATGCAGAGTGGTCCGGAAATTCGCCCGATCGGTCGCCGAGCCGTTTGCGTGACGCGCAACAGGCTCGGTCTTAAGCATCATGGGCCGCTTCAAGTTTGCAGTCTGCAGCTGGTCTCCCAGCCATGGCGGCTCACATGTTTCTGGTCATTGGCGCCACGGTCGGCGCTGCCCTTGCCCCGCCTAAAGCCGGGGATGTGTCACCTCGGATCATATGCCGTCTAAAACCGGCAGGAGCAGAGGATCAAGCGGCCTCGGCATCAGCAACAGCGGTCCGAACATTCCGACCCACGTGACGGCACGCGCGGCCATGAACGGCCCCATGGCGGGGATTTCGAGTTCCGCCCGCACCCGGCCTGTCTCGCCCCTCAGCGTCAGGATCAGGTCGATGGGCGGGTGCCACAGTTCCGCCGGGTAGGGCAGTTCCGGGGCATCGGCCGGACCCAGGCGGGGATCCGACTACCACCGGCTTGGGCAGCACCTCGGGGTCGGACCCGTGCGGGAAGAACCGGGCAAACCCGTTCTCCATCGGCTCGCCTGAGCGCACGGGTTCGAGGTCAGCGGTAGGTTTCGGCACCGCCTCGACGACCGCGTCGGGTCCTGTCTCTGCTGCGTCGGTTTGGGCCGCCTCGCCTTCGACGGCGTAGTGCGCCAGCTCACCAACCAGCTCGATCAGCCAGTCCCGGAACGCGGGGAGATACCAGACCGCCACCCAGGCGCGCCGGGTTTGCTGGCCTCGCCCCGTTGGGCGGTAGATGACCGTGACGGGGCTATTTCCCGGACATTCCCCTATGAATATATATCTTCACCGCTGTCCGGCTCGCTGAGCTGGTATTTTCCAAACATCGTGTCTAGATAAGGGATTTCGATGGTTCGTTGCTGGGGCGGATTTGATCCCCTGACGGCTCTCCCCGACAATATGACGGGGGGGCCAGGCCATGAATACCGGCAAGACGCTATTCGCGCAGCTGATGGATTTTCTGCCGTGGAGCACATTCGACCGGATCGTTGCGCGCTATAATGGCAATCGCGCCGTACGGACGCTTTCCTGTGCTGCACAGTATCAGGTGATGGCATTTGCCCAGATCACCTATCGTGAGAGCCTGCGCGACATTGAGGTGTGTCTGTCAGCGCAGTCGGCCAAGCTCTATCATATGGGTTTGCGAGGGCCGATTCGCCGCTCGACGTTGGCCGACGCTAATGAAACTCGCGATTGGCGGATCTACGCCGAGTTTGGCCAACGACTGATCGCGCAGGCTAGGCGGTTGTATGCCGCCGACGATCTGGACGTGGATCTACCCAGCACTGTCTATGCGCTCGACGCGACGACCATCGATCTGTGTCTATCGGTGTTTCCTTGGGCGCATTTTCGTTCGACCAAGGCAGCAGTGAAGATGCACACGCTGCTCGACCTGCGTGGCAACATTCCAAGCTTCATCCACATATCCAACGGCAAACTGCACGATGTCCATGCGCTCGATATGCTGCTTCCCGAACCTGGTGCTATCTACATCATGGATCGAGGCTACGTGGATTTCGCCCGCCTGCATGTGCTGCATGAGGCCGGCGCCTTCTTCGTGACTCGAGCAAAGTCGAATATGGATGCCCACCGGGTCTATTCGGCACCGGCAGACCGAAGTGCAGGCGTGATCTCCGATCAGACCATCGCCATGGACGGCTACCTCACACAGCGACATTATCCCGCGCACCTGCGGCGCATCCGCTTCAAGGACCCCGAGACCGGCAAGACGCTGATCTTCCTTACCAATCAGGTGACGCTGCCGGCTTTGACGGTTTGCGCCCTCTACAAGAGCCGCTGGCAGGTGGAACTTTTCTTCAAGTGGATCAAGCAGCATCTGCGCATCAAGCAGTTCTACGGTATCTCGGAGAACGCGGTGAAGACCCAAATCTGGATCGCGGTGTCAGTCTACGTGCTGGTCGCCATCGTCAGGAAGCGACTCCGGCTAGAGGTGTCGCTCTACACATTGCTACAGGTCCTTTCGGTCACAGTATTCGAGAAAATGTCGATCCAGTCTGCGATTTTGGCGACACCCGACCGATTCGATGATGCCGAAGACGGTAACCAGTTGGAACTATTCACTTTTTGACCGGACAGCAGTGATATATCTTAGGGAAATGTCCGGGAAATGCCCCTTGGCCTCTCCCCGGTGGAGCGCTTTGCGTGCGGCCTCCGGCGTAGGGAAGAGATCGGGCCACGCCGCGGCGGCGTCGGTCGCGCTCAACAACACAGAACCGCGCGCCCACATTCTGGCGATCGGGTCGGGGCAAACCTCGGCCCACCGCGCCACACCGGCGACGGTCAGGGTCAGCACCACGTCCGCGAACAGGAACACGTCTACGGGGTTATCCGCGGTGCGGTTGACGCCCCGGGCGCGGCCGATCGCCTGCGCCACCTCGGCGTCCGTGATCGCCGCGCGGACCATCTCGAAGTCGGGGTCGGCGTAAACGCGCACCTTGATTCCGATCCCGCGCCCGTCCGGCCCTCGGGCGCCGCGCATTTCGGTCTGGGAGGCCGCCAGCGCCAGCGGCTTTCCGGTTAACTCCAGTGCTAACATTCTCACGTCCTCGGGACTCGGCAGGGGGCGGCCAATGACGAACAACGTACGAACGTCACGATGAACATCGAGCCCGGCAATGGCGTTGAAATGCGCCGTTTCGACGCCTGGCAGGCGCCGGAAGCGGTCCTCTATGTCCTCGTAGGTGACAACCAGGGGATTCTGTCCGCCGTTCAGTGCGACGAAGTCGCGTAGTTCGGCGAGACGTCCTATGCGGCGGTTGTTCTCGGAAACGGTGGCCTTGCCGTGCGGCGAGAGACTGGTCTTCCCCCAGCCGCCGATGATCTGGTGTAACCGTTGGTGTGGCGCCTGGACGCGGATTTCCGCTAACACCTCGAGCCTGGGCAAATAGTGCCGCACGATCGCTACCTGCATTATCGCGTCCAGCAACAGCATCGGCAGACTGGTAACGTGCGCCTGAATTTCCTTTCGTCTGTGCACTGACACAACACGGCCGCTGCCTTCGCCCGAACCGCGTGTCGAGAGTTCGACCCGCCCTGTCACGGCGTTATCCGACTTAAGCAGTGTCTCCAAACTGGTCCACAGTGCCACGCGGGCGGGGATGCTTGCATTGCCCTCGGCTTGCTTTCGCGCCTTCTTTCGGGCCTCGGCGGTCATGCCAGGGTGCATCGTGTTCGCGCGCTTGCGGCGCCATTCCAGCTGGCGTGCCCGTGCGCAGTCCTCGGCGGTCAGCATCGCCCTCATTAGCGCCGCCCGGGTCAGCATCCCTTGGTCCGGGATCGCTTCGAGCGCCGCCTGGGCCTTCCGGCAAATATCGTGCAATTCGGCCGTCGAGTCCTCGTCCGCAACCATCGCGGCGGCAGATCGCCCGCCTTCCTGCGGCGCCGGCGGGACATGCGCACGCCGTCCATAGTGAAACCCTCTCGCTGCGCGTTCGCGTCGCGCAGCACGGGCCACGTTGTCGGCTCGGCGGCGAAGCCTGGAAGTCGAATCGTGTAATGCGCGAGCCCGGTTTGCCAGAATGCTTCGTCAATGATCGTCAGCGCCAGGTTGGCGCGCATCGTTTTGTTCATGGCGTTGAACAGCCCCTGGTTCGCCAGGATCACCACATCGGCCGCCACGGCGCGGGGTTTTTGGGCCTGATAGGCGCATGTCGCATGAAAGGGGCAGCACGCCCCGGCGAGGGTGCCGCATAAGGCCGTTTCAACGCTCTCGCCGATCGCCTGTGCGTCCGCAACGGCGGTGAGGTTGACGCACATGGTCAGGCCGGGCGCGCTGGGATCGGCTGCGTCCCGGCCGCGCAGCACGGCGACGTGGAGCCCCAGGTCTCGCATATCGGCTGCCGACTCATTCCCAAGCCGGTGGATCGGGACCATCCACAGAATCCGGTGCGGCCGCCCCTCGGTCTTCGCGTGTTCGATGAAATACCCCAGCCGCACCCGAGCGAACCTCGATTTCCCCAGCCCGAGGTCAACAGCGATAGCCGCGTGCTCTGGGTCGCAACGGCATTCCCGGTCCGCGCCGTGCCATCTGGCTGCCCGGTCGAAGAACCCGTCGAGCACGCACCCCAGCTCGGCGCGGCCGTCCTCGGCGGTCAGCGTTGGCGCCGAAAAATGCGGCGCGATGGCCTGGCTGTCTTCGTCATCTGCCAGGAGGGCGAACGCACCGTCCGTCAGCCGGCCGAGATAGCCGTCATCCTTGTAATTTGATACGTCGGGACGCTTCGCCAGATCGCGCGGGGCGCCGTCGATTGCCTGCTTCAGTTTTTTAAAGAACGCAGTGTCGTCCCGTGCGCCGTACCCGCGTGCATCGGATGGCATAGCGCATCGTCGCGGTTCGTAAGGGGACGTGGAAACCTTCAAGCCCGGGTCCGTCACCCAGCATCGCCAGCGCATCGGCGACGTCACCCGCACCTAGCCGCGGGCCGCCACCAGGAGCAGAAGCACGAGGTTGATGTTGCATCAGCTGGGGCAGCACCACAGCGTCCTCAAGCCCCTCGCGCCAGCCGGAACGGCGCGGGATTGGGTCGGGTCCACCCTCGATGACCGGCGCGGCGATGTAGAGCGGTTGCGCGGCGGAGAACACGGCGCCATCCCACCCCAGGCGCGCATTGTTTGAGCACCGTCTTGATGTGCAGATTGCTCGCGGGCTGGGTCAACCAATAGAACAAGTGGACCTTTAGGATTCCTTGCGCGAACCCGGCGGACGAAGACAACTGCCACCAGCAGGCGGAGTCCTGGAACGGCTCGGGCAGAAGCTCATGGATAGCGTGGTCGATCGCACCTTCCGGGTCCTCGGCCAGGTCGTCCAAGGAGCGCAGCGGAAAGCCGTCGATGTCGAGCATCACCCATAGGCGATCCACCTCTTCCAGGGTGGGTGCGCCTCGATTGGCCTTCACCAGCTTGATTCGGCGGATGGTGGCGTTCGGATTTCGCGCCAGCTCTTTGCGGGCCACGGCCGCGAGGGCGCCGCGCACAATCAACGCGTGCGGATCCCGTTGCACGTGTTCGGTACGGCCACCAACTCGCGCAAGGTTGAAGCCGCGACCTCGGCCGGATGAAATAACGCGCCCGCATTGAAGCTGATTTTCCGCCATTCCAAGAGGGTTGCATTCCAGACAAACCGCTTTGTCGCGAAACGGTTGTCCGTTGTGCGCAGGATCGTCAGACCCCCGGGCGAGGCGGTCATGTGTGCCCGGCCTCGCCTGGCGTGATCACACACGCGTCGGGCCTTGATCGCCGAGGACCGAGCATCTCCTTGACCTCGACGCGGCAGGTTCGGTCGCGCACGTTTCGCAGACCGCGAGTCCGAGCGCGCGCGTCGCATCGCCGCGGCCGGGTCCAGTGAGGACGACCCAGAACCGGCCCCGGCGATGCGGTCGTGGACAGTTGCAGCACAGCATCGGCCGGTGTTTCGGTGCCGCCGCGATGTCCGCCAGCGTGTGCGTCGGGGCGATGAAACACCAGCGCTCGGATCGGTCACGGGATTGCTTGGCAACGACTAGGCCAGGAGCATCGTCTGGCCGGATGGCGGTGGGCCCTGGGATCAGCCGGTTGTCGCCGGCCGGCGGCGCGCCGCGGCTCGCGGTGATGGCGCCATCCCCGCCTGGCGCAGACACTCGGCCAGACGGCCAATGATTTCAGCAGCCCGGTGAATCTCACGCGCGGTCGGTGGCGGCGCTGTCCCCGGCGGCGCGTGCAGCGCGCCGGGATTTTTCGCCAGCTGTTTCAAGGAGGGAACCAGCTCGACGAGGGCGCGGGCGAACCACCGATTTGCCAATGGATCGCCGATGGCCGGGGAGGGGTCAGACTTGGTCAAGGTCCACCCACCGGCAAGCCGCGCATCGGGGGTGGCAAACACCAGGATCAACCCGCCTTCGCCTCCCTTTTCCGCGGAGGGCTCTGGCGATGGTCTCAGCGTTCATGGCGCATCTCGCCAGCATCTGCGACGGAGAGTTTGGCCGTGTCGTTCACCGGGGCGGGAAGCCCATCAATGCAAGCAGCCGGGTCTTCGATGAAACCCGCGACTGCATTCGGGACAAGTGCGTGAAGGTGGTGCGCACCGCGATGTAGGCGCAGTCGTGTGGGGAAATCGTGCATGGCACATCTCCATGCCCGATGCGGCTCTTGAACCGGACGCCAGATCGTGCGAATTTGCAGTTGCCGCCTGCAATCTCGACACGATCCGCCGCTCCGGGTGCCGCCGCGCTCGGGGCGGTTGCGCTTCAGGCGGATTTCGGGGCGCGGAATTCTGCCGGCGGCAAAGCTTCAACGTGAGCCTTGAGAGAAGCCCAGACGATGAGCGTTCGACACCCGCTTTTGCGAGCTTGGATGTCTCCTGCGCTGAGCCGACGGTAGATTTCCGAACGAGACAAGCCGCTCAGGCGGACAGCGTCGGGGATCGTGACCGTCAACTGCTGAGCGCTGCCGTTCACATTGCTGTAGTCGTGAGGGTGCATCTGGGTGTCCCACGTCGTTGCAAAGGGACCTCCCACTTAGCGAGCAACGGAGCGTTCAGCGATGAACTTATTTACCGGGCATTTTTGTACGCCAGACAGAAATTGGGTTGGTTTTTGTCAATCGCTCAGGATGATAGCCGTCTCAGAGATCGGCGAGCCGGTACATTACGGCCCGACACTCGCTGGAGGGAACTCATCGGAATTAAGCTGAGCGGGAATTCTTGGCTAGCATGGTTGCCGCCAACCCTCGGTCCGCCTCAGACCGCATAACGCGGTCTTGTTCGCGGGCTTTCAGGAGGCGTCGAATTCGCTGTTCAATCGCGCCGGTGGTTGCTGGGAATAAATCAGCACCCTTGCACTTCACGAATTCTGCCAATTCTCGCGGCACGGATTTCCTGGCCTTTTCATCTTTGCCAGAGACGAATCTGTCGTACATTTTTAGTAAGAGTTCATCCCTTTCAGGGTCCTTCCGTCCCTTCGGGCGCCCCGGCCTTCCTTTTGCTGCCGCCTTCCAGACCTCCCGAGCGAATTGCTTCCCAAGATGTCGAACCGCGACTGTGTAGAGTTCGCCCACCGCGCCGATCACGGATGCCATGCGGTCGATACGCTGGTCCTCGGTCTCGCCAAGCAGACTCCAATTTAATGGCAGCCCAAACCTGTCGAATTCAGGACCGGGCGGAAACCACGAGGGCACCATTGCGAATGGCGTTATTCCACCACCGCCACCGGATGGGTCGGATCTCGTGAGTTCCATCCGCAACGACCCGGAACAGGTCGGCCTGATCGAGAAGTGGCGGTTGCGACACGCGTATCCCGATGCGGTCGGGATGTGGGCAAACTCGACCGGGGAGGAAGCCAAAGCGCTCGCGTTCAATGCGATAGCTCGGGACCCCCGGGTCCTGCAGCGGGCGGCACGACCCCATGCAGTCAAGCTGGCCGCGCAGGCAGAGGACTATACCCTGTCGCTCGCCGGACCCGAGGCCGCCAGGAGCGACACGTGGCTGGCGGTGGCGCTGTTCGTCCAGCGATCGATCGCCGCGTGGCGACATTCGCTCAAGGCATACGATCGTCGACTCGATGGCATCGGGATGTCGGTTGCGCCCACGACCGTGCGGGCGCAGCTCAGCGATCCGTGGGAGATTGCCCGGCGTTTCCGCACGTTGACGATGACACCGGCAGGCTCGCGACGCGATTACTGCGCGAATTCGGCAGTGGTATTCTCAAGCGCGCGCGCAAGCCATGGGACCACGTAATCGCGCTTTCGGTGTTGCGGTACGCAGCGCGGCGGTTGCGCGGTGAGCGGCGCGAAGACGATCCCGGCGATACCGGCGCGAGCGCCGTCGCGGACGTTCTGGCGATACAGTCATATGCTGAGGAGAATGGTCTGTCGCCGATGCTGGTCGGCTACTCCGGCCCCGGCAAGCCAGCCGCGCAGGCGCTCGGGCTGTTACGCGACGCACGAACGTTGCGCGACGCGGTGCGCTCGGCTGAAGCCGGTGGCGATGTACGGGTCTCGACCTGGCAACGGGCGATCGACTTTCATGCCTTCGCGGTGGTCGCGCTGGACCATCGGATGCTGTTGGATCTGCCGCTGGACGAAGCCTACGAAATCGCTGCGGCGGCAATCCGGCAGGCGGAGGCGGCCCGACTGACGCCGGACCTGGTGGACATGCCACGCCTGCCGCATGACAGTGTGTCCGCTCCCGACGTCGTGCGATTGCATGCCAAAGCATGTCCGCCGTCCGGGGATGCAGGCGTACCGCAGTGATCGCATCGGTCACTGTGCGACTGAGCGAGAGGCACGCAGCATCGACCAGATCGTCGCAAGCCTGGCACCGAGCACGCGCGAGACGGACCGCGATCCCGGATGGCCGTCGGATCCATGATCAGCGTTGGAGGCGTCCGCGCTCGGAGTGCGCGGCAGCACAGAATGCAGCGACCGAAGCTGCGCGATCACTTCGTCCGGTGGGCTATGCAGTGCATCGTGCACCCATTTCATCAGTGCGGGCCATTCATCCAACATCTGCGACAGCCGATCGATCGTCTGCCTGAGGATCGGCAGCTCGGTGTTCCACCGCCTGATCGTTCCGCCGACATCGAGCACTGCGTAGTCGATCATGCTGAGCACGATGCCTGAGAGCTGCGCCGTCCGCCTTGCCGACTCGGCGACGGCTGCCAGATAGTCTTCGGCGTTCGGCGGGTCGGGCCGTGCGGTGACCGCGATGCTCTGACCGAACCCTTCGATCTCATCGTGCAGTACGCGCAACCAGCCGGATTGGATCGTCTCGTCGTCGGCGACCAGACCAACCGGTGCCAGCACTTTGGCGAATTCGGCAACGCGCCGGTAGATGTGCTGCCGCCGCAAGGCCACTGCCGAGGCGGCCGCGGCCACGGCGGTCTTCGCGTCCACATCGCGCCAGCGAGCCGGATTCACCACCAGGGTCGCAAGGTCGGCACCGCAGCTATCCAGCAGGTGCAATAGGAGTACCAGCTCGACATCGGCAAGCCGACCATGTTCCGCCTGGGTGCGCTCGAACTCTTGCGCCTTTGCCTCCTCGCCCAAGGCTCCGGAGAGCGCCAACTTGCTGACCACGGCGCGAACCTGCGCCGGCGTGGTTGCCTTGCTTTCGCCGATCGCCTTGTGCAGTGCCATGTCATGCGCGGTCATGGACGCCATCAGCGGCAGGCTGGTCCATGGCACGATGTATGCCGTGCCGTTGTTGGCGAAATCGTGCAGAACCGCGATCAGCCCGTCGCGTTCGTCATCGCAAACCCGCGCCATGCGCAGCGCCGGAGCCTCAAACGGCACCGTCGCACCGCGCCGTACGTGCTGTGCGAACCACTTGCGGATGATTCCGCCGCCGATCCAGCGCACCATGCCGCTCCCGAGGAGAATGCCTGGCGGTTGTCATAGCCCGAAATTATGAACAAGGCTTACCCGAGGGTCCGATTTCCGCCCACATGTCTGCGCGACATATTCACCAACGATTAGCGGTTTCGTGCTGACATGCCTCGGCAGTCAATCCGGACCCACAAGTGCGTGTCATTCCGCTTCCGCTGCTCGCCGCGTTGTTCGCATCGGCACCATGCGCGCCGGCCGTGCTTGCGCAGGTAGCGGAACCTGGCCCCGCTCCACCGATCATCGACTGCCGAAGTGCCGCGCAGGTATTCGAGCAGGCCGCAAAACTGCCGCCCGGCCTGCTGCTGGCCATCGGCCAGGTGGAGAGTGGCCGCTCGGATCCCATGACCGGTCGGGCCGAGCCCTGGCCGTGGGCCACCAATCACGCCGGCGAGGGCCACTATTTTGCCTCGGCGCAAGAGGCGATCGTGTGGGTTGCCGCACAGCTTGCGTCGGGCAACCGATCGATCGACGTCGGCTGCTTTCAGGTGAACCTGTTCTATCATCCGGATGCCTTTGCCAGCCTGGCGGAAGCCTTCGATCCCGCCGCCAATGCGCGTTACGCGGCTGCGCTGCTGAACCGGTTGCACGAGCAAGCGGGCAACTGGCCATCGGCGATCGCGCTGTATCACTCGGCGGAGCCGTTCGAGGGCCAACGCTACAGCAGTCGCGTCATCGAGGCCTGGAACACCGGCGGCAGGATCGTGCGCATTCCTGTCACCGCCGGCCTTCGAGCGGGTGATCCGGTCGTCGTGCGTCTCTCGCCGGCGGCGGCAGCGGTACGCGTCGTGGTGCCGAACTGGGTCATGGTTCGGCCTGCGGCGTTGCTGTCCGACCATCCGGCCGGTCTGCCGCGTGTGATCACGCCCAGTCGCTGACCGACAGTGGTTCGATGTCTCTGGCAAATGACGGCGTGGAGGTGGCCTGCCGTGATCGACAAAAAGTGGCGCGTATCCCGATATCCAGCAGCAGAAGATCGCGCGGAGCTCAAACGGGACAAAACGTGAAAATAGTCGATGCAACTAAAATGTTTGTTAACTGTCCTGGGCATAAAACAATGCCTGAGAGCTGGGGTTCGTGGCAATCGCGAATTCAGCTTTCACGACAGAGGACACCTGACAATGCTCGACTATGCACGGACGTGGCTGGCGCTTCGCTTCGACAAGCGTGGCGTGACAGCAATGGAGTACGGCCTGATCGCCGCTCTCGTTGCGGTTGTGATCATCACCGCGGTCACCACAATCGGCACAGACCTGAAAACGAAATTCGAGGCGATCGCTGCTGCGCTTGTGTAATCGGCCGGTAGCCAGGAGGCGTCACTCTTCGTCTGAGCAAATTCACCGAACCGGCATCGGCTCGGTGCTGCCTGCCACGACATGCAACGCCTCTTGTCCTAGCAAAACGCCAGGGTGACACATGCGATCGTCGTCTCCAAAGCCCGGATCAATGCGGCCGCGAGCGAGCGGCACGAGCCGTTGCTCGCTCGATGTCAATCGTTCGCGCCGCACCGATCCGTTCCGGGCGCCGAGTGCGCGGCAGGGTTCGCATGTCTGACGCAGCCTCACCAGTTGTTCTGCTGCAATCATACCTCATAGCCATTGCGGCTGTTCCGCTCGGCATTGCCTCGCTGAACGATCTCGCCACGCGCACGATCCCCGATCTGGCATCGCTCGGCCTGCTCGTGGTCGGCGTTGCGGTCCGCCTCACGGATGGCACTGCGGTCGCCGCGCTCGCCGCTTCGGCGGCTGTGTTGTTGCTCGGCGCACTGTGCTGGCGGTTCGGCTGGCTCGGCGGCGGCGATGTGAAGCTGCTCGCTGCCTGTGCCTGGCTGGTGTCGCCCGCGCTGGTGCCGCAGCTCGTGCTGCTGACGGCGCTGGCCGGTGGCGTCCTGGCGTGCCTCTATCTGGCCCTGAGCTGGATGGCACGGGCTTCGCGCGGACCGCTGCCAGCCGCACATCCGCGATCGCTCGCCGGACGCATCTGGCGGGCGGAGCGGTGGCGCATCAGGCGACGCGCGGCGCTGCCTTATGGCTGCGCCATCGCTGTCGGAACTCTCCTCACCCTGTCCGGTTGGTGACGCAACATGCTGGCACGCGTCGCTCTGTTCATGCTGATGGCGGTTGGGCTGGCCGGCTTCGGCGTCGTCGCATGGGTAAACCTGCATCCTGCGAGCCCGCCTCCGCCGACCGAGGCGGCTGCGCCGAATGACAAGGTGCCACTCCTGACTGCCGCCAGGCCGATGCGTGCCGGCACGCTGTTGAAGCCCGAGGACCTTGCGGTCGAGCAGCGAGCCGCAAAGGATGTTCCCGCTGGCGCCCGGATCGACACGGAAGCCGCTCGCAGCGAACTGCTGGGGGCCCTGATCAGGCGCAACCTCGCCAAGGGCGAGGTCATGCTGTCGGCCGATGCGCTTAATCCCGGTGACCGCGGTTTCCTGGCCGCAGTGCTGGGGTCCGGCATGCGCGCCGTCACCGTCGGCGTCGACGCGGTCTCCGGTCTCTCCGGTCTGGTCTGGCCTGGCGACCGCGTCGATCTGATCCTGACCCAATCACAGGACGGGTCGGATGTTCCGCCCTCTCGCCGCGTATCCGGCGAGACGGTGCTGCACGATGTGCGTGTGCTTGCGATCGATCGCCAACTGATCCAGGGCGCCACCTCGGAAAGCCCTGAATCGCAGGCGGCGCGCACCGTCACCCTGGAAGTGACGCCAGCCGATGCGGAACGCGTCGTGGTCGCCGCGAAGCTCGGCCACCTCTCGCTCTCGGTCGTTGCCGTTGCGCAAGCGGCCGCAAGCTCCGACACGACTCCGTCATCACTGCGGCCGGGCAACGGCGTTACCTGGGGCGGCGATGTGTCCTCGGCGCTGCGCCGCGGACCCGGCACCGACGGCACCACGGTGCGGCTGTTCCAAGGGCCTGCCGAGAGCAAGGAGATCCATTTCTGATGAAACGACTCCTCGCGGCGGCAGCACTATCCCTTGTATTGACGCATCCGTCTGCGTTGGCCGCTTCGGGCCCTGAAACCCCTGGCGCGCCTCCAGCGTCGACTGCCACGCCACCCGCAACGACAAATATCGTCAAGATGCCGGGGCAGAACGTGATCACGCTCGATGCCGGCACCGGGCGCGTGATCCAACTTTCCGCCGGCGCGGCCAGTGTGTTCGCTGCGGATCCCAAGGTGGCCGAGGTGCACCCGGCCAGCCCGACCAGCCTGTTCATATTCGGCGTCGCGCCCGGGCGCACAACGGTTGCTGCGTTGAGCACAGGTGGCGCGCCCATCGCGCAATACGATGTCATCGTCCGGCCTTCCCGCTTTGGTGCTGCCGAGGCGGAGGCAGCCGTGACGCGCGTGCTGCCCGGCGCCTCGGTACATGTCGAAACGCTGCAGAATGGTCTCGCCATCACCGGACAGGTGAAGACCGCGGCCGATGCCGATCGGGTGGTGCAGATCGTGCGCGGCTATCTGCCTACCGGACAGACCGTCGACAACCGGCTGTCCGTAGCCAGCAGCATTCAGGTGAACCTGCGGGTGCGCATCGCGGAGATGAGCCGCAACCTGGTCCGCCAGTTGGGGGTGAACTGGGAGGCACTCGGCAACATCGGCAGAATTGGCGCGTTCCCGGCCCTGACGTTCAACGCCAACAAAGATACCGCCGCCGCGATCGTCGCTGCAACAAATCCGCTGGGCCTGGGCGTCAACTTCACCGGGCTGATCGATGCGCTCGCTCAGGACGAGCTGGTGCACATCCTGGCGCAACCGAACCTGACGGCGATCAGCGGCGAGCCGGCGAGCTTTCTGGTCGGCGGCGAGTTTCCCATCCCGGTCGCGCAACAGAACAACCAGGTGACGATCGAGTTCAAGCAGTTCGGCGTCAGCCTGGCCTTCATACCGACGGTCGAATCAGACGGCCAGATCATGCTGAAGGTTCGACCCGAGGTGAGCCAGCTCTCCAATCAGAATGCCGTGACGCTGACGGCAGGCAATTCAACATTCGTGGTGCCATCCCTGACGGTACGCCGTGCCGAAACCACAATACAGCTCGGCAGCGGCGAGAGCTTCGCGATCGCCGGACTGCTGCAGGATTCGACCAACGTGTCCAACAGTGGCATTCCGGTGGCGGGGGACGTGCCGATTCTGGGCGCCTTGTTCCGCTCCGACAAATTCCAGCGCAACGAGACTGAGCTGGTCATCGTCGTAACACCGTATGTTGTCCGACCCGTTGCGAATCCGGCAGTGCTGCGTCTGCCCACCGACGGATACCAGCCGCCGTCCGATCTGGAGCGGATCCTGTTGCTGCGCCAGAGCGCCCGGCAGACCAGCGACCCGGGAGCGTCGAGCCAGCCGCCGCCGCATATCCCGGGAAATGCCGGCTTCATCATGCAATGACGGAGATGCTCGAGTGCTGAGACGTCAACTGCTTTGCATCGCGGCACTGGGACTGGCTGGTTGCGATGCCATGGATCCTTACCGCAGGGAGGGGATGTGGCGACCGAGCAGCGCCAACGAAGCCAATCTGCGCGCGATGGTGGTCTCACCCTCCGACCTGGTGCGAGGTGTGTCGAGCGCGGACGGCGACGGGCAGCAGGCCGCGGCGGCGCTGGATCGCCTGAGGAATGACAAAGTACGGCGGCTGCCTGACAGCGACATCGCCAAGATTGTGCCGATCTCCAGTGGCGGCGGATCGCAAGGCAGCCAGTGATGCCGTCCGACGTCCCGCTCGCTGAGCTGCCGCCGGAGCAGGCTCCCGCCCGCCCCGATCGGAAGGATATCGTCGCCTTCGTCGCGGATGCGGAAACCGAGAGCATCCTGCGTGACGGGTTGAGCGACGCGGCGCCGCGCGGAGTCGAGTTCCATCGTGTCAATGTTCGCAGCGCAATCGAGCAGTTGCAACAAATCTCGACGCCCCGCGTCCTGATCTTGGACGTCACCGGCGAAGGGCGCCCGCTGACTGCGCTCGAGGCGCTATCGGAAGTCGTCGAACCCGATGTCCATGTGCTGCTGATCGGCGAGTTCAACGACGTCAATTTCTATCGACACGCCACCAGGATCCTTGGCGTGAAGGAATACCTGTTCAAGCCGATTACGCGTGACATGGTCGCTCGCCATTTCGGCCCCATTATCATGAACCGTTCGCGCCGGCCCGAGTCCTTGCAGGGCGGCCGTGTGGTGACGATCACCGGCGTGCGCGGCGGGGTCGGCGCCAGCACCATCGCGGTCAATCTGGCCTGGCATCTGGGCAAGCGGGCGAACCGCCATACCGTCCTGGTCGATGCCGATATGTACCGCGGAAGCTGCGCCCTGCTGCTGAATACGAAATCCGGGGCCGGTCTGCGGACCGCGCTCGAGACGCCACAACGTATCGATGAGCTGTTCATCGAACGCTCGTCGCAAGCCGTCACCGAGCGCCTGCACGTGCTGTCCGGTGAAGAGAACCTGCTCGAACCGGTGAAGTATGAAGCGGGCGCCGCCGGTCGCCTGATCGAAACCCTGCGCAGGCGCTACAATTTCATCATCATCGACGCTCCGTTCACCGGGACCGAGCTGCATCGCGACCTGCTGATGCTCGGACACCAACGCATCCTCGTCATGGAGCCGACACTGGTCGCGGTGCGCGATGCACTCCGCCTGCTTGCTCTGCCGAATGGGCCTTTGCAGGTGCATCGCGGCCTGCTGCTGCTCAATCGGCTGAAACGCCCCGGAACGTTGACACGGCACCAGATCGAAGACGCGCTGAAGATGAAGATCGACATCGCGATGCCCGATATGCCGAAGTTCGTCGAGACTGCCGCAAGTTTTGGCACGCCGGCCGCGCTCAACAGCAGATTTTACAAGGGGATCGTCGCGCTGGCCGCGCAGGCGGCAGCCGCTTTTCCGATTGACAGTTCGCCCGAGGGTTCAGGCCTATCGGCGCATCGTAGATGGAGGCATCTGTGGCCGTTCAGGAAGTGAACGCGGCTGCCCATGAGTTGAGCGAGGAACCACCGGTCTGGTTCGGACGCCGTCAGGCAGCGACGCAACAGCCTCCGGTCCAGGAGACTGAACCTCCGCCAGCGCCCAAACTTCCGCCCAGTGCGGCGATCGTCGAATTGCGCACGCTGTGTCTCAGCGAGATGGATCCGACCTCGCTGGCGAAGCTCACCCAGGATGAGCTGACCCAGGAGGTCGAGCGGACCCTTGCCGAGATCGCCACGCAGAAGCGCATTCAGCTCAACGGTCGTGAGCAGCGAGCGCTCGCGCGCGAACTGGTCAACGACATGCTGGGGCTAGGTCCGCTCGAACCCCTGCTCGAAGACGACCTGATCACGGACATCATGGTCAACGGGCCGGAGAAGGTGTTCATCGAACGTCGTGGCAAGCTTGAGCTGTCCAGTGTGCGCTTCCGCGATGCCTCGCATGTAGCCCATGTATGCCAGCGAATTGCGTCCCGGGTCGGGCGTCGCATCGACGAGAGCACGCCGATGGTGGACGCACGGCTGAAGGACGGTTCCCGCGTCAACATCGTGTTTCCGCCGCTGGCGCTCGACGGTCCCCACATCTCGATCCGCAAGTTCTCTCGCCGCAAGATCGACTTTGCCAGGCTCATTGAGTTCGGCTCGATGACCCAGCCGGTTGCGCGTCTGCTGGAAATGGCGTCGCGCGCTCGGCTCAACGTGATCATTTCGGGCGGCACCGGCTCCGGCAAGACGACACTGCTGAATGCGCTGTCGCGGCTGATCGATCTCGGCGAGCGTATCGTCACCATCGAGGACGCCGCCGAGCTGCAACTGCAGCAGCCGCACGTGGTGCGGATGGAAACCCGGATCGCCAGCCTTGAAGGTCGTGGCGAGGTGACCCAGCGCGATCTGGTGCGCAACGCACTTCGCATGCGTCCCGACCGCATCATCGTCGGCGAGGTCCGTGGCACCGAGGCCTTCGACATGCTGCAGGCGATGAACACCGGCCACGATGGCAGCATGTCCACCATCCATGCGAACACCGCACGCGATGCCCTGACGCGGATCGAGAACATGGTCCAGATGGGCAATATGGGCCTGCCGGCCCGCTCCATCCTGACCCAGATCGTCGGTGCCGTGGACCTGATCGTACAGATTGAGCGCCAACGCGACGGCGTACGCCGCGTTGTCCAGATCACCGATGTCTGCGGCATGGAAGGCGAAATCGCCACGCTCAACGACATCTTCCACTTCGAGGTCGAAGGCGAAAGCCTGAGCGGCAAGATTGTCGGTCACTACCGCTGTACCCGCGCGCGTCCGAGTTTCCACGAGCGTCTCACCTACGCCGGTGTGGACCGCGCATGGACCGCCATGATGGACGAGGCGTGCAAGTGACTCGCGCACTGTCGTATCAACTGGCCGCCGCCTGTCTGCTTTTGGTCCTGGCGTGTGCTGCCGCGGTCCCGTTCATGCACGCAGAACAGCAGCGCCGCAAACTCCAGGACCGTTTCGCAGCAAACGCCGCACCTTATGCACGCGCCACCGCGGGCGAAGCGCGCGAGAAAAGCAACGCCGGTGCAGCCGACAGCGGCGGGCGCACACTGATGAAATGGCTGACACAACTGGTGGCCTTCGCTCCCTCGCATCAGGATACCTACCCGCTCGCCTGGTGGGTTGTTGTGCCCGCGGCGCTGCTGTTCGCGCGGCTGGTGATTGCGCTGGCACAAACCCTGTTGGGGAGCTCGGCGCTGCTCGCGTTGCCTCTGATCTGGATCGTGTCAGTTCGACAGTTCTACCACTGGTGCGAACAGCGGCGCCTGCGGATACTCTTCGAGCAGTTCCCCGATGCCCTGTCGATGCTGGTGCGTGCGGTTCGGGTCGGCATTCCGATCACCGGGGGTATGCGCAATGTGGCATCCGACAGTCCCGATCCGACCGGACGGGAGTTTCGTCAGGTCGCCGATCAGCTCGCCCTCGGCGTGACGCTGGACCAGGCGCTGTACGCGCTAGCCGCCCGTAATCAGGTGCCGGAATATGGCTTTTTTGCCACCGCTCTCGCGCTGCAGAGCGAGACGGGAGGGGCGGTCAGCGATACCCTGGAACGACTAGCCGACGTGATCCGCAGGCGGGTCGCGTTGCGCGAGCATGCCCGCGCCCTGGCGTCGGAGGCTCGCACCAGCATCGGCATCCTTGCCGCCCTGCCCGTGTTCGCTGGCGGTGCTCTCGCGGTCATCAACCCCGATTACCTCTACACGCTGTTCATCGACCCGCAGGGGCGGACCGTTTTCACGATAGCCGTCACGATGCTCACCGTTGGTATCGTCACGATGCGGACCATCGTGTCGCGGAGCCTGTCATGACCCGGCAGATGCTGTCCCTGATGGCACTGGCGATCGCGCTGTTCGTCATCGCCGGCATAATTCTTAATCGCCAGTTGCGCCGTGAGGCCGTCCTGGCGGCACGGGTGCGGGATGTACAGCGCACGGTCGGCATCGAGGCCGTGCTCGCGCCGGCCGGTACATCTCAGTCGAGGCTCCTGTCACTGGTTGCCGGCGTGGGCGAGGCGATCACCCGAGGCGGTCTGCTGTCGGCAAACACCCTGGAAGATCTGCAACTCCGGCTGAATGCCGCCGGGTTCCGGGGACGCAGCGCGCTGGCCGCATTCATCGGTGCCAAGTTGCTTTCCCTCGCGGGACTGCCCCTGCTGAGCTGGCTCGTTGTGCAACGGACCGGGTGGTCACCGCCGATCCGCATCGCGGCGATTGCCGGTGCGGGCCTCATCGGATTGCTGTTGCCCGACTACGTGGTGCGCATGTTGCACAAACGCCACTTGCAGGCCGTCGAGCGTGGCCTGCCGGATGCTCTCGACATGCTCGTGATATGCAGTGAGGCTGGGCTGGGTCTTGAGCCCGCCATCGAACGGGTCGGCCGCGAGATCGGCCATGCGCATAAGAACGTGGCCGAAGAGCTACTGAACGTCGCGCGCGAGATGCGCGTCAACGCTGATCGGCAAGTCGCACTGATGAACATGGGCACGCGCACCGGGCTGGCGTCGCTGCGGCGGCTCGGCGTCACGCTGGTGCAGACCCTGCAATATGGCACCCCACTCAGTCAGGCGCTGCGAACCCTGTCTGCCGAGATGCGGCAGGAGGCGCTGACCCGCTTCGAAGCCCGGGCCGGCCGGCTGCCGGCGCTGCTGACCGTCCCGATGATCGTCTTCATTCTGCCCTGCGTGTTCCTGATCGTCGGCGGCCCCGCGATCGTCCACGTCATGCAGATCATGCGCCAATAGGGAGCACAACCATGAAACGGCTTGTCATAGCGGCATCACTGGCGCTTCTCGCCGGTTGCGCAGTGCAGGACAACAACAAGCGGGTCGCCGGTTCGGCCGATCTGCGCGTCGTCGACGCCGCGATGGCAAGCGGTTTGCCGCAGACCGCCCTTAACGTGACGCGCGAAATCCTGCAGGTCGATCCGCACAATGTCGGAGCGCTGTTGCGCCAGGGCGATGCACTTGTGGCGATGGGCCAGGCCGACGCGGCCGAGGAATGCTACCAGCGCGTACTCGAGATCGATCCGCAGTCGGCAGACGGGCTCCGAGGCCTTGGCCGGGTTCTTCTGGCCATGGGTCAGGCCCGGCAGGCGGAGACCGTGTTCCGGTCGGCGCTTGACCATGCGCCGAACGACGCGGCCGCTCTCAACAATCTCGGCATCGCGCTCGATCTGCAGGATCGACACGACGAAGCCCAGACGGCCTATGAGGCGGCTCTGACGCAGCGGCCGGCGATGACAGCGGCGCAGGTTAATCTGGGGCTGTCGCTGGCACTCGCCGGAGCGACCGATCGTGCCCTTGCCATTCTCCGGCCTCTGGCGAACGATCCGGCGGCGAATGGTCGGGTTCGGCAAGACCTGGCGGTCGCATTGGCGCTCGCGGGTGATGCGGACCAGGCGGGCAAGGTCCTGTCGGCTGAGTTGCCGAAGGACAAGGTTTCCGACGCACTGGCCGGTTATGCCGCCCTCAAGGTGTCTGCTAAATGAAGACTCGCGGCACATCGGGCGCGGTGGCAATCGAGTTCGCCTTCGTCGGTCTGGCGTTCATTTCGCTGATGTTGCTGGCGATGGAAACCGGCTGGCAGTTGCTGATCGAATCCGCCCTGGGGGCAGGCGCCAGGGCAGCCAGCCGCTTCGGCAGCACTGGGACCACGGTGGCTGCGGGAATTACCCCGCCGCCCCCTGACAGAAACACCTCGATCGAAGATCTCGTCATCCAGAACTCTGGCAACCTACTGCTGCCCAACCGCCTGCTGATCACTGACGCGAGCTATGCGAGCTTCGCCGCCGTCACCGGCGGCGGCGGCACGCCGGGGCCGGGCAACGCGGGCCAGGTCGTGCAATACACATTCACCTATACCCAGCCCTATCTGACGCCGATGGCAGTGGCGATTATTGGCCAACAAAACCTGATCCACAGCGTGCAGGTGACCGTACTCAATGAGCCATTCCCAGCGAACTGATCGGTGTGTCGGACCGCGGCGTGGAGTGGCGGCAGTCGAGTTCGCGCTGGTGGCGCCGTTCATCGTTTTGCTGATGCTGGCCGGCACCGATCTCACAATCTTCATGCGCACCAAGATGCGTGTCGATGAAACGGCAACCGAAGTCGCGCTCGCGGTGACGCAGTACCAGAACCTGTATGACAGCGACTTCACCGGCCTGTTCAACGCGGCGCAGACGATCGCCGGCACGACACCGGTCACCGGCCTGTTCGGCACGACGATCATCACCGGCATCGTCACCGACAACAACGACCGACAGACGATCGCCTGGCAGAAGCGCAGCGCGTCGGCCACGTTCAACAGCCTGTTCGGCACCAGTCCGGGTGCCGTTCCGGTGTTGCCGAACAACTATCTGCTGCCGTCGGGCGGTGTGCTGATCGCCGTCGAGGTGTTCACCTCGGCTTCGCCCTGGGTGTTGAGCGCCAGTCTGATGGGCGGAGCCGGTACCACGTCGCTTCGATCGTATGCGCTGTACCAACCCCGCCTCGGCTCCCTGGCGACGGTCACCGCGGGAACTCGACCATGACACCATATGGCTTGCTCAGGCGTGGCTCGGTCACGATCATGACCGGTTTGCTTGCCATTCCGCTGATCGCGATGACTGGCGTGGCGATCGATCTTGCGCGAGTCTGGCTGGCGAAGTCGCGGCTGCAGATGTCGCTCGACGCCGCTGTGCTGGTGGTAGCGAAAAGTCTGTCGACGGGCGGCACCTCGGCCGACGGATTGAGTCTGTTCTGGTCGAACTGGGGACGCACATCTGGTTCGTCCATGGTCGGCTTCCTGGGCGCCACCGCGACGACACCTGTGGTGCACAATCCGGCACCCGGCGGCGTGGCCGGCAGCATACAGTTGACCAGCTCCGCAACCGTTACGCCGACATTGCTCAATGTCATGGGCATTGGCCCGGTGACAGTGAGCGCCGCATCCACTGCGCAAACCGCCGCCTATGGTTTGGAGCTTGCGCTCGTGCTCGACAACACGGGGTCCATGGCAGGATCGTCGATCACATCGCTGATCAGTGCGTCGAACCAGCTCCTCGGCATTCTATACGGCGGCAGTGACACGCAGCCGCACCTCTGGGTGTCGGTCGTGCCGTTCGCCGCCGCGGTCAACATCGGCAACTCGCATACCGGCTGGCTGGTGGCAGGCAGCCTCAACCAGCCCGCCTATTCACCGTCCAGTTGGATGGGCTGCACGATGGCGCGAACCGCGAACACGGGAGCCACGAATGGTGACGACTTCAACGATACGCCGCCCAGTGCTGGACACTATTTCGAGCCGTTCCTGTACCCCTCGACCTATCACGTGTATCCCTCTGCCGCCGGGATTCAGTACACGACAGGAACCGGAAAAAACAAACAGACGCACACCTATTGGTATCCCGGCGACAACGACTGGCAGGCGTCGACCTGGACGAAGACGGGCAACGAGCCGGATTCGAGCAACAATTCCGTCGGTCCGAATTTGGATTGCCCATCACTGCCGATCCTCCCGGAAACCGCGAGCAAGGCCGCAGTCACCACTGTGATCAACCAGATGGTGCCGGTCTACCGCGGCGGAACGTTCATCAATCTTGGCCTGCAGGCCGGATGGTGGACGCTGAGTCCCAATTGGCAGGGGCTGTGGGGCGATCCCAACATGCCGCTGGCGTACAACACGCCCTACATGAAAAAGGTCATCGTCCTGATGACCGATGGGAACAACGAATGGTACGACTGGCCGGATGGCGTTCCCGGCCAGACACCGCCCACGGCACCGCCGGCCGGCGTCCCGGCGTGGACCGCCGACGGTGACGCCGATTTCACCGCTTATGGCCGGCTGAAAACCAACACGAGGGGGTTGTCCGTCACAAATCCCACGACCACGCTCAATACGTGGATGTCGCAGATGTGCACGACCATCAAGCAGAACGGGATCATCATCTATACGATCCTGTTCAACAACTCAGACTCGGCTACTGCAACCTTGTTCCAGAATTGTGCTTCACCCGGACCTCCGTCCCACTACTTCAACAGCCCGACGGGCGCTGCTTTACAGAGCGCCTTCACGCAGATCGGTCAGGAGCTCTCCACGTTGCGGCTTTCGCAGTAGACGAGGGCTGCGCAACGTCCTTGAACCGCGACAGCGGACCACGCATTTATCTGGATCAAGCCCGTCGGTAACAACTTCTTAGCCTATGTCGGATTAGTTTTTCGCAACGACGGCGGGCAAACCTCAAGATTCGGGGGAGCTTCTGCAGCTTAACCCGTTGTCCGAGATCGATCAGGATTCTGCGTTCGCCAGGCAGGTGGAGATCAAAGTGGTCCCGTTGAAATGTGGCCGTTTCCGGCGGTGTCGTTCGTCGCCACGGAGGCCAGACCCCCGGGACCAGCTGCCACCAACGGTGTCTGCCTGGAACAATGGGGTAAGCCACCAGCTACCATCACAACTCGTGACCGTACTTCCAACAAGCAGTTGCGGGTATTGACGGAATTGAAGCGTGAAGACGATGTGTACCATGAAACCATGACGGCTAACGTTCCTTTTTCGCCGTATACCGTCATGGAACTTCGTGCGAGAGCTGTGGAGCTGCGCAACATGGCGGAAAAGGCCAGTACAATCGCGGATGTGCGCGCACTGGAGGCACTGGGGGCGCACTTTGACGCATTGGCGGAACGGCGCGAGGCGGCAGACCATGCCGCGTTCAGCGCCGCGGAGACCGCGACCGTGCGCTCGACTGCGACGAGCCGGCTCGAAGCGGAAGACCCCACGGCAAAGCCCGGACCCGACAGGCCAATGGGCCTGCCCTCTCCCGAGGCGTTGCAGATGGCGACCGATGCGATTTGTCGGCATTTCCTCTTGCCTGAGACCAGGCAGCATCCGCAGGTCCAGTCCGCGATCATGAGATTTGCCTATCAGCTAATGGCCTACGGACTTGTTCCAGCGAAGTCGCACGCCCGGAACGTCGCGCCGAGCCGCACCGCACCGGCCACCATGTCCTGGTGGTGGACGACGTCGCCGATGTGTTGGTGACCGTCGGCGCGTTCCTCGTTAACACGGGCTTTGCGGTTCGGAAGGTTGCCAACGGCGACACAGCGTTACGGCTGATCGGGAGCGATCCGAGAATCGATGTCCTGGTCACCGACTTCGCGATGCCAGGGCTGTCCGGCGCCGATCTGATCGAACAGGCCGGGCAAATCCGCCCACAGCTCAAGGCGCTGGTGATCACCGGCTACCCGAATGCCGACGGTCTGGCGGAACTGCCACCGCATACTACGATACTCGCCAAGCCGTTCCGCCGCGCCACCCTGCTCGCGGCAGTAAGCTCCCTTCTGGCGAGGCGCCGCAAGTTTCGCGGGAGACCGTGGAGCCAGCCGACCAAGAGGCAATCGAGCATAAGGGGGATTGAAAGACTCACGAGCATGTCGTCCGACGACGACCGGCGCGTAGACCGCCGCTGGCATGTCATTGCGACGGGCACGTCGGACGCGCCTCGCCCGGTCCGACCGCTGTCTCTGCCGGTCGACGACGCCCCCGACGTCCTGACGACCACCGGCGTCTTCCTCGAGGCTGCCGGGTTCGATGTCGTGCGGGGCTGCAATGGTGACGCGGCGTTGGCCTCTCTCGCCTCCGGCCAGAAGTTCGCGCTGCTGGTGACTGACTACGCAATGCCAGGACTGAATGGGGTCGAGCTGGCCGCGCGGGCGTTGGAGAAGCGCCTGACCCTGAAAGTCCTGATCATAACCGGCTTCCCCGGCACCGATGGTCTTTCACAGCTACCCCCTGGCGTTGCCCTCCTGGTCAAACCTTTCCGGCGGACGGAACTGATCGCACGGCTCAAATCGTGGTTCGGCACCGGGCAGGTCGACCTGCCGGAATCTCGCAACTGACCGGCCTCCGCAGCCCGCCAACCGACGTTGGGTAGGCAATACGACGCATAGCTCAAATCGGCCGGCAAACTTCGCACTTCTCGTTCGCCGGTGTAATCGGCGGATGGCGCGCGATCTTACCATTTGCGGCGCGGTGGCAACCTTCACGTCGTGCTGTCATGGCAGCGGCCGGTGGCGCCGATGGCTTATCTCGTGATGGTTGGCCTGGTTGCCGCCGCCTCGGTAACGACCGTGGCGATGGACGCGCTCGAAGCCGGACACCAGTACCCCGCCTTCCTTCTTGTGGTGATCATTTCGGCCTTCCTGGGCGGTGTGCTGGTCGGACTGACGGCGGTTGCTCTCTCCACGCTGGCAACCTGGATCCTGGACTTCGTGATGCCGTTCTCGTTCTCCACAGTCGAAGTGGGTCATGCCCATGCTGTAATGGGTCATGTCTATGGCCTCAGCTCGGCTTTATCGAAAAATGGTCAGGTTCAGCGGCCGGTGCTGGTGTGAAAGATCGGCTCAGCGCGGAATACCTCGTTTGCTCGCTCGAGGGTGAGACTGAGCCGTCCGAAATCTCCGAAGCTGCGCCAGCGTCCGCTGACAGCGGAGCAATAGAACAGTTCGAAGCGATCGGATTGTGGGATCGGCTTCAACCGGGCGAGCGGTGTACCGCTGCTTGGGTCAACCAGCGTATAGCCGCGACGGGATCTCACAACGTCGAATTCGGAGAACGTGGCGGTGATGATTGCCAGGATCGGGTCGGGTTCTATCACGGCAGCGAGTGTGCCCGCTGGGGGGCCGCAGGACGAGCCGGCACGCCGATACGTCGTTGTGATGACACCGTCAGGCCTTGCTGCGATTCGCCGGGGTCGATTCTACGGATGGGATGATACAGTCCGATCCCGTCCCCCTGCCGGCATGTCTGCTGTTGCGGTTTGCCGGCTTGCCCGGCTGTTCACCCGGCCGACCTGGTGGAACGCCTTGCTGCTGGTGACGGGTGCTATCCTGGCGCCGGGCAAGCGAACCGTCACGGCGGCGCTGCGCATCCTCGGACGGGAACAAGACACCGACTTCCCGATCTACCATGGCGTCCTGAACCGAGCCGTGTGGTCGTCTCGCGCGGTGGCAGGCTGGTTGCTCCGCCTGCTGGTCGGCAGCTTCCTTGGCCCAGACGCCACCGTGGTGATCGGCATCGCGCCGAAGGTCACGTCACCGTACGGCGGAGCACGGCATGCGCGCCCGACCAGTGGCCGGCGACCGCGGCGCCTATGTCGATCGCCATGCGATGGCCGATGCCGGTGTTGTATTTGGTGCAGCGCACCTTCGCGAGGTCCCAATTCGGCCGAGATAGCGTGCACGCATCTCGGCATTCGATTCGAATCCGCCGCAGGCCAGCACCACCGCGCCGGCACGCAGATCGTACTGCCGGAACTGGTGCAGCACCCGCACGCCATCGATGCGCGCGTCGCCACGCAGCAGCGCGGTGGCGGTGGTGTCGTACAGCACCGGAATGCCGACACGCTCGAGTCGTTCGTGCAGCGCTGCGATGAGGTGCTGTTCGCCGCCCAGGATGTGGCACGCCAGCCCGCCCCAGAACTTGAATTTTCCCCGACCTTGAACGCCTGCCGCCCCAGCGCCAGCTGAAACCGCACGCCGTGTTTGCGCAACCCCAGGCCCGCATCGAAGCTGTTGCCGACCAGCACCTCGGTGAGGTTGGGATCACAGCGATATTCGGTCAGCCGGCCCATGTCGTCGAAATACTGGCCCTCGGTGTAGCTGCCGAAGTCGATGGTTGCGAGATCCAGATCGGCGATGTCCGGCGCAAGCTGCAGCAGGTCGTCGACGTTGGAATACGTGAAGTGGAACGCGGCGCCGGTGAACGCCGAGTTGCCGCCGCGCGCTTCCTTCGGCGCCGTCTCGATCATGGCGACCGATGCACCCGCCTCGTGCGCTGACATCGTGGTTGGCCGCCGCGCTGCCGGTGCCGATCACCAGCACATCGACCTTTCCCGAGTTCCGCCAGCGTCATGCGTCGCCTCCCGAGTTCCGTTTGCTGAGTCTGCCATGGCGCTTGACACGGGAGCAAAGCGTGGAATGCTGGCGGCGCACCGGGGTGTCCTCGCACGAGGGCTGAGATTACACCCGCGAACCTGCTCTGGATCATGCCAGCGAAGGGAGTTGCCATGCACATCGTCGTTGTCGGCGCCGGCATCCTCGGTGCGAGCAATGGCTTCCATTTGGCGCGTGCAGGCGCGCAGGTGACGATCGTCGATCAGGCGCATGACGGACGCGCCACCGCTGCGGGGGCGGGCATCGTCTGTCCGTGGGTCTCCGGCGCGGATGATGCTGCGTTCTATCGCCTCTATGTCGAGGGCGCGCGCTATTACCGCGAACTGGTTCCGGCCCTTGCCGAGCTTGGCGTAACCGACCTCGGTTTTCGCCGGGTCGGCGCGCTCGTCGTGTCGCACGATGCCGATGAGCTCGCGGCCTTCAATGAGGTGCTGTCGCGCCGGCGTGCCGACACGCCGGAGATGGGTGCGACCAGCCTGCTGTCACCGCGCGAGACCAGGGCGCTGTTCCCGCCGCTTCACGCCGATCTCGCCGGGCTGCATGTCGCCAATGGTGCCCGCGTCGATGGACGACGGATGGCAGCGGGTCTGCTGCGTGCCGCGCAGGGGTTTGGCGCGAGGATAATCGAGGCCCACGCCGAACTGATTACCACGGCAATCGTGTCACTGGTGTCACGCTGCGCGATGCAACGATTGTGGCGGACTGCGTGGTTGTCGCCGCCGGCGCCTGGGCGCCGTCGCTGCTGCTGCCTCTGGGCGTCGCACTGCCGGTCGAACCACAGCGCGGCCAGATCGTGCATCTACAGCTGCCGGGGCGGGACACGCGCGACTGGCCGGTCGTGCTCCCAACAAGCAGCCACTATCTGCTGGCGTTCGATGACTCGCGCGTGGTGGTCGGTGCGACGCGCGAGAGCGGCGTCGGCTTCGATTATCGCGTCACGGCGTCCGGCCAGGTCGAGGTGCTCGCGTAAGCGCTGCACGTAGCGCCAGGCCTTGCGACGGCGACGATCATCGAGACGCGTGTCGGGTTCCGTCCGGTTGGGCCGGGCGTCAGGCCGTTGCTTGGGACGGTGCACGGCCTGGATGGGCTGGTGTTAGGCAATGGCCTCGGCGCGGCCGGGTTGACCATCGGCCCTTTGGCCGGACGGCTGCTGGCAGATGCGGCGCTGGGGCGGGAACCGCTGCTCGATCTGGCGCCATACGATCCGATGCGCCGTGTCGTCACGGAGTCGCGCATTCCGGCGCTTCGGTAGGCCTCTGGCCAGCCCGTTACTTCACATCCGTATATGGGTAGATCACATCCCCCGTCTTCAACGGCGACGGCCACAGGATCACCTCGGTGTTCGGATCCTTGAACTGCTCGAGATCGTTCGCCCTGACATTCCGGAACTGCACTTCGAGCACCTGCGGCTCGGCCCATTCGCCGTTGGAACCGAACTTCACGTCGCCGACCACTGTCTTGAAGGTATGCGAGCGCAGATAGTCGGCGAGCTTGTCCTGGTCGAGGCTGTTGCTGCCTTCCACCGCCTGCTGCAGTACCTGCATGTAACTGTACGCAAACGGCGGCAGATAGTAGCCGAGCGGATCGACCCCGGCCGCGGGTGCCTTTGCCTGGTACTGCTCCAGGAACGCTTTGGACTCCGGTGATGCGCGCTTCGACCACGGCAGCCAGAAATCATAGTCCACGATGCCGTTCAGCAGCGGACCGAGCTGCGTCTTGATTGCGGTGCTTTGCAACCCGACCATGCCGCCGCCGAACAGTTTGGCCTTCAGTCCAACCTCATGCGCGGCGCGCACCATGCCAACCGTGTCTGGCGGATAGGAGCAGACCAGAACCAGATCCGGATTGGTCGCCTGGATCGCGCGCACGATCGGCGTGTAGTCCGTCGTCGTCGGCGGATAGGTCTTGTCATAGACGATCTTCAGGCCGGCCTCCTTTGCCAGGATCCGCGCGCCTTCCATCGCATTGTGCGGGAACTCGGCGTCCGCGCCGACCATCGCCAGCGTCTGCGGCTTCGGGTCCTGCGCCATCGCGGTGGCGAAGAAGCCTGCGGCGAAGCTCTGCTTCGGTTCCGGGCCGCCGGTCGGCGTGAACGAGAAGTATTTCGCGTAGTGGAACTCGGAGTTCACCGCCAGGCCGAACAGGCTGAGGAAGGTTCGGTTGTGCTGCATGATGATCGGCATGGCGGGCGCGATCATGTTGGTGGCATAGCCACTGACGATCAGGTCCACCTTATCCACGTCGAGCAGCTTGGTATAGAGGCCCGGGATGGTCGCCGGGTTCGACTGATCGTCGTAGTAGACCAGCTTGACCGGCCGCCCGAGCAGGCCACCCTTCGCATTCACCTCGGCTTCCCAGATCTGCATGGCGAGCAGCGCCGCCTTGCCGATCGGCGCGAGCCCGCCGGTCAGCGCCATGCCGAAGCCAACCGTGATTGGATTTTGCGCCCGTGCCGGCGCGATGCACGCAAGAGCCACGGCGGCAGCAAAAGCGAGGCGCCTGGGCAGCATCGAACAATTCCTCCGATTGATTGCTTGCGCGCATCCTATGGCGCGCCGGAGTGGCACGCCAGAGGGGATGCGCTATGCTCCGCTGATCAAGCCACAGGAGCGTCCGATGCAGGACCTTGACGAACACACCGTCACCGAAGCCGCCCTCGCGCAGATGGCGAACACGCCGGATCCGCGCCTGAAGGAGATCATGGATGCGGCCGTGCGCCACCTGCACGCCTTCGCCCGCGAGGTGCGGCTGACGCCGGCCGAATGGCTGACCGGCATCCAGTTCCTCACCGCGGTCGGCCAGGCGTGCACGCCGTTCCGCCAGGAGTTCATCCTGCTCGCCGACGTGCTGGGCGTCAGCGCGCTGGTCAATGCGATGCACGACAAGAAGGCGCGCGAGCTTGGCACGCAGAGCAGCCTGCTCGGCCCGTTCTATCGCGAGGGCGCGCCGGAACTGCCGCTCGGTGCCAGCATCGTGGCGAACCCGTCGGTGCCGGAGATCGTGCTGTACGGCCGTGTCACCGACAACGACGGCAAGCCGATCCCTAATGCGCTGGTGCAGGTGTGGCAGACCAGCGAGCACGGCCTGTATGACCTGCAGGCGGAGAATGCGGCCGAGGTGATGGATCTGCGCGCGAACTTTCGCGCCGATGCCGACGGCCGCTATTATTTCCGCACGGTGCGTCCGCTCGGCTATTCGATCCCGATGGACGGTCCGGTGGGCGAGATGGTGCAGGCTCAGCAGCGGCATGGCTTCAGGCCGTCGCACATTCACTTCCTGATCGGCGCCGACGGTTTTCGCGAACTGGTCACCGCGCTGTACTTCGGCGATGACGAGCATATCGATTCGGACACGGTGTTCGGCGTGTCCGGCTCGCTGGTTGTCGGCGAGGACGACGATCCGGCTTCGCCGATCGCGGGACTGCAGGCGGTGCGCTACGACTTCCGTTTGGCACATGCGGAGGAAGGCGACACGGGCCGCGTCGGTGCCGATCCGTCGAAGCTGATGAAGGCGGCCGAGTGATGGCTCGCCGGTTGATCGACATTTCGGTGCCGTTGAAGGCGGGGATCAAGAGCGATCCACCGCACTCGCTGCCGAAGATCGAGTACCTGGACCATCACATGACCGCGCCGGCGATGGCGGACTATATGGGGGTGCGGGTCGATCAGTTGCCGGATGGCGAGTACGCCGCGGTGGAGCGCTGCAACATCAGCACGCACAACGGCACGCATCTCGATGCGCCGTATCACTACTTCTCTTCGATGAACCACCGCATGAAGCCGGGCGGCGAGCCGTCCTGGCGGATCGATGAGGTGCCGCTGGAATGGTGCTTCCAGCCGGCGGTGAAGCTCGACTTCCGTCATCTGCCCGACGGTTATGTCGCAACGCCAGGCGATGTGGAGGTGGAGCTGAAGCGCATCGGGCACACGCTGAAGCCGTTGGAGATCGTGGTGGTGAACACCGCGGCCGGGGCGAAATACGGTGACGACGACTACGTCGATTCCGGCTGCGGCATGGGCAAGGCGGCGACGCTGTGGATGCTGGAGCGCGGCGTGCGGCTGGTCGGCACCGATGGCTGGAGCTGGGACGCACCGTTTTCGCACACGCGGCGCAAGGTGGCGGAGACCGGCGATGCCGGGCTGATCTGGGAAGGCCACCGTGCCGGGCGCGAGATCGGCTATTCGCACCTCGAGAAGCTGCACAATCTCGAACTGCTGCCGGCCGACGGGTTCGATGTGGTATGCTTTCCGGTCAAGGTGCACCGTGCGTCAGCGGGCTGGACCAGGGCAGTGGCGATTCTCGAGGAGTGAAGCGACGCGGCGCGTCGTCTTCATGAAATGCAGCAGCAACATATTCGTCAGATGCGACAGAGCGGCGATTGGTGCCATCCCCATTGGCGTCACGCCGCCGGGAGTAAATTGCGTCGATCCGGCCACGAGAGTGACCGGGAACAGGTCCATCGCCGACATATGCTGCGCGGCGGATGCCGCCACCACTGCCAGCCAGGCGGTGCCGCTGGCGTTCGCCGGCACCTTGCCGAAGAGTTCGTCCATTGTCGGATTGAAGTGCAGCCATGAGGTGGCGTTCGGACCGGCCTCCTCGTAGGCGGCGAACGTCATCTTCAGGCCCAGCGCGTCGGTGAACGTTTTTCCCGGCAGCACGAGATCGATGCTCTGGCCGTCGGTCCAGGTCCGCGGCGCGGCCGGCGCGGACACGGTGATCCCCGGCTTGACCACCGGCGCCGTCGCGCTGGCGGTGAAGGTTTCCGATGCAGCGAGCGCGCTGGTGTCGGTCGCCGTGACCTTGATGGTCAGGGTCGGCACGGTGCTCGGCGCGGTGCGGCTGAACGTCTCGGTCTTCGCATTGAAGGTGAGCCAACTTGGCAACGCCTGGCCGTTCGACTGCGAGGCCGCGCCACCCGCCTTCGGGGTGTACTCGTTCCGGTCGAGCGCGGACAGCACTAGATAAATCGGGTCGTCGCTGCTGGCCGTCACATTGAACATTTGTGACAGCCCGATAGTTTGCGACGATGTGCCGACGAACGCGGATTTGCTTGTGGCGATCGACACGGTACACCCCAGCCTGCGAGCAGACAGGCGCCGCAGCGGGCCGATCCGTTCGTGTGATCTGGCTGCGTTTTGTCGGCCAATGGTTCGCGGAAATCGCGGGAGGTATCCCCCGCGCAGGTGTGTACATAGCGTGAATCGATTACTTTTTGGTTAGCATCGCGCCTGTCCTTTCGCGGCGTCTTCGGCTAATCCGGAACGGCGCAAGCGCGGAGTTCACCCCATGACCTATCTGGTTGCCGCCGACCTGCCGACCGTTCCCGCCGGCGAGCACTTCCGGGCGCTGCTTGCCCGGCCGTGCATTCTGCAGATGCCGGGCGCACACAACGGAATGGCGGCGTTGCAGGCGAAGGCGGCCGGCTTCGAGGCCCTGTATCTCTCCGGCGCGGCGATGACCGCGTCGATGGGCATCCCCGACGTCGGTATGATCACAGTGGACGAGGTGTGCTTCTTCGTTCGTCAGATCGCCCGCGCCACCGGACTGCCGTTGCTGGTCGATGGCGACACTGGCTACGGCGAGGCGCTCAACGTCATGCATATGGTGCGCAGCTTCGAGGATGCCGGCGCCGCTGCTGTTCATATCGAGGACCAGTTGCTGCCGAAGAAGTGTGGCCACCTGAACGACAAGAAGTTGGCCGATGCGCACGACATGGCGGCCAAGATCGCCGCCGCGCACCGCGCCCGCCGCCACCTGTTCATCGTCGCCCGCACCGATGCTGCCGCCAGCGAGGGCATGGACGGCGCGGTGGCGCGCGCGAAGCTGTATCTTGAGGCCGGCGCCGATGCGATCTTTCCCGAGGCGCTAACCAGCGCCGAGATGTTCCGCACATTCGCCTCGCGGGTCGATGCACCGCTGCTCGCCAACATGACCGAGTTCGGCCGTACGCCGTTCTTCACCGCCACCGAGTTCCAGGCCATGGGCTACAAGATGGTGATCTGGCCGGTGAGTTCCCTGCGCATCGCCAACAAGGCGCAGGCGGAACTGTACGCCGCGATCCGTCGTGACGGCGGCACCCAGCGCATGCTCGATCGCATGCAGACGCGCGCGGAACTGTACCAGGCGATCGGCTATGACGACTACGAGGCGCTTGATTCAAGCATCGTCAAGACCGTGATCCCGGAAGGCATGCCGCAGCGTGGGTGAGGGGCCGAGCCGCATGTATCGCCGCCGGATGCTGTTGCTGCTGGCGCTCTCGCCACTGCCGGCCCTCGCCCAGGACCCCAACCCGACCGGTCCGCAGCCGGAACTGCCGAAGGAGCGGCTGGTCATCACCACGCGCGACGGCACGCCACATGAGTTCAGCGTGGAGATGGCGATCAAGCCGGATCAGCAGACCGTGGGGCTGATGTTCCGTCCAATCGTTCCGCCCGATGGCGGCATGCTGTTCGACTGGGGCACCCCGCGCGATTCGCAGATGTGGATGCGCAACACGATCGCATCTCTCGACATGGTGTTCATCAACGCGGATGGGACGATCCGTTCGATTGCCGAGAACACCGTGCCCGAGAGTCTGGCGACAATCGACAGCCGCGGTCCGGTGCGCGCGACGCTGGAGCTGGCGGCGGGCACCACGGCGCGGCTGAACATCCGGGTTGGCGACAAGGTGCGGCAGCGGATCTTCGGCAACGGACCGTAAGGCTTGCGTAGGTAGGCCGCCGACCATAGGTTCCGCGCGCTATCGGGGCGTGGCGCAGCCTGGTCAGCGCGCCTGTTTTGGGTACAGGAGGTCGTGGGTTCGAATCCCGCCGCCCCGACCAGTTGCAGTGAGAGGTGTCATGCGTGCCCGCATATTCCAGCCGCCGAAGAACGCCATGCAGTCCGGCTGGGCCACGACGCACGAATGGCTGCTGGAGTTCGAGCCATCCTTGCCGCAACGGCCCGATCCGCTGATGGGCTGGATCGGCGGCGGCGCTACCCAGGAACAGGTGCGGCTCAGTTTCCCGACACGCGAGGAGGCGGTTGCCTACGCCGAACGGAACGGTATTGCCTACGGTCTGGAACTGCCGCCGCCGCGGCGAGTCAAGCCGAAGGCGTATGCCGATAATTTCCGTTACGGGCGGATCGAGAACTGGACGCATTGATCGGCACGATCAAGCCCTCCTCCATCCCCATCCGCGAGCCAGCCCCAGTACCACCACCGCCATCGGCAATGCCGCTGCCAGGCGGAACGTGACGCCGAAACCTGCGATGAACGCCTGAGCATCCGTCGTGTCGCCTGACACGGCCTGAAACACCAGCATCAGCACCGTGGCACCGGTCACCACCCCGACCGTGCGAGTCATCATCACCAGACTGCCGGCAACCCCGCGGCCGGCGCGCGGGATCGATGCGGTGACGATGTCGAAATACGCCACCTGGAATAGCCCGACGCCGAACCCCTGCAACGCCATCGCGGCGGCCAGCGCCGGAATGTTCGGCGTTGTGTCGGCAGTGCCGATCAGCACCTGCCCGACCGCCATGCCGCCCGCGCCGAGCAACGCAAGCAGCCGCGGCGCGACGCGCGCCGCCAACCGGGCGGCGAGTGGTGCGGCCACGGCGCTGCCGGCGGGCGAGCAGGCGAGCAGCAATCCCGTCGCGTATGCCGACAACCCGCCGAAGCGGCTCAGATAGAACGGCACCAGCAGCAGCACCGAGAACCCCGCCAGGCTCAGCGCTGCGTGCCCGGCGTTCAGCAGCGAGAAGTCGAAGTTGCGGAAGAACCGCAGGTCTATGATCGGCCGCGGGGTGCGGCGTTCCCGCACGACGAAGCCGACCGTTGCAACCACGCACGCAAGTGCAGCAGCGGCGAACGCCAATGCGCTATCGTGGATGTGTTGCAACTGGTTGAGTGCCAGCAGCATCGCGCTGATCGCCAACACCAGTAGAACGCCCCCTGCTGCATCGAAGCGCTCGCGGTGTGTGGGGCGTGCATCGGCCGGCAACAGCCCGGCCAGTAGAAACGCGGCCAATGCCAGCGGTGCGCGGAACCAGAACACCGCCGGCCAGCCGATCAGCGGCACCAAGAGACCTGCGATCAGCGGTCCCAGTGCGCCACCGATACCGATCACCATGGTGTAGATGCCGAGGACTCGCGTGCGCGAACTTTCCGGGTGCAGGCTGGTCGCCAGCGCGGGTCCGCAACTTAGTACCAGTGCCGCGCCCACGCCCTGTAGCACGCGCGCGGCCAGTAACGCTCCATAGCTGGTTGCCGTCGCGCACAGCACAAAGGCGATCGCGCTCCACAGGCTCCCGGCCAGGAAGATCCGCCGGTAGCCCAGCATGTCGCCGACGCGCCCGAACACCAGCATCAAAGCGGCATAGGTCAGAGTGTAGGCGATCACTACCCATTGGATCGCCGGAATCGGCAATCCAAACGCCTGCGTGATGAAGGGGAAGGCAAAATTGACCGACGAATCCAACGGCACGACCAGCGTGCCAAGTGCCACCACCAACACGCCGAAGCCGGGTCGGGGGCGATCGGCGTGGCGCGGCGAGTCAGACCGCCTTCTTCAGCGACGGCGAGGCCTTGAAACGCACGGTCTTGCCGGCCTTCACCTTGATCGATTCGCCAGTGCGCGGGTTCAGCCCCTTGCGCGCCTTGGTCTTCCGCACGGTGAAGGTGCCGAAGCTTGGGAGCGTGAACTTGCCGTCCTTCTTCAGCGCCTTCACCACCGCATCCAGCAGGTCGCCGGCGGCTTGATTGGCGGCGGTTCCGGTCAGGTCGGCGGAGTCCTGGAGCACCTGGGCGATGAAAGCCTTGGACATCTTGTCTCCTCGCTTGAACTAGTTGGCCTGCGGCGAATCGGCGCAGCCTTGCAAGAGTCTTAGACGGCTGGCGCGAAACGCGCCAGTCCCGCTATGGATTCTTGCAGTGCTGGCCTACAGCACGCCGTGACGGGCATACACCGCGTGCAGCGAATCGCCCGCCTCGAGTTCCGCGCGCGACGTATCCTCGGCCGCGATCTTGTCGAGCGCGGCGCGGAATACGGCGTCCGCACGATCGGCCGGAACGAACACCACGCCATCGATATCGCCCATCACCCAGTCGCCTGCCGCGACGCGCACGCCGGCAATCTTGATCGGTACGTCCTTCTCCACCATCTCGGCCCGCCCTTGGTATCGAGCGGACCGATGCCACCCTGGAACACCGGAAAGCGCATCGCGCGGATGCGCGCGACATCGCGCACCAAGCCATCGGTGACGCAGCCCGCGGCGCCATGGGCGCGCGCGGCGATGGAGAGCAGCTCGCCCCAAGGCGCGATCCAGTCGGTGGGGCCGCCGCAGGCCAGCACCGGCACGTCGCCCGGCTTTAGGTCGTCAATCAAGTCCATTTCGAGTGCATACGGGTTGCTGCCTGGCGCGACCGTGTCAGTCGCGACGTAGCGGCCGGTGCGCACGCGGCCGAACAGCACCAGCGCTTCGTCGAGCGGGCGAACGAACGGGCGTACCGCCTGGCGCATCAGGCCAAAGCTGTCGAGCACGTCCGACAGGACGGGCGTGTAGAGCAGGCGGCGGAGCTCGTCCGGCGGGGGCAGTGTGGTGCTCATGGTAGTCCTCCCATGAGCGCAATGCTTACACCGGTTCGGTATCCAGCGCGTAGCCTGCGGCGCGCACGGTGCGGACGATGTCGAGCTCACCGTTGGCGTTGATCGACTTGCGCAAACGGCGGATGTGCACGTCGACGGTGCGCGGCTCGACGTGGATGTCGGGTCCCCATACCGCGTCCAGCAGCTCTTCGCGCGAGAACACCCGCCGTGGGTGCTGCATGAAGAACTCCAGCAACCGGAACTCGGTCGGACCGAGATGAATCGGCCTGCCGTTGCGCTGCACACGGTGCGCCGCAAGGTCCATCGTGATGTCGTGAAACGCGAGCTGGCCCTTTACCGGCAGCGAATTCGACCGCCGCAGCAAGGCACGGATGCGCGCCAGCAGCGCGTCCATCGAGAACGGCTTGGCGATGTAATCGTCCGCGCCTGTATTCAGGCCGCGTACCGCGTCCTGGTCCTCGGTGCGCGCGGTGACCATGATCACCGGCAGATCGCGGGTGGCGGAACGGCGCCGGATCTGGCGACATACCTCGAGGCCCGACATCTGCGGCAGCATCCAGTCGAGCAGCACCAGGTCTGGCCGCGTCTCGGCGATGCGGGTCAGTGCCTCCTGACCATCGGCGGCCTCCTCGACGCGGTAGCCCTGCTTCTCAAGATTGTAGCGCAGCATGGTGGCAAGTGCGGCCTCGTCTTCCACCACCAGCACCAGCGGCTTCAACAGGCTGGAAACACCGTCGGGCATGTCGTTCCTCACTCTCGTGGCCGTATCACCGCATAGGCGGACATGTCGCCTTTCGGGCGCGTTTCAGGTAGCGACTCGCCCTTCACAGCATAGTACAGGTTTTCGGCGATGTTGGTGGCGTGATCGCCGATCCGTTCCAGGTTCTTGGCGATGAACAGCAGGTGCGTGCACGGCGTGATGTTGCGCGGGTCTTCCATCATGTAGGTGATCAGCTCACGGAAGATCGCATTGTAGATGTCATCCACCACCTGATCGGAGCGCCACACCTCCACGGCCTTGTCGGCGTCGCTTTCACCGAGCGCGTCGATGATCGACTTCAACTGTCCCTGCACCATGCGCGCCATGTGGGCGAGGCCGGCGAGCGAATAGGGCAGCGAGAACTGGTTGAGCACAACCGAACGCTTGGCGACATTGGCGGCGTAGTCGCCGATCCGTTCGAGGTCGCCGGTGATCTTCAGCGCCGCGACGATCTGGCGCAAGTCGCCGGCGACCGGTTGGCGCAAGGCCAGCAGGCGGATGACGAAGGTCTCGACCTCGCGCTCCAGCGCATCGACCTTCGGATCCTCCTCCACCGCGCGCATGGCGGAGGCGGAGTCGCGCTGCATGATCGCATCGGCAGCGAGCGCAACCTGGCTTTCCACGATGCCGCCCATCTGGGTGATCATATTGCGCAACCGATTCAGCTCCTGGTCGAAGCTTTTGACGAGGTGTTCCGGCGCTTCGGACATGGGTACCTCCGTCAGCCGAACCGGCCGGTGATGTATTCCTGCGTGCGGCGTTCCTTGGGCGCGGTGAACATCTGTCCCGCAGGCGCCACCTCCACCATCTCGCCCAGGTAGAAGAATGCCACCTGATCGGCGCAGCGTGCCGCCTGCTGCATGTTGTGCGTCACGATGGCGATGGTGAAGTCGTGCTTCAGCTCGTCGATCAGTTCCTCGATCTTCAGCGTGCTGATCGGATCGAGCGCGCTGGTGGGTTCGTCGAACAGGATCACCTCGGGCCGTACCGCGATGGTCCGTGCGATGCAGAGCCGCTGCTGTTGGCCGCCTGAGAGGCCCATGGCGGAGGTCTGCAACCGGTCCTTCGCCTCCTCCCACAGCGCGGCGCGGGTGAGCGACCACTCCACCCGTTCGTCCATCGCCGCCTTGGACAGTCTTTCGTGCAGCTTCACGCCGAACGCGATGTTGTCGTAAATCGTCATCGGAAACGGTGTCGGCTTCTGGAACACCATGCCGATGCGCGCGCGCAGCGAGTTCAGATCAACCGAGGGATCGATGATGTTCTCGCCATCCATCATCGCTTCACCGGTGGCGCGCTGGCCGGGATACAGGTCGTACATCCGGTTCAATACCCGCAGCAGCGTCGATTTGCCGCAGCCGGACGGGCCGATCATACCGGTCACCTGCCGGTCGGGCAGGTCGAGGTCGACCGCCTTCAAGGCGCGGTTGTCGCCGTAGTAGAAATCGAGATTGCGGATCGCGATGCGGGGCGCGTTGATGGCGGCGTCCGAGCGTGCCGATACGCCGCCGAAGCTTCCGGACTGCTGGCTCTGCTGCTCACCCATTGTGGTGCTCATGTGGTTACCTCCCGCCGCGTAGCATGAATCGCGCGGCGACGTTGATCGCCAGCACGCCGACTGTGATCAGCAAAGCGCCGACCCAGGCAAGCTGAACCCAGTCGTCGAATGCCGATCCGGCGTATTGGTAGATGGTTACCGGCAGGCTGGCCATTGGTGCGGCCAGGCTGAGGGACCAGTTGAGATTGCCCAGGCTGGTGAACAGCAGCGGCGCCGTCTCGCCGGCCACGCGCGCGATGGAGAGCAGGATGCCAGTGACGATGCCATCCCTCGCGCCGCGATAGCAGATCAGCACGATCACCTTCCACTTCGGCGTGCCCAGCGCGAATGCGGCCTCGCGTAGCGCGACGGGGATCAGCCGGAGCATGTCCTCTGTCGTACGGACCACGATCGGGATGACGATCACCGCCAGGGCGAGACAGCCCGCGATGCCGGAAAACCCGCCGAACGGCTGGACGGCAAGCTCATAGATGAACAGGCCGATCAGGATAGAAGGAGCCGAGAGCAACACGTCGGACACGAAGCGTACGGCGTTACCGATCATTGAGCCGGCGGAGTATTCAGCAAGATAGGTGCCAACCATTAGCCCGATCGGCGTCCCGATCAGGGCCCCCACCATGGTCTGGATGATACTGCCGATGATCGCGTTCAGCAGTCCGCCATTCGAGCCGGGCGGCAGCGTCATGCGGGTGAAGACGTTGAGGCTGATGCCGCCGACGCCGCGCCAGAGCAGGGTGAACAGGATCGAGGCCAGGAGCAACAGCCCGATCGCCGTGGCGAGGACGCAAAGAACCTGGATGATAAGATTGGTCCGACCCCGCCGCCTGCCGAGTTTGTGGGCGACGGTCTGGTCTTTGGCCGGCCCGGGCACCGTTCCCGGATGGGTGGCTGTCGCGCTCATGCCTTCAGCCTTGGGCGCAGCAGCACACGCGAGATCGCCAGCACGATGAAGGAGATCACGAACAGGATGAAGCCGAGGGCGAGCAGCGACGAAAGCTTTAGGCTGCCCGCGTGGCTTTCCGGGAATTCAAGCGCCACGATGGAGGCGATGGTGTTGCCGGGTCCGAACAGCGAGGTGGTGATCCGGTTGGTGTTGCCGATGACGAAGGTCACCGCCATGGTCTCGCCGAGTGCGCGGCCCAGGCCGAGCATGATGCCGCCGACCACGGAGACCCGTGTGTAGGGGATCACGATCGATCGCATCACCTCCCAGGTGGTGCAGCCGACCCCGTAGGCTGACTCCTTGAAGACGGGCGGCACGGTCTCGAACACGTCGCGCATGGTGGCGGCGATGAACGGGATGATCATAACCGCGAGGATGAGCGAGGCGGTCAGGATGCCGGTCCCGAACGGTGGGCCGGCGAACAGGTCTTCCAGCACCGGAATGCCGTCCAGAGCGTCGATCACGGGGGGCTGAATGTATTGGGCCATCACCGGGACGATGACGAAGAAGCCCCACATCCCGTAGATGATCGAGGGCACCGCGGCGAGCAGTTCGATCGCGGTTCCGATCGGGCGGCGCGCCCAGACCGGCGCGAGCTCGGTGAGGTAGAATGCGATCCCGAACGAGACCGGCACGGCGAATAGCAGCGCCAGGATGGAGGTGACGATGGTGCCGTAGACCGGCACCGCGGCGCCGAACACCTCCTTGACCGGGTCCCAGGAGGCCGTGACCAGGAACAACGGGCCGAACTGCACGAAGGCGGCAAAGCCGCCGTAGAACAGCACGACGATAATGGCGCCCAGCAGAACGAGGACGAAGCCGCCGGAGAACCGCGCGAGGCCTGCGAAGACGGCGTCGCCGATATGCACGGTTCGCCGCGGGGCAGCCGTTGTGGGCGAGGCGGCGAGGGCTTGCTGCAAGCGCTTGTTCCCAATCAGACGGCGGTGTGTGGATGCCGGGTCGACGGACCCGGCACCGGTAGGCTGCGCAGCTTACATGACGGGCTTGCCGTCGGGCCCCTTGATCTCGGAATGCCAGGCGGCACGCACCGCGGCCTTCACGGGGTCGGGCAGGTGAATGTATTCGAGGCTGGTGGCGATGCTGTCGCCGTTCTTGTAGGCCCAGTCGAAGAACTTCATCACGTTGGCGCTGCGGGCAGGATCCTTCGGGTCCTTGGGCAACAGGATGAAGGTTGCCGAAACAATCGGCCAGCTCGTGTCGCCGGCCTGGTCGATCAGGTTCACCGCGAAATCCTTCGCACTCGCCCAGTCGCCGTTGGTCGCAGCGGCCTCGAAGCTCGCCATCGTCGGCGCAACGAACTTGCCAGCCTTGTTGCGAAGCTGCGTGGTGGTCAGCTTGTTCTGCGTCGCATAGGCGTTCTCGACATAGCCGATGCCGCCGCGCGTGTTCTTCGTGGTGGCGGCGACACCGTCATTGCCCTTGGCACCCGCCCCGGCCGGCCAATTCACGCTGGTGTTGGCACCGACCTTGCTCTTCCAGTCCGGGCTGACCGTCGAGAGATACGACGTGAACACGAACGACGTCCCCGATCCGTCGGCACGATGCACCGGTGCGATCGCCAGGCTCGGCAACTTCACGCCGGGGTTCAGCGCGACCAGCTTGGGATCGTTCCACTTCGTAATGTTGCCGGCGAAGATATCGGCCAGCACCTCGCCGGTGAGCTTGATCTCGTCGGTCTTCACGTCGGGCAGGTTCACGATGATGACGACGGCGCCCATCACGGTGGGGAATTGCAGCAACTTGCCGTCCACAAGCTTGGCGGGGTCCATCGGCGCGTCGGAGGCGCCGAAGTCCACTGTCCGGTTGAGGATCTGGTTCTGCCCGCCGCCGGAGCCGATTGCCTGATAGTTGAGCTCGATACCGGAAGCAGCCTTCGCCGCCTCGCCCCACTTGGTGTAGACCGGCGCCGGGAATGTCGCCCCCGCACCGGTGATCTGTTGCGCGGTCGCGCCAGATGCAATTGCGGCCAGGCCGAGGGCCAGGGCCGTGATGGCGATCCTCATAGGCTCTCCTCCGGATTCGTGTCGGTGACAAATTCCGACCCTAGGGAGAGGTCGCGACTCCTAGATTGCATTTCCGTGAAGCTTCGATGACAGTCGGAATAGTTGCTGGCTGGGCGACGGCGCTTGCCCAAGCCGTAATGCCATTTCAATCTCCACGCCTGGTTTCGACGAGGTGATCATGCGGCATATTGGCGTGGCCTGCTTCGCGGTTCTGTTGCTGGCGGAAGCGGCGCAGGCCGCCACGCTGCGCATCGGCCTTAACGAGGACCCCGACGCGCTGGACCCCGCCCGCGGCGGCAGCTTCGTCGGCCGCGTGGTATTTGCCGCGGTGTGCGACAAGCTGGTCGATATCGACGCGCAGAACAATTTCGTGCCGCAACTTGCCACGTCGTGGGCTTGGGCACCGGACAACCTTGCGCTGACCATGACGCTGCGCGACGGGGTGACGTTCCACGACGGCCAGGCAATGGACGCCGATGCGGTGAAAGCCAATCTGGAGCGCTATCGGAGCGCTCCGGAAAGCCTGCGCAAAGGCGAACTGAAGCCGGTCTCCGCGGTGGAAGTCGTCGATCCCCACACGGTGCGGTTGCATTTGTCGCAACCCTATGCGCCGCTGGTTGCCGTGCTGGCGGATCGTGCAGGAATGATGATCTCGCCCAAGGCGCTTAGTCGCGACCTGACGCCGGATCTGCCGTGTGCCGGCCCATTCAAGCTGAGCGAACGCGTGGCGCAGGATCGCATCGTGGTCGATCGCTTCCCCGGCTACTGGAACGCCGACGCGATCAAGCTGGATCGCATCGTCTATCATCCGCAGCCCGACACCACGGTGCGGCTGGTAAACCTGCAGGCGGGCCAGCTCGACATGGTGGAGCGGCTGGGGCCGACCGATGTCGCGACGGTGAAGCAGAACGCGAAGCTTAGGCTCATCAGTCAGCCGGCGTTGGCCTATTATTCGATGAGCATCAATCTGGCGGCTGACAGTCCCTTGAAGGACCCGCGCGTGCGCGCAGCACTGGAAGCCGCGATCGACCGTTCCGTGCTTAATCAGGTCGTGTTCGACAGTCAGTTCATTCCGTCGAACCAGTTCGAGGCGCCGGGCAGCCGCTATTGGGATTCTGATCACCCGGTGCCGCCACGTGATTTGGCGCAGGCGAAGGCGTTGTTGAAGGAGGCGGGACAGGAGCATCCCGGCTTCACGCTGCTGATCGGCAACAGCCCGGTCGAGCAGCAGGTCGGCCAGGTGGTGCAGTCGATGGCGGCGGAGGCTGGCTTCGACATCAAGCTGCAGGCGGCCGAGGCGAATGCGCTGGTCGCCGCGGGGCGCGCCGGCAACTACCAGGCGACGATCGTAATCTGGAGCGGCCGGCCCGATCCGGACGGCAACGTGGCGATCTGGCTCGCCTGCGACGGCTTTCTGAACTGGGGCAAGTACTGCAATCCGAAGTTCGACGATCTGCTGGCGCGTGCGCGCGGCGTCACCGATGTGGCGCAGCGGCAGGCGCTGTATCGACAGTTGGTCGATGTGTATACCGCCGATCGCCCGCACATCATCCTGTATCACGCGAAATGGCTGTGGGCGCTGTCAGACAAGGTGTCCGGCTTCACGCCGACGCCGGATGGACTGATCCGACCGCAGGGAATGGCCCTCACACCATGACGACACGCATCGACGGCGACCGGCTGCTCGGCAATCTCTACGCGCTGCGCAAGATCGGCGAATACAAGACCGGCGTACACCGGCCGACCTATTCGCCCGAAGACGTGCAGTCGCGTCACTGGCTGAGCACGCGGATGACCGAGGCCGGGCTGGAGCCAGAGATCGACGGTATCGGCAACATCATCGGCCGTGCGCGCGGCGACGGAGCGAAGCTGTTACTCGGCAGCCATGTCGAGACCCAGCCGCATGCCGGCTGGCTGGATGGCGCGCTGGGCGTGATCTACGCGTTGGAGGTTGCGCGCACACTCGGCGGCGGGATCGATGTCGCGGCATGGGCGGATGAGGAAGGACATTTCGGCTCGTTCATCGGCAGCCGTTCGTTCTGCGGGCTGCTGCCGGAGGCGGAGATCGATACGTGCCACAATCGCGACGGCACGACGCTGCGCGATGCGCTGGCGCAGGCCGGGTTCACAGGGCGTCCGCGCGCCGTGGTCGATCCGGCGCGTTATTGCGGCTATCTCGAGGCGCATATCGAGCAGGGCGCCGAACTGGAGGATACCGGCAAGCGCATCGGCGTCGTCACCGCGATCGTGGGCAGCCATCGGTTTCGTATCGTGTTCGAGGGCGTGCAGAACCACGCCGGCACCACGCGCATGGCAATCCGCAAGGATGCCGGTGTCGCGCTGGTGAAGCTGGCCGCGGCTATTTATCAACGGTTTCCGAGAGTGGCGGGGCCACGCACGGTTTGGACGACGGGGCGGATCACGCTGGATCCCGGAGCGCCGAGTATCGTGCCGGGCCGCGCCGAAATGCTGTTTCAGTTCCGCGATACCGATCCGGCGCTGCTGGCAAGGCTGGAAAGCGAACTTGAGACGCTGGTGGCCGAGGCGACGCGAGGTCCTTGCAAGGTGACGATCGCGGAGCGTGGACGTTCGGTGCCGAAGGTGATGGACGCCGGTTTCCAGGACGCCCTGGAACGCGCCGCCGAACGACATGCGTCCGGTCTTCATGTGCGGATGCCAAGTGGGGCGGGGCACGACGCACAGGTGCTGGTGGAACGGATGAAATCGGCGATGCTGTTCGTGCCATCGATTGGCGGTATCAGCCATCACTACGCAGAGAATACGAAAGACGAGGACATCGTGCTCGGGTGCCAGGTGTTTGCCGATGCGGCGGCGGAGATTCTGGCCAGCTGAAGTCCCGCGGTGGCAGCGATCTACCTGCCGATCGGCACCGAGGCATTGCATGGTTTGCAATACTTCCGCTTCACCGCGGCCCAGGCGACACGGAACGCCCGTTCTTCATCTCCGCGATACTCTTGCCAGGCGTGGTTGAACGCCTCGCGAAAAATGTCCTGTGCATGCGGCGGCAGATGGTCGGCTACCGAAGGCGGAAGTTCATCGTTCGATCCATAGGGCATGGCCAAGCCACACGTGGTATGAACCGAACCAAGCACAAGGCACACCAAGATGAGGAACAGACAATGAAAGATTTTGCCGAGAAGATTGCGGTGGTCACCGGCGGCGGCACCGGGATGGGCCGCGAGCTGGTGCGGCAATTGGTTGCCGAGGGCTGCAACGTCGCCATGTGCGATCTTTCGGCACAGACGATGGCCGAGACCAAACGGCTTTGCGAAGCGGTGCGATTGCCGCAGGGCCTGCGCATCACCACGCATGTCGCCGATGTGTCCGACGAGAGCCAGGTGGAGCGGTTTCGCGACGAGGTCGCGGAACAGCAGGCAACGGACAAGATCCATCTGCTGTTCAACAATGCCGGCGTCGGTGGCGGGGGCAGCATGTTCACCGACAGCCGCGAGGCGTGGGAAAGGACCTTCAACATCTGCTGGGGCGGCGTCTATCTTTGCACCCGCAGCTTTCTGCCGATGCTGCAGCAGGCAGACCGGGCGCACATCGTCAACACCAGCAGCGTCAACGGCTTCTGGGCGTCGGTTGGACCGCGCATCTCGCACACCTCGTATTGCGCGGCGAAGTTCGCGGTGAAGGGCTTCACGGAGGCGCTGATCACCGATCTGCAGGTGCATGCGCCGCACATCAAATGTTCGGTCGTCATGCCCGGTCACATCGGCACCTCGATTGTCGCCAATTCCCGCAAGATCCATGGCGGCAGCGAGTCGGACGCGCTGAGCCCCGCAGAGATCGCGCAGGCCCGCGAGCGCGCTGCGGCGGCAGGCATGGACGTTGCCGCCATGTCCGACGCGGACATCGAGGCAATGGTGATAGAGCGGGCGCGACGCTTCATCGACGACGCTCCAACCACCGCCGCGGAGGCAGCGACCATCATCCTCGACGGCGTCAAGGCGGATCGTTGGCGCATCCTGGTCGGCAAGGACGCGCTTCGAATCGACGAACTGGTGCGACAGTCGCCGGAACGCGCCTACGACCTCGACTTCTTCGAGCGCTTTGCTGCCGAGAGCGGCTGGCGTCTCGGCATGCCGCGCCCGAGTCAGCCGTAGTTCAATCGATTGCGGCGTGCACCAGGTTGGCCACGCGATCCAGCCGCGCCGAATGCCATGGATCCGGTACCATATGGTTGGTGAGATAGCTGAACGACACGCCGCTCTCCGGGTCCGCCCACGAGTATGACGTGCCGGCGCCGCCATGCCCAAATGTCGTCGGCGCTCCAATGGTGCCGAGACCGCGGATGCGGTCGCTGTCGCCGCGCACATGCGGCCCGAGACCGCGATGCATCGGAATGCCGTTCATCTGCTCGTCGCCGCGATCGCCGGTGTGGTTGCGCGACACGTAGGCGATCAACCGCGGCGAAAACAACCGCAGGTTGCCCAGCCGTCCCTTGCCCAGCAGCATCTGATACAATGCCGCCATGCCTCGTGCTGTGGCGTATCCGCCGCCGCTCGGCATGCCGGCGGCGCGAAACTCAGGCGAATTGTCGCGCGGTTCCGGTGCGTAGGTGTCGGCGCAACGCGGCTGCACCTGCGCGGGGACACCGACGAAGATGTCGCTGTCCAGACCCAGGCGCGCGAGCACCTTGTCGCGGATGACGTCGCGATAGTCCTGGCCGGTAACCGCCTCGATCACCATCGCCTGCACCAGATGTGCGGCACGCGGGTGATATTGCAGCTTCGAACCGGGTGTCCAGTCCAGCGAGAAGTCGCACACCTCGGCACGCATCCGCTCGTGATCGGTCCATGTCGCCTTGGTCACGTCGCCGGATGGGAAGCCACCCTGGTGCGTCATCACCTGGTGCAACGTGATGTCTGCCTTGCCGCGTGCTGCGAACTCCGGCAGGTGATCGGCGATCTTGTCCATGAATGACAGCTTGCCTTCCTCTACCAGCGCCCACACCGCCGAACTGGTCAACACCTTGGTCTGGCTGAACAGCAGGAACAGGTGGTCGTTGGTCGCCGGCACCTTGGTGGGTTGGGACTTCGCGTCGCCATAGGTGCGGAACAGCGCAAGTTGGCCATGTCGCGCCAGCGCGATCTGGGCGCCGGGATAGCGGCCCTCCTCGATGTGCTGCTTGATCAGCCGATCGAGATGATCGAGCGGCCTGGCGGCGAATCCCAGGCTGGCGGGATCACTGGACGGTAGGGGGTATTCGGCCATGGTGGCTCTCCGTTGCTCGGCGGTCGGACACTATGCCGAAGCACCGCTCCCCGCCAATCCTGGACAGCCGGGGAACGTCGCGACGAGCGGCGCGTTGGGAGTCCGGAGAGGAGAGAGCTGTGGCGGCGCTGATGGCGAGAAACAAGACCGTATTGATTTCAGGTTTAGGCATCGCCGGTCCTACGCTCGCTTTCTGGCTGAAAGCAGGCGGGTTCGAACCGATCATGATCGAGCGTTCGCCTCAGTTACGAACCGGAGGTTATGTCATCGACTTCTGGGGACTTGGATATGATATTGCCGAGCGCATGGAGTTGACCAAGGATATCCATCGGGTCGGTTATCACGTCCGCGAGTTGCGCATTGTAGACGGTCACGGTAAGCGCGTGGCCGGCTTTGGAACGAACGTCTTCCGTGAACTGACAAACGGGCGCTATGTGACGCTCGGTCGGAGCGAGCTTTCACAACTGCTCCTCGAAAAGGTCATTGGCACTTCAGAGGTGATTTTCGACAACGAGATTGTCGGTTTCGAAGAACGCAATGACAGTGTGTGCGTTCAATTCAAACACGGAGGCGCACGCGAATTCGATCTCGTGGTTGGCGCCGATGGCCTGCATTCCCAAGTTCGCAGACTTGTTTTCGGACCGCAGCACCAGTTCGAGAAAAAGCTTGGCCACGCAGTCGCAGCATTTGAGGTAGGTGGCTATCGGCCACGCGACGAGGACGTATACGTTATGTATGGGCGGCCGGGACGGATGCTTGGGCGGTTTACCTTACGTGACAATAAGACTCTGTTTCTGTTCGTCTTTGCGACCGGCAATGACGCCCTGCCGGACACGCTCGACCACCAGAAAGAGCTACTTCGGGCTCGCTACGCCGATGGCAAGTGGGAATGCTCGCACATATTGGATGAATTGGGTTACACGCGGGAGCTCTATTTCGATGGAGTCAGCCAAATCCGGATGCCATGCTGGTCGCGAGGCCGGGTCGCGCTCGTTGGCGACGCTGCATTCTGCGTGTCTTTGCTGGCCGGGCAAGGTTCTGCCCTTGCGATGACTTCCGCATATGTGCTTGCGGGCGAACTTGCCAAAGCAGCTGGCCGACATGAAGAGGCATTTCGGCAGTACGAAGCATCCTTGCGGACCTATATCGCTATCAAGCAGGCAGGTGCTGTGCGGTTCGCTGGTGCGTTTGCGCCAAAGACGCTATGGGGACTTTGGTTCCGTAATCAAGTGATCAACGCGTTCGCAATCCCCGGACTGGCGAGGTTTGCCGTCGGCAGGGAGATCATCGACACTTTGCGTCTGCCTGATTATTGCTGGACGCGCGTTCACGATTCTGTTGTCGGCGTTGTCCGACCGGTCACGAAATAACCAATACCCAGTGCCCAGTTTGACCCGGTTGGTCCAGAGGCTGCTTGCCCCGCTACACCGGATCGGTTCTGATCGGCTGAAGCAGATCGGGGAGGCGACGCATGGCCGAAATTCGAACCGCGCACCTGATGACTCTCACTCTCAGCGTGGGCAGCATGCAGGCAATCGGTGCCACACCGGGTGGCAACCGGCGGGTTGGACTGGTGGCGGGCGGCACGTTCCGGGGCGAGCGGCTGCGCGGCACGGTGCTGCCGGGCGGTGCCGACTGGATCGTGGTGCGCGGCGATGGGGCCACCACGCTCGATGTGCGCCTGGTGCTGGAGACCGAGGACAGGGCGCTGATCGGCATGACCTATCGCGGCCTGCGGCACGGACCGGCCGTGGTGATGGAACGGCTCAATCGCGGCGAGGCCGTCGATCCGTCGGAATACTATTTCCGTACGGCGATCATGTTCGAGACCGCGGCGGCGAAATACGATTGGCTGAATCGCATCTTTGCCATCGGCACCGGGCGCCGTCCGCCGGAAGGGCCGGTGTACGAGATCTTCGAGGTGCTGTGATCATGGCGACCATCGGCTTCATCGGCCTGGGCAATATGGGCGCACCGATGGTGGCCAACCTGGTGAAGGCGGGCCACAGCGTGCGGGGCTTCGATATCAACACGAACGCAGTGCAGGCACTGGCGTCCGCCGGCGTGCAGGCGGCGCACAGCGCGGCCGAGGCGGCGCGTGGCGCGGATGTCGTGATCACCATGCTGCCCGCTGGCGAGCACGTACGCGAGGTGTGGCTGCATCAGGGCGGCCTGATCGAGGCGGTGAAGGGCGCCACGCCGCTGCTGATCGACTGCTCGACGATCGATGTGGAGAGCGCGCGCACGGTGACCGAGGCGGCGCATGCCGCCGGTTTCGAGATGCTCGATGCGCCGGTGTCCGGTGGCGTCGGCGGCGCCACCGCGGCGGCGCTGACCTTCATGGTCGGCGGCAGCGAGACCGCATTCGCGCGTGGGCTGCCGGTGTTGCAGGCGATGGGCAGGAACATCGTGCACGCAGGCGGACCTGGTGCGGGACAGGCGGCAAAGATCTGCAACAACATGATGCTGGCCATCAACATGGTGGGGGTGTCGGAAGGGTTCCTGCTGGCGCGCAAGCTTGGCCTCGATTGGGACAGGCTGTTCCAGATCGCCTCCACGTCGTCGGGGCAGTCGTGGGCGCTATCGAACTATTGCCCGGCGCCCGGCCCGGTACCCGCCGCGCCGTCAAACCGCGATTATGCGGCGGGTTTCATGGCGGCGTTGATGCTGAAGGACGTGAAGCTGTCGCAGGCGGCGGCGGACGCGGTCGGTTCGCCGACGCCGCTCGCCGCGCATGCCTTGTCATTCTATCAGGCGGTCGTGGACGCCGGCGACGGCAGCAAGGACTTCTCCGTGGTGTTCCGCTGGCTGGAAGCGCAGCCACGGCAATAAGGAGGCGACGATGGGAGCCGAGGCATTCAAGGCGGCGCGCGACTTCCTGTTTGCGCGCCGGACCGACTATCGCGGCGCGCATTTGGGATTCCGCTGGCCGGAACTGGAGCATTTCAACTACGCGCTAGACTGGTTCGACGCCGAACTGGCGCGCGGCGAGAGTGCCAATCGCCTGGCGCTGAAGATCGTCGGCGACGGCGCGGCCACGGCCACATTCGCCGAACTGTCCAAACGGTCCAACCGGGTCGCGAACGGGTTGCGCGCGCTTGGCGTGAAACGCGGTGAGCGCATCCTGCTGATGCTCGGCAATGTGGTGCCGCTGTGGGAGGTGATGCTGGCGGCGATGAAACTCGGCGCCGTGGTGATCCCGGCCTCCACATTGCTGACGCCGAACGACCTGAAGGATCGCTTCGAGCGCGGCCGCGTCCGCCATCTGATCGCGAACGCGGCGGATGCGGCGAAGTTCGCCGGCCTCGATCCCACGGTGACGCGAATTGCACTCGGCGATGCGCCCGCCGGCTGGCACCGCTACGACGAACTGCTGCGCGGCGAGGCGCGCTTCACGCCTGACCGCGAGACGCGTGCCACCGATCCGATGCTGCTGTATTTCACCTCCGGCACCACGTCGCGGCCGAAATTGGTGGAGCACAGTCATCAGAGCTATCCGGTCGGCCATCTGATCACCATGTACTGGATCGGATTGCGACCGGGCGACATGCATCTGAACATCTCCTCGCCCGGCTGGGCGAAACACGCCTACAGTTGCTTCTTCGCGCCCTGGAATGCGGGCGCCACCGTGTTCATCGCCAACCAGCCGCGATTCAACGCGCGCGGCATGCTGGACGCCATCGTGGAGTACAAAGTCACCACGATCTGCGCACCGCCGACCGTGTGGCGCATGTTCGTCCAGGAGGACATGCAGGCGTGCCAGACATCGCTGCGCGAGGTCTGTTCCGCTGGCGAGCCGCTGAACCCGGAGATCATCGAGCATGTTCAGAAGGTCTGGAACAAGACGGTGCGCGAAGGCTACGGCCAGACCGAGACCACGCTGCAGATCGGCTGCTTCCCGGGCGAGTTGGTGAAGCCCGGCTCGATGGGAAAGGAAGCGCCCGGCTATCGCATCCGCCTGCTCGACGCCGAGGATCAGGAGGTGGAGGAAGGCGAGGTGTGCATCGCGCTCGATCCCGCGCCGGTCGGGCTGATGCGGGGCTATCAGAACGACAATGGCTCGTTCGCACCGCTGGGACGTGGAGCGTATCGCACGGGGGATGTCGGAACGCGCGATGTGGACGGCTATTATACATATGTCGGCCGCGCCGATGATGTGTTCAAGGCATCGGATTATCGGATCAGTCCGTTCGAGCTGGAGAGTGCATTGATCGAGCATCCCGCGGTGGCCGAAGCGGCGGTGGTGCCGGCGCCCGATGCGCTCCGCATGGCGGTGCCGAAGGCGTACGTCATGCTGAGTGCAAACACCTCGCCGGACCGTGCGACAGCGCTGTCGATCTTCCAGCATCTGCGAGCCACGCTGGCGCCGTTCAAGCGCGTGCGACGGTTGGAGTTCTCGGAGCTGCCGAAGACGATTTCAGGCAAGATCCGCCGGGTGGAACTGCGACAGGAGGAGGAAAGGAGGGCGAAGCGCGGCCAGCGCGGCACCACGGAGTTTCGTGAGGAGGATTTTCCGGAGCTGAGCGCGCGTTGACGGCTGTCACCCCGGTGGCACGAACGGCGTCGGGTCGACGAACCGCCGCAGCACGTTCCACGTAAGCCGCGCGATCGGATTGTCGAAATCGCAATGGCCGAACGAACCCGCATACGCGATCGACCCGGTCGAGAACACCGCACCACCCGACTGAGTCTCGAAGAACACCATGTCGGCATGGATCTGCTGGTTGATCACGCCGTCGGTCAGCCCGTGCACGACACGCACCTCCTCGTTCACCAGCTCATACGTGTTGGAGTGGTTCTCCGACCGCGCCACCACCAGCGCATGCGGCCGCGTGCCTAGCATCGGGTCGGCGCAGTCTATTTCCAGTCCGGCCGCGCCGCCCTGCAGGACGCCGAAATCGCCAAGAATCTCCTCTGGCACACCATCGAAGATGAACGCCGCGCGCGGACGTGTGACGCCTCGGTGCGCCGGTAATACGACGAATGATCGAACCCCTGGCTGATGAACCCAACACCGGCCAGCGCCTGCGGTGCACGGTTGTTGCGTCGCCATAGTCCACCGTACTCACCGGAAAAACTGTGATAGGAGTCGCCCACCTCGGCATCCCAGGCGCGCGTGCCGTCCTCGCTGCGACGCACCTCGATCGTGCCGGGCCGTGTCGGATGATAGGCGATGCGCCAGTAAAAACCGTTGCCGCCGAGATACATCAGCCGCCCGCCCTGATGCAATCCACCCATCGAGTGCGTCCATCATCTGCAATGACTCGTATTCCGGGTGGCTGCCGGTCACCAGCACACGATACGGCCGCAGCAGGTCGAGCCCCTCGGCATGCAGGTCATCGTCGGTGATCACATCGCAGGCAGGCCCCGATCGCTCCAGCCAATCGACGATGAACAGATCGACGCAATAGTTCCAGAACCGGCCCGTGGGCCGGATGTTGGTCGCCGGCCGGAGCCGCGACGAATAGCAGATGCCGCTGCCGTCGCGGTGCCGGTCGTAGGTGGAGAAGCCGAGCTCCGGATGCTCCAGCAGCAATATGTCGATCGCATCGATCACCGTGAGGCGGCCCTGCACCGCTTCGGTCATCACCGAGCGGATACGGCCGATGTTGTTGCAGTAGACCGTATAGGTGGCACTTGATGCCAGATAGACGATGTCCGCAGTCGGCCATCCCTTGGGCGGACGCACGAAGAACGCCACCTGGAACCGCGCACCTTCCGCTTCGAGCATCGCCGCATAGCAACCACTGCATTGATCAGCCGGTACGGTGAAGCTGAAATCGGTCTCCCAGCGCGCGTCGATCATATCGTCGTCGTGAAAGTGGATCGCGCCGTACTGGTGCGGCGCGTGGCGCCAGTTCATCTCCGAACTGTCCCAGTTCTGCCCGGTCATGGCGCGCGCCGGCAGATTGACCGTGATGCCGTCCAGGCGGTTGGGCGAGGTGTCGCGGATGATCTCGGTCTCGATGTCGCGCGAGAAATCCCAGCAGCCGACAATGGACTCGGTCAGTTCAGCCGGAACGGTGCCGCCCGTCAGCGCCAGCAGCGCGAGGCGATCAAGCGCCGGGAGCGGGGCAAGGAATCGCTGGCCGACATCGGCCGCAGCCACAACGTCAGCGCGGCGACGATTTCGCGGCTGGTGGCATGAACGGCACGATGGCTCTGTGCCAAGGAAGTACCGATGAAGACGTTCGTCCGTTTGGCTGGTGTGGCCCCTCTGATGGCCGGATCAACCCTTGCGTCAGGACAGGTCCTGCCCGGCCCACCCGATTCCATTGAGGGGCACCGGCTGGCACTTGCTCTGTGCACCCATGCCACGTCGCGGCGACCGACCAGGAGCTGCCGCCGGTCCTGCAGAAGCCGGCGCCGCTGTTTCTGGCGATTGCCAACCGGCCCAACACGACGGAAGCCTCCCTGCGCCAGTTCCTGCTCACGACGCATTCGACCATGCGACCAACCTACACAATGCCCAATCCAGCTTTGGCCGACTACCAGCTCAACGCGATCGTCGCGTACCTGCTGAGCCTTAAAGGTCAGCACTAGGCGCCGAAAGTTCCGCTTATACCAAGCAGCAAAAAGAATGACGTACCGCACCTACGCCCGGCCAAGACGGCGGAGACACCAGTGCCGCTACAGCACCAAGAGTCGGTCTTTTCGGGTGTCGGACGAATCAGGATGGCGGGACCGGCCATGGCTGGCCCCGCGCGTGATGCCTCGATTGTCAGGCGACAGATTCAGGGCGGTCCGGTGCCGCCAGGTGCCTCGAACCGCAAGGTTGGTTCTCGCACCGCGGCTGGAGTGACTGCGGACGCGGCACGTGCCGGCAGGGGACATGCGTGATCGAGGATATCCGACACCAGCCGGGCAAGGCTGCCGCCGTGCCTGATGATGGCCCGGCTGAGTTCGTCCCAGAATGCCCGGTCGAGGTAGCCTGGCGCGATACCGATATCGCGGCAGATATCGGCGATGACGGCGCCAATCGGCCGACGGCGCACCTCGGCCGCGATCTGCTCCGGGGTGGGCAGGCACGCAAGACGCGGATCGGTCTGGGCGGCGCGAGGGGCGGCAGGTGCCCTCGCCGAGGATCGAGGCCTGCCGCGCCTCGGTCCCGCGTCGAGGTGGGCAGCGCGCTGGAGCACCCTCGCCTCGAGCGCTTCGGCGAGGAGCAGGCCGCGGGCGATCCGCGCGAGGATCAGCTTGAGATCGGTGGTGCCGAAGCAGATCGTTGCAAACAGTGGTTCGGTGACGGTGCGCTGGCCGATGGTGGCGGCGAGTTTGCGGCCGTAGCCGATCAGCTTGCGGACCAGGTTGAGCAGGCGGCCGCTGCGGCTGGGCTCGGTGGTCGGGGTTGGGGTTTCGGCCGCTGCGGACATGAACGGAACAAGAACATGGGTGGGCCGCGGATGTCAAGGAATATTTTCTGATGCCTCGCCGCGTAATGTGTCGGTGGCCAGGACCGACCGGCCCCAGCTACGGCGGGCGCCGGCGATGACGCCTGGCCCGACACCACCACGGCCTTCGATCGGCTGATGCGGACCGTGCTGGGCGGGCTGGCGGAGTTCGAGCGGGACGTGATCCGCATCCGCACAGGCGAAGGCCGGACGCGGGCCGCGGTCCATGGGCAGAGGATGGGCCGCCCGCTGGAACCGACGCCGCACCAGCAGCGCGAGCCGATCAAGCGGCGGGCACGGGGCGAGGAATCGCTTGCCGACATTGGTCGGAGCTACAATGTCAGCGAGGCGACGATTTCGAGGTTGGCAACATGAGATACCAACGCGTGTGCGCGGCGCTCGCGTCGTTCGGAGCATAAGGCATGCAAACAGCGTCCCCTAGTCTCAAAAGCTACTACGACGATCTCGAGCAGTGTTTGCTAGAGTCTGATGAGACTCTCGGCTTGGTGATCTTGGAGATCTTAAAAGGACAGGCGCGAGTAAATCGGGAAAACCCGATAAAACGCCGCTCTCCAAACACATTGTCCTAAACCAATGGGCGGCACCTGCGAGAGTAGGCGGGTTCACTTCAAAAGGCAGCTTCGATGAAAAGATCGAGGATGCATGGCGTTGGCTGCACGCAAACAACCTCATCAAACCAGAGGCAGGCTATAATGGCGAGAACGGGTTTGTAGTGGTGACGCAGCTTGGTTCGGCAACGACCAAAGACCAAATGGCGCTGCTTGATGCAAGCCGCGCACTTCCCGAAAATCTGGTTCACACCCGAATCTTGGTTCGTATCCGGTCGGACTTCCGCAGCGGATTATACGACAAGGCCGTGCACCAGGCCGCAGGATGTTCTCCAGCTTTTTTGTGTCTCTTATCGCATGCATCGACACGGCCCAGCCCACGGAAATACGAAGATCGAACCGTTAGAGGCAGCTCGCATGGTGGTGTTAGCAAGCCACTTGCTTTACAAATTGGATGAAGTCCGCCTGAAGGCAGGTTCGTGAGTCGACAGATCGACCCAGCACGCGGCCCGCGCGCATGAAAGCTACCATCGGCGCTATTTCGACCAGACGGCGCGGCGCAGCGTGGACATTGGCGGATCGTTGATCGAGACTTGTGCGCTCGCTCCCAGTTTGCGATCAAGGACAAGGGCATATGCTTGGGATATTTAAGTCTAGAACCACCAAGACACCGGAAGCGGCGCCCCGCCTCTTAGCGAGGAGCGAGCAAAACCTGCTGGTCGGAATCTTCGCTCAATTGCGGAAGAGATATTCGGCCGGGAGAAGCAAGCAAGATTGCAACTTCTTATGCGCGGCAATATTGAACCAGATCGTCGGGCAAAGCCCTGCGAACAGAGACGGCGAGCAGTTCTTGGCCAGAAATCTGGATGCAGTTGAGGAGGCTGCGCTTGAATTGCAATATGACGAGGTGTTGGCGCAAGGGGCTTCTACCTATACGCCGCAATGACTCTCAGATTCTCAATGGAGACAGCACAACCGGTTTCCGCGCAGTCCATAGAAATCCTGGAGATTGCAAACCGTCTGGGGTTCTACATTCCCAACACCTTCGATGTCTGTGGGAGCGACAACGTTGCGGATTGCATCGTCGCGATAGACAAGTATGCACGCGAATTCGCGAGGTCAGCTACCGGCTAGCGCACATCGCCATAATTCATGTTATCGGGCAGGCGGTACCGCACCCAACGTATGCACGTACCGCCCGTAACGCGGCAGCAGGCCGCGCGGAAGCCGATATTCTCCAGGTCCAGCGCCCCATGCTCGATCACCAGTGCGCTCGGGCCAGTTCGCCTGCATCGCATTTATGCGGGCAGTTCCGGGTCAAACCACGTGCCGGCATAGGCGGCGGCCAGTGGAAGCTGAAGTCCGATACTGCGTAATTCCAGCGTCCCGTCTTCCAGCAGTTCCGGCCGCTCTGGCCAATTGCCCTCCGCGTCCCGTCGCAGCATCTCCGCACGGACAGCGGTACTGTGCAGCACCAGGATCTCCTGCCTGGAGCGCACGCAGGTGACGGCGAGATCTGGAATACGGACATTCCTATCCGATTGGACATGCGGGACAATGCCAGCGTTCGGCACCAGCGTGCATCGCCGGCCCATCGCCACCAGGTGATTCCGGACCAGCGCACCGAGCCCACCCTGGATAATGTTGTGGGTCTCGCTGGCTGGCGCCATCGCCCGTGTGTGGCCATCGACCAACTGCCAGCGCTCTTCGCCAGGCGCGTCCCAGGCCAGGAACTCAACTACATCCATCACGGGAAGAACCCTTCCCGCTGTCCCTCACATGGCTCACCTGTGGCTCAGCGCTGGCCACGCGTCAGGCGCGTGCCGCGATAAACCGATCGAAGCTCTACGCTGAAGCCGATACTGGCCAGTTCCAGGGTGCCGTCCTCGATGACCACGGGACGTTCCGGCCACTGGCCCTCGGCATCGCGCCGCAGCAGTTCCGCCCGAACACGAACGCTGTGCAGGATCAGTATCTCTCGCACGGTCGGAATGGTCGTGTACGCCCAGACATTGGTCCAGGTCTCGGTCTTGTTGGTCGGCGAGAGAACTTCGACCATGAGCACTGGCTCGCTGACGTCGTACTCCTCCTGCTCGTAGTCCGAGCAAGTGACGGCCAGATCGGGAATGCGAAAGTTGGCGTCCGCCCGGATGCGCGGAATGGTGCCGGCGTTCGGCACGACGGTGCAGTTCTTCTCCTGCTCGACAAGATGATTTCCGATCAGACGGCCCAATTCACCCTGGAGCGTATTATGCGTCCGGCTGGCCGGCGCCATCGCCTGTGGCTCGCCGTCCACCAGTTGCCAAAGGCTGCCGCTCGGGGCGTCCCAGGCCAGGAACTCCGCCACGTCCATCACCCCAGGAACCTTCCGCGCCGCGTCCGACATATCGACACGATAGCACGCCAACGCCCATGACCACATCTCCATGTGGCCCCTCGTCCCTCCCCCGCCTAGACTGACTGCGACACGACACCGCATGGGACCCCCATCGCATGGACTTCCACATCAGCCCGGAACAGCGGCAGATGCTCGCCTCGGTGCGCGAGCTGGCACAGGCCGAATTCAAGCCCAAGGCCGGCCGCTGGATGGACGGCAGCTTCCCCTGGGAGAACATGAAGCAGCTCGCCGCGCTGGGCGTTCTCGGCATGTCGGTACCGGAGGAATACGGCGGACTCGGCCTGCCGATCCTCGACACCGCGCTGATCCTCGAGGAACTCGGAAAAGTCTGTTACGTCACCGCGATGGCGGTACTGGGCGAGGCCGGCGTGCAGACGCGCGTGATCGCCCGTTACGCTCCCGCTGCGATCCGCGAACGCATCCTGCCGCGCGTCGTCAGCGGTGACTGCATGCTGGCGATCTGCATGACCGAGCCGCACGCCGGCACCGATGTCGCCAACTATCGCACCAACGCGCGCATCGTCGGCGACCGTGTGATCCTGAAGGGCACCAAGACGCTGATCAGCCGCGCGCCCGAGGCCGGCATGTTCATCGTCTTCAGCCGCATCGACGGCAAGCCGGGCCGCGAGGGCATCGGCTGCATCCTGCTGGAAGCCGGCACGCCGGGGTTCGAGGTCACCGGCACCTATCACACCATGGGCGGCGAGAACCTGTTCGAGATCCAGTTCAACGATTGCGAACTGCCGCTGGAGAACCTCGTCATCAAGGACGACGGGTTCCGCAAGCTGCTCACCGCGTTCAACACCCAGCGTTGCCTCAACCCGGCGATCTCGCTTGGTCTGGCAGAGGGCGCGTTCGACGAGGCGGTGAACTACGTGCGGGAACGCACCGTGTTCGGCAAGCCGATCGCCGATCACCAGGGCATCCGCTGGAAGCTCGCCGACATGTTCAAGGACATCGAGGCGGGGCGTGGCATCCTGTACCGCGCCTGCCTCACCGCCGATCCGTTCCCCGATCCGTTCATGGCCGCGGCCGCCAAGGTGTTCTGCAACGAGATGTCGCTGCGCGTCACGTCGGAGGCGGTGCAGCTTCACGGCGGCTTCGGCTTCACCGACGAGGCGCCGGTGTCGCGGCTGTATCGCGGTGCGCGCTACGGCACGATCGGTGGCGGCACCTCGGAGACGCTGCGTGACCTAATGGGCCGCAAGATCGTCGGCGATCTAGACTTCGACCAGGGCATCCTCGGCCTCGGGACCTACTGACGTGCTGCTGATCGAGGCCGACGGCAAGGCGCTGCTGGCGGAGCACGGTGTGGCGGTGCCCGCAAGCGTGCTGGTTGCCAATGCAACTATCGGTGATCTCCCAGGTGACGGCCCCTGGATGGTGAAGGCGCAGGTGCCGGTGGGCGGGCGCGGCAAAGCCGGTGGCGTCGCGCGCTGCACATCGGCGCACGAAGCCGCCGCGGCGGTGCAGCGAATGCTCGGCAGCCGCCTGAAGGGACATCAGGTGGATGCCTGCCTGATCGAACAGGCCGCGACGGGCGAGGAGCGCTACCTCGCCGTTATGGTTGATGCCGCAAGCTACGGGCTGCGGGTGATCTACTCGAGCCAGGGCGGCATCGACATCGAGCAGTCCGGTTTGGCGTGGGGCCGCCTCTGTCCGCCGCATGCCGGCGCTGTGGCCGAGGCGCTGGCCGAACTGGGTGCCGAGGCGGATGTCGTGGCACTAGGCCGCGAGCTGGCTAACATGTTGCTGGAATGCGAACTGGCGTTAGCCGAGATCAACCCACTGTTTGTTTCCGGTGCAGGCTGCGTCGCCGGTGACGCCAAGCTGGTGGTGGACCTCGGTGCCATCGAGCGCCAGCCGCGGATCGCAGCGCTGATCGAGGCGCGGCCGCAGACCTACGCCGATGCCAACCGCAAGCTGACCGAAGGCTTCGACTACGTCGAGCTGGATCCGGAAGGCGAGATCGGCCTGATCACCACCGGCGCCGGTCTGTCGATGATGCTGATCGACGAACTCACCGCGCGCGGCATGAAGCCGCTGAATTTTTGCGATATCCGTACCGGCCAGATGCGCGGCAGCCCAGCGCGGGTAATGCGGGTACTGGAGTGGGTCACGTCGCGGCCGTCGTTGCGCGCGGTGCTGGTGAGCGTGTTCGCCGGCATCACCGATCTGGCCGAATTCGGCACGCTGCTTGCCACCGGGATCGAACAGACCCCAAACCTTCGCGTGCCAGTGGTGGCGCGCCTGATTGGCCGCGGCGCCGCCGACGCACGACGCATCCTGACGGAGCGGCAACCAGCCGTGTTTGTCACCGAGGATCTGGAAGAGGCGCTGCGGCGCATCGAGGCGTGCGCATGATCGGTACGCTGTCGCACATCACTCCCGTCATCGTGCAGGGCATCACCGGCCGCATGGGCCGTACCCACGCTGCCCTGATGCGCGCCTACGGTACCAACATCGTTGGCGGCACATCGACGCGTACAGATGCGAAGGACGCCGCCGGCGTCCCGGTGTTCGCCAGTTGCCGCGACGCCGTGCTGGCAACCGGCGCAATTGCCTCGGTCGCCATGGCACCGCCGCTGGAAACGCTCGCGGCGGTGGAGGAGGCACTCGCTGCCGGCATCCGTCTGATCGTCACAGTGGCGGAAGGCATCCCGCTGCACGACGCGTTGAAAATCGGTCGTGCCGTCCGCCGTGCCGACGCCACCTGGATTGGCGGTTCGACGCCAGGCATGGCGATTCCGGGCCAGATCAAGCTGGGCTTCCTGCCCGATGTCTGCCTGCGCCCCGGCCCATTCGCGATCATGTCGAAGAGCGGCACGCTGTCCTACGAATGCGGCTATCGCCTGGCAGAGGCAGGACTTGGCCAGAGCATCTGGGTCGGCGTCGGTGGCGATCAGGTGAAGGGTCTGCGCTTCGCCGACCTGCTGACGGTGTTCTTCGCCGATCCGCGCACCCACGCCATCATCCTGGTCGGCGAGGTCGGAGGCAGCGAGGAAGAGGAATGCGCCAACGCGCTGGCGCATCTCGGGGTACGCAAGCCGCTCTATGCGTTGATCGCCGGACGCGAGGCGAAGGAGGGCGTGTCGATGGGCCACGCCGGCGCATTGGTTATGGGCAACGTTGGCACGCTCGCATCGAAGACGCAGCGTCTGGCCGCTGCCGGCGCGCGTGTGTTCGGTTCGATCGAGGCGATCGTCGAGGCGTGCGTGCAAGACTTCGCGTCGATGCGAACGTAGCGATCAGATCCCCCGCACGAACTTCGCCTTCTCCGCTGCCGCCGCCAGCAGAAACGACAGGTCGGTGCCGGTGGACACATAGCGCGCGCCCTGCCGCACATACTCCGCCATCAGGTCCGGCCGCGACGCCAGCCCGCCGACCCCCACATGCTTGCGATGCTTCCGGCACGCCGCGATGGTGCGCAGATACGCATCGCGCACATTGGCATGATCGAACTGCCCGGTGATCCCCATCTCGTTGCACAGATCGTTGGTGCCGATCGGCATCATGTCCACGCCATCCACCGCGGCGATTTCTTCCACGTGCTCCAGTGCGGCAACCGTTTCCATCATCACCACCACCATGATGGCATCGTTCATCGCCTGGTTCACCATCGCGGAGGGGAAGCTGCGGTAGTGGTAGTGCGGCAGTGCCCCGCCGGCGCCACGTTCGCCCTGCGGCGTGAACTTGGCGTAACGCACCACTTCGCGCGCCTCCGCCGCCGAACGCACATGCGGCGTGATCACGCCCATCGCCCCGCCGTCGAGCAGCCGGCAGATGAACTCCGGCGTATTGGCCGGCACGCGCACCAGCGGCGTGATGCCGCACTGCATCGCCGCCATACAGATCTGGCACACCGCGTCGATCGATAGCGTGTTGTGCTCGACATCGACATAGATAGTGTCGAAGCCGGCGGTCGCGGCGATGCGGGCGATCTCGATCGAGCGGCATAGCCGCACCGTCATCGACGCCACCACCTCGTCGCTCGCCAGCTTCTCCTTCACGCGGTTGCGCAGGATGTCGCGCAGTTCCTCTGCCATGGCGTCCTCCCGTGGTTGCCGGCCATTGTTGCCCGCTGGGCGCGCGCGCCTCAAGATGAAGCGATTGTGGCGCCTGGGGAGAATAGGTGATGGCAACATTGCAGAGCAGATCGGTGCGTCGGCGTGAGGATGTGCGGTTGCTGTCCGGCAAGGGCAACTACAGTGCCGATCCGCAGCCGCCCGGCATGCTGCATGCCGTGCTGGTGCGCTCGCCTCACGCACACGCGACGATCGGCGGCATCGATGTCGGTGCGGCGCGCGCGATGCCGGGCGTGGTGGCTGTGTTCACCGCTGCGGACCTGACGGATGTCGCGCCGATCCCCGGTGGCATCGGCTTTCCGCGACCGGACGGCAGTCCGGCGCCCAAGACCGACCGGCCGCTGCTGGCGTCGGACCGCGTGCGTTTCGTCGGCGAGCCGGTGGCGGTGGTTCTGTCTGAAACCATCGGCGCGGGGAAGGATGCGGCCGAGGCGGTGATGGTGGATTATCGCGAACTGCCGCTGGTGACCGACCCTGTCGCCGCGCTGGAACCGGCATCACCGAAGGTGTGGGACGATGTACCCGACAACATTGGCTTTCTGTGGAAGCGTGGCGATGCCGATGCGACCGATGCGGCGTTGCGTTCGGCGGCGCATGTGGCACGGCTGCAGTTCACCGTCTCTCGCGTCACCGCCAGCACGATGGAACCTCGCGCGGCGTGGGCGCAGGTGGGCGAGGACGGACGCATCGTGGTCCATGCCGCGCATCAGTCGCCGTACAACCTGCGCAACGGCATGGCGAACGGGAATTTCAACATCAAGCCGACCGATATCCGCGTACTCACGGTCGACGTCGGCGGTTCGTTCGGCATGAAGTCGGGTGTGCAGGCAGAATACGTGCTGATCGCCTGGGCGGCGCGCAAGCTGCATCGTCCCGTACGCTGGGTTTGCGATCGCACCGAGGGCTTCCTCAGTGATGAACAGGCGCGCGAAATGCGCATCACGGTCGAGCTTGGCCTTGATGCCGCCCACAAATTCACCGCCCTCCGGTTGCGTTGGGACGCGAATCTCGGTGCCTACGTCACCGGCCGCTCCGGCTGGCCGGTGGGCAATATCGGCGGCACTGCCGGCGTCTATCATATCCCGACGATATACGCTGAGTCGTGCGGCATCCTGACCAATACGGTTCCCACTGCGGCGTATCGCGGTGCCGGGCGACCCGAAGCCACGTACACGATCGAGCGCATCATCGATGTCGCCGCCCGCGAACTCGGCATCAACCCGTACGAGTTGCGTCGGCGTAACCTGATTCCGCCCGAGGCGATGCCGTACAAGACCGCGCTCACGTTCACCTACGATTGCGGTGAGTTCGAAGGCAACATGCAGAAGGCGGCCGAGATGGCCGAACTCGATGGTTTCGAATCCCGGCGTGAGGATGCCAAAGCGCGCGGCAGGTTGCGCGGCATCGGCCTGTGCAACTGCATCGAGGTCGCCGGCGGGCCGTTCCTGCGCCCGGCGAAGGATCAGGCAACGCTACGGCTGGCCGAGGACGGCACGCTGGTGCTGCGTTCCGGTTCGATGTCGGTAGGGCAAGGGCTGGAGACGGCGTTCTGCCAGCTGGTCGCCGAAAGGTTCGGTGTGCCGCTCGACAATGTGCGCTACGAGGCCGGCGACACCGACCTGTTGTCGGGCGGCAAGGGTAATGGCGGCTCAGGCGCGCTGTGCATCGGCGGATCGGCGGTCAGCCTCGCGGTGGACAAGGTGATCGACAAGGCGAGGCAGGTTGCCGCAGAACTGCTGGAGGCCGCAGTCGTCGATGTCACGTTCGATGCCGGCCGCTTCACCATCGCCGGCACCGACCGTTCCGTCAGCCTGGCCGAGGTTGCGCATGCCGCATCCATCGACGGCAACGACCTGGTGGAAAGCGGCGAGTTCACGCCTACCATGGTGACGTTCCCCAACGGCACGCATATCTGCGAAGTCGAGATCGACCCCGACACCGGCGTGACCGAGGTTGTGCGCTACAGCGCGGTCGAAGAGCTCGGCTATGTGCTGAACCCGATGCTGGTCGCTGGGCAGACGCATGGCGGCGTAGCGCAGGGGGTCGGCCAGGCGATGGCCGAGCAGATTGTGCACGATCCGCAATCGGGCCAGATGCTGACTGCGTCGTTCATGGACTACCAGATGCCGCGCGCCGACGACCTGCCGGACATCCGCATGACGACGCGCGAGGTGCCGACCAAGGCGAATCCGCTTGGCGCCAAGGGCGTCGGCGAGGCCGGCACGGTGGGCGCCATGGCGGCCGCGATGAACGCGGTGAACGACGCGCTGGCGCCATTGGGTATTCGCCACTTCGACATGCCGGCGACGCCGTATCGTGTGTGGTCGGCGATCACTGCTGCGCGGACATGAGCGAGCCGCTGTTCCACATGATCGCCGGCGCGCCGGCGCCGGTGGCGCCGTTCTCGCATGCGGTGGAGGCCGACGGCTGGGTGTTTTTGACCGGTCAGATGCCGACATTGCCCGAGGACGATTCGGCCCCGCTACCAGCGGGAATCGAGGCGCAGACGCGGCGGGTGATGGACAACCTGATCATCGTGCTGCGCGGCTTGGGGCTTGACCTGCGGCACGTGGTCAGCGTGCGGGTGTTCCTGACGCACTTCGAGCAGGACTATGTGCCGATGAACGCAGTGTACAGTAGCTACTTCGCGCCTGATCGTCTGCCTGCGCGCACCTGCGTCGGTGTGACGGGGTTGGCGCGTGGCGCGCTGGTGGAGATCGACCTGATCGCACGGAAGCCCTAGGCACGCCCACCGCCGAATGCGTTGAACGTGATCAGCGTGTAAGTGTCCTTGACACCGGGCAGTGTCTGGATCTTCTCCGTCACGAACAGGCCGATGTCCTGCTCGGGCTCCAGATAGAACTTGCCCAGCAGATCATACTGCCCCGACGTCGAGTACAGTTCGGACATCTGCTCGATGGTGTCGGCCGCCTCGCGGGCGACCTTGTAGGCCTGACCCATCTCGCACTTGATCTGAACAAAGATCGCTCGCATGAAGCACCCGTTTCCATTGAGAGTTTGTGGTTGGAGTCCGCCCCAGCTCCGCAGCCGGCGTCAAGGGCTGGTTGGTCAGTCGGCATCACGGATGAAGTCGCATGGCGTGCAGCGAAGGGGTAGGATACAACGAGGTGGGCGGAGCTTCGTCTTTCATGTCCTCTACCGGCGTATCAGACCTGATCGGACGAGCTCCTGGCGGACGCAAGCTGATCGCCGTCGCCCATATCGACATGGTCGGCTACAGCCGCCTGATAGGTCTCGACGACGCGGGTACCCTGTCGCGGCTGAAGACGCTCAGGGCTTCGCTGATCGATCCCGCGGTCAATGAAAACGGGGGCCAGATTTTTCAGACCGCGGGGGACTCCCTGCTCATCGTATTCGACAGCATCGACGGGGCGGTGAGCTTCGCGGTGAAAGTGCAGCAACACGTGCCCGACTACGACGCCGACGCAGCTCCGGACCGGCTGATCCGGTTCCGCGTCGGCATCAACATCGGTGACGTGATCGCAGACGGCACCGACCTGCATGGTGACGGGGTCAACATAGCGGCCCGGCTGCAGACCGCGTGTCCGACCGGCGGCATTTGCGTCTCGCGTGCGGTGCGCGATCATGTGCGCGACCGCCTCGATCTCGCTTTCGAAGATTTCGGCGAGCTTTCGCTCAAGAACATCGCCCGCCCGGTCGCGGCCTTCGTGCTGCGGCCGGCCGACCCGGCGGCGCCGACCCAAACCGCACCGGCCAAGACCCAGTTCCCGGAATTCGGCGGCCAACCCGCGATCGCAGTGCTGCCGTTCCGAAGCTACGCGGTCGGCGACGAACCGTTCACCGACGGACTGACCGACGAGTTGATCAACGCGCTGTCGCGCTGGCGCAGTTTCCCGGTGATCGCACGCAACTCGGTCTTCGCCTATCGCGGTCGCGACGTCGATGTCCGCGTGATCGGACGTGAGCTCGGCGCGCGCTACATCGTCACCGGCAGCATGCGCCGGCAGGCGACCCAGGTGCGCGTGACGCTGGAGCTGGTCGATGTGGACACCGGGGAAAACCTGCTGACCGAGCAATACGATCATGTCTCCACCGACCCGTTCGCGCTGCAGGACGAAATCGTGCGCGCGATCGCCGGCGTGCTGGCGCCGGAGGTGCTGAAGCTGGAACGTGAGCGCGCGGTTCAGCGATCGCCAGCCGAAGCCGGCGTGTACGACCTGTATGAACGCGGCATGTGGCACCGCTACCGTAACACCCGCGAGGAACTGGAACGCGCGGAGGCACTGTTCCGGCAGGCGCTGGAGATCGATCCAGGTTATGCCCGCGCCACCGCCGCCCTCAGCCTGTGTCGCAACTTCGCCGCGATCAGCCGCTGGGCGGCGGATGTTCCGGCAGCTCATGCCGAGTCAATGGTCCTGGCCCGCCGTGCCGTCGCGGACGACCCGCGCGACCCGCACGCGCATTTTGCCCTGGGCGTGGCCTGCATGAACGCCAAGCGTTTGCCGGAGGCGATCACCGAGCTGCGCGAGGCGATCCGGCTCAACCCAAGCCACGCCTTCGCGCACGCGAACCTCGGTCAGGTGTTCAACTATCTCAACCGCCCTGATGAAGGGCTGGCGCAGGTGGAACTGGCCCTGCGCCTCAATCCGCACGACCCGCGGCGCTTCATGTGGTTGCCCTATCTTGCCGCCAGCCACTATCTTTCCCGCCGCTACAAGGAATGCTTGGCCGCATGCGAGCAGGCTTTGGTGGCCAACCCTGACTACCCGCACGCCGTTCGCTACATGTTTGCGGCGCTGGGTCAGCTGGGACTGGTGGCACAAGCGCAGCCATTGTTGCCGCTGCTACGCCGATACGACCACGATTTCGCCGGGGTGGAGGGAACGTGGCGGCGCCTGTTTGTGCCGGAGGGGGCGGACCACCTGCTGGAGGGGATTCGCCGCGCGGGTCTGATGTAATCGGGGACGCTTTCTAACCGTCGCCGCCGCCATCCCGACCCGGGTTAGGTGGGAATTGCAGCTCGCGAATCGCGAAGTTAGGGGACTGCACCAGGATCGTCGGCGGCGCGCCGCCCTTGACCGGCAGAAGATAGGTGATCGTTGCCCCATCCGACCGTTTACGGACAACGCCGGGGAAGTTCGGCGGCGTCACATCCGCCGCGCCGGCGGTCAGCCGGTTGAACAGGGCGTTCGCTGCCTGTTCGCCGCCCGCCAGCTCACGCATCTTCTTGGATGTCAGCCCGACCGGTTTGCCGCCCGGCAGCAGGACATCGGCGAGTGTCTCACCTGCCTTGGCCGGCGGGACTTCGACAGCCGCTTCGTCCGCCCTGGCTGGCCCGGGGGCAGTCGCCGCGGTCCCGCCAGAGGCGAGGGCGGCCAGCACGAATGCGACACAAACGGACCTGGGACGAAACGGTATGTACGCCATGCTGATCGTGCCTTTCTTTGACGGGAAAGCCGGATAATTCCCAGACTGCATTGGAACAGGTTCACACGTCTGGCGTGCAATATCAACCGCTAATGAACGCCAACGCGCTATCGCGGAGGCGCACTGTTGATGGTGATACTACCATTATTCACCCCCGATGTGATGTTGCCGTTGCCGGTGATGTTCTGAATCGGGGCGATCACGTCCCGCCCCGCAGTGTTCGCGTTCACGTCCCGCCCGGCGTTGTTGATCTGGTTGACCGTGACGCCGAAGATTTCACCGATCTTCGTGATCGCGGCCTTGCGTTCCTCGTCCGGCACCCCGCCTTGCTTCAACACCTTGTCCTCGGTATCGAGCATCGCCTTCTTGACGTGGACCTGCTCTTCCGGCTGATCCGGATACAGGCCCGCGACCCATTTCTTGTCGGTCGGCGATAGGTCGTAATTGGTGGTCGAGAAGCAGGGCGCCGCGCGACCCTCCTTGAAGATCTCGGCGGGTAGCGCGTACTGCATGATCGACTGCTTGTCGTAGCCGGAAATCTGCAGGGCATCCTTGGCGGCACGGATCGGAACCGCCATCGTTTCAAGGTTTTCGTGCACCGTCTCCGGCGACCAGCCCAGGCGATCCTTGTAGAATTTTTCCGCTGCCGGCCAATCGATCTCGCCGCTGCAATGAGCCTCCGGGCTCTGGTGCTCGTGCTCGAGGCCGATAGCGTGGCCGAACTCGTGCAGCACGATACGCTTGACCTCCCGCTCGTTCTGCGCGACCCGGGCCTTTTCGTCATCGAGATGCTGCAGGTTCATCGAGGGCATCTTGCCCTTGCTGTCGATGCCCGTGTACGAATAGGCGCCGTCGCCCTTGAAGCCGATGGTGATGTCGTAGGTCTGTTTCGGATCGCACATCCGAGGATCATCGGGATTGCCGAAGTCGAAACGCAGGCTGGCCCATTTTTCCCATTCTTTCGCCGCATCCGCGATGCGCTTGCGCATGGTCACCGTGGCGGGCTCGGCGAAGCAAATCGCGAGCGTCACGCCGGTGCCCCACACCTTCATCTGGTCGAGGACGGCGCGTGCCGGCGCTTGCGCGTCCTTGCTCAGGGATTCCGGCAGCAGGGCGTACTTGGAGGTGTCGGGCACCTTGGGGTCTGTCGCCACCTCGCCGTCCGGCGCCATGCTGCCGAACCCGTGCGCCTGCGCCGCCGCGATCGGCGCCAGTGCCAGCAAGGTCCCCAGCATCGTTACCTTGATCGCCGGCATGTTTCGAACTCCTTCGCCGGTAGCGCCTCAACGCATTGCAGGATCCGGATCAGCGCCGACGCCGCTGACCTCCATGGGCTGGTCCGTTACGCATAGCCAGTAAAACACTGAAGCTGCCGCTTGGCCAGGGGAGACGGCGCGCGGGGAGGCCGGTACGCTTGCCGACGACGGCAGGGGCCGCCGACCTGGCCCGACATGGCCGTGAACGCTACCGGGGGTTCTTTGCCGGCTGCCCTGACCAGACCGTTTCTGAGGGGTGACAAGCGATCAAATGTTTGCTAGCAACGTCAACCGTATCGAATGATGGCTCCATTCGAGGGACACCGCATGTCGCTGCAGGGTCGCAGAGCATGCCAATAGCTGGGGGACAAGTCACATGCGCCGGGGATCGATCTCGTGTGATTGGTTATGGTCAAGCCTGCTGATCATGATCGCGGCAACGCCGTCGCTGGCGCAAGAGAGCGGCGGCGGCGGTGAAATCGCCAGACAGTATCAAGGCGCCGCCTGTTCGTCGCCATGCAAACTTACCCCGCCTGACATGGGAGCTTCTGTTGGACCAAACGAAGTGGTCCAGATGCTCAACGGCTCCTTCACCGTGTATTCCCGGGGAGGTACCGTGCTCAGCCAAACGACTGATTCGAGTTTCTGGAATAGTGCCGGCGCGCCGAGCACTCTCTACACCAACCTGAGCGATCCACGCATCATCTACGACCCCACCACCCAGCGGTGGTTCGCCTCCGAGATCAGCATCGGCGGAGGAACCGGAACCAGTGCGAACCAGATCCTCGTCGCTGTTTCCAAGAATTATGACCCAACACAAGGCTTCAAGTCGGTGTATTTCAACAGCAGCCCTGGGACGTTCGGCGATTTCCCGACCCTGGGCGTTACCCCGGATTCCGTGGTGATCGACACTAACAACTTCCCCGGCGTGCCCAGTGGCGAGGGGCTCGGCAACGCGAACGGCGTGTCGATCTTCTCGCTGCCGAAGAGCGACCTGACTGCTCCGACGGGTCCAAGCATTGCCAACATGACGAGCTTCGACAACCTGCCCCTCGCCCAGGGCTGGACACCGGAGACCGCGACGAATTTCGCTGCTTCCGGCAACGCGACGGTGCTGCGTACTCTACCCCTGCCGCCGGGCAACTCCCCGACCATGATCACCAGTGCGCAAATCACCGGGGGCAGCGGCGCCGGTGCCATGCTGACACCCCTGAGCAATAGCCCTGCGCCAATGACGTACGGCGGACAGCCACAAGACGGCCGTCAGCCAGGCACTTTCGGCATGCCTGCGCCGCCCATCGATGCGGGCGACAACCGGATCAGCTCCGACCCGTTCGAAGTTGGCAACAAAATCTATTTTGCCCAGAGCATTTTCCAGGGCAGCAGCGACGTCATCCAATGGGGCATCCTGGATGCCACCACCGGCGCAATCATGGCGCAGGGCCTGATCACCCTGAAAGACTCGTTTAACCAGCCTTTGGATCTGCTCTACCCATCCATAGCAGCCAATGCCGACGGCACATTCATCGTCGCATTCAACGGATCTGGGCCGGGCATAGGATCTGCGCCGGGCACACCCATCAGCGCATATAGGGACGTGTGCAGTATGATAGGCATGAGCGTTAGCTGCTCGGGTCCGCAGCTCGACTTCGCCGGCCTCGTTCCCGATTACTATCTCCCAGACCCCACAGATCCTGACCAAGCGAACCGTTGGGGCGACTATAGCTGGGTCGCGGTCGATCCCAACAACCCCCTGGATTTCTGGGTGTTCCAGGAATACCCGACCAGCTCCGACTCATGGGGCACAATCATCAGCGACATCGCCACGGCGCCGGAGCCGGCATCGCTGCTGCCGATGGTGACCGGCCTCGCTGGGCTCGGCCTGCTCCGCCGGCGCAGGCGTCACCTTGGCGCTGCCGCTGTTCGGTCGGGCTGACCTGGCGTCGCTTGCGCGAGGAGTGCCTTCGCGTCGTCCCGATTGCCGCGACAGACAGTGATTTCGTGATCCAATCCGAAGGCGGCATAGACCGCGATGGCGGAATTGTATGCCGCCACCGCCTCCTCCAGTAGCGCGGGGTTGCTTTCGCGCTCGCCAAGCCGTTCCAGCGCGTCGCCAAGGCCGTTCTGCGTCACCGCCCAGTCGAGCGGCGCCCGATCGCGCGTCTGCTCCTCCAGCGCCAGCCGGTAAGCCGCCAGCGCTTCCTCAAACCGAGCCGTCCCGCTCTCGCGCTCGCCAAGCAACCGGAGTGCGTCGCCAATTTGGCTCTGTGTTTCGGCCCACTGCAGCGGTACCCGATTGCGCGACCGCTCTTCCAGCGCCGCGCGCAAACCTGTCACCGCCTCTTGCAGCGCCGCCGTATCGCTCTTGCGCTCACCGAGCCTGGTGAGTACGGCGCCCAGGTTGGATTGCGCCAAAGCCCATTGCAGCGGTACCCGATCGCGCCGCCACTCTTGCAGCGCCAGCCGATAGGCTGCCTCCGCTTCCTCGAGGTGCACCGTCCCGCTCTCACGCTCGCCGAGGGTCCGCAACGCAGTGCCGAGGCTGCTCTGGGTTTGCGCCCATTCGAGTGGCACCCGATCGCGGGTTCGCTCCTCCAGCGCCAGCCGGTAAGCCGCCACCGCTTCCTCAAGCCGAGCCGTCCCGTCTTCCCGCAGCCCGAGGTTCCGCAGTGCAAGGCCGAGGTTGCTCTGGGTTTGCGCCCATTCGAGGGGCACCCGATCGCGGGTTCGCTCCTCCAGAGCCAGCTTAAACGCGGCGACTGATTCCGTCAGCCGCTTCGTCCCGGTCTCCCGCTGGCCGAGTCGCCACAGCACCAGGCCGAGGTTGTTCTGGGTCGTTGCCCAACTCCGCGGGGCGCGCTCGCGTGTGTATTCTTCCAGGGCAAGTCGAAAGTCGCTTGCCGCCTCCGCTAGATCTGCTGTTCCGCTCTCACGTTCCCCGACAGCCCACAGGGCAAGTCCAATGTCGTTCTGGGTCCCTGCCCAGTCGAGTGGCGCCAGCTCGCGCGGCTCGCCCTGTAATGCCAGGCGGTAGGCGGCGATCGCCTCCGCCAGCCGCGCCGTCCCCCTCTCCCGCTCGCCGATCCGGAACAGCGCGGCACCGAGGCCGTGTTGAGTCCGCGCCCAGTCGAGCGGTACAGCCTCGCGCTGTCGTTCGGTCAGGGCCAGCCGAAACGCTGCCACCGCCTCGTCAAGATGCGCGGTCCCGCTCTCCCGGGAGCCTAGGATTTTCAGTGCAATCCCGAGATTGTACTGCGCCTGCGCCCAGTCGGACGCGGCGGAGTCGCGGGGAAACTGCTCCAGCGCCTTATGGTAGATGCCGATCGCCGAGAGCAGAGCTGCGTTGTCGCCCTGGCGATCTCCCAGATCCGACAGGGCATCGGCCTGCCGCGACAGATACAAACCAAGCTCGGGCGCATGGCCCGCGGGCACCAGGCGAGCGGCGCGCTCGAACTGGTCCGCGGCGTCCTTGTAGCGCAACTGCGTCCGCGCGATGTCGCCGCGGCCGGCCAGCATCTTTGCCGCGCTCAACGCGTGGCGATCTTCCGCTTCCTGTGCCCGCTTCTTGAGTTCCTGCGCCTCCCGCAGCGCCACCATCTCGGCAGCATTGGCCTGATCCAGCAGCCGGTCCGCATCGGACAGCCGGCCAGCTTCCAGTGCCTCGGTGGCCTGCGCGACGATTTCCACGATATGCGGATCATCGGGTTCAAGCGCCGCCAGCGTGTCGCGTGTCTGCGCGAAATGCTGGGCGATCTCGGTCAGCCGTTCCGGGAGCTTCTCCAGCGGCACATCGTCCTTGCCGAGAATCCGGAAAAACTCTCCCACCGCCGCCGAGGTAAAGCCAAGTTTAGCCGCCAGTTCCGCCGAGTTGGCCTCCGCCTGCGCCCTGGCGGTTGCGGTCGCAGCCATCTCATTGGCGAAGGTTTTCGCCATCGTCGCCAACACGTTCGGATCCACGCCGTTGATGGTAATCTGCCCGTTGTTGACGCCGACATTGGTGTTGCCGTTGCCGGTCACGTTTTGCACAACCGCCGGCTGCGGTGGCGGCGGTGTCTGCGCCTGGGCGCCGATCACCATTGCCAGTGAACAAACGATCACCACGGCACGGATCGGCATCATCGAGCTATTACCGCGCCGCAATCTGGGCTGTCGCCGGGTTCCTGCACGCGCCCCACCAATGTCAGCCAGCGTCGGCAAGATCCCAAGTGCGCCCACGCTTTTTCCCGCCTGCCGTGCCAGCAGCGAGATGGTTTCGACTGTGGACGCAGCCGGAACGCATAGTCAAGGCGCATCAGTGTGCCGTGGAAACCTGGCACCTCCAGGCTGTTCTCTGCAGCGCCAACATGGCACTCTAAACCCACATGGGCGAGGAGTACCATGTCGTTGCTGACCGAATTCGATCGGCTCGAGGTCCAGGTGCTGGTGGACAACGTCACGGATCCGCTGTCCAGCACACCGCCGATCGTCACGCGCGAATGGCCTGCGCTGGTGCGCCAGGGCATGCGTCGCGTCGCCGGCACCGGCCTGTGCCACGCCAACCACGGCCTGTCGCTGGTGCTCCGCGCCACCGCCGGTCAACGCGAGCATGTGGTGCTGTTCGACGCCGGCCCGGTCGATTACGCGGTGGAACACAACGGCACGCCGTGTTCACCGCATGCTCGCATGCCGGCGCGGTGAATGTGCTGATGCATGCGCGTGCCTGCTTCCCCGACCGAAGGCTGTTTGCCGTGATGGGCCGGTTCCATCTGTCCGGCGAAACCGAGCGCTGCATTCCTGAAACCTTGCGCGATATCGCGAGCTTCGGCCTGAGTGTGATCGCACCTGGCCATTGCACCGGCTGGCCCGCGCTGAACAGGCTCGTGCAGACCTGCGGCGAGGAATCCGTCGTGCCGCTCGCCGTAGGCAAGATCTTCGCTTTCTGACCGCGGGGGACCGTCACGTGAATCCTGCCGAGTTGCCGTTCGACGCCGATACGATGCTGGACGGACTGCGCACCTGGATCGAGTGCGAAAGCCCGACCTACGATGCGGCGTCGGTGAACCGCATGATGGACATCGCCTCGCGCGAGCTGGTGCTCGCCGGCGCACGCATCGAGCGCGTGTCCGGCCGCATGGGCTTCGGCGACTGCGTGCGGGCCAGCTTCCCGCATGCAACGCCGAACCTGCCGGGCATATTGGTGATGGGACATCTCGATACCGTGCATCCGATCGGCACGCTGGCGAAACTGCCGTTCCGGCGCGACGGCACACGCGCCTGGGGACCCGGCATCCTGGACATGAAGGGCGGCAACTACATGGCGCTGGAGGCGATCCGTCAGCTCGCCCGCGCCAACGTGCCGGCGAAGCTGCCGATCACCGTGCTGCTGACCAGCGATGAGGAGGTCGGCAGCCCCTCGACGCGCGACCTGATCGAGGCGGAGGCGTCGCGGCATCGCTACGTGCTGGTGCCCGAGCCGGCACGCACCGACGGCGGGGTGGTGACCGGCCGCTTTGCCATCGCGCGCTTCAACCTCCAAGCGACCGGCCGCCCCAGCCACGCCGGCGCGCGGCTCGCCGAAGGCCGCTCCGCGATCCGCGAGATGGCCCGCAAGCTGATCGAGATCGAGGACATGACCACCGAGGACTGCACCTTCTCGGTCGGCGTGATCCATGGCGGGCAATGGGTGAACTGCGTCACCACCACCTGCATCGGTGAGGCGCTGTCGATGGCCAAGCGCCAGGAGGACCTCGACCGTGGCGTGGCGCGCATGCTGGCACTGTCGGCCTCGTCGAACGACGTGCAGTTCAAGGTGACGCGCGGCGTCACCCGCCCGGTATGGGAGCCGAACGGCAAGGTGATGGCGCTGTACGAGACAGCGCGCGGCATCGCGCGCGGTCTCGGCTACGACATCAGCTCGCAGAGCTCCGGTGGCGGCTCGGACGGCAACTTCACCGGTGCAATGGGCATTGCGACGCTCGATGGGCTGGGCGTGCAGGGCGCCGGCGCGCATACGCTTGACGAACACATCGTGGTGGAGAGCCTCGCCTGGCGCGGCAAGCTGATGGCCGGACTGCTCGCGGCACTCGGCTGAACGTGGCGGTACGCGAACACGGCGTATTGCTTTGGTCGTGGCGGATCGTGCGCGGCCGGCCACGGCTGTTCATCGGCCTGGCATGCGGGCTGGCAGCCGTGCCGTTGATCCCGGGCGATATCAGCCGCACGACGCGCTCCATCCTGGCCTGGGATTTTGGCGTGATCGTGTTCCTGGTGTTGGCCGCCCTTCTGTTCGCCACCGAACGGCAGGACCGCATGGCGGAAGATGCGGAGGCCCAGGAGGAAGGCGAATGGACGGTGTTCTGGCTGACCGTGGCGGCGGTGACGTTCAGCTTCGTTGCGGTGATCGACGAGTTCTCCGGCTTGAAGGAACTGCCGCCGGCGCAGCGTAACCTGCATGTCATTCTGGTCGCGGCGACGCTGCTGGTGTCGTGGCTGATGACGCACACCACTTTCGCGCTACGCTACGCGCATGAATACTACGAGATCGATCCTGGCGGCACCGGCATTGTCGGTGGGCTGGAGTTCCCTGGGGAAAAGCGGCCGGATTATCTGGACTTTCTGTATTTCGCACTTGTACTGGGGATGACTTTCCAGGTGTCCGACGTGCAGATCACGACACGCAAGTTCCGCCGCCTGGCGGCGGCTCATGGGGTGTTGAGCTTCCTCTACAACACGATCATCCTGGCATTGACGGTGAACATTGCCGCCGGGATGTTGTAGGGGTCGGCGAGATTGATGTGTTGAGCGAGGCGAGACCGATCATCGCGATACGATCGGGGCAATGAGCGCGTATCACGACAGCCTGTGGCACCAGAGCACGCTTGCTGGCGCGAACCTGACAAGTTCGACCCGGTCCAGATCAGCGGCGAATGGCTCCCAGTCCGCCGAAGATGTCCGAACTGCATCGGCTGCGCCATCTAATGTCAGATCCTCGGCCAACGTTAGATGAGGCACCCAGACATCCGACCGATAATGGGGGTGCGCAGCAGTAGCTGAACGCAGCCTGTTGACCCGTGCGTGGCGATCCAGCAGCGCGATCGTGGGCGCCGGCGCCAGCCAGAGCACGGCTGGCTCACCGGGGAACACGCCGAGACCCACGAACGTCAGCCGCATCGGTGTCCAAGCGGCCACCGCCTTGCTCAGGTCATCGGCAAGCGCTGCCGCGTCAACATCATCGGTAAAGACCGCGAGCGTGATGTGCGGCGGATGGATCGAAGCTTCGCCATCCGCCAGTGCGGCCCGCATCGCGTCGACCCGCGCACTGCCCGCGGCATCGAGACGCAGCGTGACCGCAAGCGGCATCGGCAGCTAATCCGCCGTCCAGCCACCGTCGATCAGCAGGCTTTGCCCCGTCATGTACGCCGATGCGTCCGAAGCCAGGAACACCGCCGCACCCACCATGTCGCCGGCGGTGGCAAATCGGCCCATCGGCGTGTGATCGAGCAGCCGCCTGCCATGCACGCCATGCTCCAGCAGCTCGTGCGTCAGATCGGTATCCACCCATCCCGGAGCCAGCGTGTTCACCCGCACGCCGCGCTTCGCCCAGTCCAGCGCCAGCGCCCGGGTCAGCATCTCCACCCCGCCCTTGGATGCGCAGTACGGCACCGAACGCAGCAGCCCAACATGGCCCGCCACCGAACTTATATTGATGATGGAACCCCTGCCCTGCGCCACCATCGCCTCACCCAGATGCTTGCAGCACAGGAACGTGCCGGTGAGGTTGATGCCGATGATGCTCTGCCACTCTTCCAGGCTGGTCCGCTCGATGCCGCGGAAGATCGGGTTGATGCCGGCATTGTTCACCAGCACATCGATCCTGCCATGCCGCGCCAGCGCCGCATCGCGCAGCGCCAGCACATCCGCCTCACGCGAAACATCGGCGACCTGAATACCGGCCCGCTCGCCGATCGCGGATGCCGCCTCAGCCAGTGTCACCTCGGTGCGGCCCGACAGCACCAGCGTCGCACCATATCGCGCCAAGCCTTCGGCGATGGCGCGACCGATGCCGCGACCGCCGCCGGTGACGATGCAGACCCGGCCGGACAGATCGAACTCGCTCACCAGTTCGGCCCCTGCCGCGCAATGCGTTGCGCCAGCGACCAGCGATGCACTTCGGACGGCCCGTCGTAGATGCGGAAGGCGCGTACCTCACGAAAGATACGCTCGACCAGCGTCTCGCCGGTGACGCCCTGGCCGCCCAGCACCTGCACGCAGCGGTCCACCACGCGCCAGATCGCCTCCGAGCAGAACACCTTGGCGATCGAGGACTCCGTGGTCCCGCGCGCGCCCTGATCGAGCAGCCAGGCGGTGTGCCAGATCGCCAGCCGGCTCATGCGGATGTCGATCTCGTTGTCCGCGAGCATGAACCCGACGCCTTCGTGGTTCACCAGTTTGGCACCGAATACCTCGCGGCGACCGGCATATTCCGCGGCGATGTCGTGCGCGCGCCGCGCCGCGCCGAGCCAGCGCATGCAGTGGGTCAGCCGTGCCGGCGCGAGCCGCACCTGGGCGTAGCGGAATCCCTTGCCGGGCTCGCCCAGAATGTCGCTCGCGGGCACGCGCAGATCGTTGCACCGCACCACCGCGTGGCCCCCCGCGAAGGCCTGATCCAGACTATGCATCGTGCGCACGATCTCGATGCCCGGCTGGTCCATGTCGGCGAGGAACATCGTGGCCGCACCGTCCTCGCCCTTCGCCATGATGATGGCGAAGCCGGCACCTTCCGCCCCGGTGATGAACCACTTGGTGCCGTTGATCACCCAGTGATTGCCGTCCTGCACTGCGGTGGTGTTCAGCGCCGATGGATCGGATCCCGCGCCAGGCGCCGGCTCGGTCATGCAGAAGCAGGAGCGGATGTCGCCGCGCGCCAGCGGACGCAGCCAGCGTTCCTTCTGCTCCGGTGTGGCGACCTGTTCCAGCAGATGGATGTTGGCCTCATCGGGGGCGAAGATGTGCATCGCGACGGAGCCGAGCAGCGAATAGCCGGCCTCCTCGAACACCACCGCCTTGCCGACATTGTTCAGTCCCAGGCCGCCGTATTCCGGCGAGGCATGTGGCGCCAGCAGTCCGACCTCTCGGCCGAGTGCCACCAATTCACGGCGGAACTCTTCCGTTGGCCCGTGCGCGGTCTGCCGCGGATCGCCTTCCAGCGGGATAATCTTCTCGCGGATGAACCCGCGCGTGCGTTGCTGCAGCTCCAGCAGTTCGGGCGTAAGCGAAAAGTCCATCAGAATGCGCGTCCCTGGGCGATTTCGTGGGCGAACTCGACGATGCCGGTGCCGATCGCGGTGAGGCCGGCATAACGCGGCTCGGTGGTGGCGCCGCTGCGCCAGCGATAGCCAAGCTGCAGGAAGATTACGCCCAGCTTGTACATCGCCAGCACCCGGTGGAACAGGAAGTCTGACACATCGCGTCCGCTCAGCGCGGCGTAGCTTGCCACCGCCTGCTCGCGCGGCCAGAAACCGCCCTCGTCCGCCGGCATCTGCGCCATGTCGTGCAGCGCGGGCGGATCGTCCTCGTGCACCCAGTAACTCAGCAGCGTGGCGAAATCGAACAGCGGATCGCCACGCGTGCCCTGGTCCCAGTCGACCACCGCAACCGGTGACAGATCACGCGGATCCAGGATCATGTTGTTCAGTTTGAAATCATTGTGCAGCAGTGCCGGCGCACCATCCGGCACCAGTTGTCGCTCCAGCCAACTGCCCAGCTCGGTGTGGAGCGTCTCGCTGCCCTCCTCCAACGCAGCGAGGCCGCGCTTACGCCAGCCGCTCACGGCGCGGTCGAGAAACCCAGCCGGCCGCCCGAGATCGTCCAAACCTACCGCGGCGGGGTCCACTGCATGGATCGCCGCCAGCGTCTCCAGAAGCACCTGCGACAGGCGGTCCCCGACCTCCGGACGGCCGGCCAGTTCGGCGGGGATGTGCTCACGGATCACCAGACCGGAGCGATATTCGATGATCTGGAACTGCGAACCGATGACACTTGCGTCCGTACCCAGAAACAGCCCGCGCGGCACGAACGGCAACGCATCGGGCAGCCGGCTCAGGATGCGGAATTCGCGCGCCATGTCATAGGCGCCGGCGGGTAGCTCACCGAGCGGCGGCCGCCGCAACACCGCTGGCCTGCCGTCGAGGTGGATCAGGTAGTTCAGGTTCGCCAGTCCGCCGGCAAACTGCCGCGGCGGCGGATCGCCGTCGAGGCGCAATCCCTCGCGGGCCAGATATGTGCGTACGGCGCCCCAATCGAGCGGAACGCTCTGCTCCGCAGAGCGCACATCGGCCGGCGGCTGCGGCATCATCCCTCCGCTGACGCGCTACCGGGTAAACGGGTTCTTCGACTCGGTCCGTCCGAACATGCGGCTCCAGGCTGCCTCGCGCAGCAGCCGGTTCGAATCGCCCCCGCCGGCCGACTGGGCATTCTGCCCGCTCGCGCGGCGCTCGGTCGCCGCGGCAGGTGCGCGCGCCTTGGGTGAAGCAGCCGCGGTTTTTGACTTGCGTGGTGGTGGTGCCATGCCTCCCTCCGGGTCGATGCTGACGTGCTACGATACCACCATCGTGCGGATCAGCCAGTCTATCAGATCGACACGTACGAGGCCGCAGCCGCAGCGCGCCCAGGCTGCGAGGCGCCTCGCCACCGGGGCGGCAGCGCCACCGCGCCGGCGCGCCGGTGCAGCCACCGCAGCCGGGTGCGGCGCTCCGGTCACGGCATTGATCGTCTGGCGGATACGGCCGCGTGCACGATGTAGCAGCACGCGCTGGTTCTCGGCGGTGATGCTGAGCAGTGTGCATGCCTCCTCAGCCTCGCAGCCCTCCATGTCACGCAGGATAATGACGGCGCGCTGCCCGGCCGGCAGGCGGTCGACCGCCTCCATCACGTGGTCCCACAACTGCCGGCCGGCGACGATGCGCTCGGGGTCGATCTGGTCCCACAGGCGGGGTGCCTCGACCCAGTGGCCGTCCGGCTTGAATTCCGACAGATCGGCCGCCCGGCCGCCTGGCGGGGTGCCATCCATCAGCGCAGGCAGACCGACCAGGCGCCCCTCCCGCGTGGCACGGGTGCGGGCGCGGTTCAGCACGATGCTGAACACCCAGGTGACCAGACTGGAGCGGCCCTCGAACCCGCCGATGCCCGAGAACACCGCCAGCCAACCGTCCTGCACCACCTCCTCGGCCTGGGCCCGGCTGCCGATGATCGAGGCGGCAAGGCCCACCAGTGAACCGTGGAAGCGCCTGATCAGCACCCGGTACGCCCGCTCATCGCCGCGGCGCAGCCGAGCCAGGAATTCCGGGTCATCGAATTCGGTCTGACGCATGACAGGCTGTCCCGGAGAGCTGGCGCTTGCTGGCTGGAAGCGTGCAGAGTTTCTGTAACGTACCGCCCAGCGCCGAGTCTCACGGATTCGCAACCCTCGGCGTGCGGAGCGCCTGGCATGCCGACCTGTCGAGACATGAGCGAACTGGTGACGGACTACCTGGAGCGCGCCGTGTCGCTGCGCAGGCGTCTGGACATGTGGTGGCACCTGATCCGGTGCGAAGCGTGCCGCCGCTATTACGACCAGATGCGGCGTACGGTGCGGTTGCTCGGCAGCGGTTCCCCCAAGCCGCCCGCCGGTGGCACCGAGGACAGCGTATTGGCTGCGGCGCGCGGCGAGCAACAGCGCGATCGGTGACGATTGCCCAGGCCGCAGGCAGGCAACGCCAAGCCGGCCGGCATGCAGCCCAAGATTCGCGCGTCTGCTGCGCGGCGCGAAGCGGTCGTGGCCGGGGCGCCGCCGCGGCGACTCGGCGGTGCCGCAATGCAGCCGCGCCACCACGCATCAGGTTAACGCGATGTTAGAAATACAGGAGTAGGTTTGCGACAATCGGCGGCAGCTTGCCCATGACGTCGCTGGAGCTGGAGGTTTCGACAATGGCGAGGGGTCACAACTGCTTCACTCCCTGCTTGGTGACAGCGGTCATTGCAGTTGGCACTGTTGAGCCAGGTCGACACGATCAGAGCTTAGCGGTTTATTAATAATGTCGTCTAACTCGCTGATTTTAATGGAGAACTTCTCCACGCTCAGATTGGCCGGTGGCGCCTCACGCGAGAGGGCGCAACCGGAGCCGGGCGAAGCTGGCGAAGTGAGATCGAGTTTTCCGCTGCCGCGGCGACGCCGCCACATTGTGAGTTGCCACAAAGTCACCATGCTTACTCGCTTGGACGGCGTAACGGCCAGCCGACTCGGACAGGAGGCTAGAATGCCTGCAACAGTTCCCGCCACACCAAGCGTGCAAACTGCACGAGCGCCAAAAAAAACATTCACGCGACACCCGTACGATACGCTACGCTCGCATCTATCTTGCATTAGTGCAGGAGGTGTTCCCCTTTTTAACGGAGCGGCCGATGTATCCGGTCGATGACTTGTTCGCCGCCTATGCCAGAGGCTTCGAGGCAAACCGCCAAGCGGAGCTGACGCTTCCCGAGTATCTGGACGCGTGCCGCGACAACCCAATGATGTACGCGACCGCGACCGAGCGTCTGCTCGCCGCGATCGGCGAACCCGAGATGGTCGATACCTCGAAGGACGCGCGACTCGGCCGCATCTTCATGAACCGCACGATCCGGGTCTATCCGGAGTTCTCCGAATTCTACGGCATGGAGGAGACGATCGAACGCATCGTCGGGTTCCTGCGCCACGCCGCGCAGGGTCTCGAAGAGCGCAAGCAGATCATGTATCTCCTGGGCCCCGTCGGCGGCGGCAAATCGTCACTCGCCGAACGCCTGAAGGCCCTGATGGAGACGCATCCCATCTACGTGCTGAAGGCCGGCGACCAGCTGAGTCCGGTGTTCGAAAGCCCGCTCGGACTGTTCAATCCGGAGCGCATGGGGGCGATGCTGGAGGATCGCTTCGGCATCCCGCAGCGGCGTCTCACTGGACTGATGAGCCCCTGGTGCATCAAGCGACTTGATGAATTCGAGGGCGACATCTCGCGCTTCCGTGTCGCCAAGTTGCTGCCCTCGCGGCTGCGCCAGATCGCGGTTGCCAAGACCGAACCCGGCGACGAGAACAACCAGGACATCTCCTCGCTGGTAGGCAAGGTCGACATCCGCAAGCTGGAGTTGCATGCCCAGAATGATCCGGACGCCTACAGCTATTCGGGCGGCCTCAATCGCGCCAACCAGGGACTGCTCGAGTTCGTCGAGATGTTCAAGGCGCCGATCAAGATGCTGCACCCGTTGCTGACCGCGACGCAGGAAGGCAATTATATCGGCACTGAAAATATCGGCGCGATCCCGTTCAGCGGCATCATTCTCGCTCACTCCAACGAGGCAGAGTGGCAGAGCTTCAAGAACAACCGCAACAACGAAGCCTTCATCGACCGCATCTACGTCATCAAGGTGCCGTACTGCCTCCGCGTCGCGGAGGAGCAGAAGATCTACGACAAGCTGGTGCGCACCTCCGAGCTCTCCCAGTCGCCATGCGCGCCGGCGACACTGGAGATGCTGGCCCGGTTCTCGGTGTTGACCCGGCTACGCCGGCACGAGAACTCGACGCTGTTCGCCAAGATGCGGGTCTATGACGGCGAGAGCCTGAAGGAAACCGATCCCCGCGCCCGCTCGCTCCAGGAGTACAAGGATGCTGCGGGTGTCGAGGAGGGCATGGACGGCGCTTCCACCCGCTTCGCCTTCAAGGTGCTGGCAGCGACATTCAACCACGACACGACGGAAATCGCAGCCGACCCGGTGCATCTGATGTATGTGCTGGAACAGGCCATCCGTCGCGAGCAGCTCCCGACGGAGACCGAGAAGCGCTACCTGGAGTTCATCAAGGGTGAACTCGCGCCCCGTTATGCCGAGTTCATCGGCAACGAGATCCAGAAGGCCTATCTCGAGTCCTATCATGATTACGGGCAGAACCTGTTCGACCGCTATGTCTCCTATGCCGATGCCTGGATCGAGGACATCGACTTCAAGGATCCCGACACCGGCCAGCTCATGAACCGCGAGCTGCTGAACCAGGAGTTGACGAAAGTCGAGAAGCCTGCCGGAATCGCCAATCCGAAGGACTTCCGCAACGAGGTGGTGAAGTTCAGCCTGCGGGCGCGCGCCAACAACAACGGCAAGAACCCGTCCTGGACCAGCTACGAGAAGATTCGTGAAGTCATCGAACGGCGCATGTTCAGCCAGGTGGAGGAGCTTCTGCCGGTGATCAGCTTTGGCTCCAAGAAGGACGGCGAAAGCGAGAAAAAGCACGCGGAGTTCGTCCAGCGCATGGCCGCACGCAGCTACACCGAGCGGCAGGTCCGTCGCCTGGTCGAGTGGTACATGCGCGTCAAGCAGGCGGGGTGAAAAAGGCCCCGTCCGGAACAGGCACTTTCATGCACATCGTCGACCGGCGTCTCAATCCCAGCGGCAAGAACCTCGCCAACCGGCAGCGGTTCATGCGCCGGGCCAAGTCACTGATCCGCAAGGCGGTGCACGAAAGCTCGGCCAGCCGCAGCATCAAGGACGCCGACCAGGCGGGCGAGGTCGCGCTGCCCGCACAAGGCGTGCACGAACCGTCGTTCCATCGCAGTGCCAGCGGCGGCCTCCGCGACCACCTGCTGCCAGGCAACAAGCAGTACATCGAGGGCGACACGATACCGCGCCCGCAGGGTGGCGCGGGCGGCGGCGGGTCCGAAGGCAGCCCGGACGGCGAGGGCCAGGACGATTTCCGCTTCGCCCTGTCGCGTGACGAGTTCGTCGATCTGTTCCTGGAAGACCTCGAGCTGCCCGATCTTGCCAAGCGCCGCGTGGTGGACACCGAAAGCGTGAGCTGGCATCGCGCCGGATACTCGGTCACCGGCTCGCCTGCCAACCTCGCGCTGCTGCGCACGGTGCGCAACAGCCTGTCACGCCGCATCGCGCTGAAGCGGCCAAAGGCCGATGAGCTGCAGCGGCTGCGCGACGAGATCGCGGGGCTCAGTCCGGACGGCGACGAGTACGAACGTCGGATCGAACTCGAGGCGGAGCTCGAGCGCAAGCTGCGCCGCACCGGGCTGATCCCGTACATCGATCCTCTGGACGTGCGCTATCGCAAGTTCGAGCCGCAGCCGAAGCCGGTGGCACAGGCGGTGATGTTCTGTCTGATGGACGTGTCCGGCTCGATGACCGAGCACATGAAGGACCTCGCCAAGCGGTTCTATGTGCTGCTCTATATCTTCCTGAAGCGCCGCTACAAGCACGTCGACGTGGTGTTCATCCGCCACACCCACCAGGCGCAGGAAGTGGACGAGGATACATTCTTCCACTCGCCGGAGACCGGCGGCACTGTGGTGTCCACCGCGCTCGACGAGATGCAGCGCGTCATCGAGGAACGCTACAGTCCCGATGCGTGGAACATCTACGCCGCGCAGGCGTCGGATGGCGACAATACCGCCTCGGACAACGACAAGACGGCGGGGCTGCTGATCAATACCATCCTGCCGGTCTGCCAGTACTACGCCTATCTCGAGGTCGGCCGCGACTCCGAGCACTTCCCGCCCGGCTTTATCCGTCGTGACTCGGACCTGTGGCAGACCTATACCGCAATCTGCAAGACCGGTGCGCCGATGGCGATGCGCAAGGTGGGACACCGACGCGACATCTATCCGGTATTCCGCGAGCTGTTTGCCAAGAAGCAGGCGACCACAGGAGCCGAGACAGCATGAACGATTTTGGCGGCGGCATCCGGGCCGAGCGCCCGCTGTTCGAGGGCGCGGACTGGGAGTTCAGCACCGTCCAGCGCGTGCACGACGCGATCGAGAAGATCGCGATCGGCGAGCTCGGGCTGGACGTGTATCCCAACCAGATCGAGATCATCGGCACCGAGCAGATGCTGGACGCCTATTCCTCGATCGGCATGCCGCTGTTCTACAAGCACTGGTCGTTCGGCAAGCACTTCGCCCGCAACGAGGCCATGTACCGCGCCGGCATGCAGGGCCTAGCGTATGAGATCGTGATCAATTCAAATCCATGCATCAGCTACATCATGGAGGAGAACACGGCCACGATGCAGACGCTGGTGATCGCCCACGCTGCATTCGGCCACAACCACTTCTTCAAGAACAACTACGTCTTCAAGCAGTGGACGGATGCCAACGGGATCCTTGATTACCTGGAATTCGCCCGCGGCTATATCGCGCATTGCGAGGAGCGCTATGGCGAGGCGCAGGTGGAACGTCTGCTGGATGCCGCGCACGCGTTGATGAGCCACGGCGTGCACCGCTATCCGCGCCGCCGCGTCGCCGATTTGCGCTCCGAGGAGCAGCGCGCCAAGGAACGGCGCATGCACGACGAGCAGGTGTTCAACGATCTGTGGCGTACCGTCCCCGGCAAGGGCGCGGAAAAAGAGGACAAGTCGCTCGACGAACGCCGGCGGGCGCTGCTGCAATTACCGCAGGAGAACGTGCTGTATTTCCTGGAGAAGACCGCTCCGCGGCTGCAGCCCTGGCAGCGCGAAATCCTGCGCATCGTGCGGATGATCGCGCAGTACTTCTATCCGCAGCAGCAGACCAAGCTGATGAACGAGGGGTGCGCCACCTACACGCACTATCGGATCATGAACCGTCTGCATGACAAGGGTCAGCTGACCGACGGCAACATGGTGGAGTTCCTGCGTTCGCACACCAACGTCATATTCCAACCGGACTTCGACGATCCGCGCTACTCCGGCATCAATCCCTACGCCCTGGGATTTGCCATGATGCGCGACATCGAGCGCATCTGCGCCGAACCGACTGCGGAGGACCAGAACTGGTTCCCCGACATCGCCGGTGCCGCTGATCCGATGGGAGTGCTGCGGGATGTGTGGGCGAACTATCGCGACGAGAGCTTCATCCTGCAGTACCTCAGCCCGCGGCTGATCCGCGAGTTTGGGCTGTTCCACGTGCTCGACGACGCCAACGAGCCGAACCTGAGCGTCGAGGCGATCCACGACGAGCGCGGCTATCGCAAGATCCAGCGCGCGCTGGCGCGGCAGTATGACATCGCGTGGAGCCTGCCCGACATCCAGGTGGTGGACGTAAACCTGGCCGGCGACCGGCGGCTGATCCTGCATCACCGCGCGCTCAACCGCGTATTGCTGGAAGAGCGCGACGCGCGCTTCGTGCTGCAGCACCTGGCCGATCTCTGGGGCTACGACGTGTTGCTGAAGGAGGTCGATCCGGGCACCGATTCGGTGCTGAAGGAACATGCCGCCACGCCGCGCGGCGGCATCCTGCAGCCCGACGGCGCCTGATGTGGCCATGCGGATGATGGGTTTCGCTTCGCTCAACCCATCCTACGAAAGGCCACCGGCGCCAAACTGTGGGATGGGTTGAGCGGCGCGAAACCCAACGTCGGCTACTCCGCCGCCTTGGCGCGCAACGGCCAGTCGGCGACATCGATCCGCGGCATGTCGAAACGGTCCGTGGTGCGTGCATACCAGCCGCGGCCGTGCATACGGCCGATCAGGTCGAGCTTCGGCGTGTCGATGTAGCACTTCGCGGCATCCAGCACGTACTCGTCGGCCACGTGGATCGCCACCACCTTGCCCAGCACCACCGCGCGATCCACGCCGACCTCGACGATCACCAGCCGCTCGCACTCGAACGACACCGGGCTTTCCGCAATGCGCGGCGGCTTCACGCGCGACGAAGGCGCGGTGTGCAGCCCCGCCTCGGCCAGCTCGTTCACCTGCTTGTCGAAGTCGATCGCGGTGATGTTCATCTGTTCGGCCAGCGCGTTGTTGACCAGGTTCACCACGAACTGACCGGTGCGGCGGATATTCCCGCCGGTGTCCTTCACGTCGCCTGGGCCGCGTCCGCCGATGCCGATCGCGATGACCGGCGGATTGCCCGACACCGCATTGAAGAAGGAGAACGGCGCGGCATTCACCGAACCGTCGATGTCCTGCGTCGTCACCCAGGCGATCGGACGCGGCACCACTGTGGAAACCAGCAGCTTGTAGATATTCTCGTTCGGCGTGTTGTCGAATTCGAACAGCATGACGATCCCTTGTGCAAAGCGTGCCGCGAGCGTTACGCATCTGGAGCGCGCGTGTCCAGATGCGGTGCCGCGCACCGATCAATGCGCCAGCGCCGCCATCCAGCGCGCCAGACCGGCGAGCTCCGGCGCGCGGTGCGGCTGATCGACCGGACCAGTCAGGTGAATCGCGACCTCGGGCGGGTTTGGCAACGCGGGTTGCAGGGCAATCCAGACATCAAGCGCCTGACTGGCGAGATGCATGCCGCCGCTGATATGCGCTTCGCCGGCAACGCCTGTCAGGTTGCCGGTATCGAACACCAGATCGCCATGTGCGATGGTCGCGCCGACTTCCAGCAGATCGAAACCGGTCGCCCCCGAACGCAACGCGTCGTCCGCCGCCACTTCCACCAACTTCGGATCCGGCTTCTCGACCGCCTGTTTCAACCGGAACAGGTCAAAACCCGATATTGTACCGTCGTGCACCGCCAGCGTGCCGCGACCAGCGAGCGTCGCGAGGATGACCGACGTGCTGTAGCCACTTGCTGCCAGCCACACGCTGGCATCGGCGTGGCCCGACAGCAGATCGACCAGCGCATCGTCCAGCGGGCCGGTGATCGCGGCGTCGCTCACCCTGACCTGCACCGCGAGCGAGGGCGGATCGGCAGTGGCATCGCAAGCCGCGCTGCCCGACACGGTTCCGGAACCAAGTTTCGCGACAAAATCCTCGAGCCGCAATCTGTCGTCCGCCACCGAAAGTGTGACCGACGCGTCGCGCAACGGGGGTCCGGCTCCTGCGGCCAGTCGGCCGATCGCGAGTTGCACGTCCCCCTGCCAGCCACGCAGAACACCGAATGGCAGCGGCACGGTCGAATCACCGTTCGGCAGCGGCAGCGTCACTGCATCTGTATCGACATGGCCGGATACGCGCGGTTCGGCACGGCTCAGGTCAAAGGCAAGTCCCCCGCTCGCATGCAGCGTTGCCGCGGTCAGGTCGAACTTTTCCGCGGCGAGCCGACCTCGTCCCCCAGCAAGATGCGCCACCAGCGACAGCGAACCGTCGCCGAGCCAGGCCGGCAGAGCACGCAAACCTTCAAGTTCCAGCAAGCCCAACGTCCCGATCAGCCGGCGCGCGCCGGGATGGCGCAACGTGAGCGTCGTGCTCCACTCACCGGATTGCAGGTTGAGGTTCGGGCTCGCCTCCAACTGCGCATCGGCCAGTGCCAGTCGAACATCGACGGCAAGCGCCTCCTTCGGTCCAGCGACCTGCACATCCAATCGCGCCGGCCCGTGCCACAGTGCCGGCGTCGCCCGCCAGGCAGCGGGCAGCAGGTCCCCCAGCTTCGTTGCATCCTTTGTCTCGACGCTGAGCTTGCCGCCGCTCAGCCTGCCACCTCCCAGCATCCCGGCGGCCGTTACGTGTGCGCCGCGCGTGGTGCCCTCGATCCGGCGCAGCAGAATGCTGCCGGCCTCGACCGCCGCATCAACTGCCAGCCCATCGATCGTCGTGCCGGCCAATCTCGCCCTCCGGATATTCAGCCGCAATTCGGCGTCCAGGCCGGAGGCCTGCCTGGGCAGATCGGCGAGACTGGGCAGGTACGGCGGCAGCCACGGATCCAGCGCCAGATCGTCCAGCGACAGATCGACCATGAAGGCAGGCGGTTCGCCCCGCTTGAACCCGAGAGTGCCAGAGGCCGGCGTATCATCCAGAGTGCCGGCGATCTGCCGCAGCGTGATCTCGCCGCCGCCGGCCACCACATGGGCGGACAGTTCGGCCCGCTGCGCCACACCGTCCGGCAGCCCCGCCAACAGACCTGGCGGCAGTGTTCCTGGCAACGCCTGTTCCAGCCAACGCAAAGTCGTCCGCAGCACCGGTGCATCCAGCCGCACATCGCCATTGAAGCGAGGGTGGGCCGGATCATCCCTGGCGATGCGTCCGCTCAGTTGCAGCCGGCCGTTGCCGGGCAGCAGCGCACTGGTTTCGCGCACGACGAGGTCCTTGCCGCTCAGATCGAACGCGGCACGCACATGTTCCAGCGTGCCACCCCCGAGCGGCGCGGCCTCGGCCGAGAAGTCGATGCCGATCGGAACGTCGATCCCAGCGATCGTGGCGCCCGCTCGCAGCAGCACCGGCAGCCAGGCGTCGAGGTCCAGCCGGCTCGCCGCCAATGCGATGTCCAACCGCTGGATCGGCGCGACGCGCAACGCCACCACTCCGCTAGCCGGCGAACCCCCGATCTCCAGCGCCAGATTATCGACCGCCGCCAGACCGCCGCCGACAGTCAGTCGCCCGTCCGCACGGAATGGAACTGGCGGGGCCGGCAGCAACACTGCGAGGTTGGGTCCGCGGCTGGCGATTGTCCCGGCGAGCGTTCCGTCCCGCGCGAACTGGCCAGCGAAGCTGGCGCCGAGACCGTTCGCCTTGCCCTGCCCATCCAGCGCCACATTCAGGCCAGCCGCGCCATCGGGCCCCACAGCAGTGAGCCGAGCGGTGAAGTGCCAGTCCTGGCCGCTGAACTGCGCCGTGCCGGATGCCGACAGCGCGCCGGTATCGAGCGTGGCCAAAGTCGCTTCGATGCCGGTGAAGGCGAGTTGCCCGATCGTGAGGCGGCCGTTCTCGATCCGCGCGGCAAACGCCGCGAGCCACGTGGATGGGCGCGGACGCAGAATGCCAGGCTCCGCCGGCCACGGGATGCGCAGGTCTGGCCCGCGCAGCACCAGCTCGCGCGCATCGACGTGGCCGCCGATCAGCGGCCATGGCGCGACGCGCAGACGCAGCGCCTCGACACGAATCGAAAGGTTGGCTGACCCATCGCCACCGACGTTCACTTGTTCCGCGGTCAGTACCGGCTGCGGCAGCAGCGTCATCGAAATCGGGCCGCTGATGGTGACCGGCTGGCCAAGTGTGGCGGAGGCCAGCACCTCGATCGTGGCACGATAGCGTGTCCAATCGAGCCATTGCGGCACCTGCCAGACCGCAAGCAACAGCAGAGCGGCGAGGCTCACGAAGGCAACGACCAGCACTGTGCGCAGGCGCGGCACGTCAGGCAGCGACGCCGTAGCCGCCGCCGCCTGGCGTCTCGATCACAAACACATCGCCAGGCTTCAATTCGGCGATGTCGGTGCCGGTAAGAATTTCATGCGTGCCGTCGGCGCGCTCGACCCACTGACGGCCCACCGCCCCATCCTCGCCGCCTTCCAGACCGAACGGTGCCACGTTGCGGCGCGACGACACGATCACCGCGGTCATCGGTTCGAGAAAGTGGATGCGACGGATCGACCCGTCGCCACCATGCCACTTGCCATTGCCGCCGGAGCCGCGGCGAATGGCGAAGCGCTCCAGGCGCACCGGGTAGCGCAGCTCCAGCACCTCGGGATCGGTCATCCGTGTGTTGGTCATATGCGAGTGGATCGCCGAGGTGCCGTCGAAGCCGGGACCGGCGCCGGTGCCGCCACAGATGGTCTCGTAGTACTGTCGGTGCGCGTCGCCGAACAAAAAATTGTTCATGGTGGCCTGCGAACAGGCGATCGGCTTCAGCGCGCCGAACAGCGCGTTGCAGGTAGCCTGTGAGACTTCGGTGTTGCCGGCCACCACCGCGGCACCCGGTTTCGGCGACAGAAAGGTGCCCGGCGGGATGATCAGGCGCAGCGGCTTCAGGCAACCGTCATTCAGCGGGATGTCGTCGGCCACCAGGGTGCGGAACACGTACAGCACCGCGGCACGGGTAACGGCGGGCGGTGAATTGAAGTTACCCTCGCTCTGCTGGCCGGTGCCGGTGAAATCCACTACCGCGCTGCGTGTCGTACGATCGACACTGACCGCAACGCGCAATGGCAGTCCGCTGTCCATAGTGTATTCGAACGCGCCGCTGCCGATACGGTCGATCACCCGGCGCACCGACTCCTCGGCATTGTCCATCACATGGCGCATGTAAGCGCTGACCGTCGGCCAGCCGTACAACGCCACGACACGTTGCAGCTCCTGCACGCCCTTCTCGTTCGCCGCTACCTGCGCCTTGATGTCGGCAACATTCACGTCCGGGCTGCGCGCCGGATACCTGGCACCCGCCAGCAATGCACGCAGTTCCGGCTCGCGGAAATACCCGCCATCCACGAGCAGGAAGTCGTCGATCACCACGCCTTCCTCTTCCAGCGTGCGCGAGAGCGGCGGCGTGGAGCCGGGCGTGATGCCGCCGATATCGGCATGATGGCCGCGGCTGCCGACGAAGAACATGATCTTTCCGCCGCTCGCGTCGAACACCGGGGTGATCACGGTAACGTCCGGCAAATGCGTGCCGCCGTTGAACGGATTGTTCAGCGCCACGACATCGCCTGGCTTCAGCGTGGTGCGGCGGTTGTTCAGCACGGTGCGCACGCTCTCGCCCATGGCACCGAGATGCACCGGCACGTGCGGCGCGTTCGCCACCAGGAAACCCTGCGCATCGAAGATGGCGCAGGAGAAGTCCAGCCGCTCCTTGATGTTGACGCTCATCGAGGTGTTCTGCAGCACCGCTCCGGTCTGCTCGGCCACGTTCATGAACAGGTTGTTGAACAGTTCGAGCAGCACCGGATCGGGTCGGCCGCTGCTGGCATCCACGCGCGTCGCCAGCCGTTCGGTGCGGCGCAGCGTCATGTGATCGAGCCCGGTGATCTCGGCCGTCCAGCCTGGTTCCACCACCGTGGTGGCGTTGGCTTCGCGGATCAGGACAGGCCCGACGATGCGGTCACCGGCCAGCAGATCGGTCCGATCGAACACCGGCGCGGTGTGATCCTTGTCGCCGGTGAACATCTGGATCGTGTCGACCTGCTGCGGCGCGCCGCTGGTGCGCGCACGCAGCGTAGCCTCCTGCACCGCATCGCCGGGTGAGGTCGCCTCCACCGCCACCGCCTCGACGACCAACTCCCGGTCCGGCGTGGCAAAGCCGAAGCGTGCGCGATGCGCCGCGGTGAAGTCGGCAACGATCTCGCGTTCGCCGCGCAACGGGACGATCAGCGCCGCTTCGGTGCCGGCATAGCGCAGATGCAGGTTGCGCCCCACGCTGATGCGCGCGGGATCGGCGCCCTGCGCGGCAAGCGCCGCCGTCGCCTGGTCCGCGAGTCGGTCGGCAAGCTCGCGCAGTTCCGCCATGGCGTGCGGCTCGAGCGGAATTTCCACCGCCTGTTCGCGCATCACCGCCTGGTCGGCGAGACCCATGCCATACGCCGACAGCACGCCGGCAAACGGATGGATGAACACCGTCTCCATGCCGAGTGCATCGGCGACCATGCAGGCATGCTGGCCGCCGGCGCCGCCGAAACATTGCAGCGCGAAACGGGTTGCGTCGTGACCCTTCTGCACCGAGACCTGCTTGATGGCATTCGCCATGTTGGCGACGGCGATCCGCAGGAAGCCCTCCGCCACCTGGCGCGGTGTGCGCGTCTGACCGGTGGCGAGCGTGATTTCCTCGGCGAGTGAAGCAAACTTCACCGTTACCACATCGGCGTCGAGCGGAGCATCGCCGTTCGGCCCGAAGATCGCCGGGAAGTGCCGCGGCTGGATCTTGCCGACGCAGACATTGGCGTCGGTCACCGTCAGCGGCCCACCGCGGCGATAACAAGCCGGTCCCGGATCGGCGCCAGCGGAATCCGGACCGACGCGGTAACGCGCGCCGTCGAAATGCAGGATCGAGCCGCCGCCTGCCGCGACCGTGTTGATCGCCATCATCGGTGCGCGCATGCGCACGCCGGCGACCGCGGTCTCGAAGGCGCGCTCGAAGCCGCCGGCGTAGAGCGCGACATCGGTGGATGTGCCGCCCATGTCGAAGCCGATGATCTGGTCCAGCCCCGCCATCGCCGCGGTGCGCGCCGCGCCGACGATGCCGCCGGCGGGGCCGGAAAGGATCGCGTCCTTGCCCTGGAAGCCGGCGGCGTCCGCCAACCCGCCGTTCGACTGCATGAAATACAGCCGTACGCCGGCGAGTTCCGCCGCCACCTGATCGACGTAGCGGCGCAGGATCGGCGAGAGGTAGGCATCGACCACCGTGGTGTCGCCGCGCGGGATCAGCCGCGGCAGCGGGCTGACGACATGGCTGGCGGAGACCTGGGCGAAGCCGGCCTCGCGCGCGAGTTGGGCCAGGCGGCGTTCATGCTCGGGATACTTCCAGGCGTGCAGCAGCACGATGGCGCAGGCGGTGATGCCCTTGGCGCGGATGCGGGCGAACGCGTGCCGCGCGGCGTGCTCATCCAGCGTTTCGATCTCTTCGCCATCGACGCCGACGCGGCCGGCGATTTCCACGACCTCCTCGTACAGCATCGACGGCAGCGTGATGGCGAGATCGAACAGCCGCGGCCGCGCCTGGTTGCCAATCCGCAGCGCGTCGGCGAAACCGCGGTTCACCACCAGCAGCGTGCGCTCGCCCTTGCGCTCCAGCAGCGCGTTGGTGGCGACGGTGGTGCCCATCTTCACCGCCTCCACGACGCCCCGCGGGATCGGCGCATCGAGCGGAACGCCGAGTACGGTCTTGATGCCGGCGATGGCGGCATCGCGATAGCGGCCAGGGTTCTCGCTGAGCAGCTTGTGGGTAAACAGACGCCCATCCGGATGGCGCGCCACGATGTCGGTGAATGTGCCGCCGCGATCGATCCAGAACTGCCACTTGCCCGAAGTCATCAACACTCCTCGCTCACGTTGTCAGGCCTCCCACGGCAATTCCCACAGCTCCGCGTTGCACAGCTTGTCGGCCAGCGCAGTGGCAATCGCCTCGAACAGCCGTTCGCCCTTCTCCGCAGTCGCCGCCTCCGGATTTCCGATCACGCCTGACGAAGACCGCGCGGCGATCGTGCGCCAGCGATACACGCCGCCGCCGACCACATCGGCCACATCCGGCGTGCTGTTCGCCTTCGCCATCCCGACGCGGTCCGTCGCCACCAGCTCCGGCCGGACCGCCAGCATCATCGAGGTCTCCGCCTCACAGGCGTGCATCAGCCCACCCTGCGTCTCCAGGATCTTGGCGATCGCCACCGCGGCCGCGTACCAATAGGTGAACTGCACGATCGGAACGCCGAGTTTCGGCGTCAGCTCGTCGGTGATGGTGCGCAGCGCGTTCTCATTGCCGCCGTGCGCATTGAGAAGAACGATACGCTTGAATCCGTGGCGCAGCACCGAGCGGCACACGCCCTCCACCACGGCAGAGAACGCAGGGAAGTCCAAGGTGACGGTGCCGCCGAAGCTCATGTGGTGTTCGGACAGGCCAGTCCATAGCACCGGCAGCACCACCGCCTGCTGACCCTTCTCGGCGATCTTGCGCGCAGCGCGGATGGCAACAGTTTCGCCCAGCATGGAGTCCACCTCGACCGGCAAATGCGGCCCGTGCTGCTCCAGCGAGGCGACCGGCAGGATCACGATCGCATTCGCCTGCGCCAGCTCACGCAACTGGTCGGCACGCAGCTTCCGCCACTCCATCGCCAATCTCCCTGTCCTGGCGTAGCAATGGGCCACGAAACCGGACGCGGGAAAAGGGAGGCGCGGATGAATTTGCACCAGCTCGCGATCAAGCGCGGCCGGCCGGTGCGGGTCGGGCTGATCGGCGCCGGCAAGTTCGGCTCCATGTTCCTCGCACAGGTGCCGTCCACGCCCGGCATCGAGATCGCCGCGATTGCCGACCTGGCGCCGGGTCGCGCTCGCGAGGCGTGCAGGAATGTCGGCTGGAGCGAGGAGCGCATCGCGGCAACGCGGTTCACCGACGATGCCGCCGCGATGCTGCGAGCGGCGGACATCGAGGTCGTGGTAGAGGCGACCGGCCACGCCCCCGCCGGCATCGCGCATGCGCGGTGCGCGATCGCCGAGGGCAAACACATCGTGATGGTGAACGTGGAGGCCGACGTGCTGGCGGGCGTCGCGCTGGCTCGTGAGGCGGCACGCGCCGCGGTGGTGTACTCGCTGGCCTACGGCGACCAGCCGGCGCTGATCTGCGAGCTGGTGGATTGGGCGCGCGCCTGCGGCTTCCGCGTGCTCGCGGCGGGAAAGGGCACCAAGTACCTGCCGGAATACCACGCTTCCACGCCGGACACGGTGTGGGGGTATTATGGGCTGACCGAGGAACAGGCGCGGATCGGCGGGATGAACCCGCAAATGTTCAATTCGTTCCTGGACGGCACCAAGTCGGGTATCGAGATGGCGGCTGTTGCCAATGCTACAGGTCTGGCGGTGCCGGCTGAGGGGCTCGGGTTTCCACCGCTCGGCACGCACGAATTGGCCGACGGGCTGGGCCGTCTCGGCGGTCAGGTGGAGGTGGTATCCAGTCTGCACCGCGATGGTCGCGAGATGGCGAACGATCTGCGCTGGGGAGTCTATGTCGTATTCGAGGCACCGAGTGAGTACGCCGCTCGCTGCTTCAAGGAATATGGCGTGGCGACTGATGCGTCGGGACGGGTGACCGCACTGTATCGCCCGTTCCATCTGATCGGCCTGGAACTGAACGTGTCGATCCTGTCCGCCGCGTTGCGCGGCGAGGCGACCGGCGCGCCGACCGCGTTCCGCGGCGATGTGGTCGCAACGGCGAAACGTGATCTGCGCGCGGGCGAAGTGCTGGACGGCGAAGGCGGTGCCTGTGTCTGGGGCAAGTTAGTGCCGGCAGCCGCCAGTCTCGCGATCGGCGGGCTGCCCATCGGCCTGGCCAATCGCGTGCCGCTCCGCCGTGACGTGTCGCAGGGTCAGTGCGTCACATGGGATGATGTGCGGATCGACGAGGCGGACGAGGCGTATCGGTATCAATTGTCATTGCGTGGAGCGAAGCGGTCCAGGCAATGACAATTTGCGTCTCGGCGATGTCTCAGTTTTCAGGTGGTGAGACGCGGCGGGAGTCCTGTCAGGCGGCAGGGCTATCGCATTTGCAGGAACGGGTGCGGCTTCCGAAGCCTGTGGGGAACACCGGTGCCTGTGGGCAGCATCGCAAAGGATTCAACACGAAGGACGAAGACGAGGACCGCGGAGAACCACGGAGAAAGTAAGCATGGCGCTTCGCGCGAAGCGCAAGCATCTTTTCTCCGTGGCCCTTTGTGGCCCTCGTCTTCGTCCTCACGTGTTAAAAACTTCGATCTATCAGCAGGCACACGCGTAGTTCGGGAGCACGCTGTTTCCGCGACCCGCTCCCGGTATCAGGCGGCCTTGGGCATTGCCTTGTCGGCAGCGCGATCGAGTGCGCGCAACGCGGGAGTGGTGCCAGTGATGATGACCCGCACCACTTCAGGCGACATTGGCGCCAGGCCGTCCGGCAGGCGGCCGATGCGGCGGATCAGGCCGGCATCCTTCGGACGGCGGCGTGCGAACTCATCGGCCTCCGCCGCAATGTCGCTCACGGGCGGCTCGGCGGGAACCGGGGCCGGCTGCGCCGCGGCCTCCGCCTTCTCGCGCGCCGCCTGCATGGCGCGGAGCGAGCGCAGCGCGGCCTCGGAAGCACGCATCATGGCGTTGGCCTGGCGGAGGCACTGGTCCACTCGGTCGGGATGCATCTTCGGCACCGAGGCAAGCCGCAGGCATTCGGTGGCCCGGGCGTCGGCGGCAACCGCGCGGGCGGCGAGACGTGCCTCGAACGCATCGGCGGGCTTCAGCACCGCAAGCGAGGCGACGGCCGCTTCGTCACGGGCGGCGCGCTCCTCGGGGGCGTCGCTGAGCGGCGGGGGCAGCGATTCGAGCAGCAGGAAGATGGTGTGGCGGGCGATGGCGGGGGGGAGTTTCGGCAGCGCGTCGATGGGGGACATTGATCTGGACCTAACAGGTATTTTTGCTAACATATAACATTAGAAGGACTGCTGTCAAGGTCTGTCGTTGCGAAGTCTTGCATCAGTTTGAATTTCGGCTTGCGAGCCAAGCGGTCATTAACCACCTCAGCCCGAGCGACCGGACCTGACCCCAACACGGACATTCGGCGGTCCCGATGACATTTTGCATTTGGAAAGAGCGCGGCGTCGCACGGCAGGCGCGGCGCACGTTCGGATGACCGGAAAATCATGGTCTGGAAAACCACGGCTCTGTGTGCCACCGTGAGGCCGAGATAACCGGAGGTGTGCAATGAGCCAGTTCGAGGTCGCCGACAACAAGTTTGCGACGGACACGAAGAGAGCCTGGTCGGCCTATGTGCCGTCGCTGCAGCGCACGGAAGGGCAGCCGCCGCCCATCGCGGCGAACGGGGGCCTGTCCTACATGTCGTTCGACCGGGAGGGTGACGCGGGAACCGCCGCGGCGCTCAAGGACGCGCTCAGCGAGATCGCAGACGGCGAGGGCCAGCGCGTTACCGACATGATCGACAAGGCCCCGGCAGGCCCGATCAAGACCCAATGGGGCCTCGGGTTCCGGCACTACGACGAGTGCGTGGACTACATACGCAGGAACAACGCCATCAAGGCCCCCGAAGGCGGCCTGGCTTTGCCGCTGCCTTATACCGTTTACGAGCGGCCGACCTATTCCGTCGTCCCGTCCAACGCTGTCTGGCGGGACCCGGCGCGCGCCGACGTGGCGGTGATCCTGCGCAAGAACGAGCAGGACAACCGGCGGCGGGACCTCTATTTCCCACAGGTGATGCGTGACGCGCGGCGCATCGGCGAGTACTACCCGGGCCTCTCGCCCAACAGCCCCGAATGCATGGACCGGCTCGGTCTCTCGCTGGCACACCTCGAGTCCAAGTGCTCGAATATCTACGATGCGGCGGAGGTGGAGCGCGTGTTCTACCCCGAGATCGAGAAGCTCCTGCTCGCGTTCTTCCCGGACGCGACCGATGCACTGGTCTACAACCATGACGTCTTCGACAAGGACTACACGGGCGACCGCACGGAAGACCAGGACAGCAACAACCCGGGTGTGAACGCCAATTACGCCAACCTGGTGCACAACGACCTGAACGACAACAGCGGCCGCGTGCGTTGCCGCGAGCTGCTCACCAGGAACCTGCGGAACTTCGGGCGCACGCAGAACTATACGGAGGAAGAGGCCGACAGGAAGATGTCGCGGCGGTTCGTGTCGATCAATCTCGCCAAGCCGATCGAGACAGTCGAGCAGTTTCCCTTCGTGCTCTGCGCCTGGCCCTCCTTCGCCGACCAGCCGTACATCACCAACTACCGGATCTACGACGACCGCGTCGGCGAGACCACCCGCTTCAC
>Ga0209040_10000022_pt1 | contig 110178 bp, 101 predicted proteins | sample BogFormECP12_OM3_FD_188240 | JGI IMG/M metagenome (GOLD analysis project Ga0209040, IMG submission 188240) | Bog forest soil microbial communities from Calvert Island, British Columbia, Canada - ECP12_OM3 (SPAdes) (version 2) | ecosystem: Environmental > Aquatic > Freshwater > Wetlands > Bog ... | reverse complement strand
CATCTACGACCAGATGCCCGATCCGAAGTGGGTGATCTCAATGGGCGCGTGCTCGTCGGTGGGCGGCCCGTTCAATACTTACGCCGTGCTGCAGGGCGTCGACAAGATTGTTCCGGTGGATGTGTACGTCACCGGATGCCCGCCACGTCCCGAGAACCTTTTCTACGCGCTGCTCAAGCTGCAGGACAAGATCGACACCATGACGCTGGCCAGGAAGCCCACGGAAGTGCGGCTCGATCAGAATATGGTCGAAGCGTTTAAGAAGCAAGTGATGATTGCCCAGACTTTGCAGCCGAAGTAAGTAGAGAATCCAATTCAGCAACTTCCACTTGCCGTGGTCAGGTTCTAAGCTTGTCTGGTATTCAACGAACCGACTATGGCCTTCGTCAAATGTATCCCCCAAGCTCATCTGCCCACGACTAACGAAGCGCGAAACTTTCCCTGCAACGGCAAAATGATCTGCATTGCCAACATATGGGGGAAGATCAGCGCCATGGATAACGAGTGCCTGCACCAGGGCGGCTCGCTCGGACAAGGAACAGTCGAAGACGGCAAGGTCGTCTGCCCCTGGCACGGCTGGCGCTGGGATCCGAAGACGGGCGCGGCCGACGGGCATCCCGATCAGAAGTTGAAAACCTACCCCGTGAAGGTCGAGGACGGCGAAGTCTTCATCGACCTGGGATAGCTTCCTAGCCCAGTATCCGCAGAAATTTTCCCGGCTGATTGTCGTATCCGGGAAAAACGCTGGCCAGGTTCTTGTTGCCCATGTGGCGCGCGACGGCTTCGCCGATGACTTGGCGGAAATCGGTGGTCAACGCCAGGTCGCGGCCTTCGTAGAGTTGCGACGGGTCGAGCCCCGGCCAGCGGCCGTAGACTTTGCCGCCCTTCACCGGACCGCCCAGAACAAACATCACGTTGGCATGGCCGTGGTCGGTGCCGCGGTTGCCGTTTTCGCGCGCCGTGCGGCCGAATTCTGACATGGTCACGACGATCGTATCTTCGCCCAGATCGCCGAGATCGGTCCAGAAGGCCGCCAGCGTTTGCGAGAATTCTGTCAGCACGTTGGCCAACTGTCCCTCGGTCGCACCTTCATTCACGTGGTGGTCCCAGCCGCCGAGGTCGGCAAACGCCACCTGCACTCCCAGGTTCGCCTTGATCAGCTGCGCGAGTTGCCGCAGGCTATCGCCGAAATGCCCCTTGGGATAATTGGCGCCGGTAGCGGGCGTGTATTTCCCCGGGTCCGCGGTCTTCAGCATCTTGACGGCGTCGAATGTTTCCTCGCCCGTGCCGTGCAGCAGGCTGTCAGAGGAGTGGTCGTACATCGCCTCGAACGCAGTGGCTGCGGGTGAGGCCTTGGGATTCTTTCCTCCCACCGAAAAATCGTTGATGTTATTCATGGCGACCGTCGGCTCGACTCCGCTCAAGATGCGCGGCACCGAAGGCCCGAGCGCAATCGCGCGAAAAGGAGAAGTCTGCGGCGTTGTCGCTGACGTAGAGCCGGGCAGATCGTGGAGCGAGCGGTTGAGCCATCCATCTTCGGTGGCCTTCACGCCGGGAGTCCCGGTCTCCATAAAATCCTGCGCATCGAAGTGCGAGCGGGTGGTGTCGGGCGATCCGGCGGCATGAACGATGGCGAGATGCCGCTGCTGCCACAGCGGCTGGAACGCCGCGAGCGACGGATGCAGCCCGAACCGGCCGTCGAGATCGAGCACCGCCTTGCGCGGAATGTTGATGGTGGGCCGCATGGCGTAGTACTGCGGCTCGGCATGAGGGACAGCGATGTTCAGTCCATCCGCCGCTCCGCGCTGAAAAATGACGACCAGACGCTTGGTGCGTCCGCCGACCTCGACCGCGCCAAAAGCCGCGCGGGTCAGAAAACTCGGTACCGCCGCCGTACCCACGACGGCAAGCGCGCTGTTGCGAAGGAAAATGCGACGCGTGATGGACATGAGAACAGCTCCTAGCTGCTAGCTCCTAGCTTCTAGCCTTCGGCTTCCGGCGGTTAGCTAGTAGCTAGCAGCTAGAAGCTATCTCTTCTGAAACTCCGGCGAACCCAGCAGCAGGCCAGCCATCGTGCTGGCGTCCGGGGGACGCGGCACGTCGGCCGGTTTGCGCCTCTTCTGTTGCGAATCTTTGTCTGGCTGAGCAGGCACGCTTGGAACAAGCGCATTTTTCGCCGGCGCTTCAATCTGCGCCGTATTAATCTGAGCCATATTAATTTGCGCCATGATCGAATCGTGGGTCTGTTTCGAAACATCTCCCGCCAGCAACTTGGCTTCGAGCGCGGAGAGCGCAACGGTCGCATCCGCCGGGGCCGGCGGGCCTCCGGCCAACTGCACGGCATCCATTTTCACGCCACGGACTTTGCCGCCGGTCAGGCCCAGGGCGAAGTTCATGCGGTTCAGCAGCGCCGATGAACTCACCCAGGTTTCCGCCTTCATGGAGTAACCGGTGGGCGGCTGCGCGGCGTAGAGCGGCATGCCCATGTTGCCAATCTGGCGGGCGAGCGGCATGGCGTCGTCGACGTTGGCGCCGGTGGCGCGCACGGTCGAGGCCACAAACTCAAGCGGCGTTTTGACTTTGGCGCGGTAGGCGCCGTCGGCCCAGAACTCCGGTGAATGGAACAGCGTCGACAGAACTTCACGGATGTCGCCCTTCTTTTTCTGAAAGGTTTTCGCCATGCGATCGACCAGTTCAGGCGGCGGATCGTCCGCCACAAAACGCTGCGCCAGCTTTAACGAAATGAAATGCGCGGTCTGCGGGCTGGTGGCCAGCATGTGCAACACTTCCCTGCCCTCGGCCTCGCCCTTGGGCTTGATGCGATGTCCCAGAACAAATTTCGGTCCGGGCTCGTGCATGCGGGGATCGTATTTGAACCCCAGGCCCTCGTAGGGCTTTTCGATGGTCCATCCGGTGAAGACTTTAGCGACCTCGGTGACGTCGCGCTGCGAATAGCCGCCGTTCACACTGAGAGTGTGAAGTTCCAGCAACTCGCGGCCGTAGTTCTCGTTCAGGCCGTTGTTCTGTTTGCGCTTCACGTACGGACTTCCCGGCGGATAGTGCGGAATATAGCGCGACGGATGCTCCGGAATTCCGAGCGCCTTCAGGGAGTTCGGGCCCTCGCTCATCCAATTGTCCAGATAAAACAACATGGCCGGACTCTTGGCGGTCGCAACCAGCAGGTCTTCAAACTTGCCGAGAGCATGCGGACGGATCACGTCCTGCTCGTAGTTGGTCAGGAATATCTTTTCGGGCCCTTTGCCCACGAAAACGTTGAAGTGATTGAACCAGAAGTCGGTCATGACTTCTTCGAGCTGGCGCTCGCTGTAGATGGCCCGCAGCAGCTTGGCCTGAACCAGTTCATCCTGCACCACGGCCTGCGGGTTGTTCATAGCCATCAGCGTTTCTTTCTGCTTGGGATCAAGGCCGGCGAGAAAATCCTGGCCCTTGCCGCCGCGCAGCGAGTCGGCGAACGCCACTTTCTCGTCGGCCGACATCGCCATCACTTTCTTGTAACGCTCGGCGGGAGCGAGATCGATGAGCGCTTGAATCTTCAAGTCCGCGTACAGCCGATCTTCCCGGCGGCGGGCCTCGGCATCGTCCACGGGCGCGGGCTTGGGGTCTGCGGGAGGAGCCATCGACATTTCATTGGCGGGCGCGGTGTTCGAGCTGGCGGTCGCGTTCTTGCTCGACGGGCTCGCGCTTGTCGAACTCATGCTTGTCGAAGCCATGGAGTTGCCGTCCGCGGCCGAGGCGTCTGCACTGGCAGCGGACGCAGCGGCCGGTTCAGCCTCCGTCTTCGCGGAATCGCTGGCGGCCGGTCCGGCAGGAACCGGAGCAGGAGCGGCGGCGGCTTCCTGTTTCTGCTCTTTCTTTTCCTGTTTTTCCTGCATGCGCGCGATCTGCACCTGATACACCGCGCGCCTGGCGGGATCGGAGGGCATGGGCTTCTTGCCCTCCATGACTTGCTTGACCATCTGGTTGTCAGGGAACTCTTCGACAATTTCCTTCGAACTCATGCGCAGGGTGCGAAACGCCGCCAGGCGGGATTCCACGGCGCTGTCTGGAATTTTTTCCGGATGCAGTTGCAGATCGATCCAGCGATCGACGCCCATGGCCATGACTTGCTCAATGTCGCCGGGACGCGGGCCAAAGGTAAGGCGATTGAGCGCCTGCATTGCGCGCTTCTGGTCGTTCGCGCCGGATTCGGCAGCCTTGTCTTTATCTTTCTTCTTGGCGAGTAGGTCCGGGGCAGCGCTGGCTGAAATGAGTACGATCAGGCTCAGGCACAGAGCGAGCTTCCCAAAGGTGAATCGGACAAAACTGGATCTCATGAAGACTCCCGGCCGGAGCAGGTACTCTGATTATGAACCCTTACGGGGGAAAAAGTTGCTGTCTGGCGTGATTCCCGTGTGGTCTGAAAGTCATTACAGGATAAGGCTTTCGACGCGGGAGCAGGTTTTTGACCGAGGCAAACAGTTTACTGGCCGAGCTCTTTGGTCAGATACGTCTTGCCGCGCGATACTTTGTGCTGCAAAGTAGCGGCCAGGTGATCGATGTCGGCGGCGGCGATGTTCACCTGCATGGGATCGAGCAAGGGAGTTCGGTTGCTGCCCACGGCGTCGCGGCGCACCTGAATCAGCAGGCCCTGCACCACGTTGGGATCGAATTTATCCGGGGACATGCGGACCAGATCGCTGAGCGCGCTGCCCACCGACAGCGGGGCGCGGTAAGGACGCGCGCTGGTCATGGCGTCGAACGAATCGGCTAAGCCAACGATGCGCACCTGCATCGGCAAGTCGTCCAGACCGAGCTTGTCGGGATAGCCGGAACCGTCGCTGCGCTCGTGGTGCCAGCGCACCGTCTCCGGAATCTTCGGCCAGGGGAATTGCACGGTGCTGACGATCTGATGGCCAACCGTCGTGTGATCCGCCATCTCGCGAAACTCCTCGGGATTGAGCGCCCCGGCCTTGCCGAACAGGCGGCGATCGACGGCAACTTTTCCAATATCGTGCAGATAGCCTGCGCTGCGCAGGGCGGCAATTTCGCTGGGCTCCATGCCCATGGCCTCGCCAATGGCAGAGGCGTAGCGGCCCACACGCAGCGAGTGTCCGTGAATGTTCACATGCTTCACGTCGATGGCGGTGGCGAAAGCTTCGAGCGCGTTGTCGTAAAAGCCGTGCAACGAAGCCATGAGCCGCAGATTCTCGGAGACGCGCTGCGCGATGGTTTGGGTGAGCGCATGATTCTGGACCGCCAGCGCGATGTAGCTGCACAGCAGTTCGAGCGCGTCGAGTTCGCTGTCTTCATAGAGCGCATCGCCGGGACGGCGGCCGAGAGCGATGACTCCGGCCAAACGGCCTCCCGCCTTCAGAGGGGCGAGGCATTTGAACAGTTCGGGAGCGACGTTGCCGTTGGAACTCAGGAATATTGAATAGGTCGACGAATTGAGCACGACGGGACCACGCGCCGCGGAGAGCGCATGGACATGCTTGGGCAGGAGAGGAATGAAGGCCGGATCGGGCATCAGGGCAAAGCCCTGGGCCGCGGCGGAGGTCAGCATGGCGGGCTTGTCGTTGAACAGCAGGAGCGCACCTTCGCGCGCGCCCGCCGCTTCCATGATGGCCGACAGCATGAGCCGCGAAGTCTCCGAGAAGTCGCGCTCCGCCGTCAGCGCGGGCCCGAGCTCGGAAAGCGCCTCAACTGTTTGCAACAGCCGCCGTAAATTGTTTGTCTGAATCGCCACCGACGAAGTGGGAGCCAGATCGCAGAGCAAGATGAGGTTACCACGCGAGAAATCCTCGGCGCGAGTGGGCGTGTTGGTTAGTTTGATGCGGCAGTGATGAGGAGGTGGACGTGGTGACGAAGGTGATTCCGCCACCGGCGGGCCATTGCGGGAATACTTTTACGGCGTAAAGGCTTTAACCACAGAGGGCACAGAGTTCCACAGAGAATTCTTGTTCCTCTGTGGTCCACTGTGTTCTCTGTGGTTAAGAATTAGAAATGCTCGCGCAGTTCTGCGAAGCGGCCCACGATGAGAAGCTTCTGACCGGCGGGAGCCGGGTTGATCTCCTCGTGTTCCAGGATCCAGGTGTCGCCGTGCGGCACGAAGACGGCGTGCAGGCCGGCGGCCATCGCGGGGTTGATGTCGGATTTCGGGCTGTTGCCGACCATCCACGTCGAGCCGTGCGCAAGCTCGTATTTCTCCACCACGTGGGCGTAGGCCGCGGCATTTTTTTCGGACACGATTTCGACGGCGTTGAAATATTCTTTCAGCCCGGAGCGCTCGACTTTCCCCGACTGCTCTGCGATCGCGCCCTTGGTCAGCAAAATCAGGCGATGGCGGTCGGTGAGGTACTGCAGAGTCTCCGGCACTTCGGGCAACATTTCGATGGGATGATCGGCAATCGTATGCGCGAAGCTGTGAATCTGCGCGTGCAGCTCAGGCGTGACCGGATGCACGCTCAACCGCTCAAACGTGCGGACCAGCGCGTGGGCAAAGCTGTGCAGGCCGTAGCCGTGGGTCACAATGCATTCGCGCTCCACGTCGTTGAGCACTTCGCGCACCTGCTCCGGAGAAAACTCGTGGTGATTGAGAAAAGAAATGAAGCGCGCAATCGCCCGCTCGAAATAGATGTTGTTCTCCCACAGCGTATCGTCGGCATCGATGAGGAGGGTTTGGGGGGACAAGCTTCTAGCTCCTAGCTGCTAGCTTCTAGCAAAACAAAGTCCGCGGATGCGTATAGCGGGCGGCGTAAAACAGGCATGAACACTGGCAATCACCGGCTAGAAGCTAGGAGCTAGCAGCTAGAAGCTTTCTTACACCCAATCCACTTTCGCTTCCGGGCCGATGATCCCCGCCTTGTGGCCCATGTCGAGCAGGCGGCGGACGGCTTCGCGGCCGTCTTCGCCGTAGTCGAGGGTGCGCTCGTTTACGTACATGCCGATGAACTTGTCGGCCGACGAAGTATCGAGATCGCGGGCGAACTGCATGGCATACGACAACGCTTCTTCACGGTGGTCGAGCCCGTACTGGATGCTTTCGCGCAGGGCTGCTGAAACCAACGGCATCAGTTCCGGACCAAGCGCTCGGCGGATGGCATTGCCTCCCAATGGCAAAGGCAGGCCGGTCACCTTCTGCCACCACTTGCCGAGATCGACAACGCGCTGTAGTCCCGACTTGCCGTAGGTCAACTGGCCTTCGTGAATGATCAGCCCAGCTTCGAACTTGCCTTCAAGCAGCTGGGGAATGATCTGGTCGAAGGGCACAACCTCGGTCTCTACCCCGGGAGCGAACAGTTGCAACGCAAGAAAAGCCGTGGTGAGCGTGCCCGGCACGGCAATGCGCTTGGTCTTGACTTCACTCGCGGTGAACGGGCGCGGCGAAACGATCATGGGGCCGTAACCCTCGCCCACGCTGCCGCCGCAGGCCATCAGCGCGTACTTGTCCTGCACGTAGGGATAGGCGTGAAACGAAATTGCGCTGACGTCATAGACGCCCTCGCGCGCCTTCTGGTTCAGCGTCTCGATGTCGCACAGCGTGTGGCTGAAGCGCAGGCCCGGCGTGCGGACCTTGTTGGTGGCCAGGCCGTAGAACATGAAGGCGTCATCGGAATCCGGGCTGTGCGCCACGGTAATCTCGCGCACCTGACCGGAAGCACTGCTCCCTGGCTTGGCGGTTTCGGATACTGCTGTCATCGTAGAAACTCCAGGTATGAACTCCACAAAATTTAGTGCTGCTCTGAATTTCTTGCTGCCTGACCGCGCCAGCGATTTGCAATGCCTGCGGCCAACATCACCTTGATGACCTCGGCCGCCAGGAACCAGTACAGGCCGAGATAAGCCGCCTTCGCCAGCGAATGCGTGAAGATGAAGAGCCAGGTCAAGCCTCCGGCGAACAGCAGGATTTCCGCCAGGAGTCCGGCGACTGCGGCGCGGAGAAAGCTTTTCATCCCGCGCTCAAAAATGTAGCCCGCGAGGAAAGCGACAAGCGGATAGACCATCAGAAATCCGCCGGTCGGCCCGAGGATCTGCGCGACTCCGTGGAGACCCAAGGCACTCGTGCTGAACACCGGCAAGCCCACCGCGCCTTCGGCAAGGTAGAGCGCCAGCGCCGCGAAACCGCGACGGCTGCCGAGCATCAACCCAACCAACAGCACGCCGAGATTCTGCACGGTCAGCGGAACCGGCGTGAGTGGCATCAACGGGATGGTGATGTGCGCGCACAATGCCACCACCAGGCTTGCGCCCACTGCGATCGCAATCTGCTTCGAAGCCTCAAGCAGCCGGTCTTGCGGAGTCGTTAGAACTTGAATTGCCGACCTTGCCATAACTCGATCTCCAAAGCCAAATTTCAGCGTTTCATGCTGTCTGTCTGACGCTCGCGTTCCGCTTCACTGACGGGTCCGTCGGGCGAGGCGTGCGCCTTCTGCAAGTGCCGCCGCAGGTGCACGTACAGAGCGATGGCCACGCACACTACGACCAGCGTGCTCACGCCCAGGATCAGAAACCACCAGATCATCCGCACAGCCGATTAGGATAACAGAAGAGAAGCTTCTAATCCCTAGAAGCTACGAACTGGATTTGCGTTTCTGGCGCAGCGTCTCCACGCGCTTGAGCATGAATTGCAAGCGGTCCCTGCCCCATTTCGTGCGCGTAATGATCTTCTCGATGTTGAGAAAGAAATGGGGATCACCTGTCTTCTCGCGCAGCGCTTTCAGGAAAGGATGGACCTTGGCGAAGATCAGGAACATCTCGCCGCTCACCGATGGTTGCAGAAACAGCTCTTCATTTAACGCGCCCAGCAGAACAAAGGACGCGGCCATGTTCCAATATCCTGCCACTTGCCGGAACCAGTTATTTTCCGGCACGCCCATCATGAAGGCGACCTTCATCACATCGTCGACACTCTCGGGAAAGAATTCGGCGGCCCACCAGTTGCGGGCCTTGCGCATCTCCGCCTCGCGGCGCAGATCATAGAGTTCGAGAATCAGTTGAGCGTCAGCTACGGTCGGCTTCTTGGCCATCATTTCCTCCGTTTGAGTGAACACTACCGCCCCATTTGGACGATCCGACGAGAGCGGAAGAAGCAAAACATTTTCGATGAGTCCTTATGTTGCCGAGGTCGCCGCCACTTCCGCCGGCGGCGCAGGGCGCTCGAAGTCGCACTCTTTATTCGGACAGGCGATCACCGGCCCAGCCTTCAGATTTTTCTCCACCAGATATTCGCTGCCACAACTCGGACACTTTTCGGCGATCGGCTTATGCGCCGACGTGAACTTGCAATTGGGATAATTCCCGCAGCCGTAGAACGTGTTTCCCTTGCGCGCCCGCTTTTCGACCAGATCGCCGTCTTTGCACTCAGGACACTTCACGCCGATAAAGTTCTGCTTGACGTACTTGCACTCGGGATATCCGCTGCACGTAGTGAACTCGCCGTAACGGCCATGGCGGATCATCATGTTGCGCCCACACTTCGGGCACAGCTCGTCGAGCGGAATGTCGGGAACTTTCTTGCCCTGGTCGAGACGCCGCGTGGTCTTGCAGTCGGGATATCCCGTGCAGGCCATGAACTGGCCGAAGCGCCCGCGCTTCAGCACCATCACCCGGCCGCAATTTTCGCAGTACTCCTCCTGCGTGGTCTCCTGCACATCGGCGGAATCGAGATCGGGCAGGTTGATGGGATTTTCTTTTGTGAACTTGCAGGTCTTGGGATCGTCTTTGTCGTACGTGCTGCAGGCGTAGAAGGACCCGTGCTTGCCCCATTTGATGACCAGCGGCGCGCCACAGAGTTCGCACTTTTCGTCCGTGGGCTTCTCCATCCGCTTGATGTTCTCCATATGCTTTTCGGCATATTTGAGATCTTTTGTGAACTTCTTGTAGAAATCGCCCAGAGCGTCCTGCCACTTCTCTTTGCCCTCTTCGATTTCGTCGAGTTCCTCTTCCAGGCGCGCGGTGTATTGCAGATCGAAAATATCGCGGAAGTTTTCCACCAGCAGATCGGTCACCACCAGCCCAATCTCGGTCGGAGAAAACTTCCCGCCCACCTTCTGCACGTACTGCCGCTCCTGGATAGTGGTAAGAATCGCGGCGTAGGTGGACGGGCGCCCGATGCCGCGTTCTTCGAGTTCTTTCACCAGCGACGCTTCGTTGAAGCGTGGCGGCGGTTCGGTGAAATGCTGCTCCGGTTTCAGTTCCTTGAGCGTGAGTTTCTGTCCGGCTTCGAGCGCGGGCAACTTGTGCTTCAGTTCCTCGTCTTCTTCGTCTTTGCCTTCTTTCGATTCTTCGTAGACGCGCAGGAAGCCGTCGAACTTGAGCACCGATCCGGTCACGCGGAACCAGAAAACCTCGCTGCCGTTTTTCGCGTCGATGTCGACCGTGGTCTGGTCGAAAACCGCCGGGTTGATCTGCGAAGCCACAAAGCGCTGCCAGATCAGTTTGTAGACTTTGAACTCATCTTCTTTTAAGTACTGCTTGATCTGGTCGGGATGGCGCATCGCCGAAGTCGGGCGAATCGCCTCGTGGGCCGCCTGCGCTTCCTTCTTTTCTTTGAACGTATTCGGAGTCTCGGGCAGGTACGTCGGGCCGTATTCCTTGCCCACGTACTCGCGCACTTCCTGAATTGCTTCGGGCGCAACGCGGGTGGAATCGGTACGCATGTAGGTGATCAGACCGACAAGGCCCTCTTCGCCGAGCTCCACGCCTTCATACAGGCGCTGCGCGATCATCATGGTGCGCTTCACGCTGAAACGCAGCTTGCGGGACGAGTCTTGCTGCAGCTTGCTGGTCGTGAATGGAGGCGCGGCGTTGCGGCGGCGTTCTTTCTTGTCGACCGAGCGGACGAGCCAGTCGGCCTTCTCGAGGGCGGCGCGAATCTTTTCGGCGTCCTCGCCGTTGGTGACTTCAACTTTCTCTTCACCCTTGCCCACAAAGCGGGCGTCGAATGACGGGGGCCTGCTGGCGGCGAGGTGCGCGTCAATGGTCCAGTATTCTTTTTTCTCGAACGCCTTGATTTCGCGTTCACGCTCGACGATCAGGCGCAGCGCTACTGTCTGCACGCGTCCCGCGGAAAGACCGCGGCGAACTTTGTCCCACAGCAGCGGCGAGACCTGATATCCCACGAGCCGGTCGAGCACGCGCCGCGCCTGCTGCGCATCCACCAGGTTTTGATCGATCGCTCGCGGATGTTCAAACGCCGCCTGCACCGCACGCTTGGTGATTTCGTTAAAGGTGACGCGCTGAATGCGCGGAGGCGCTTCGGGCTCGCCCTTTTTCGCCTTCTTAGCTTTTTTCTTTCCTTTTCCGTTGTCGCCGAGTTCGCTCGCCAGATGCGCGGCGATGGCTTCGCCCTCGCGGTCCGGGTCAGGCGCCAAAAAGATGAAGTCGGCCGCGGCCGCCAGTTTCTTCAGCTTGGCCACAACCTTTTCTTTTCCGGGGATGACGACGTAATCGGTCTCGAAGCCGTTCGAGGTATCCACACCGAGTGTGCTCTTCGGCAGATCTTTCACGTGGCCGAGCGAAGCCTCGACCGTGAAGCCCTTGCCCAGATATTTCTGGATGGTCTTCGCCTTGGCCGGCGATTCGACAATGACTAAACCTTTTGACAATGTATCCTCAGTTTTCCTTGGGTCCGTTTTCGAAGCTAGCACGAATGGGCGGAAAGCAACAAGTTACCGGACGGAAGCTGCTAGCTTCTAGCTACTAGCTTCTAGCTAAACCTGCGGGCTGCAATCGCTGAACTAGCGACGCCAACATGCGTTGGACTTCATGCACTTTCGCCTCTAGATCCGCGAATTCGCTTGCGGGAAGAAACTGCAAGTCTCTTGCCAGAAGCAGGTGATATTCAAGCTCGCTGGCAGACCCTCGCGCGATTTGGCAGAACCTTTTCATTTCCGCATCCGACCTTCTTCCACAGCCTTCTGCGGTATTCGCTCCGATAGATGCAGCCGATCGCCGCAACTGGCTCGTCAATCCGTACATCTCCTCTTTCGGAAATGTGCGAGTGAGCCGGTACACAGTGAGCGTCAGCTCATGTGCCTTCGTCCATACTTTCAAGTCCCTGAAGTCTTCCATCGATCACTCCCTCCAAGTCTTGGCTAGAAGCTAGGAGCTAGCAGCTAGAAGCTTTTCACAAAATTCTTTCCCGGCATCTGCCTGATTTTGCCGGCCAGTTCCAACTCGAACAGGGCGGCGAAGATTTCGGACGACGACAAATCGTTCTCCAGTTTCTCGACAATTTCGTCGATGTGCGTGGTTTCGTCGGCTTTCAGCAGGCTCAGGATTCGCTTTTCGTGAGGAGGGAGTCCTTGATCCGGGAATAGAGATGCGGAGGAGGCGCCTTGGGATTCAGGCGAGGCGGGCGGAGTCAGGGCAAGTCGTACTTCTGCCGGGAGATCTTCCCATACATCTTCCCAGGTCGCCACCAGCTTGGCGCCCTGTTTGATGAGTGTGTTCGGACCCCAGGAATTTTTGTTGGTGACGTTGCCGGGCACGGCGAAAACGTCGCGATTCTGCTCGAGGGCGCAGCGGGCAGTAATGCGCGTGCCGGAATATTCCGCGGCTTCGACCACGAGCACGCCCACCGACATGCCGCTGATGATCCGGTTGCGGATGGGAAAGTTTTGGGGCGCGGCAAACGTTCCCAGAGGAAACTCCGAGATAAGCGCGCCGCCGAGGGCGAGAATCTGTTCGGCGAGCCGCGAGTTTTCCTTGGGATAAATGACATCGACGCCCGTGCCAAATACCGCGATGGTCTTGCCTTTGGCCGAGATCGCGCCGCGATGGCTGGAGGTGTCGACGCCGCGCGCCATCCCACTAATAATGACCAATCCCTGCGCGGCGAGGTCGCAAGCCAGGCGCTCGGCCATGCCCGAACCATACGGCGTGGGATGGCGCGTTCCCACCATGGCGATGCCGGGCTTGGTCAGCACCTCGGAATTGCCGCGGACGCGCAGAATCAGCGGCGGATCATAGATTTCCTTCAGGCGGGGCGGGTACGACGGATCGTCGAGCGAGACCATGGTGATGTCTGCGGCGGCGGCGCGCGCAATCTCCTCGCGCGCCAGTTCGGCCGACTTGCCCGTGGCCAGCGATTGCGCGGACACGGCTTGAATGCCCGTGCTCTCGAGTTCGGTCAACGATGCGCGGAAAACGGCTTCGGCCGATCCGAAATGTTCGACCAGTTTGCGCGCCTTCGTGGGCCCGAGGCCGGGGGTCAGCGAAATGGCCAGCCACTCCAGCAGATGAGTCGCGGCCGGGGAGACAACAGCGTTGGACACAAGACACTCCGAGCGGACTGTAATCACCCGCGAGGACGCCGTCAAGGTCATCCGTCACAATGAGTTTGTTAAAATTGTGGAAAGACCCGAAATAAGAAGGCTTTGAAATAAAGAATGAGACGTTTACGCATTTCCGCCATTTCTTACCTGAATACCGCCCCGCTGATGTGGGATTTCGAGCACGGCGGGTTGGAGCACAAAGCCGGCCGCGAGTTTGATATTTCCTACACGCTGCCTTCGGCCTGCGCCCGCGCGCTGGCCGACGGGACAGCCGATATCGGCATCATTCCAGCGGCCGCCTATGCCGGGATTCCGGGATTACGAATATTGCCCGAAGTCGCGATTGCCTCGCGGCGGGCGGTGCGGTCGATTCTGCTGGTCAGCAAGGTTCCGATCGAAAATGTGCGGACGGTTGCGCTGGACACTTCTTCCCTGACCTCGGTGGCGTTGACGAAAGTTCTGTTCGCGAAGTGGCTGGGCGGGGGCAGGACATTCACTCCGATGGCGCCCGAGGTCGAGACGATGCTGGCCGAACACGATGCCGGCCTGATCATCGGCGATCCGGCGCTGAAGATTGACCGCAAACGCTACCACACGCTGGACTTGGCGGAGGAATGGATCCGGCATACCGGCAAGCCTTTTGTTTTTGCCTTCTGGGCGGTGCGCGAGGATTCTTTGGCGGAAGCTGCGCCCTCACTCGATTTGCCGGCCGTGTTTCAGAACTCGCGCGATCACGGCCTCGAACCTTCCGGCCTGAACCAGATCGCGCACGAGTGGGCGCCGCGACTGGACATCAGCGAAGGCGACGTAAAGAGCTACCTAACCCAGAACATTCACTACCTGCTCGACGCCGGCTGTCTTGAGGGCCTGCAGCTGTTCTATCGCTACGCGGCGGAGATCGGCGTGCTGCCTGAGGCGCCGAAGCTGCAGTTTGTGGATGCGACGAAGGCTGTCGCGTTGTAGTCGGCTGCGCAACTTGCGGCTCGGCAAGGGCCTTCTACGACATTCCATTCACTTACAAAATAATGGCGCTGTCATCCTGAGCGAAGCGAAGGACCCATGGAACCGGCAGTGCGACTGCACAGGTCCTTCGCTTCGCTCAGGATGACAGCGTGAAGGATGAGTTAAGCTAAATCTGCGGCGTTGGCCCAAATGTTTCCGTGAGTCTATTCCAACCCATTCCGAATGCCGGCAGCGCGGCCGACGCGACACGGCCGCTGGCTGACCGCATGCGTCCGCGCACGCTCGACGAGTATGTCGGGCAGGAACATCTGATTGGTCCCGGCAAACCGCTGCGCACGCAGGTGGACCGCGACGACACCGGCTCGCTGATTTTCTGGGGACCTCCGGGCACGGGGAAAACCACGCTGGCGAAGATTATCGCGAACCTGACCAAGGCGGAGTTCATCGAGTTTTCCGCCGTGCTGGCCGGGATCAAAGAGATCAAGCAGGTCATGTCCGACGCCGAGCGCGCCCGCCAGTACGGCACCCGCACCATCGTGTTCATCGACGAGATTCACCGCTTCAACAAGGCCCAGCAGGATGCCTTTCTGCCGCACGTGGAGAAAGGCAATATTCGGCTGATCGGTGCGACCACCGAGAATCCGTCGTTCGAAATCAATTCGGCGCTGCTGTCGCGCTGCCGCGTTTACGTGTTGAAGCCGTTGACCGAAGAGCAGATTGTGTTGTTGCTGCGGAGAGCTCTTACAGATCACGAGCGCGGCCTGGGTAAGAAGAATCTGAGTGCATCCGACGATGTACTAAAGAAGATTGCCAGCTACACTAGCGGGGACGCGCGCAGCGCCTACAACGTGTTGGAAGTCGCTGCGGGGCTGGCAAAGTCCCCACTTCTCGCAAAGGACGCGAGAAATGGGGCACCCGGTTCTGACGGAGAAGAGGCGAATGGGGCACCCGGGGAAAAGGATTCGCGCGAGATTACTGACGAGATCGTGCGCGATGCGCTGCAGAAGCGCATTCTGCTTTACGACAAATCCGGCGAAGAGCATTACAACCTGATTTCCGCGCTGCACAAGTCGGTGCGCAACAGCGATCCTGACGCCGCGCTCTACTGGCTAGGCCGGATGCTTGAAGCCGGAGAAGATCCGCTCTACGTGGCGCGGCGGGTGGTACGCATGGCGGTGGAAGATATTGGCCTGGCCGATCCGAACGCGCTGGCGCTGTGCATGGCGGCACGCGACGCGGTCGACTTCATCGGCATGCCGGAAGGCAATCTGGCACTGGCGCAGGCCGTGGTTTATCTCTCGGTCGCACCTAAGTCAAATGCGCTCTACACGGCGTATGGCGATGTGCTGAAAGACGTGGAGCAGACCGCGGCCGACTCCGTCCCGCTGCACCTGCGCAACGCTCCTACTTCACTGATGAAGGGACTCGGTTACGGACAGGGCTACCAGTACGCGCACGATCTGGAGGACAAGGTCGCCGACATGCAGTGCCTGCCCGACAATCTGCGAGATCGAGTTTACTACCAGCCGACGAACGAAGGCATCGAGAAGCGCATCCGTGAGCGGCTGGAAGAAATCAGACGCCGGCGCTCGCCAGGTTCGAGTTAGTGGACTGCTTCGGCGAGCCGCCGGAGTGGGCACGGGGCAGCGTGAAAACAATAATCACGCTGGCCACGGCAAAGACCACGACGACGAAGATACTGCCTTCCGGACCAGTCGCTCCGCCGCTCAGGATGGGCTTGCCGACCGCGTGCGTGGCGAGAAGATGGTGCTGCACCATCATGCCGCTGTCGGCCACTCCGTAGAGAAAGGACTGGGCCCAATCCCACGAGGTGTGGAAGCCGATGGCCCACCACAGCGAACCAGTACGCCAGAGGGCGAAACAGAAGAGCAGCCCGGCCAATCCGGCAGAGAGCAGTCCGATGGGAGATTCGCCCGGGTTCGAGCCGTGGCCGAGTCCGAAGAGTGTGGATAAGAGAAGGGCTGCCGTCCAGAAGCCCAAGGCTGTGCTGTGGCGGCTCTTGAAGATCGCCTGGTAAAGACCAGTGAGGCCGCGGGAGAGCGTGTACTGTAGATATCCGCGGAGCAAGTACTCCTCGAAAAGGCCGACCAGGAGAAAGCCGAACAGCCAGATAGCGCCGTAGCGGAGAATGTCGCTGCCAAAGACCAGGCGGCTGTCGATGACGAGGAATCTGGTCTTCCACAGAATCAGGACGAGCAGGGAAAGACAGGTCACTCCCCAGGCCAGGCCGGCGAGGAAGTGCGTGAGCTTGCGGCTGCCGCCGAAACCGTAGACGGAGTTGGGGCGGCGTTCGATCTTCGACATGATCCAGGTAACGAGGAGGACCATGAAGAAAGGGATCGCCTCATTGAGGAGCAGGAACCTGGGCGGCACGTTCTGGGTTATCTTCGCCATCTCGGAAGGGTTCGGCCGGGGGTGGATCTTTTGGGCGATCAAGGTCACGCTGAAGCCGATGGCGACGAGGATCACGACGTAGATGAGCAGGCTCCAGCCGGCGCGAAGGCCGTCTTTACCGATGAACACCTTTCGCAAGGCCGACGGCTGTGCGGGTGGAACTGGTGTAGGGGGGATTGGTTCGATGGGCGTCAAAGCGGCGTCGTGATCCAAGTGATTCCCTCGTGTGCCAAGAGTCTATCTCGTTCTGTGAGTTGTACGCAGCCTGATCTGCGTTTGTTCCGGAAGTCTTTGGTTCCGAAGTTCTTGGTTCCGGAGTCCCCGGTTTATCGGAATCGGGCGCGATGTTCCTTGAGGATGCAGCGGTCCATGACCACGAAGATGCCAGCCTGGCGGGCTTTTTCGGCGGCCTTCTCGTGGACCACTTCTTCCTGCATCCAGATGGCCGGGATTTTGAGTTGGATGGCCTGGTCGACGATTTCCTCGACAAACTCGGGCCGGCGGAAAATGTTTACGATGTCGATTTTCACCGCTGGGTCTTTCTGCGCAAGGTCGAGGAGCGACGGGTACGCCTTCTCGCCCAGGCACTCTTCGATCCGCGGATTGACCGGGATGATGCGATATCCGTGGCTCTGCATGTAGGCCGTGACGCCGTGGCTGGCACGCATGGGATTCGAGGAGAGTCCAACTACAGCGATGGTCTTGGCACGCTGTAAAAGATCGGCGATGGGATCGGATTGCGTCATGGAAACGAGGGGGCGATCCGCCTTTACTTCCGGTTGGCTTGCTCTTCTTTCTGCTTATACATTTTCAGGGCCAGCTTGCGGACGGTCTCGGAAATATCCTTGTTGGCGGAGATGTTCTTCAGGTCGGCCGTCAACAGGTGTTTCATCAGGCCCAGCCCCAGATCGAGCGGGGTGCGCGGATTCGCCACCAGATTGCGCACGACCTTGTAATTCTTCATGAACTTGCGCTTCAGCGGTATCTGGCGCAGCACGGACTCGAGCACGTTCTTCTGGCTGGCAAATTTTTCCACTTCGCCGTCCGAAAGCTTGGGAGCTTCGAGCACCGCCAGCGCCACAACCTTGGTGCCGTCGCGAATCAGAAGCGAGCGCTCCTCTTTGTTGCCCTTCAAGGCGAGCTGGATGCGTCCTTTTACGTCGAGGCGATTGATTTTCTGCAGAGCGTTTTCGCGGTGAGCCGGGTCCGGTAGCTTGGGTTTGGCAACGGGCTTGGCCGTGACAGGCGCAGCCGGGGCGGGTGCTTCCGCTTCGTCCACTACCGCGTCATCGTCCTCGCCCAGGAGTTGCACAATTCCGCCGATGGCCTGGAACGGCTTGTCGCCTTCCGCGGCGATGTCGTGGGCGTGCTCTGTGAGGTAGGCGGCGAGGGCCTCATCGTCACCCCACTCATCGGCCTTCCCAGGACTCGCTGCCGATTCTGGCGCGTGAGCGGAGGCCTTGGGTTGCTCGGCGGCTGGCACGTTTCCCTTCGCCGCAGCGGGGGCCTGGACTGCAGCGGGAGACTGGACGGCTCCCAACAACTTCTTCAGTTCGTCGGCGTCTTCTTTCTTCAGAAACGGATTTGACTTGAGGTTGTCGAGCACGCTATGCAGCGAGCGCAGGCGTTTACTCTGCAGCATCACGGCAATCGATTCGCGGGAAGCGCCGATTGCGAACTTGGCGAGCTGAGCCTCCGGAACGGAAGGATTTTCCAGCAGCGCGGGCAGCAACGCCGGGCGCAAATTATCGGGTGAGATGAAATACTCCAGCACTTCGCGCGGAGTTTGAGGATCGGCGGCCGCCGCCAGCGATGATTTTTCGTCCCACCCGGCCAAGGTCATCCGAGCCACCGCGCCGAACACCGGGTTGTGCCGGGCGAGATAGACCAGAATCTCGATGTTCTCGGCCGCCGATACCTGGAGCGCGCCGCGAGCGGCGAACTGCATCATGTTGGAGGGCAGCTTGGAAGCGCGGATTTGATCCATGGTGCGAGCCATACGGTCATGCCTCGACTGCGAGTTGGGATTTGCGGCCGCGGGCAATCGACTTTCCCGCGGCCAGCGCTTCCAGTTCGCCCACTGCCAGTTCCAATTCCCGGGTGATGCGATTGCGTTTGTGGCGGAGAAATTGATCCCGCAAAGTTCGATAGTACCAAAGAGTGCCTTCGCGTCCACCGTTGAACCGTGACCAGACAGATTCGCCGATGGCCCGGTAATCGCTGAGGATGGAGCGCACGTTGTTGAGTTTGTCGGCGGCGGAAACCAGGCGCGTGTCGGCGTCCGCTTTTTTCAGGTGCTGGATGTAAGTTTCCTTGCGCTCGCGCCAGGGCGGTTTGGGAAGAGTGTCGGCATCGGTGCAGCCGTCGACTACTTTGGCGACGCGATCGCCAAACTTGCGGCGAACTTCTTTGAGCATGGGTGCGCCGCCGCAGTCTTCAACCACATCGTGCAGCAGGGCGGCGACGGCGAGGTCTTCGTCGCCGCCAGCCTCCAGCACCAGAGACGCAACGCCCATCAGGTGCGCGATGTAAGGGATGGTCGAGGCTTTGCGGGTTTGTCCCGCATGCTTTTCGGCCGCGAACCTAAAGGCGCGCAGGAAGCGGGGCCCGAGCTTTACCGAGCGATTTCGAAGTTTTGACGGCTTACGCATAGTCTGAGCTTTCTAGCCTTGTCATCCTGAGGGACGCGTTCTGTGCGTCCCGAAGGACCTGTGTAACTTGTCGAGAGCATCGACGCTGCCAGCAACTGCAGAGGTCCTTCGGCGCGCAAAGAACGCGCGCCTCAGGATGACAAGCATTAATGACGAGCGTAGTGAACCGATCACTGTTTCTCTCCCCGCCGCGCCAGCAGGTAGGCGCGGATGAAGGGCTGCAGATCGCCGTCAATCACGCGATCGACGTCGCCGACCTCGGTCTTGGTGCGGTGATCCTTGATCATGCGGTAAGGCTGCAGGACGTAGGAGCGAATCTGCGAGCCGAATTCAATATCGAGTTTCGAGTCCTCAATTTTCTTGGTGGCGGCGCGCTTTTTCTCCATTTCAAATTCATAGAGCTTCGAGCGCAGCATGCTCATGGCGCGTTCTTTATTCTTGTGCTGCGAGCGCTCATTCTGGCAATTGGCGACGAGTCCGGTCGCGAGGTGAGTGATGCGAACCGCGGAATCCGTGGTGTTCACATGCTGTCCGCCCTTGCCGCTGGAGCGATAAGTATCGATGCGGATATCTTCCGGCTTGATGACAATTTCAATGCTTTCGTCAATTTCCGGCGACACGTAGACGCTGGCAAAGGAAGTATGGCGCCGCTTGGCCTGATCGAAGGGCGAAATGCGGACGAGGCGGTGCACGCCGATCTCGCTTTGCAGAAGTCCGAAGGCGTACTCGCCGTTCACGGCAAACGTCGCGGACTTCAGCCCAGCCTCTTCACCGGGCTGGTAGTCGTAGAGTACAGTCTCGAAGCCCTGCCGCTCAGCCCAGCGCAAATACATGCGCAGGAGCATGTCGGCCCAATCCTGCGACTCGGTGCCGCCGGCTCCGGGATGGATGGTGACGATGGCGTTGCGGGCGTCGTTCTCGCCGGAGAGCAGTGTCTCGGTTTCGAGACGGTCGAGCAACTCGCGCAGCGCGCCGATTTCGCGCTGCAGGTCGGCGTCGACGCTCTCGCCTTCTTTGGAGAGATCGAAGTAGGCGGCAATGTCTTCGCTGCGGCGCGCCAGGTCGGCGTCGTTGGCGAGCACGTGTTCCAGGCGCTTCTTCTCGCGCATCACCTGCTGCGAGCGTTGCGGATTCGACCACAGATTCGGGTCGGCAGACTGCTTCTCAATTTCGGCTAGTTGCGGACGGACTTTTTCCGCGTCAAAGATACTCCCGAAGTTCGTGGACTTTCTTGCTGAGTTTTTCGTATTCGAGGACAAGCTCTTGATTCATGAGGACGCGTCAACCTTTTTGCGGTTTTTTCGAGAGGCAAAGCGCGACAGCAGCGCTCCCAGTGAAATTATCGCACACGCATACGCGAACCAGTCGCCGTGACGAGCGTAGAACGTTGTGCTCGAAGTGAGCGCATAGGGCGCGACCAGGGCCAGCCGATCTTTGCGGGGAAGCTGCGCCACGACTCGTCCCCAGGGATCGATCGACGCCGTAACCCCGGTATCGGTGGCACTGAGCAGCCAGCGATTATTCTCGATGGCGCGCATGCGCGTCTGGTTCAGGTGCTGGGCGTAGGCGCCGCTGTCGCCGTACCATCCGTCGTTGGAAATGTTCACGAAGACCTGGGCGCCGTTGTTGGCGAACTGGCGTACCTCATCCGGGAATACGGATTCGTAGCAGATGAAGACGCCGAGCTTTTCGTCGCCTGCGTTCAACCAGGTGCGTGCGGAGCCGTGGTGAAACTCGCCGACTTCTTTGGTCAAACCGCCGGCAAATGAAAACAGGCTGGGGAAGGGCAAATACTCGCCGAAGGGAACCAGGTGGACTTTGTCGTAGCGCGCGACCCAGGCGGCATCCGGGTTGATCAAGGCCGCGGAATTAAACAGAGACGGTTCAGTCCCCGGTGGGCCCGGTGAAACTCCAATGGCTCCGACGACGACCCATGCCTTGGTCTGGCGCGCCATCTCGCCGAGTGAATTGCGCAAGCGGGCATCGTTGGTGAAAAACGGCGCAGGCGACTCGGGCCATACGATGAGTTTGACATCCGGGCCCGATGCGCGGTCATTCCCCACTGCCGTTGCATTTTTCAGCGCCGCCGTTTCTGTGAGTTCCATCAGGCCGTTCAGCGTTTGTTGAAAATAAGCCGGCGTCCAATCGGTGGCGACCGGGATATTCTGCTGCACCAGCAGCGCGGCACGATCGGCAGGGGCCGGAGGAGCATCGATCAATTTTCCGGCCTGCAGGACGGCGGCGGCAGCCAGCGCCGCAGCCAGCATGGCTCCGCGCTTCTCGCGGGGAACCAGAAAGGCCGCGGCCAGCGCGACATTCACCAGAGCAATCTCAAAGGAAATGCCGTAAACGCCGGTCGAGGCGGCGATGCGGCAGAGAGTAGCGTTGTCGACCTGCGCGGTGCCCAGCAGGTTCCAGGGGAATCCCGTGATCCGGGTGCGGGCCAGTTCCACCGCGACCCACAGAAACGGAGCCAGCGCCAGCGGCCTCCGCAGGTCGCTCGCCGGAAGATGCTTTGCCAGCAGGCTGACCAGCAGGCCGAACAAACCGTGATACAGCCCCAGATAACAGCAGAAAAGGAAAAGAGTCAGCAGCGCGGCGGGAATGCCGAGGCCACCGTAATGGCGCATGGTGTCATAGATCCAGTAGCACGTGCCGGCGTACCACAGGATTCCGCATACATAGCCCAGCAGAAAGCCCTGGCCGGGCGTGGCCGGACGCAGCCGAACGGAACCGGCAACCTGGAGTTCGCTCGCCGAACGCGCGCGCAGCAGCGCCACGATCAGCGGAGCCAGCGCAATCCACGACAGGACGTAAATGCCGGGAAGCGGAAAGATGATGGCCTGAAGCAGGGCGGATAGAGCGATCAACAACCAGGCGCTGAAATGAATTTGCCGCACGGGCAAGGATAACAAAAGCGGCTGTCAGCTATCAGCTGTCAGCTTTCAGCTTCTAGCTACTAGCTTCTAGCTGGAGGAGATTCCATCGGTCAGGATTGCGCGGACGAACTCTACAATCTCTGCTGTTACGTACTCTGGCGGGGTGATGTGGAATACCGGGCGCTCGGCTACGGGTTTCAGGGAGACGGTTTGCCATGCCGGAACCGCGGACGCTGCATGCAGGATTACGGCATCGGCGCGGTCAAGGAATTCGCGCGCGGAATTCTTGAAATCGCACGTCGCGGGATCGAGCATGGTCATGTACAGGTCCGGACGCAGGAACTTCAAGACACTGTTCGACTCGACGATCACGTTGCGCGCCCCTTCCAGTCGCTTCCGCAGGGCCGGCATGGCCTCGGCCAGACGGCCCTGTTCGGTGCGCGCCCATAATGCCTGGACGGCTCCGGCTGCGAGAAAACGCGAGGTATCCGACCCGCCGGAGCGGTCGCGCTCTTGGGAAATTGCCCAGGAATGGTCGGCGGTCGCACAGTCGCAGGCCTGGCCGTTGGCCGAACAGACGCCGTGACCGTACTGCGTAATCTTGACGGCGGTCCACTCGAACTCACGCAGCGCGGAGATCAAGCCGGCGACGACGCTGGTCTTGCCCACGCTGCGCGAATGTCCGCCGATGACGATGATGGCCAAGTACTGGACCTCGGACCTCGGACTTCGGACTTCAGCCTCAGGCCTATCAGGTCACCGGCGCCCGTAGCCGGTTCCTGAGGTCCGACGCCAGTTTCATTACTTTCTTGCCAGCCGCGCCAGCGTTGCAAGCTGCTTGAGATACTCGCGCAGGGGCTGCGCCGGAGTTCCCCAGAAGGCTACGCCTTTGCCGCGCAAAACCTTGTTGGGCAGAACGCCGCCCTGGCCACCGAGCATGACTCCCTCTTCAATGCGGGCGTGCTCGCCAATGCCGACCTGGCCGCCGAGAACTACGCTGTTCTCGATCACGATGCTTCCGGAAAGGCCGGTCTGCGCGGCAATCACGACGTCTTCGCCGATCTGGCAGTTGTGGCCGATGTGGACCAGGTTGTCGATTTTCGTTCCCCGGCCGATGCGGGTTTCATCGAGCGCGCCGCGATCGATGGTCGCATTGGCACCGATCTCGACGTCGTCCTCGATGATCAAACGCCCGACTTGGGGGAATTTTTCGTAGTGGCCGGTCTGGCGGTCGCGCACGTAGCCGAAGCCGTCGCTGCCCAGAACCGCGCCGGCATGCACGATCACGCGGTCGCCTAGCGTTGTGCCGGGATAGATCGTAACGTTGGGATAAATCTCGCAGTAGCGGCCAATCTTGACGTCGGCGCCCAGTGCGCAACCCGCGCCAATGCGCGTGTTCTCGCCGATCTGAGACCGCTCGCCAACCCCCGCCCGCGCTTCCACCCAGACGCCGGGGCCCAGCACGGCGGAAGGATGAATCACCGCCGCGGAGTCCGCACTTCCCTGCCGGGGAGTGCCCGGAGAAATATCGGGCGGCGGTTGTTCCCGGAGGAATCGCGCGGCGCGCGCAAAGGCAAGTTTGGGATGGTCGCTGACCAGCACCGGCCGGTTGTAAGATCCTGACGCTGCGGGGGTGACTGCGAATTCTCCCGCGATGATCGCGCCCGCGCGGGACTGCAAAGCCGCGATCAGATGTTTGTCGTCGTCAACGAAGACAAGGTCCTCGGGCGACGCCGAGTGCAGGCTGGCCACGCCGCTCACTTCGACGCTGCCCGTCCCAATCAGCCGGGCTCCAACCGCGTCGGCGACCTGTTGCAGAGAGCACTTCATGGCTCTCACTGTATAGCAGCGGGGCAAGAGGAAGGAAGAGTGGAACAGGCGAAAACGAGGGCCATAGAAGTTAAGGTCGACCGGGGACTCGCGTCCCAGGCGTCAGCGCGTTTGCTCATTCTACGGAGCGGTGCAGGTGGCTGCGGCCTGGCACATGATGAAAGTGCCGCTGCCCGTGCAGTCGGGATTGCTGCTGTTATTCTGCAACATCCACGTCCCCACGACGACGCCGTTGCTCAGCGTGCCGGTGGTGTTCTGCGTGGCAGTCGACGTACCGGTAAAACCATTCGCGTAGCTGGTCAGAGTGAGCACACTGCCGGGCGGCACATTCGACCCTATTTTATACGTCATTTTGCCGATAACCTGATCCGTCCCCGTTATTGTGGAGAACGTGGTCACGCCGGCCTCGGAGTTGTCGACTAGGGTGTTCGTGAAGCAGGAGCCAGCGTTGAAGAAATTGAAGCCGGTAATATCAAGCGACAGGTTGGTACCCGACCCGTTGTCGGTGACGGAGAACGCGGTCACGAAGTCCAGTTTGCTGGTCTCGCCCAGACCGCCGTTCACATGGGCCTCCCAGTTCCCGCTGGCCGTCGTATTGGTGAGAGTGGTGTTGAGGGTCTTGCTGCCGCAGCCACTCACCGCGAGGTTCAGCCCGAGCAGCGCCAGGATTGCAAGCTTCTTCATGTACCGTCCTTGAATTAGGGTCCCTATGAGAATAGAGAGATGCGGGCAGGGCCGTCAATGGATGTAAGGGGGGCTCGACGGCACCCCTATCCTTCAACGAGCCCGGCGCCGCGAGGGCTGCGCCAGCCCCAGAATCAGCAGGGCGATGGACACTCCCAAAAGAAAGCCGCTGGCAAAGTGGGCAAAGCCATTATCCAGCCAGAGCCGCAGGCCAATGCCGGCCGCCAAGGCCAACGAACCGGTCCCGGTGAAAAGACTACGGCGAATCATAGTGCCTCCCTAGCGGTGCTTCCCTGTTTGAGCGTGGGCGAGCTTCGGGCAGAACCTGCCATGAGCCTGCCGGACGGAGTGCCTGCGGTGACAGACACGGGCAAAGCCTGCCCTGAGCCTGCCGAAGGGAGTGCCCGCGCCACACTCCCCTACGCGCCGCGCTTGGTTTTCAGTTCCGCCAGCAATTGCTCGATGCGGTCTTCTTTTTCGAGCGCGGCCAGGCGGTCGTCGAGGTTGTCGCCGGCGATTTCCGACTTCGCCTGGCTGACAGCCTCGGAGTGCGCGACCTTACGTTTCATGCGGTCGAAGGCGGCGGCCTTTGAGCCGTCGCCGGAGGCCATGCGGGCGTCACTGGCTTTACCCACGGCGCGGGCGCGGCGATGCTGCGCGATCAGCACGTCGGCCTTGGCCTGAGCCTCGGTCAGCTTCTGCTCGAGTTGGCGCAACGCGGACTTCAGGTTTTCCACCTGCGCCTTCTGGTCGGCGACTTGCTGCGTGAAGTTCTCGCTGAGTTCGCGAAAGCTCTCCACACGCAGCAGCGAGGCGCGGGCCAGGTCGTCTTCTTTTTTGTCGACGGCGAGTTCGGCCTTGCGCATCCACTCGGCCACTTTGTCTTCGTTTTCTTTCTGCTTTTTTTCCAGCAGGTGCTGGTCGGCGATGGCGATCGCGACCTGCGTCTTGACCTGCAGAAGCTGGTTCTGCATGTCGAGGATAACCTGCTTAATCATTTTTTCCGGCTCCTCGGCCTTGTCGATCAGGTCGTTGAGATTGGCCCGGACCAGTGTGGAAACGCGCTCCAGTAGTGCCATGGTGAACCCCCTTCTTTGAGCTTCTAGCTGCTAGCTTCTAGCTACCAGCTTGGTGCCTTGATTTCTAAGTTCATGCGCGCGGTGGATCTGTGCGCATTCCGGACATTCCGTCTGCTTGCTGCGGAACGAGCCGCCGAGCAGCATTCCGATCGCGACGCCGATCGCCAGCCAGACGCCTACGTGGCCGGCCATCACTCCGAACGCGGCGCCCAGCGCCGCTCCCAGGGCGAGTCCAACTCCTGTGTGTTTCGATTTGTTGGTCATAACCGTGCTCCTGATGCTGCCGAGCTTCGCTCGGCCCGGCCGGGTCTGAGACCCGGCCCCCACACAACCAACTTCAAACGCGGCCCCAAAACCGCGCCTCGCTGCGCTCGGCGGGACGGGCGAATGCGCCCGTCCCCACACGAGCATTTCCACACGAGCATCCCGGCCCCTCGCTACTTCTTAGGCGCATCGCCCGGTTTGGGGGCTTTGTCGCCGATCTGCCGTACCTTGCTCAGCAATTCTGCCAGCGGCATGCCCGAGAGCGTCTCGAACAGCGCGGGCACTTGCGCCGCCATCTTGGTGATGTCGCCGGTGACTTTGCTCATGCCCGCACCGTCGTTTCCGGTGGAGACGATGGTGATCTTGTCGACGTTGGCCAGCGGTGCCGCCAATGCCTTCACCACCTCGGGCATACTGGCAAACAGCCGGTCGATCACGGCCGCCTGGTTGTACTCCTGGAAAGCCTCGGCCTTCACGTTCATCGCCTTGGCTTCGGCCTCGCCTTTCTTGAAAATAATTTCGGCTTCGGCCTCGCCTTGCGCGCGAATGGACGACGCCTGGCCTTCGGCTTCGGCGATCAAGCGCTGCTTCTCGGCCGCAGCCAGAGTTTCGATGCGCTGACGCTCGATCTCGGCGCCTTTCAACACAGTCGCGATCAGTTCTTTTTCACGGCGGTTGATTTCCGCTTCCTGCACCTTGACCTGCTGCTCCTTTTCGACCTGCTGCACTTTCACCTGCTCGGCGATGACTTGCTGCTGCATGATGTTGGTCTGGATGTCGTAGGCCTTATCGGCCTGCGCCTGCTGGCGCTTTGTGACTTCCAGGTATTGCGCTTTTTTAATTTCCAGGTCGCGCTGCGACTCGGCCTGCTTGGCCAGCGACAACGTTTCGGCCAGCACGCGTTCCTGATCGGCCTGCGCCTTGGCTACGGCCGATTCCCGTTGCGCCAGCGCGCGCCGGATGGCCGTATCGCGATCGGCTTCCGCGGTGGCCACATCGGCGTCGCGCTTGATGCGCGCCACATCCGGCTTGCCCATGTTGGTGATGTATTCGTTCTTGTCGCGCACTTCTTTAATGGTGAAGGAAATCACTTCCAGGCCCATCTTGTTCATGTCCTCGGCGCAGGTACCGCGCATGCGGTCGGAAACCATCTCCGGCTGCTTGACGATTTCTTCGACCGTGAGCTGGCCGATAATGCCGCGCAGGTGACCTTCCATGACCAGGCGGATCAGGCCTTCGCGCTCCTGATCAGACTTAGTGAGGAACTGCTCGGCCGCAGTCAACACGGATTCGCGATCGGACTTCACCTTGATTTGAGCAACCGCTTCCACCGTCACCGCGACGCCCTGCTTGGTGTAGAGGTCCTGTTGCGGCGCCACGTCGAACGACATCAGTTCCAGGGAGAGATCGCGGCAGACCTGGACCATGGGGAACACCAGCGTGCCTTTTCCCTGTATGACCCGGGTTCCGCCCAAGCCGTACACGATGAGTGCCTCGTGCGGCCCCGCTTTGCGATAGAGCCTGGCCATTCCGCTCATCAGGAACAGGATGACCATCACTCCCAGCCCGACAAAGATCCAGATCGTGACCACTGACGACAATCCTCCCATAACGCCTCCTCTTACGAATGCAGTGCGAAAACGTTTGTTCGGCTTGAGTCACAGGCCGCCGGGGAGTACGGGCCCACTAACTCGGAATGGGCTGGCGGCGGGTTCAGGTTCCACTCGACAATCGAGTTATTTCCGAACCACAAGAAACCGAGCGCCACATAAAAGACCACAAGCAGCGGCCAGGCCGCCGACGGCTTCAGGGCGTTTGCGGCCAAGGCTCCGATCGTGAAAAAGAGGAGCATGACCGTCATGATGCCGAGGCCCAGCATGAGCGCCCCTTCGCGCGAGGTGTAGCCGTTGGGCTGCCAGTTGGCGTCGAAGTGCACCGCCATGCGCAGGGGCAGGTGGTCCCAGGCTCGCCAGTACTTGAGCGCGGTGATGGGCAGCACCAGCCACATCAGCCAGACCAACGGTTTGTAGAAGTTGCGAATCATAAACTCTCCAGGTCAAAGTGGTTTCTAGCCGCGTGATACAAAACCTGTCACCCGATCCAGATCTCGGACGATGCGCTCGGGATCGTTGTGTCCGAGAAAGACTTCGCCATTCGTGGTCTTGATGTGGACCACCTTGTTCCCCCACACATAGGCGCGCGTACTGCCGATGCCGCGAATTCCATATCCACGTACGAAAGCCCAGGGTTCAATCGAATAACTCACAATCGCCTGTTTCGGAATCTCGCGCAGCCGGAAACCCATAGTCCGTATCTCCACTCCGTGCCGCAGGAAGCGATATTGGAAGCCGCTCAACACCATGGCCAGCGCTCCCAGTCCAATCACGCCCACGATGCCCAGAGCAAAACGCGCCGGTGCCGTCGGATAGAAAGCCACCGATACAACAGGCCCGATCAGCGCAGGCAGAATGATCAGGCTCCATACCCGACCCGCGTGCGTCTCCTCGGCAATTACATCGCTCTGCAATGACTTCGCTTCCATAGTCAGCTCCCGTGTAACATCGCTGCCAGTTCGCGCTTCGCGCTACTCGTTGCTCATTTCCTCCCAGGGGCGCACGTAAGCGATTCCCTTCTCGTAGCGTTCGACCACGACCTCAGTTCCCTTGGCGATCGCTTCGCCCTTCTCACTGCGAGCGCCACAAACGCGGCGGGTTCCGACCTGCGAGTAAATGATCTCGCCGGTTCCATCTTCGCGGATGGAACTGGAAACCCGGCCCAGCACGCCGACCATCTCGTAGTCGGCGGGATCCATGTTCTCCTCGTCCGACATGAGCACCTTGCTCAGGAACAGAAAAATGATGCCGCCGCCGGCGAGGCCGCTAAGCACAGAGAACAGCAATCCCAGGCCGACCCACACCGTCGAGAAGCGCGTGAGCAGGTATCCGGTGCCGCCAAACCACGCCAGGAAGGCCGTGAGCGTGACGAAGTTAAACGGCGAAACGCTGCTGCTGCGGGCCGCCGGATTCCCCCCCGGTGCGTGCGATGCAGACGGGCCGTGCGCCGCTGCTGGCGCGTGACCGCCTGCCATGGGAGCATGTCCCACAGAACCATGCACCGCCGGCAAGTGCCCGGCGTGTCCATGAAAATGCGGCAGGTGCAGGCGTCCAAAACGCGATCCGCCAAAGATGAACGAAAAGAAACTGAAGCAGAAGCCGACCGCGAAACAGATTAAATAAAAGTCTGACCAGTCCAGCTTGGCTGACGTCATCGGATTCGCCTCCCTTCCCCATTCGTGGCCCGGCCTACACGAGAATGACTGCCGTTGCCGGCCGCGAGTTCGGGCCGCAACGCCTCCAGTAGGCGGTCGGCCAGTCCGGGCGTGTCGAGAATTGCGCCCAACAGCAGAAAACAGCGGCGCGTATCTTTTTCGCGGGCGGCCTTGATCAGCACGTTGCTGACGTCCGGATCGTTCGCGAACTTCTCCGAACCCTGCAACAGCCAGACGTCCAGCTGGCCTTCGGTGGTGCGCAGGTCAGAAGTCAGTTCGGCGTGGTAGCCGTCGGGGTCATCCACCAAGAATCCGGGATGCACTTTAAAAAACTTGGCCAACAGCGCGCGCGAAGACTGCGTCATATGCGGACGCGCTCCGTTTTCAATCTGCGAAAGATAGGACTGGCTGATGGACGGCCGTTTAGCCCGTCCGCGACCCTTGCCCGTCTCTTCGCGAATGGCGCGGACCAGTTCGAGCTGCGTCATGGGCCGCCCCAGACCGCGCAGCGAGCCTTCGACCTCGCGCAGGTAGCGAATTTTCTCGCCCAGCTTCACCGGCCCTCCCCGAGGTATATGTCAATCCGAGATATTTATATTGCAATCTGCGATGTTTGTCAAGAAACGAATCTGCCGCCTGTTCAGCGGCTTACGGCCCAGGCGCGAACCGCGACCTGCCCGCACAGCAAAAACGCCCCCGGCTGACCCGGGGGCGTGGTTACTGCTCTCTCTTCTTCCGTCGCTTTCCAGACTGCGGTGAAACCCCGGCCTACTGGCGGCGGCCGTTGTGCTTGTCGCGGTAGATCTGGCGGGACATCTTGTTCTGCTGACGGTTGACCTGTTGCTTTTCCTGCGCCGTCAGTTTGCCGCCGTTGGCGGCGCGGTCGTTGTGGACTTCTTTATTGACCTTGGCTTCATTGTTCTCCAGATGAGCCGTTTCGCCGGCGGTCAACTGTCCGCTCTTGATGCCCTGTGCGATGCGGTCCTGCTGGTTTTCGGCGCGCTTGCCGACTTCGCTCTTCGGGTCGGTGTTCTGCACGGCGGCGTTATGCTTGTCCTGATAAATCTGGTTCGACAGCTTGTTCTGCTGCTGGTTCAGGGTGGTCTTGTCTGCAGCAGTCAGCTTGCCGTTGTCGAGCGAGCGCATGTCCTTTTCTTCGTGGTTCAGGTCGGACTCTTTCTTTTCGAGGTTGGCGGTCTCGCCAGCCGTAAGTTCGCCGCTCTTTACGCCGTTGGCAATGCGGTCCTGCTGGTTTTCTTTGCGTTGGTTGATGGTCTGGCCGGTCACGGGCGCGGACGCGTCGGTGCTTTGGGCCACAACGGGCAGCGCGAGAATCGCAAGCGCAGCACTCAAAAACGTAATCTTGATCGTGCTTTTCATTTTCATTAGGGTCTCTCCGTCGTTCAGATTTTCTTTCAGATTTTGCGAATCTTTTCAGAACTTTGTGGCCACACGGGGAAGAAACCCGGTTTGTAAAGAAATGTTGCGAAGTTTTTATTTGCCTTGGGATGAGCGACTTACGGGCTGAATGGAGCGACTGGAGCGGGTTTCCGGCGGCAGACTTTAGAGGCCAGCTTCGATACGGGAGCGGGGATCGAGGTAATCGCGCAGGGCGTCGCCGATGAAGTTGAAGCTGAGCACGGCGAGCATCATGGCGAGCGCGGGAAAGAGCACGAGATGCGGGGCGTCGAACAGGTGGGCGCGGCCGTCGTTGAGCATGGATCCCCAACTGGCGGTGGGCGGAGGGACGCCGAGTCCGAGGAAACTCATGGTGGCTTCGGCAAGGATCGCTCCGGCCATTCCGATCGCAGCCTGCACGACCACCGGCTGAATAATGTTGGGCAGAATGTGGCGGGCAACAATTCGTAAATCGGAGGCGCCGAGGGCGCGGGCGGCTTCGACGAACTCGCGCTCGCGGGCGGCGAGAACTTGTCCGCGGACCAGGCGCGCGTAGCCAACCCATCCGCCCAGAGACAGCGCGAGCACGAGATTGAAAATGCCGGGACCGCGAAAAGCGATGAAGGCAATCGCCAGCAGAATTCCGGGGAAGGAAAGGAAGGCGTTCATCAGCACGACGTTGACGAAGCGGTCGATGGCGCCTCCGTAGTATCCGGCGATGGAACCGATGATGAGTCCGAGGGCGAGCGAGGCGGCGACGACGCAACTGCCGACCAGCATGGAGATGCGGGCGCCATAGACGACGCGCGAGAGGATGTCGCGGCCGAGTTCGTCGGTGCCGAACCAGTGGGCGGACGAAGGCGAATCGAGGCGCGCGGGCAGGTTGATCGCGGCGGGATCGTGTGGGGCAATCCATGGAGCGAAGAGCGCGAAGATTACGAAGATCACGACCAGGACGACGCCGGTAGCCGCCAGCGGATTGTGGCGGGCATTTCCGGCAAACCTTCGACGAAGGGTAATTGCGGCGGTGGACATGGTTTCCAATTTTATACGGCTGGTGTCCGCCCAGCCAGACTCAGACGTGGATGACTTCCGCCTGGGGAATGCGGCGAACCCTGATTTGGCCCTCGCGAAGCCGGGTGCGAGCGATGTCGTAGGAAGATTGCATTCGCATGAGCGTGTCCATCTTGACTCCAAACGCTTTTTCGATGCGGAGCGCCATGTCGCCGGAGAGATCGGCCTTGCCGTTCAGAAGGCTGGACAGAGCTGGACGGGATACTCGCAGCGCCGCCGCGGCGGCAGTCACCGACAATCCCGCAGGCTGGATAATTTCCGTCCGGATGAAATCTCCGGGATGAGGCGGGTTCTTCATGGACATGGCTTGCTCCTTCGGTGCTAGTGATAATCTTCGAGATCAACGTCGCAGATTTCCCGCTCGGCTGTGTCGATGCGGAATGTCAAGCGGCGATTGCGGGTAACGCTGAGGCTCCATGTACCCCTGCGATCGCCGGTCAGCGTGTGCGCCTTCCACGCGGACAGCGCACGCAACTCCTCCGGGTCTTGCATGTCGTCGAGGAAGGCCAACATCTTGCGGAGTTTATCCGCTGAGTCGTGCGGAACGCCTTTCGCGCTGTCTTCCGCATAGAGTTTTTTCAAACCCTTGTGCGCGAAGCTCCTGATCTTCACTCTTTAGAGTGTAGCCTGTAACGCGGCACTTGTCAACCCGTTCGCATTCTTACTGCCGGAGACGAGCCGGTCGGAGGTGGATCGCATTCTCGATCCGAAGCGCGACATCACGCTGTCGAGTTTGCAGCGGGCGGCGGCTTTGGTGGGGCAGCGGGTGGTGATTGAGTTGGTGTGAGTGCGTTATTGCCACGCTTCGCGAAGTACGTGAAGGATGGCGCAACCCGGCGGGATATCGCTAGGTCTTCGGTGTGCTGAACACTTCGGTCAGAAATTGCCGGACTGCCGACGCCTTCACGATTTGCTCGACGGTGCCTCGGTAGCAGGACGTACAAATACCAGCGAACTTGAAGCTGGCAGTCCAGATCACGTGGGGCCTTTCAGTTTCAACCCAAACGCCCGCTCCACTGATGCCTTCAGGGCGCATCCCCTTCTCCGAGTGCTCGTAGGGAATCAAGAAGTGCCTTTCCGCATCGAAACCGCTGAATTTGAACTTCAGTTCGTCGCCGACTGGGTTGGGTAGTACTGACCCGTTAAAGGGCATTGGACTTAGGAGAACGGCCTGTTCGAGTACCGAACCCACGCGCTTTGGAAACCGTACGCTGCTTGAGAGGGGATAGCCGATACCCGAGACGATCTGCCCCTCTGCCGCGTCGACCCAAGAACTCTCGACGTCGAAGAACTCTAGGTTCGGTCCCAGAGCATCCGGGCGCATCGTAATAATTGCGAGGTCCTCCCACTGGCAGCGATGTATGACGGCATCTGGATCGTTCAACTCCATCGCCGCTACGCCATCAGTGACGACGAGTTCGGAGGCGTGCTTAACCTACAGTTCGCCCACCTGACGGACGAAAAAGCGCAGGTCCCTCGGCTCCGCTTGCTCGACGACGTGCTTCGCTGTTTAGACGAAATACTGTCCTCCCCACATCCCGGCCATGCCCGTGCCGGGTTTTTCACTCTCATACGCCTTCAACCCGGTAACCGGGTCCTTCCCTGTTTCGGCCAGCGCTCGGTTCGCGATTCCGACGGTGTGGGACCAGATACGTTCAGTGGCAGCCTTGCCCGCCATCTTGTCGATGCTCATTGCCGAATCCTGGGATTCGCCACCGAGTACAGCACGTCGGTCAGAAAGTTCACCGCGACATACGTCAGTCCGATGGCCAGGATGCAGCCTTGGACCAGGAAATAGTCGCGGGCGGAGATGGCGTCGACGGTTAAGCGGCCGATGCCGGGCCAGGAGAAAATTTTTTCGGTGACGATGGCGCCGGCCAGCAACGCGCCGAACTGCAGGCCCAGGACCGTGAGTACGGGGATCATGGCGTTGCGCAGGGCATGGCGGTAGACGACGGTGCGCTCGGGCAAGCCTTTGGCGCGGGCGGTGCGGATGTAGTCCTGGCTGAGTTCTTCGAGCATGGAGGTGCGCACCATGCGGGTGAGGATGGCAGCCATGGACCCTCCCATGGTGATCGCGGGTAGAACGACGTACTCGATGCCGCCGGAGCCGGACACCGGCAACCAACCCAGCTTGATGGCACAGAGAATGATGAGGATCGGACCTAGGGCGATGTTGGGGAACGACAGGCCGAAAAGACTGACGACGGAAATCGCGCGGTCCTGCCAGCGATTGGGATGCTGTGCGGAATAGACTCCTGCGGGGAGTGAAAGAACGACTGCAATCAGCAAGGATGCAAAAGTCAATGCGACTGTGTAGGGATAGCGCTGGGCTAGCAATTTAGTGACAGTCTGGTTGTAGCGGATGGAGCGTCCGAGGTCGCCGTGGAGGACGCCGCTCCAATAATGGATGTATTGGTCGCCGAGGGGGGCGTCGAGGCCGTAGGCGTGACGCGTGGCGGCGATGTCGGCGGCCGGAGCGCCTTCGCCGAGCATCTGCGCGATGGGGTCTCCAGGGACGAGGTGGATGAGGAGGAAGACGAGGCTGACCACCAGCCAGATGACTGGCAGGGTGTAGAGGACGCGTTGGAGTACAGTTCTCAGTTGGCGGTTCTCAGTAAATCACGAACAAGTTGTCATCCTGAGCGGAGCGAGCGCGAAATGCGCTCGCGGAGTCGAAGGATCTCTTGCCGCTCGACTTATCTACGATCCTGTCAGGGAGTCTCGGTGATTTGGCCGCGGACAACAGGCTGCACGGGGAGAACGCCTTGACGCGCCGGGAAAGAATTGCGGCCGGGTAGGGGTCCTTCGACTGCGCGCGGCGGCTCGCTTCGCTCGCCGCCGGGCTTCGCTCAGGATGACAGGCTATCGGATGCTGATCGGGACTCGGCATCTGCTCAGCTCCCCGCACCTTTCGCGGCTTCCGCTTCGCCCTCAACTTTCGCGGTCTTCTCGATTCTCACTCTGGCGATGCGGTGGCCTTCCAGCTCTTCTACCGTGTAGCGGCGGCCTTCGTATTCGAAGCAGTCGCGCAGGTTCGGGATGCGCTGCAGGCGGGCGAGGATGAATCCGGCCAGGGTTTCGAATCCGGCGTCGCGCGGGAGGGTCAGGCCGTATTCGGTTTCTAAGTCGCGGATGTTGACCGAGCCTTCGAGCACGAGGACCGATTCATCTTCCAGCGCGGGCTCGCTGGGGGAGACGTCGAATTCGTCTTCGATGTTGCCGACCAGTTGTTCGAGGATGTCTTCCACGGTGATGACTCCGGCGGTCGAGCCGAATTCGTCGACCACGACGGCCAGATGGCGGCGACGGTCTTTAAATTCCGCGAGCAGTTCCGCCAGAACTTTCGTCTCGGGGACGACCAGGACGTCGTGCATGATCTGGCTGATCTGCATGCGAGAAATGCGCGTCGAGGTCGACTGGCCGAGATTGCTCAGGCGCAGGCGCATCCAGCGCATGAGGTCTTTGTAGTAGAGCACGCCGACAATGTGCTCGGGGCCGCGCTGGGGATCGTAGACCGGGATGCGCGAGTGTTGGCCTTCGACCACGCGGGCCAGGGATTCGTCGAGCTGGAGGTCGGAGGGCAGGGAAAAAATGTCGGGGCGGGCGACCATGACCTCGCGGACGGTGATGTTGTCGAGTTCGATGGCCGAGTGAATCATTTCTTCCTGGAACTCGGGAATCTGGCCAAACTGGCGGCTGGCGGTGACAATGAGCTTGAGTTCGTCGGGGGAGTGGACGGCGCCGCCACGGCGGGTCATGGGCGCGCCAAAGAGGCGCAGAACCAGGCCTCCGGAGCGGCGCATAAAAAAGAGAAGGGGGCGGGTGAGGGTAAGGAAAGCCTCCATGGGGGCGGCGACGGCGAGGGCGACTTGCTCGGCGCGCTGCAGGGCCAGGGTCTTGGGAACGAGTTCGCCCAGGATCACGTGCATGTAGGTGATCAGGCTGAAGGCGATGACGATGGCGATGGTGTGGGCGTAGACGGCCGCGTGCGGCACGCGGTGAACGAACTCCATGCCTTCCACCAGGCGGGCGACCATGGGCTCGCCGATCCAGCCCAAGGTAAGGCTGACGATGGTGATGCCGAGTTGAACGCCGTTCACGACTTCGTCGAGGTGCTGATGGAGGCGCTGGACGATGCGCGCGCCGATGCGGCCGGCTTCAATGAGTTGCTGGATGCGGGTATCGCGCACGCTTACCAGGGAAAATTCGGCTGCCGCGAAGAAGGCATTGGCCGCCACCAGGAGAAGGATCAGAAAGACCCGGAGCAGCACAAAGGCGATCATGGAAGGGTAATTCTAACAGTTTAAAACCTGTAGGATGTGGGGGCCTTGTTGGGACAGTCGCTCTCGGCTGTCCGCGGAATCGGGCCTTCGGCCCGAGGACAGCCGAGGGCGGCTGTCCCCACATGTGTGCTACATGCATCCGTGCCTAACCTTGGAAGGTGCGTCGGGTCACAAAATTCGATTCTGGGGTGCGCTATCCTTTTAGAGCGACGCTGGTCTAACTGGCAGACGACAGATGGGTTGTAGGTCTGACGGCAAGAGCAACCCTCAGGGGCTAAAGCCCTGATCCTCTATGGGCTTTAGCGGCACGGCTGAAGCCGTGCCCTTCCCGAAACCAATTCTTTCTCGAAGGCACTTTCGGTCAAGTTTCCGTTTTGTGACCAAGTTCCAGGAACAAAAGCTGGGCAGGCTCCGTACAACAGATTGAGGGCGGCGGAATGGCTCCCAATCTCCATTTGGCGAAATCTAGAGGAGGCGGTGTGAACGGTAACGGGAATAATAAGAAGAAGCGCCGGAAACTGATTATCTGGGGTTCGATCGTGACCGTGGTCGTACTGGTGATTGCCGGCGGCGTGTTCGCGGCAACTCGCGGCGGCACCAAGATTGATCCGTCGAAGCTCGCCAAGGTGGAAAAGGGCGACCTGGCCAAAAGCGTGGTGGCGACCGGGAAGGTCACGCCCATCACCAAAGTGGAAGTGAAGTCGAAGGCCAGCGGCATTGTAAAGAAGCTTCTGGTGGACTACGGCGATCGCGTCAAGAAGGGGCAACTGCTGGCCCAACTCGACAAAATCGAGATCGAGGCGCAGGTGGCGCAATCGCGTGCCGCTCTCGAAGCGGCTGAGGCGAATCTGAAAAGCTCGCAGGCGGATTTCGAGCGCGCCAAGGTCGATGCGGAAGGTCCAGACGTGCCGCTGTTGAAGCGCGCCTACGATCGCGCTACGGGGATGGCCAAGGATGGCGTGGTTTCGGCATCGGCGCTGGATGACGCCGAGAAGAATTACGAGATGGCGCTGAACAAGCAGAACGTGTCGAAGGCGCAGGTCACCGTGCTGAAGGCGAAAATCGCGCAGGCCCAGGCGCAGGTGGCGCAGGACCAGGCTAATCTCAAGCAGCTCGACGAACAGCTCAGCTATACCGACATCATTTCGCCGATTGACGGCATCGTGCTTTCGCGCGACGTGGAAATGGGCGACGCGGTCAGCTCGATCCTGGTACTGGGGTCCTCGGCCACGCTGGTCATGACGCTGGGCGATACCAGCGAAGTGTATGTGAAGGGGAAGGTCGACGAGAGCGACATCGGCAAGGTTTATCTGGGACAGCGCGCGCGGATCAAAGTCGAATCGTTCAAGGACAAGACCTTCGATGGCAAAGTGACGAAGATTTCTCCGATGGGCGTGGAGAAAGATAACGTCACCACGTTTGAAGTGCGGGTGTCGATCCAGAATCCGGGCGGCGAACTCAAGGCGGAGATGACCGCCAACGCGGAAATCATCCTGGAAGAACACAAGAACGTGCTGCAGATTCCCGAAGGCGCAATCCTTTACGACAAGGACAAGAAGGCTTCGGTGGAAGTGCCTAACCCGAAAGGCAAGGACGGCAAGGATAAAGTTGCCGTCAACATCGGGATCTCGAACGGCGCCAAGACCGAAGTGCTCAGCGGGCTGAAGGAAGGCGATCAGGTCGTGCTGCAGTAGAACGCGGCGTCAGACCTCGGACCTCGGACTTCAGCCCAACACGAGCTAATTCCGAGGTCCGGGTTGCATAGGTCCGAAGTCTGACGTGTTAAGTGCAAGGCTAAGTCCAAGGTCTGAGGTCCGAAGTCCGAGGTCCAAGGTCTGAGGTCCGATCCCATGACTCTCACCGAAATCCTGCGCCAGGCGTTCGCCACATTTCGAGCTCACAAGATGCGGACGTTCCTTACGATGTTTGGCATCGTGTGGGGAATCGCGTCAGTGATCATCCTGGTGGGGCTGGGACGCGGTTTCAGCGTCGATCAGAAAAAACACATGCAGACGCTGGGCAAGGACCTGGTCATTATGTGGGGTGGACGAACCAGTGCGCAGGTGGGCGGGCGCGCGGCGGGTCGGGAGATTCATCTCAACGTCGACGATGCCGACTTGATTCGCGACGAGTGCTATCTCGTCAGGAACGTCAGCCCGGAGTTGCGGCGCACTATTCCGGAAGTCAGCCAGTACAACCTGGCGAGCCGCGGCGTGGTGGGGATGTGGCCCTCCTATCAGGATTTCCGGTCGCTGCAGATTTCCGAAGGCCGCCTGATTACCGACGACGACGAGCGCGAGGGCCGGCGCGTGCTCGTGCTGGGGTCGAAGGCCTACCGGCAACTGTTTCCCGGACAGCCCGCCATCGGCGCCAGCGTGCTGGTGCAGAGTATTCCCTACCTGGTGGTGGGGGTGCTGAAGGAAAAAAATCAGAACTCGAATTACAGCGGTCCGGACAACGACTACCTGTTCGCGCCGTATTCGGCGGTGTCGCGCGATTTTCCGCCGCCGACAAAACCTGGTGCCGGGATTACGCGCGGGTATCTGGACGACATCGTTTTTGAAGTGGGCGACCCGGAAGAGCACGAGGCCGCGGTGCTGCAGGTGCGGAGCACTCTGGGGCGCGTGCACCACTTCGATCCTCTGGACAAGGACGCGCTGTTCGTCTGGGACACGATGGAGGGGGCGAAGCTAGTGGACAAGATTTTCGCCGTCGTGACCTTATTCTTCGGCTGCGTGGCCATTGTGACGCTGTGCCTGGGAGGGATTGGCGTGATGAACATCATGCTGGTTTCGGTGACCGAGCGCACGCGCGAAATTGGCACGCGCAAGGCGATGGGCGCAACCAAGCGCGACATTTTGCGGCAATTTTTCGCCGAATCCGCCATGTTGACCATCGTCAGCGGCACTCTCGGCCTCTCCGTCGGGATCGGCTTGTGTGCTGCCATGGAAGCGTTGCCGCTGCCGGATTTTGTTCCGCATCCCATCGTTTCCTGGATGTCGATTATTGCTTCGATTTTGACGCTTTCGTTGATCACCGTGACCGCAGGCATGTATCCCGCCCAGCGCGCCGCGGATATGACACCTGTGGAGTCACTACGCTATGAATGACACTCGCACTCTCCGCTCAGCTTTTGTGACCAGCCGGTTCTTGTTCGCGGCCGCGCTGGTCGTTCTCTTCACCACAACCGCTGTTTTTGCTTCGTCCACGCCTCAAGGCTCATTCGACCGAACGCTGACCGTGAGCGGGCCGGTCAATCTCGAGGTGCTTACTCACTCGGGCGACGTGACGGTGCGCGCCGGCTCGTCGGGATCGGTTCAAATCCACGGCAAGATTTACGTCGGCGACCACTGGCTGATGGGCAACCGCGAGGGCGATGTCCACGCCATCGAACAGAATCCGCCGATCCGGCAGGAGGGCAACAGCGTTCACATTGAATATGTCGAAATGAAGAACATCTCAGTGGATTACGAGATTACCGTGCCCGCGGACACGACCATCCGCACGCACAGCGGATCGGGCGATCAGACGATTCAAGGCACGCGTGGCAACGCGGACATTCAGACCGGGTCCGGCGACGTGAAGCTTACGAACCTTACCGGCGAGGTGACTCTGCAGACCGGGTCCGGCGACGTGCGGGCGCGTGAAATTTCGGGACCGGTGAAGGGCGGCACGGGCAGCGGTGACGTCGAGATCGAAGAGACGGGATCGGGCGACATCGCGTTGCACACGGGCTCGGGGAACATTACCGCGCGCGGCGTGCAGGGCGGCTTCCACGGCGAAACCGGCAGCGGCGATGTGACCGCCGAAGGCACGCAGAGCGGGTCGTGGGAGATTCGCACCGGCTCGGGCAACGTGCATGTGCACCTGCCGTCGAACGCCGCGTTTGACGCGGACATTTCCACGAGCTCCGGCTCGGTGGACGTGGGTGCGCCCGTCGAGATGACGGTGCAGGGCCGCGTGGGAGATATGCATAAACAGATTCGAGGCAAGGTCCGAGGCGGAGGGCAGTTGCTGCGGGTGCGGACGGGATCGGGCGACATACACATCGAGTAAGGAAGGAAGGGGTCAGGGACCAGGGGTCAGTCGTCGGGCTTTGATTCTCTGAGCCCTGGCCCCTAGCCCCTGGTTTTCAGAATGTTTATCAAAGAACTCATCTCGCAAGGCTGGCAGTCGCTGATGCGCGACCGCATGCGTTCGGCGCTCACCATGCTGGGCATTGTTTGGGGACTGGCGTCGGTGGTGCTGTTGCTGGCTTACGGGCAGGGGCTGGGCGGGTGCGTGCTGAACGCGTTTCTGAACATGGGTAACAATGTCATCGTGCTATGGCCGGGGCAGACCAGCATGCAGGCTGGCGGGCAGCGGGCGGGCAAGGCGGTCAAATACGAACTGGAGGACGTGGAGGCGATTCGCGACGAGGTGCCGATCATTCGCGCGGTGAGCGGCGAGATCGACCGCGATTTCGGCTTCAAGATCGGCACGCGCGTGGTTTCCGTGATGGTGCGCGGCGTGGATATGCCTTACGGGCAGATGCGCAAGCTGACTCTGGACGATGGGCGCTATTTCAACGAGAGCGATTTCGCCGACCACCGCCGGGTCGTGATTCTCGGTTATGAGGCGGCGAAGAAAGTGTTCCAGGGCGCGCCTGGCGCGGGGCAGCACGTTGAGATTGGCGGGCTGGATTTTGAAGTCATCGGGACCATGCGCAACAAGATTCAGGATTCGATGTATCAGGGGCCGGACAATGAGAACGGGTTCATTCCCTTCGCGCTGATGCGCGATCTGAAGAACATTCGCGATCCGGACGAGATCATCATCCAGCCTACGGCTCCTGAGCTCAACAAGAAGGCGCTGGCGGCGGCGCGTGAAGTGATTGCGCGGCGGCACCACTTCGATCCTAAGGACGACAAGGCCACGCCGGAGTGGGACACGATTGAAGACCGCGCCATGATCAACGGCTTTTCCTACGGATTGCAGGCGGTGCTGGGATTAATCGGCGTGGTCACGCTGGCCGTGGGCGGCATCGGCGTGATGAACATCATGCTGGTGTCGGTGACGGAGCGGACGCGGGAAATCGGGCTGCGCAAAGCGATTGGCGCGCGGCCGCGGCACATTCTGGTGCAGTTTCTGCTGGAGGCGCTGGTGCTCACGTTTGTGGGCGGTGTGATCGGGATGGCGGTTGCCGAGGTGCTGACCTGGGCGATCCCTCCCATGCCGCTCTACGATGAGTTCTACAAGACCGCTGATCATGAAGGCGCGATCTTTCTGCATGCCTCGATGAGCGTGATGATCATTTCGTTCATCATTCTGTCGATGGTGGGGATCGTATCGGGGTTTTTCCCGGCGTTGAAGGCGGCGCGGTTGAATCCGATTGAGGCGCTGCGGTACGAATAGCGCTAACGCCGCCAGCGGGGCGGTAGCCCACATGATGAGGGTCACGGCCTGGAATCTTACATAGCATCCTCAAAGTAGTTCCGCGGCTTCCAAGATGTGCGCGGCTCTCGGCCCTTCCATTTATCGAGAATCCTCGCAACCGCAGCCGGCGTCACTGAAATGAACATCGGCCACATCTCCCCCTTGTTCCGAGCTGGGTAGCCAAGAATGTTGTTCAACGAGTTGTTGATCGTGCGAACCACGTACTCGTCGGCTTCGTTAACTTCCGGCCAAGCCATGAGAATCCGCTTTACGTCATCCCGCTCCAATCCGAATATTGTTCCGAACTCCCAGTCTGGATAGAAAGGGCCCTCCACGGTTGCTCGCAAGCACTCCCTTACCACTTCCAACTCCTTCTCTTCCAAATTGTCCAAAGACGCTCTCAGCTTCCTCCGATGCCGATGCGTTTCACAATTAACCGACGGAACATCAGTGCAAAACTCTATTGCGCACAGCCTCACGTCCTGCGGCAGTCCGCCATGAGGGAAATGGGGCGTGAACCAAAATGTGAATGAGCCCGACCTCTGCTGGGGCCGCCAGGCCACGCCTTCCAGCAGTTCGCCAACGAATAAGAAATAACCACCGCACGGACTGTGAGACTGGCCGGGCTCGCACTCGTAGATAAATGCTCCCACCTCCTTGCGCTGGTCTGCGCCAAGTTCATTCAACAAACCTAGAAATTCGATTGGATACAGGCTGCTACTCTGGGCGGCGAAGTTCTTCCACAAGAGGCATTCTTCGTCATCGGCTGCTACGTTGATTGCATCCGCGTAGAGAGCGGCAGTCGCGTCGCGATTGCAGACAATCACTTGTTCACCAATCCGGATTTCCTTGGTCATAACGTGATTTTACCGCCATCTTACCGGCCTGCTCGCCCCAGCGTGAAGGCAGACATTTCCTTATTACCTCCGTGCCTTGACGCACAGGTTCTGCGCAAATTAACTTCGCTGTACCTAGAATTTTGTCTTCAGGAATTTTGTCTTCCAGCGAGGGAAAGTTGCCACATCGTCCGACGATTACTCTTACCACTGATTTTGGAACCAACGATCATTATGTGGGCGCGATGAAGGGAGTGATTCTCGACATCACTCCGGACGCGCAGATCGTGGATATTTCTCATGCCGTGCAAGCCTTCGATGTGCTCGATGGCGCGCTGGCGATTTCGCAGGCGTATTCGTATTTTCCCAATGGCACGGTCCACGTGGTGGTGGTGGACCCGGGAGTGGGCACGGTGCGGCGGCCGATTCTGGCGTCGAGCGATGGCTATCATTTCGTCGCGCCCGATAATGGCGTGCTTTCGATGGTCTATGCCAAGGAAGAACGTATCCACGTGCGGCACGTCACCTCGGACCATTATTTTCGGACGCCGGTCAGCCAGACATTTCACGCCCGCGATATATTTGCGCCGGTGGCGGCGTATCTGGCGAAGATGGTTGATTCGCACAAGTTCGGAGACGAGATTGAAGATTTCGTGCGCTTCGCCGCGCCCCGGCCGAAGCCGACGGCCGAGAACCGCCTACGCGCCGTGGTGCTGAAGGTCGACCGCTTCGGCAACCTCATCACCAACGTGACGCCCGCAGACGTGCCCGCGCTGTTTACGGCCAAGCCGGGCGCATTCAAGATCGTGGTCGGAAACCGCGAGATCACCGAGATTCGCCAGGTCTACGCGGAAGGCTCGCCGGGGGAAGTGTTTGGCATTGTGGGGAGCATGGGCTACCTGGAGATCGCGGCCAACCGCGCGGCAGCGGCGCAGATCACCGGGGCCGGCAAGGGCAGCGAGGTCAGCATTTTCTTAGGAGAAGCGGCGGCGGCGGGTAAAGGGGCGTAGTTTAGTAGCGCCGGCATCTTGCCGGCTGTCGCGGGGGCGTCCCGCCCACGCGGTGGCGGCGAGACGCCGCCACGACAGCCGCCGGGACGGCGGCGCTACTATAAGTTCAGGAGCTTTTCGGTTTGGGATGGACCCAGCGTTCCATGGCGCTGGTCCACTTGAGAAAGCGCCAGAGATCGCGGCGCTCACGCCACATGAATTCCCAGAATTCCAGAAAGCCGATCTGCGTCATCTTCACGCCCGTGTAGGTTTCGATGCGCCACAGCAGGTAGGGGCTGCGCCACGGGGCCAGGCGATGGCCTTTGGTGGCATTCCACAGAAAGCGGAAACGGTAGCGCATGCAGTACATCATAATCACAAAGGGCACAAAGGTACACGAAGGAAAACGGGTCTTCGGTCTTGGGTCTTGGGTCTTGGGTCTTGGGCTGTAGAGATTGGACCTGATGTGAAAAACCTAAGACCTAGCGCCCAAGACCCAAGGCCTGCGACCTGCGAACCGTCGCCGTCGCCGCCCATGTTAGAATCCTGTCTCCGCCTGGAATTTTCCCGCATGCCTGACGCAGACGCCCGCCAACAAGCCCGCCTTCAAGCTGAAGACCGCTACTATGCCGCGCTTGACCTGATGGCCGAGGGACACCTGGAAAAGGCCGTTGCCGCGTATCAGGAGTCTCTGGCCGCCGACCCGACGTTTACCGAGGCCATGCACGGACTGGCGCGGGCACTGCAGGATTTGCAGCGTTACGATGAGGCCATCGCCGTGGCGCAGCGGCTGGCGGAAATTGATCCCGACGACGTGCTGGCCCACACCAGTTTGTCGGTGCTGTATCAGAAGAAGGGTATGATTCCCGAGGCCGAAGCGGAAGGGGCGAAGGCGCGGGTGCTGGGGTGGAAGCAGCAGTTGAAGAAGAGCTAGCTGTTTCTGCGAAGCTGAACTTCCCTGATGGTCACCAGGGCCAAGACAAGTAGCCCGAAGAGGACGAACGTAAGGCCAGCTTGCCATTCTTCTGGCCACAACCGCCATAAATAGACTCCTACCCCGCAGACTGCCGCTCCGAGAAGGCAGACGATTGATAGGAGAAGGCGTTGCCGCGATGAAATCAACGGGGGCGTGACATCCGACGGAGCGCTGCGCGGGGCAATTAGCCACAGAGCAAATTGCTGTGCTCGCCAGAGGAATACGCCTATAAAAAGAGACCCGAGACCAATAGATCCTGCCCAAGTCAGCCAAATTCCAAGAATGACACCGATGAGCGACATGGCTACCAGACACGAGATTTTCCATGTGCGACTTGTCATAATTCAACCAACTTAGTGTCGCTAGCGCTGAAAGCCGACGGCTGAAAGCTGAAAGCTATAGTCCATACTTCTTCATCAAATGCCGGAAGGAGCGGTAGGAGACGCCGAGCACGTCGGCGGCTTTGGTTTGGACGCCGCCGCTCTGGATGAGCGCGTTCTGCAGGAGCGAGCGTTCGATCCCGGCCACGTAGCTTTCCATCCCCATGCCGGCGGGGAGAGACACGTCGGCGCCGATTTCGGGCAGAGTTGTTCCGCCGGCGGAGGCGGCTGCGGCGTGGGCCTTTGGGCGTTCGGCGGGAAGTTCGACGTGCAGTTCGTCGCTGGTTTCAAGAGCGACCGCGCGCTCGACTGTGTTCTCGAGCTGGCGGACGTTGCCCGGCCACTCGTAGCCGCACAGGGTATCGAGTGAGGGCGCATGGACGCGCAGAATGCTGCGGCCGGCGGCGGCGGCGTACTTTTTCAGAAAGTGGTTCACCAGCAGCAAAATGTCTTCCCGGCGCTCGCGCAGCGGGGGGACGCGGATGGGAATGACGTTTAAGCGGTAATAGAGGTCTTCGCGAAATAAGTTCTCGGCAACGGCCCTGTCGAGATTGCGGTTGGTGGCGGCAATCACGCGCACGTCGATGGAAATCTCGCTGGTGCTGCCGACCGGGCGCACGGTGCGTTCCTGTAAAACGCGCAGAAGTTTGACCTGCATGGCCAGGGTCATTTCGCTGATTTCGTCGAGGAAGATGGTGCCGCCGTCGGCGACTTCGAACAGGCCGCGCTTGTTCTGGTTCGCGCCGGTGAAGGCGCCTTTGAGGTATCCGAAGAGTTCGCTTTCGAGCAAGGTCTCAGGGAAGGCTCCGCAGTTGACGGAAACGAAGGCGTCGGTGGCGCGAGGCGAGCAGACGTGGACGGCGCGGGCGACGAGCTCTTTGCCGGTGCCGCTTTCCCCGTGGATGAGGACGGTCGAGGCCGTGGAGGCGACGGTGCGCACCGTTGCCTTGAGCTTTTCCATGGCCGCGCTGGAGCCGATGATGTTGTCGAGCGAGTTGCGCGTGGCGGCGTCGCGGCGCAGTGCGAAGTTCTGCTTGCTGAGATTGAGCTTCTCGAGAGCACGGCTGATGGCCAGCTTGATTTCGTCGACCAGCCCGGGACTCTTGCGAATGTAGTCGGTGGCGCCTCCGGCTTTTACGGCTTCGACGGCGGCCTCGTAGTCGTCAACGGCGGTGATCAGAATGACGGCGGAGTCGGGGGAAACGCGGTGGGCGTGGCGCAGCACTTCGATGCCGTCAATGTTGGGCATCTTGATGTCGGTGATGATGACGTCGTAGAGCGCGCCGTCGATTTTGTTTTTCGCGGTCTGACCTGCTTGCACGGTCTCGACGCGGTGACCCTCGCGGCGCAGGGAGATGTCGAGCATTTCGCAAATGGAGCGTTCGTCGTCGACGACCAGGATGTTAGCCATGGAGTCTCCCTCCTGCTCCCGCTCCGACTGCGGCGGGCCGCGCCGCCAGCACGCGAGCCTGATCGGCCATGCTTTTATCAGCCGCGCTGTTGTCGCCAGAGGCTGCCCGCTCGGCATCGAGACGGCGCAGGCGCAGGACGAAGGTGGTTCCCTGCCCCGCCTTCGACCGCGCCCAAACCTTGCCTTCATGCGCCTGCACAATCTGATAGACGATGGCGAGGCCAAGCCCGGTGCCGCCCTCGAAATTTGACTGGAACGGCTCGAAGATTTTCTCGATCTGTTGCGGCGTCATGCCCGTTCCCGTGTCGTTAAAGGAAACCTGCCAGTCGTCGCCCAGCGACTCGACCGCGGCAGTCAGCGTTCCACCTTCTTTCATGGCGCGGACCGCATTCTCACAAAGGTTCCAGAAGACCTGCTTGAGCTTGTCGCCATCGGCGATGGCCCAGGCCGGCCGCACGGCGAAGCGGCGCTCGATCCTGATGCCGGTCTTCTCCGCCGTCATGCGGTGATCCATCAGCGTCAGCGTGTCTTCGACGGACTGCACCAGATCGACCCGGGCGAAGTGATATTGCTTGGTGCGGGAGTAGGCCAGGAAGTCGGTGATGATGCTGTTCAGGCGCTGCGATTCGCGGGTCACGATGTCGAGCAGGCGGCGGTGATCCTCGTTCATCTCCGGGACGCCGGAAAGCATGCTGACCGAGCCGGCGATGGACGTGAGCGGATTACGGATTTCGTGTGCGATGGCCGCAGCCAGGCGGCCGACGGCGGCCAGTTTGTCCTGCATCCGCATTTCGCGTTCCAGGCGGCGAATCTCGGTAAGGTCGTCGAGGACGTAGACGTAGCCCAGGTCCCCGCGCTCAGGAACGGTCAAGGCGGCCACGCGCACGCGGACGGTCCGGCGGAATTTTGTGGGGACGTCGAAACGGACTTCCGCGTGAGTGTGTGGCGATTCCACGGTCGGCAGCGGATCGAGAAACAATTTGTGAACCGGGGAGCCCAGCAGTTGGGCCGGAGCGATTTCCAGCAGGCGCTGGGCGGCGGCGTTGACCAGCGTGATGCGGCCGTCGAGGCCGGTGGTGATCAGCCCGCTGCTGATGGAGTGAATGATGTTTTCGTGCAGGGCCTGCAGGCTTTCAAGCGCGCCGCTGGTGTCTTTCAGCTGGACGCCCACCTGGCGCAGTTTTGCCGTAAGCAGGCCCGCCAGGTAGGCCACCGTAAGGAAGGCGAAAAGATTGACGAAAATGATGGCCTGCAGCGCCTTCAAGCCGGGATGCGTGGTGCAGTAAGAAGGAACCACGCCGTAGTAGTTCAGTTCCAGCACGGTGCCGTAGAGGATGAAAGCCAGGGCGGCGACCAGCTGCGCCCACACCCGCGGCAGCAGCACGCTGGCCACGATGATGACCAGGGGATAGAGGAAGTTCAGAGAGCTGTCCCATCCGCCGGTTTCGTGGATGACCAGGCTGACCAGAATCAGATCGGTCAGAACCTGCAGCGTGGCCTGCAGGCGGTGTTCCCGCCAGAACGAGAGCAGAAGCACGTAAAACAGCGAAAGGCTGTACCAGAAGAGAATGGTGCTGACGAACAGGCGCAAGGGCAGCGGCGCTGGACTGTAGCGGGCAACGGCCAGCTCGATGACCAGCAGGAGGGTCAGGATGAAAATGCGGACCCGGACCAGCCATACCAGCCAATTGCGCTCGTCAAAAGTCGATTGCATGGAGATCAGAAAAACCTGATGTTTCAAGGTTTCAAGGTTTCAGAGTTTCGGCAGATCGCGCCTTGAAACTCTGAAACCTTATCCCTTTGAAACCTACTTCTAACCCGCCAGTTTGGCGATCATGGCGAACAGCGGCATGTAAAGCGAAATGACGATGCCGCCGACGCTGACGCCCAGTACCGCGATGATGAGCGGCTCCAGCATGGCCAGCATATCTTTGGTGGCCGCGTCGACTTCTTCTTCGTAGAAGTCGGCAATCTTCTGCAGCATGGAGTCCATGGCGCCGGTAGCTTCACCGACGCCGATCATCTGGGTCACCATGTTGGGAAACACGCCGCATTCGCGCAGTGGATCGACGATGGTGCGGCCTTCTTCGATGGCCTTGCGCACCTTCATCAGGGCCTCTTCCAGCACGGCGTTGCCTGAAGTTTTCGCGGTGATGCTCAAACCTTCGAGAATCGGAACGCCCGAGGTGATCAGCGTGCCCAGCGTGCGGGTGAAGCGGCCGACGGCGATCTTACGCAGCAGCCCCCCGATCACGGGGATGAACAGGAGCATCTTGTCAAAATAGTAGCGGCCGCGGGGATGCTTGCGGATCTGCTTGATCCCGAAGAACAGGCCAACGCCGGCCACGATGAACATCCACCAGAAAGTGTTGATGAACGCGCTCAGTCCCATGACGATGCGCGTGGGCAGAGGCAGGGCCACGCCCAGTCCGGCAAACAGGTTGGCGAAAATGGGCACGACCCACTTGAGCAGCGCGCCGACGATCACCCCGGCCATGCCCACGACGGCCACGGGGTAAATCAGGGCGGACTTGACCGCCGATTTCAGACGCACGGCCTTTTCCACGTAGGTGGCCATGCGCTGCAGGATGATGTCGAGAATACCGCCGGTTTCACCGGCCTCGATCATGTTGGTGGTAAGGTCGTCGAAGACGATGGGATACTGGCGCATGGCGTTGGCCAGGGTCGCGCCGCCTTCCACCGTGGTCCGCACGCCGGTCAGAATCTTCTGGAATGCCACGTTTTCCTGGTTGGCCGCCAGGATTTCCAGACACTGCACTAAAGGCAGGCCGGCATCGATCATGACGGAAAACTGGCGAAAGAAGATCGCAATGTCCTTGGTTCCGACCTTGCCGGAGCCAAACGTGGGCATGGAGAATTCTTTGCCTTTTTCGCGAATTGCGCCGGGCGTGATGCGCTCGCGCCGCAGCGCCTGCGCCAGCGACTGCTTGTTGGCCGCCACCCGCTCGCCGTTAATTTTCTGTCCGGATGCATCCTTGCCGGAAAATGTAAAGACTGGCATGGTTTAGCTTCTCCTCACTGACCTGCGGTTTCGTGAAAACTGTGCTTGCTGCAAATCTTTAATGCTCCAAAATATTTATGCTGCACCCTCCCTAGCGCTTGGAGGGAGCGGCTCCTCTCGCCAGAGTCGTACCGGCCGTAGTCGGACGGTTGGTCAAACTGGCGCCGCGGTTAATCATTTCCTGCAACTCGTCGGTGTTGCTGGAACGCGCCATGGCGGTCTCCAGCGTGATCTCTTTCTGAAAATAAGCGGTGGCCAGCGACTGGTTGAAGGTCTGCATCCCGAACTTTTCCTGTCCGGACTGCATCGACGAATAGATCTGGTGAATTTTGTCTTCGCGAATCAGGTTGCGTACGGCGGGGTTGGGCACCAGAATCTCCATGATCATGGCGCGGCCCTTGCCATCGATGCGGGGCACCAGGCTTTGACACATGATGCCTTCCAGAACCAGCGACAACTGGGCGCGAATCTGGGGCTGCTGGTGCGCCGGAAACACGTCGATGATGCGGTTGATGGTGGAAGTCGCGGAGTTGGTGTGCAGCGTGCCGAAGGTCAAGTGGCCGGTTTCGGCGATGCGCAGCGCCGACTCGATGGTTTCGAGATCGCGCATTTCGCCGATCAGAACGACGTCGGGATCTTCACGAAGCGCGGCGCGCAAGGCGTCGGTAAAGCTTTTCGTGTCGGCGTGCAGTTCGCGCTGGTTGACCAGGCAGTTCTTGTTCATGTGGACGAATTCGATCGGGTCCTCGATGGTCAGAATGTGGTCGTGGCGCTCGCTGTTGATTTTGTCGATCATGGCCGCGAGCGTGGTGGACTTACCCGATCCGGTCGGCCCCGTCACCAGCACCAGGCCGCGGGGCTTGTCGCACATCTTGCTGACGACGGGCGCGAGCCCGAGTTGATTGAATGACTTGATTTCGAAAGGAATCAGGCGGAAGACGGCGGCGCAGGCTCCGCGCTGGTTGAAGACGTTGGCGCGGAAGCGGGCCAGTCCTTTCAAGCCGAAGGAGAAGTCGAGCTCGAGGCTTTCTTCGAAACGGTGCTTCTGGGAATCGGTCATGACCGAGTAGGCCAGTTGCTTGGTCTCGGCCGGAGTCATTTGCGGCAGGTCGAGCGGCACCAGATGGCCATGCACACGAATCTGAGGCGGCGAGTTGGTGGTAATGTGCAGATCGCTGCCGTTCATCTCCAGCATTCTTTTGAGCAGATCGCTTAACGACAAACCCATAGAAAAACCTCTCCCTTTCCGTCGCTACTTCCGGATCAATGAGCCGTTTCGCGGGACACTTCCTCGAGCGTGGTCATGCCCGCCATGACCTTGATCAGTCCGCTGCGCCGCAGGGTGATCATGCCGCGCTCGATCGCCTTCTTCTTCAACTCCACGGCCGAGGCTCCGACCAGAACCAGTTCCCGGATCTCGTCGTCGACCTCCATAACCTCGTACAAACCGCAGCGGCCTTTGTATCCGGTGTTGTTGCAGACGCCGCAGCCCTTACCTTTCTGGATCTTGACCGTTTTCGATTCCTCGGGCGTGAAGCCGGCTTCGACCAGGGTTTGCGGCGGCACGTCGATGGGCTCGATGCAATCCTTGCAAATGCGCCGGACCAGACGCTGGGCGCAGATGAGGTGGACCGAGGTCGCCACCAGGAATGGTTCAATGCCCATGTTCATCAGGCGCGTGATGGTTTCCGGGGCGCCGTTGGTGTGCAGGGTGGAGAGCACAAGGTGGCCGGTGAGGGAGGCCTTGATGGCAATTTCTGCGGTTTCAAAGTCGCGGATTTCGCCGACCAGAATGATGTTGGGATCTTGCCGCAAGAAGGCCCGCAAAGCGGCGGCAAAGTTCAGGCCGATCTGCTCCTTCATCTGCACTTGGTTGACGCCGGCCAACTGAAACTCGACTGGATCTTCGGCGGTCATGATGTTGGTGTCGGGCTGGTTGAGGCGTGAAATCGCGGAATAGAGCGTGTTGGTTTTGCCCGATCCCGTGGGTCCGGTGACCAGTACCATGCCGTACGGCTTGAGAATGGCCTTTTCGAATTTGACCAGCGACTCGGGCTCGAAGCCGAGCTTGGTCATGTCGAGGCGCAGGTTTTCTTTGTCGAGCAACCGGAGCACGATCTTTTCGCCCCATAACGTGGGCAGCGTGCTGACGCGGAAATCGAGCTGCTTCTTGCGCCCGCCGATGTTCATCTTCAGCATGATGCGGCCGTCTTGCGGCAGGCGCTTTTCGCTGATGTCGAGCTTCGACATGATCTTCAGGCGGGAAGTAATGGCATCCTTCAACTTCAACGGCGGCGACATGATCGACTGCAGTACACCGTCAATACGGAAGCGGACCCGGAATTCCTTTTCGTAAGGCTCAATGTGAATATCGCTGGCGCCCCGCTTGACCGCGTCGCCCAGAACGACGTTGACCAGCTTCACGACCGGAGCTTCGTCGGCCGCTTTCTCCAGCTCGGAGAGCCCCAGTTCCTGGTCTTTTTGCTCGTTCAGTTCGACGTCTTCGTCGCTCATTTCAGACATCGACTGCATTACGGTTTCGAGATCTTCTTCTTTGGTGGAACCGTAGGCCTTTTCAATCCCCGACAGAATGGAGCTTTCCGAGGCGACGACCGGCTCGATGTTGAAGCCGGTCATGAACTTGATATCGTCCATCGCGAACACGTTGGTGGGATCGACCATCGCGATGGTCAGGGATGCGCCCACACGGCTCAGCGGAAGAATCTGGTAGCGCTTGGCGGTCTCGAACGGAATCAGCTTGACGACGGCAGGGTCAATTTCAAAATAAGAAAGGTTGATGGCGGGAACGCCATACTGGCGGGAGAGGAAATTGGTGACGTCCTCGTCCGTAAGGAAGCCCAGCTTCACCAGGGCGGACCCCAGGCGGACGCTTTGCTCCTTCTGAACCTTATTCGCTTGTTCCAACTGCTCTGGGGTAATGATCTTCTCTTTGACGAGAAGGTCACCCAGCCGTTGAGACATACGCAGCTCTCCTATCCAAGTAGGAACAACGCCTCGCACTTGTGCGGGCATAGCGCAAAGGGCCGCCCAGTGTTGGGAGAGACGCAGCCCATTCGCGTTGACATAAATTGTCAACGCTGGCGGATTACTTCACCAGTAACTTTGGTACTTGGACCTGACGGAGATCTCAGGCGCAGGCAAGCATTTGAGCGCTGAACCCCACGCCAAATGCCATTTTTTGGCTCGCCGAGGAACCGGCTGCCAGCCCAGGTACATGCACTTCAGTAAGTCTGTACGTTGATGGAGGGTCCCGTGAGCACCGGCTCGCGGGCTCGATTAGACTCGAAACTGAAGGGGGTTCTTACTTTGTCGCGAGCAGGCCGGGAGAATGAGAAAGGAAAGGAGAAGGAGATTCGCCGGTACTATCGCGCGCTTTCTCGGGCGTGGGGAGCGCAGCACTGGTGGCCCGCCGAAACCCGCTTTGAAGTTATCGTCGGAGCGTACCTGACGCAGAACACGGCGTGGACCAACGTGGAGCGGGCGCTGGCGAATTTGCGAACTGCGGAGTTGCTGAGTTTAGAGGGAATCCGAGGAGTACCCCTGGGGAGACTCGAGCGGCTGATCCGGCCCTCGGGTTACTTTCGCCAAAAGGCGCAGCGGCTCAAGACGTTCATCGCCTTCCTCGACGACAAATACGGCGGATCGCTGGATCAACTTTTCGCTCAACCAACCGACGGGCTGCGGGAAGAGTTGCTCGGCTTGCACGGGGTGGGCCCGGAGACTGCGGACTCGATTCTCCTCTATGCGGGGAATCATCCCGTGTTTGTTGTGGATGCCTACACGCGCCGCATCCTCGATCGGCACGGGATTTTGCCGGAGAAAACGGACTACGAGCAGATACGAGAACTGTTCGAGAAAGCGCTGGCGACGGCGGGTCGCGAGCCGGAAGCAAGGCCCGCGTCGGAGGAGGCCCAGCAGGCCACAGGCGTCCGCGGCGCGGCTCATCCAACGGGTCATCCGGCGGGTGGTCCGGCGGGTCATTCACAGGGTCATCCACCCTCAGCCATGAGCACGGCCACGCGTACGCCTCTGGCGCAGGTCTATAACGAGATGCACGGGCTCATCGTGGGTGTGGGCAAGAATTATTGTGGAAAATCACAGCCCAAATGTGATGGATGTCCTTTACAGCGCTTCCTGCCTAGGGTTAAGTGATAGGCACGAGCCAGTCGAACTGGAATCGACCTAGACGATGCTAAGCGCGTCTCCCAAGTTTCGAGTCTTGATCTTGTTTCTGATCGCAACTGCGGTCACGCCTTCCCTGCCCCTGCGGCAGGCCGCCGACGAAACTCATGTGCTGGTGAGCGCTGCGGTGCGTCCATCCTTGTTTTCCGAGGCCGCTTATTCGGCCACACTGGCGCGGGAATTCAATATGGTCGAGCCTGAGGACGCGATGAAGTGGTGGACGGTGCGTCGCGAGGCTGGCAGGTTCGACTTTCGCGAAGGCGATGAGGTCGTCCTCTTCGCGCAGGCTCATGCCATGAAGGTTCGCGGACACTGTCTGGTGTGGGACCACAACAATCCGGAATGGTTCGCGCAGGGCCACTTCACGCCCGCGCAGTTGTCTCACTTGCTGCAGGAGCACATCACCACGGTGATGAAACACTACGCCGGGCAGGTGTTCGCGTGGGATGTGGTGAATGAGGCGCTGGAGGAGGACGGGCGGCTCAAGGACTCTCCCTGGTACAACCAGCCCGGCATCGGAATGGCTGAGAAGGGCACTGCTTACATCGAGCAGGCTTTTCGCTGGGCGCATGAGGCCGACCCCCAGGCTTTGCTCTTCTACAACGAGAACGGCGGAGAAGGGCTCGGTCGTAAATCAGACGCCATCTACGCCATGGTGAAGGATTTCAAACGCCGCGGCGTACCCATCGATGGAGTCGGCCTGCAGATGCACATTCCCGAGCTTGACCTCGACACGGCGGGCATTGCCGCCAATATTGCGCGTCTGACCGCGCTGGGAGTTCAGGTTCACCTCACGGAACTCGACGTATCGCTGCCGGTGGACTCCAGTGGCATCGCAAAGCACGACGACCTGGTTCGCCAGGCAGAGGTCTATCGTGGTGTGGTCCGTGCATGCCTGCAGAATCCAGGCTGCACCGCGATTCAAACCTGGGGAGTCACCGACAAATACTCGTGGATCGGATCGCACTCGCACGGCACGCAGGGGGCGGCGCTGCTGTTTGACCGCGCTTACAAGCCCAAGCCCGCCTACGACGCGGTGTTGGCGGAAATCTCGGACAGCGAAAATCGCCGGCGCTGAGCATGCATGGGAACACGTGATCGTGTGGGGCCGGGTCGGAGCCTGTCCCACACAATCCCCTTGCAGCCTGCATTGGCGCCGGTGCATCTATAATGACTTGCACATCAGGGCGACGTGGAATCTGTCACAGACCGCCGTCCGCCGGGATGCAAAATGGCAGCGCCACAATCGACGTCCATCCCGCCCGAGAAGACCTCGCGCCGCAAGCAGGTCATCATTCTGCTGGCGATCTGCGTTTTTCTGCTGCTGGGATTTCTGGTTTCGCAAACTTCCTTTGACCAGACCTTCCTGCGTCCGGGAAATAATCAGGACATCGTTGTCTTTGCCGCTTTGTCGGCGCTGATCTTCCTGCTGTTCGTGGCGCTCACGTTTGTGCTGATGCGCAATCTGTTGAAACTTTTTGCCGAGCGGCGCCTGGGAGTGCTGGGGTCGAAGTTTCGCACACGCATGGTCGCCGGAGCGCTTCTGCTGTCATCGTTGCCAGTCGTGATGATGTACTGGTTCGCCTACGGGTTGCTGAACCGTTCAATCGACAAGTGGTTCTCGACGCCGGTGGAGGAGGTTCGGGCTAACACGCACGCCATGGCGTCTGTGCTGGCGAGTTATGCCATGCAGAATGCCAGAGCTGAGGCCCTCTCCATAGCGGCATCGCCCGAGATCGAGCATGGTTTTTCGAGCCGGGGATTTTCCGGAGTGGTGAGCGAGTTCGAGCATCACGAACAGACACTGCAAGGCGGGTTCGCGCTGGCGCTGCAGGACGGCGATGAAGGGGCCAGTTTCAATGCACCGGCGCCCTGGCCCATCATGAAGGCAAGACTACCGTTGGCCGACGCGACCGCAGGGCGTCCCGCACAATTTACCTGGCAACAAACGGACTACACGCTGGGCAGCGCTCCGGTTCCGGGCGGAGGCTTGATTCTGGTGGCGATTCCGCTGCCGCGCGAGTTTTCGCAAACCGTGCGCCAGGTCGAGGCCAGCCAGCAGCGTTACTACGATCTGGCCCGCGAGCGGAAGCTGGTGCGCCGCACCTACATTTTTCTGTTGTCGCTGCTCACGATGATCGTGCTTTTTGTCACGACTTGGCTTGCGCTTTTCCTGTCGAAGATTGTGACTCGCCCATTGTCAGCCCTGGCCGAGGCCACCCAGGAAATCTCGCGCGGACGGCTGGACTACCGCGTGCCTGTCAGCTTCGCCGACGAGATTGGCGACCTGGTGCGCTCCTTCAACCGCATGGCCGAAGACCTGGAAAGCAGCCGGCGGCAAATCGAGGCCTCGAGCATGGACCTGAGCGCGGCCAATGCGGAGCTCGACCAGCGCCGCCGCCAAATGGAAACTATCCTCGAGAGCATTCCGACCGGCGTGCTCTCGCTGGATGCCGAACGGCGCGTGACCCACGTGAATCAGGCTTTGCTGCGCATGTTTCATCCCGAGGGCGGACACGACGGCGCACGGCAAATTCTCTCGCGAGCGTCGCTGACGGATGTGTTTCCGCCTGAGGTGCTGGAGGATTTCGATCCCCTGCTGCGGCGCGCCGATCGAATGGGCATGACCACCAGCCAGATGGAAATGCAGTTACCGCGCGCCTCGCTGAACGTCGCGGTCACCGTGGCTACGCTGCGGCATCAAACGGAGCGCTCAGGGTACGTGGTGGTGTTTGAAGATTTATCGGACTTGCTGAAGGCGCAGAAGCAGGCGGCGTGGCGGGAAGTGGCGCGTCGGGTCGCGCATGAAATCAAGAATCCGCTCACGCCCATCGCTTTGTCGGCGGAACGCATTCAGCGGCATCTGGACCGGGCCACGCCGGATGATCCGGCATCGCTCGAGGTGGTGCGTTCGTGCGCGGAAACCATTGCCGGGGCTGTGGAAACCGTGCGCCGATTGGTGGACGAGTTCTCCACGCTCGCCCGTTTTCCCGTGGCCAAACCGCAGCCCGCCGACATTAACGAAGTCATTGAGAATGCACTTTCCATGTTCAATGGCCGGCTGGATGGAATTGGCGTGCACACGGCGCTGGCCTCCGATCTGCCGAGGGTTATGGCTGACAGCGAGGCGATCAAACGCGCCATAGCCAACCTGGTGGACAATGCCGCCGAGGCTTCGCAGGATTCCGTCGTACGCGAGATTGAGATTTCGACCGCGCTGGTGGCGAGCCGCGACGCCATCGAGATCGCGGTTGCCGACACCGGCCACGGTGTGACTCGCGAGCTCAAAGAAAAACTCTTCCTGCCTTATTTTTCCACCAAGAAGCGGGGCACGGGCCTCGGCCTGGCCATCGTCAGCCGGATTGTCGAAGATCACCATGGCTCCATCCGTGTAGAAGAGAACCATCCCGTCGGCACGCGTTTTATCGTGGAACTTCCCGTCGTCCCCGAGCCCACGCCGGCAGCGGCGACCGCCCAGCATGCATAACATCCTTATCGTTGACGACGAAGCCGGAATTCGCGACTCTCTGGCCGGCATTCTGGAGGACGAAGGCTATTCCGCCTCAGCCGTGGGGAGCGGCGAGGCGTGCCTCGATCTGCTGCGCAAAACCGGATTTGACGTGGTGCTGCTCGACATCTGGCTGCCCGGAGTCGACGGCCTGGAGACGCTGGAGAGAATTCGCGAGTTGGACAATCCCCCGGAAGTCATCATGATCTCCGGCCACGGAACCATCGAGACGGCGGTGCGCGCGACCAAGCTGGGCGCTTACGATTTTCTGGAAAAGCCGCTCTCGCTCGAAAAGACTCTGATCCTGGTGAAGAACGCCGTCGAGTCCAAGAAGCTGCAGCAGGAGAACGTTGACCTGAAGAAGCAACTGCTGGGAAAGAGCATCATCGTGGGCGACAGCATCCCGATGAAAGCGCTACGCCAGCAGATTGGCCTGATGGCTCCGACCAACGGCCGGGTTTTGATTTACGGCGAGTCCGGTACGGGCAAGGAACTCGTGGCCCACGCCATCCACGGGCAGAGCCTGCGCAAGGACGAAACTTTCGTCGAGGTCAATTGCGCCGCAATTCCAGAAGATCTGATCGAGAGTGAACTGTTCGGGCACTGCAAGGGATCATTTCCCGGAGCGGCCGCCGACAAAGAAGGCAAGTTCCAGCGGGCGCACGGGGGAACGCTGTTCCTCGATGAAGTCGGCGACATGAGTTTGAAGACGCAATCAAAAGTGCTGCGCACCCTCGAGGAGCAGCGCTTCACGCCGGTGGGCGGTGATGAGACCATCACCGTCGACGTGCGCGTGATTGCTTCGACCAACAAGGATCTGGAAGAAGAGATTTCGCGCGGCAACTTCCGGGAAGATCTTTTCTACCGGCTCAATGTGATTCCGTTCTTTGTGCCGCCTTTGCGCGAACGGAAGGAGGATATCCCGCTCTTTACGCGGCATTTCCTGAAGGAGCTGGCGGCGACTTATGGACGGCGGCCGCGGGAGATCACCGACGACGCAATCGAAGTGTTGATGCGCTACTCCTGGCCGGGCAACGTGCGCGAGTTGCGCAACGTGATTGAGCGCATCGTGATCATGAATCCCACGACCACGCGCTTCGAAAGCAAATATTTGCCGCCGCTGGTCTACCGCGACGCCAGCCGGCGCGCGCCCAAGACTGAATTTTCCACGCTGCACCAGGCTCGCGACGCCTACGAGCGCGACTACATCCTCAAGACGCTCGACCAGAACCACGGCAACGTGAGCCGTACCGCCGAGGTGCTCGGCCTGGAGCGCAGCCACCTTTACCGGAAAATGAAGGCGTTGGGAATTGCTGCGAAGGAGTAAGAGCCGCGGACACGGTGTTTTTTGTCAAGGCTGTAGTGTTGTAACGCCGAGTCAGTGTTGCGAGCATTCCCTCGCAGGCTATCTTATGCCGAGATCGCCATCGTATTGTCGGATAACCGCGTAGCACTCGCAGGCGGAGTCTTCAAGTTTCTTGCGGTTCATGATCTTCACCGCGCCACGGGTGTACTCGATGATCCCCCTCTTCTGCAAAACGCCAGCCGCCAGGCTCACGGTAGGCCTGTCAGTCCCCAGCATGGTCGCGAGAAAATCATGGGTGATGGGCAGCGCCCCTGAATCGACTCTGTCCTGGGTCATTAACAACCACCGCGCCAGGCGCTGCTTAATATCGTGCAGCCGATTACACGCGGCTGTTTGTGCAACCTGCATTCCCCGAATTGCGACGTAGCGGTTCAACATCATGTGCAGATGTCGACAGGATTCCAAAGTATTCTGCAACGCTCCAACTTTCACCCGAAATCCGTCTCCCGTGACTTGCACCACCGCCCGTAGCGGGCCCCGGCTTAGGCCAGCAGCCGCCGGTACTCCCGTAAAGCCCTCGTTGCCAACTACCCCGGCTTCCGCGGTCTTTCCGTCTTTCATTACGACCACCAGAGAAATCAAACCTCCATTCGGAAAATACGCAAACTCCAGCCTTTCACCTGCCTCGTGAAGCACGAGATGGTTTGGCAAGTGGACGTATTCGAGATGAGGGCGAAGCGAGTTGTACTCACTATCCGAGATTGATAGAAGGATTTTGTTGCTGACTGGCTTTCCTGCGGTATTGGTCCGCTCGCCAGACTGCACGGATTGGATATCCTTGCGTGCCACAAGCGAGAACTGAAGACCCTCCCGGGGGGACTGAACTGACCTGTCACTAGTGTCGAAACAGGAACCCTGCTTATTCGCTCTACTCGGGGAGAGTATACAGGGGGCAAACATCTCTCTTCTGTAGTGTATCGTACATTGCCCTTGCAGCCGCAATCCGCCAGCTTCGCGGCGCAACGAAACGTCGGCGCACCAGTCAACTCGCGTGCTCCCCTTCAAACCGGCTCCCCAAAATCGGACGTTCCCACCAGCTGAGCTTTTTCAGATATGTAGGGTGGCCTACTGACGATCCATATTGGCACCTGTAGAATTTGCGCTCCATGAGCCGGAAGCTGGTATGGATCGAGCAACCGCGTTTCCGAGGTTTTGGCTGCTCCGAATGCGGCTGGCGTTTCGAACCTTCAGGACCGCCGACCGGCAAGTCCTACGCAGAAATGATGCGCGACTTCGAGTCGCACCGCGACAAAGAATTTACATCCCACACTTGCGCCGATCATCCCAAACAGGGTCAGGTACCCAGCGGCACGCATAAAGATTGAGTCACGTCGTACCCGCCTAGATACTGCCGTTAGTCAAACTCAATCTTCTCGAATCCCAGACCCTGCAACAGGCTGGTGATCGTCGCCGCTGCATTCTGCTGGGCGTTTCGCAGAATGCCATCGGCCATGGCGGCCTCTTGCAGCTGACGTTCGGCCTCCTGGCGGACTTGCGTTTCCAGATCCGGATCGGTTGGGACCAGCAGTCCCGTCTGCCTGGAATATACCCGGGTCTTCGCGCTGTCGATGCGAGTGCTGAATATCTGGGGCGGAGGAAGCCGGAGGCGTATCTGCTTGCCATTCACTTTGACGTCGCCTGGCTTTAAGTTCGCGAAATCGATTCCCGCAACAACCTCGCCGTGCACTAACATCAGCAGTCGATCTCCAGCGAGAAAATTCGGCAAGAGCGAATTCTCTTTCGCGCCGGAAACGATCTTATCCATCGTGTAGATCACCGTCTCCAGCCGCTGCAGCCGCTGAATGCGATCGACTACGGTTGGCTGGCTCACATCGATGGTGAGAGTTCTGCCGGTCACCGCCGACCACATATGGCTCAACAGAGCTCGTCCTGAATCACGCGAGAGCATCAGCCAGCCAATCGAGCCCACACCAATCACACCGAGGAACAGTCCGGCGATCAGAGCCGACACAACCGCCGCGCGGGACCGAGCCGGCTTGAGAGGTCGCACTTCAGGGTCGTTGGGCATGCTGCAAGGGTACCACTCGCTAAGGTGTTCAGGAGACACTTGATGTCCCTTAGCTGTACACTGCCATAGAACTGAACCCGAGGAGAGAACTCGCATGGCGCACCACATCGCAAAGCAAGTGCATGACCGGTTCAAGATTTTCAGCGGCGAACTCGCAGCCGACGGCACGATTGGCAAGCTGGCCGACGAGGTTGCCGCGTTTGTGAACAAGTCGAAGGTTGCCGCGAAAAGTATCGGCGTGGCTTATCTGGAGCCGGGCAATCGCCTGATAATAACTCTCGGCTATCTCGACGATGCCGACCCCTACCCGGTGAAGCTGCACTGCATTCCGTTGGGAAAAGTTAACGTCAAGGCTGGCGATTTCCACACGCTGGAGGCCAGCATGGCGAAGGCTACCAGCAAACATCGCAACATCATCTGCCACGAACTCTACGTGACCGGCGGGGATAATTTCACGATGGTGCTGATGACGCACGAAGCATCATAGGCGGCTGCGCGGAGACGTCTACCGCTTCCCATCTGCGGTCAGATCCATCGCTTCACATCTACCGCTTCACCGTCTACCGTTTCACCATGCGGATTTCGGTGCCGTTCTTGTGGAACTGGACTTCGTCCATGAGTTGGTTGATGAGGAAAATTCCGCGACCGTGGTTGGAGTAGAGGTTCTCGCCCATGGTGCAACTGGGAATGGCCTGGGGATCGAAACCCGGCCCGGGATCGCGCACAATGATGAGGATGCCGCGTTGCTCGTCGCAAGCCACCAGGCACTCGACGATTTTGCTGGGATCTTCCTTGGCGCCGTGAACCACCGCATTGGCCAGCGCTTCCTGCAAGGCCAGCTCGATGGCGTCTTCCTTGCCGTCGACGTTTTTCATCTGGCGGACGGACTCCATGATCTGCGCCACCACCGGATCTACGGACTTGCGGTCGGCCGCGAGCGTGACGCGCACGCGCAGGTCAAGTTTCTCTGGATCAAAGTCGTGTTCCGGGAGTTGTTCCTCGGAAGAAGCCCCAGATTCCATGGTTGGCTCGTTCGTCCCCACTCGCTGCTATGGACCGCCCGTTACTAGAAGCCGCGAGCGCGTCCTATTGCGATTCTAGCGGCAAGGCCCGAATCGGGCAATGGCTGCCTCATTTGAAGCGTTCGTTACCATAACACAACTTCAGTCTTCTGTCTGGTTACGATCGTGGTCCGTAGTTCCGCCCGTCTGGGCCTGCAGTTCTTCCGATTTAGGTTCCGGCGTTCTGTTCTGCGGCGTCCTAGGTTCCGGCGTCCCGTGTTCCAGCATGCGGTGCTCGAGTTGCCTGCGCCAGTCGAGTTCTTCGACAAAGCGGCGCGAGTCCCGCCATCCCGGTTCTGCTTTCACGTAAAGTTCCAGAAAGACTTTCGTTCCCAGCATGCGCTCGATCTGCAAACGGGCCGAGGTGCCGATCTTTTTAAGCATCTGACCGCCCTTGCCGACCAGAATTCCCTTCTGGCCTTCGCGCTCGCAGTAGATGGTCGCCGCTATCCGGGTAAGCCTTGCGCCTTCTTCGAAGTTGTCGACGATGACTGTGGTCGCGTAAGGAATTTCTTCGCTGGTATTCAGCAGCAGTTGCTCACGGATGATTTCCGCGGCCATGAATCGCGCCGGTTGATCGGTGATTTGATCCTCGGGAAAATATGCCGGGCCTGCCGGGAGAGCCGCGATCACCATCTCCAGCAGGTCGTCGAGGCCTTTGCGCTTGAGCGCGGAAATGGGGACAACCTCGCTGAAGGTGTAGAGCTTGCGGTATTGCTCGATCAGCGGCAGCAGCTTCGACTTTTCGCGAATCAGGTCGACCTTGTTGAGAATGAGAAATGCCTTCGTCTTGGGCCGCCGCAGCAAGTCAAGAGCAAACTGATCGCGAGGATCGAACTTGCGCGTGACGTCCATGATCACGAGCACAAGATCGCAGCCCTCCAGCGCCTCGCGCACCTCGACCATCATCTTCCGGCCGAGAGAACTGTCGGGCTTGTGAACTCCGGGAGTGTCGATGAGCACAATCTGGCCGCCGTCGTTGCCCTTCCGCATTCCTTTTTTAGGCGGAACGTGGACGACGCCCTGAATGCGGTTGCGCGTCGTTTGCGGCTTGGGCGAGATAATCGCCAGCTTCTCGCCCACCAGGGCGTTGAGCAGCGTCGACTTGCCCGCGTTAGGGCGGCCGAGAATGCAAACGAAACCGGAGCGGAATGGCATAGGGGATCAGCTTCTAGCTACTAGCTGCTAGCTTGGAGCGATTGACAAGAACCGCTGCTTACATCTTAGGGTATTTTCCGGTCGGGCGCAGATGAACCGAATCACGGAGGTTCTGCTAGAAGCTAGTAGCTAGTAGCTGTTTATATCAGTTTCAGCTGCTGCGGTTGCACGGCGGTGACTCGCACGCGCTCCACTTTGCGGTCAGTGGATTCGAGGACCTCAAAGCGCAGGCCGTCTTCTTCGACGACTTCGCCTTTGCGCGGGATGCGTCCGGCGAGCTCGCTGACCAGGCCGGCAATGGTGGCCGACTCTCTGCCTTCCGGCTTGCTGCCGAAGAGTTCATCGAGACGGTCGACGTCCATGCCACCGGCCACGATAAATGAACGGTCGCCTTCGCGCACAATCTCCGGCTTGTCGTGGTCGTCGCGAATCTCGCCCACAATTTCTTCCACCAGATCCTCGATCGTAACCAGTCCGGCCACGCCGCCGTATTCGTCGACCACAATCGCCATGCGGATATTCTGCTTCTGCATTTCGCGCAGCAGGTCGCTTCCTAGCTTGCTCTCGGGAACGAAGTAAACATCGCGACGCATGATGGTGTCGAGCCTGCGCACGTGCGCTTCGCTGTCGGGCACCTGCAGCACGTCCTGCGCGTAGACGATCCCCTTGATGTTGTGGATGCTGCCTTCGTAGACGGGCACACGCGAATAGTGCTTGGTGCGCAGAAGTTCGATGAAGCGCTCGACCGTCGTATCCGCGGGAACAGCAAACATCTGCGGACGCGGCTTCATCGCCTCGCGCACTGTTTTGCCGCTGAATTCCACCACCGATTGAATCAGGTCGCGGTCGCCTTCCTGAATGATTCCCTCTTCCTGCCCGGCTTCAATCAGGGCGTCGACCGCTTCGGCCGAGGTCTCCGGCTGTTCGCTCGAGGTTTGCTTGGTCAGCGCCGCGACGGACTGCATGAAGCCCAGTACGATCGTTACCGGAAGCACAAGGTAAATGAGGATTTTGAGAAACAGCGTCCAGTGAACCAACCACTCACCCTTGGTGCGCGAGAAAAACACGAACGGCAGGAAGCGGTTGAATATGATGACGATGAGGACGAGGCTGATGGTCGCCTGCAGAATCTCGTAGATGCTCCAGGACTGATCGCGGAAAACCAGGAAGCCGATCAGCATGGCAATCGCCGCCATGGTCAGCTGAGTGACCACGGCCATGGAAAGCACAGCCCGCGAGCGACTGACGCGCAGCGGCCGTTTTTCCAGTTCGGGCTCGACTTTCTGTTCGAAGAAGTCGATGTTGTCCTGGAACTCGCGCGAGAGAAATTTTCCCGCCTCCTGGTAGACGCGATCCACGTAAGAGGCCAAAGTCAGCAGGCCCAGCAAGAGGAAAAGCACGACGGGGATGGCGAAGTTCATGCCATCCTCCGCGTTCCGATGGCGTGCGGGGAGTTGCGCCGCAGTTTCGTGGCCTGCGTCTTTGCCGGTTGGAAGCGCGCCGGTCGGGCTGGTTGGGGCATTGGCTGCGCGGAGTGGGTTCGCTCAATCAAGGCCGCCGGCAGCCGAAGCGCCAATCGCAATTTGGCTTCTTTGCGCGCCATTGCACCATTATCGCGCTCGTGGTCAAAGCCCGCCAGATGGAGAATTCCGTGGAGCGCCAGAATCTTGATTTCCTGGGCAACGGGATGTCCGAGACGGACGGAATTCTCGCGCGCAATGTCGGCCGAGATGGCAACGTCGCCGGCCAGCTTTCGTTTTTCGCGATGCCCTGCTGGGGGAGCATAAGGAAACGACAAAACGTCGGTAGCTTTGTTGTCGCCGCGAAACTGGCGGTTCAAACTGCGTACAACCGCGCTGCTGGTGACGAGCACGTTGACAGGGGCGCGGAGGCCCACCGCCTTTCGCGCCCGCAAGACAAAGCGCGCCATCGTGCCTTCGTTCAGCCCCGCGACTTTTTTTTGCAGAATAACCAAGTCTTTGTCCAGCCTATTCACTCTCTGCGCAGCGAGCGTGTGACTCATGCACAAAAGCAAACAGGAGGGCCGAATCGCGGCCCTCCTGCTCAAAGCGTACGGCTCTATCCCTCGGCTTCGGCCGAGGTCGCTCTCTGTTCTCTGGCGCCGGTTTCGTGCGCGGCCGCTTCTTGTGTTGCCGCAGTCTTTTTTTCACTGGGGCGCAGCGCTTCTGCGTTCCTCATATCCGCACTTCTGGGCTCAGCCAGCAAGAGCATCTGCTGCTCGGCCACACGCTTGTGCTCGTCGTAGGCGCGAACAATGCGCTGCACCAGATGATGGCGCACTACGTCGGTTTCGTCGAAGTGGGTGAACGCCAGGCCATTCACATTTTTTAGCACGTCCATGGCCTCGACCAAACCGCTGCGGCGCGCGTTGGGCAAATCGATCTGCGTGATGTCGCCGGTAATGACCGCCTTCGAGTTGAAGCCCAGGCGGGTGACGAACATCTTCATCTGCTCCGAGGTGGTGTTCTGCGCTTCGTCAAGAATCACGAACGAATCGTTCAGCGTGCGTCCTCGCATGAAGGCAATGGGCGCAATCTCGATGACGTTCTTCTCCAGATAGCGATCCACTTTCTCGGGATCGATCATGTCGTACAAGGCGTCATAAAGCGGACGCAAGTAGGGATCGATCTTGTCCTGCAGAGTGCCGGGCAGAAAGCCCAGGCGCTCGCCCGCTTCCACCGCCGGACGCGCCAGGATGATGCGGTTCACGCGCTTGGCCAGCAGCGCGGAAATTGCCATCGCCACGGCGAGGTAAGTCTTGCCCGTGCCGGCCGGGCCAATGCCAAACACCATGTCATGCTTCTCGATGGCTTCGAGGTAGCGGCGCTGGTTGCTGCTCTTGGGTTGCACGGTGCGGCGTCCGAAAGAACGCTGGCGCCCGGCGTCGGCCAATCCGCGGAGCGTCGAACTCGGGTCCGACGTCAATACGCGTAGCATGCTGTTGAGGTCGCCATTATTGAAAGTGTGGCCGGAGCGCTGCAGGGTCTCGTAGTCGGTGAAGACCTGCTCGGCACGCGCCACGTCTTTGGCGGCGCCTTCCAGTTCGATGGCATTCGAGCGCAGATTGATGGTTATGTTGAGGCCGTCTTCCAGTAGGCGCACGTTCTCGTCGCGCGTGCCGAACAACGTCTCGATGTTGGGGCTGACACCGATGCTTTTCTTCATGCGTGTATTCATGCCTCTGAGTTCATGCTTGGGTTGATCCGGATCTCTGACTCAGAACTACAGTCGCGAGACATTGAGGGACACCTGTGCCTGCTCGACACAAAAGACAAAGCAGGGTTTCGCTTGGAGACGGGACCAGCCGAGATGCGCATGCCAGGAAGGCAACTCACTACCATTAGGTAAAGCGTACCCCGCGGCGGAGAGGGAGTCAATGGGAGGAGATTGACGCCTGTGGGAAACTGTCAACATGAAGAAGCCGCGGTTGCATGTAATCCAGTGGCTGGGGGATATTCCGGTAGAAATCGAATGCACGGCGTGCCCGGCATGGAGGTTCCGCGCGACCTCGACGAGCCATCGACCAAGCCGGGAAGAGTACGCGAAGCAACTGCAGCGGGCGTTTGATGAACACTTCAAGGCCGTTCATGACCGCGGAGACACTGGCCCGATCACGTCGTGACAGAATCGTCGTCCCGAGCCGACGCGGGAACGGCTCTGGTACGGGCCCACTCGCGCAAGGTTTGGATTTCTTCGGCCCGGGTGGTCGAGAGCGGGACCGTCTGCGCCAGCGCGTCCAGAAGCGACTGCGTGGTGAGCGGTTTCTTTTCGGAATAGGCGGCGTAGAGGCCACCTTGGACGGCGGCGTCGATCTCGGCTCCGGAGTATCCCTTTGCGGCGACGGCGATTTTATCGAGATCGAACTCGGCGGGATTGCGTTTGCGTTTCGCGAGTTGAATCGAGAAGATTTGCTTGCGCTCGGCCTGGTTGGGCAGATCGACGAAGAACAATTCATCGAAGCGGCCTTTGCGGATCAGCTCGGGCGGCAGCACGGTGACGTTGTTGCAGGTCGCGGCAACGAAAACTGCGGCCTTGCGGTCCTGCATCCACGACAGAAATGACGCCAGCAGGCGCGACGAGACACCGGCGTCGGCCGACGCCGAATCCGGGCCGCTGCCGGCGAAAACCTTTTCGAGTTCGTCAATCCAGAGCACGCATGGAGCGAGTCCCTCGGCGACTTGAAAGACTTTGCGAATGCGCTTTTCCGTCTCGCCAATGTATTTGTCATAGACCGCGGAGGTGTCGAACTTTACTAGCGGCAGCTTCCACTCTCCGGCGACGGCGCGGGCACACAGTGATTTGCCGCATCCTTGTACTCCGAGAATGATCATGCCGCGCGGCGGTTCCAGACCAAATTCGCGCGCCGAATCTTCCCAGGCGCCGCGACGCTGGCCGAGCCAGTGCTTCAAATTTTCCAGGCCGCCGACGGCCGCCATGTTGTCCTGGGCCTCGACGAATTCGAGCATGCCGGAATGACGCAGCAGTTGCTTCTTGGCGTCGAGCACATCGGTGACGCTCTCGGGACACAGCGCATAGCGCGTGACCAGCGCCTGCGAGATGGCTCGATCGGCCTCTTCCTCGGTCAGGCCGCGCAGGTTGGCCGACATGGCATCGACGCCAGCCGCATCAAGCTGCATCTTTAACGTGTACGTCTTCGACAACCGCGTGAACGTGTCGTGGATGATTTCCTGCAGGCGCTTGCGATCGGGCAGCGGGAGATCGAAATATTCCACCAGCGTTTTCAGTTCGGCGGGCACGGCGATTTCGGGCGCGGTGATGATTACCGTCCGTCGGTTGGCCGCAAATTTCTGGCCTACGTCGCGCAGGCGCCGCACCACGACCGGGTCGTCCATGTGACGGTGAAAATCTTTGAGGATGAAGACGGCTTCGATCGTCATCGACTCCATGTTGGCGAGAGCCTGGGCGGGCTCGCGCGTGTTGTAGATGGCCGTACCGGCGGCGGTCGCGGCGCCGTCGGCTCCCGGGTATGCCGATGATGACGAAGCCATCGCGCGGGCCAGCCGGTCCGCTTCCGCGCTGCCGGGGCTGAGTGCGGTTCGCATCTGGGTATAGGCGCGTCCGGCCTGGGCCAGCATGGTGGTCTGATCGATACGCGCCTGCAGCGAGGGCTTGGGAGGCTCAGGTGGAGTGTTGGTTCCGGAGCGCAAGAGGCCGTCGGCAATGCTCCACTCGAAGGTTGCCATGCTGAGCTCGGTGCAGGCCGCGCGCACCAGGTTCACGGCGTGCGTCTCCTCCGACGTTTCCATCACGATGATAGGCGTGGACGAGTTGATGAGAACTTTGAGGCGATCGAGTCCGTCTGTCATATATTTGGGTCATCCCGAACGGCGGCGAAGTTCAGCCGACGGAGGGATCTGGCGCGGGCCTTCACCAGCGGGATTCACTCCGCGCGAGATCCTTCGCTCCGCCTGAAAAGCGGCTGCGCTCAGGATGACGCCCGCGCTCTTTACGTCCCGACCCCAGCGGTTTGACCGGTCGGGAATGCTTCCCTATAATAAGGAATTCGGACCTACCCCGAATATCTCTCTGAGTAAACGAAGGTAACGAACCAGCTATGGCAAATCATCTTTCGGCGCTGAAACGTGCGCGCCAAACCGAACGCCGCACCGTGCGCAACCGCGCCAACACTTCCACCCTGCGTACCCAGTTGCGCGACCTCCGCGAGACCATCGAAAAAGGCGACAAGGCCGCCGCCGAACTGTCCTACCGCAAGACGGTATCGGCCCTCGACAAGGGCATTCAGAAAGGGCTACTGCACGAGAATACGGCTTCGCGCTACAAGTCCCGCCTGGGCAAGCGCGTGGCGGCGCTGAAATAAGCTATTAGCTATCAGAAAGATCAAGGGCAGACGCATCGCGGCGTCTGCCCTCTTCTTTTGGGATTCAAGCTCAGGGCTGACAGCTAATGGCTGATAGCTGTCTTCTTCACACCGGCAACTGCTCCTGCATCCATCCTGGGGTTTCGAGCTTGGGTTCGGTGGTCAGGTCCATCACCAGGCGTTCCAAGACCATTCGCTTGCTGACGGGATTGGAGCGCAGGGCGAGGTCGGCTTTTGCGACCAGGCGGATGGCTCGCGTGAGCTCGCGGCGGTTCTTGTAGCGGCGGGCCTGCCGGATGATGTCGTCGGCGGCGAACGGGGGAACGCGGAAGCCCTGCCAGAGCGCGGCCCACAGCATGCGCTGGTCGCGGACGTTGCGTTCGAGGATCACCAGCATCTGGCGGAAGGTTTTCGCCAGCATGTAGATGTGCCCGATGGCGGCCTCTTCGCCTTCGCCGGAGAGCAGAATCGCATCCAGAATTTCGAGGGCGCGCACGCGGTCTTTACTCGAAATGGCGTCGGTAAGTTCATATAAAGACCGCTGCTTGGCGGCCAGCACCATGGTTTCGACGTCGCCCAGCGTGATGCGCTTTTTTTCGCCGACGTAGAGGATCAGCTTCTCCAGTTCGTTGGAGATCATCATCATGTCGCCGCCGAGGGCGTCGACTAACTCGCGGGCGCCATCAGGCTCAATTTTCACACCGCGGCTGGCGCAGTAATCCGAAATCCAGCGAACCGCTTCGCCCTCTTCCACGCGCGCCAGTTCCACGATGCCGCAGTACTGGCCCATGGTTTCGCGGATGCGCTGGTAACGTTCTTTGTCCTGCATCTCCATGCGGCGAACGTCGGCGGGGATGCTGATGTGGTCGGCGACAAAGACGACGAGCGCATCGGGATTCGGGTTCTTGCAGTAGTCCTCAATCGCGGCCAGCTTGTCTTCGTTGGAGCCGCGGCCAAAGAGATTTTTCACGCCGCGCACGAAGAAAACCTGAAACGGCGCCATGAGAGACGGAGTGCGGGCGCGGTCGAGAACCTCGGCCAAGTCGTTTTCGGCAAGGTCGAACTCGAAGAAACTGAAGTCACGCAGGTCGGCCGGGACCAGGTGCTCGAGGATTGCGTCGCGAAAACGCTTGCGAAAAAAAGCTTCATCGCCGACGAAAACGTAAGCCGCACGCAGCTTGCGCGATTCCAGTTCGCTGACAAAGCGTTCGGCCTGGGCGAAGGCCCGCATCAGAATTTCGTCCTAGCGACGTACATTGTTTTTGACTGTAACATCCTGAATTCGATTCGCCTAGTGGTCCAACGGTAACGTAGTTGTACCGATGATTTGCAGCTGCCCGCGAGGTCCTTCGCTCCGCCTGAAAAACGGCTACGCTCAGGATGACATCACGAACTTTCGCACGGTCAACATGAACGGTTATAACTTGGTCAGAAAGTCCATCACTTCCGGTGAGGTCCAGTCGACGGGGCCGATGAACTTGCGGCGCATCACGCCCTGGCGGTCAATGATGTAGGTTTCCGGCCAGCCCGAGGTGCCGTACAGGGTGGCGATTTTCTGTTCTGGATCGCGCACCGTCAGAAAGTTGACGTTCCGCAGCTTGAGAAAACGGTGGTAGGCGTCGGGGTCCACATCGATGCTGACGCCGAGCACCACGACACCCCGTCCCCGCGTGCGCTCCTGCATGGCTATCAACGACGGAAGCTCTTCCTGGCACGGGGGACACCAAGTCGCCCAAAAATTCAGGACCACCACCTGGCCGCGAAACTGACTCAATGTCACCTTTCGATCGGAGTCTTGCAGGGTGAAGTCGCGGGCCGCATCGCCCACGTGAGGCGGGCGCGACCCGCTGTAACAGCCGGAAGCCAGCACGGTGGCAGACAGCGCGAGCAACAGAACCATCCGCTTCATGCTAAAACCCCTCGTGCCTTTAGAAGCCCTCATGCTCTAAAAACCCTCATGCTCAAAAACCCTCCAGGATGTTGGAGACCAGCGTACGCGCAAAATCCTGCGAGAGGCGGCGGAAGGCGGGGGAATCTTCCTCGAAGAAGCTGCTCAGGTCCTGCGAGACCTCGTACTGCTCGCGGAACACGTACGCGGGATTCTGGTACAGCACCTTGCCACTCCGGTCGGTAAGCACAACCTTCATGCTGACCACTACGAGGACGCTGGCCGCTCGGCCGGTCGAGGTGTCGTAGGTGAGCGGAGAAGCCGTGGTGGAGAGCACGGTGCCGCGCAAAGTAGCGTCGGCATCTTCGCTGGCATTGTTGAGAATGCGGTAGTGAGTGCGCGTGGTAAACTCGCGCACCACCGCGGCGGTCAGCATCTGTTCGATGCGGTAGGTGAGGGTCTCGTTCTTGAACGCCGGCACGGCGATGGTCTTGACGGTCTGCGGAAGCTGCACGGCGTGGCCCGCGGTGTGGTAGCCGCACCCGCTGTTCAGCGCGCAAAAGGCTAGAAGTAGCAGCGCAGATCGACGCGCGGCACGCGTGCTCAATGAAACTTCCCAGTCATGCTTTGAGTTTCCCATCGTGCTTGAGACTGCCCCGTCATTCTTGGAACGTCACTGAATCTTCCCGGTGGGGCGCGTGGCGGTCATGCTCTCCGCGATTTCCACCGCGGTCAGAGCCGAGATGCGGAGATTATCGGCGGCTACCCACAGCCAGGCGCCATTGGGCTGCACGGGATCGATCTTCAGCTCGAGTTGGAGGTCGGCCTGTCCGGCGGCACTCACGTTGCTGGGAGGGTCATCTTCCGCGCCAGGAATGGTGATGTGATCTCCAGCCAGAGCGAGGGACATCGCCGGCAAATCGATCGTGCTTTCCATTTCGAGGAAGACAGCCAGCGCATGGCCGTGAAATATGGGAGCCTGCACAAGCAGAAGCGAGGGCTGGGGAGCAGCGTTCCCGGTAATTTTCTGGTAATGCCGCAAAATCCGCGCCTCGACCGAATCGAGCGCAGGCTGCGACTTCTGCCCGTAGCGCGCCACCATGTTGAAGGCGACCTGGGCATCGTAGACATCTTTCGGCAAAGGCTGGAACGACAGCAGGTTCACGGTTTGCTGGTGCAACTCGTCCATGCCGCGCTGGCCGTGCTCCGAGGCCGGTTCGAAAATCGTGGTGACGGCACGCCGGATCGGCCCCGTCTTCTGCGCCCGCAACAGCAACAGCGCCAGCACCACCGCGGCCGGATGCGCGGCCACGCACGGGCCGGGCTGCAGCTCGGGGGCGGGGATTCGGGCACGTTCGCGCTCGACCCACAGCGACCGCACGCTGGCCCCGCGTTCATTTTCCAAAGCCGCCGAGAGATCGATGATGGCGCTGCCGGCGTCGCGGGCGTCTTTCCAGTTGTGGCGCGTGCACTCTTCGTCCGAAGCAAAAAAAGTGAAGTCCACGTGTTCAAACTGCTCGGCGCGCACCCGCTGAATAAAGCTGATTTCGTCTCCCATGGCCTCAAGCTGGCCCATGGCCTCGTCGTCGTCGAGCAGGCGGATATCGGCTGCCGGGAAGTTGCGCTCGTTCAGCATCTCGGCGACTTCCTTTCCCCTAAGCGAGCCGGCGCCGACGATCGCGGCGCGGTACAGATTGCCGCGGGCAACGGCGGGATGCGCCGCAGACGGTGACTTGACGGAGTCGTTCATGACGCCTGCGAAGCCTCCTTGTAGGGCGGCGGTGGAGGGTCCGTCCGGCGACGGAAGATCCATTGCACCCGCCAGAAAACGCCGGAGATCATGTAGAGCAGCGCGATGGCGAAAAGAACTTTGCGATGGAAAATAAAGATCAAAGCAAAAAGCGCAGCCATCAGAACGATGAGCCGGAAGGGATGCCGCGAGCGAAAATCAATATCCTTAAAGCTATAGAAGCGCCAGGTGCTCACCATCAGATAGCCGACCGTGGTCACCATGGCCAGCCAGGTCAGGGCGGTGTACCAAGATACGACAGGGTCGCCGGCTTCGAAATGGACCACGGCTGCGATCACGCCCGCGCCCGCCGGAATGGGCATGCCGACAAAATACTTCTTCCCCGGACGGCCGGGATTCGAGGGCTGCGGATTGCTTGTGATGTTGAAACGCGCCAGCCGGCTGACCCCGGCGATAAGGAAAAGGAAGCTGGCAATCGCGCCCAACTGCGTCAGCTTGATGTGCCACTCCGTCAGCAGGACCACCGGCATGAGGTGAAATCCCCAAGTCCAGGCCAGTATGGCCGGAGCCACGCCAAAGGTGATCGCGTCGGCCAGAGAATCCAGCTCCTTGCCGAAATCGCTGGTGGTGCCCGTCATGCGGGCGATGCGGCCGTCGAGCCCGTCGAACAGTACGGCGAAGCCAATCGCCTTGGCTGCGTTGTCGAGGTGCCAGTACTCGGTAGCCGTGGCGTGCATGACCTCGAGAATGGCGTAGTAGCCCAGCGCCATGTTCGCGGTGGTGAACAGCGACGGGAGAATGTACATCCCCTTGCTGTGCCGGCCGCGCGGTTTAAGGGCTGGTCGATTCATTGCAGCCTGATCGGTTCCAGGTTGACCCGTAGCAGGTTGACTCATCGCTGCACTCTCTCGGCGGCAGGGACGCTTCCCGCAGCCGCCAGCTGGCTCTGTGCCTGCGGCTGCGAGTAGGCAAGAACGCTGGCGCCGCCTTTCACGCGGTCGCCGACTTTTACTTTAACCTGGGCAGACGGGTCGAGCAGGACATCGACGCGCGATCCGAACTTGATCAGGCCCACCCGCTGGCCGCGCTCCAGCCGGTCGCCCACCTTGGGGTAGAACACGATGCGCCGCGCCAGCAGGCCGGCAATCTGCTTGAAGACCACCGTCTGGCCGTCGCCGTCACTTTGCACGGTGACGATATTCTGCTCGTTCAATTCGGCGGAAGCTTTGTTCATCGCGTTCAGATACTGGCCGCGCTGGTAGCGCACCTCCCGAATCACGCCCGCGATGGGAGAACGGTTCACATGCACGTCAAACACGCTGAGGAAAATGCTGAGCCGGGTCAGCTTCTCGTTTCCGACCGCGACGGTTGCAACGTCGGTGACCTTGCCGTCGCCGGGAGAAACCACCGCACCCGCATCCGGCGGGATGGCCCGCTCCGGATCACGAAAGAACCACAAAAAGAAAAACGCCAGAAGGCAGGGGACGATCGCCCACGCGGGACTCGTCAGCCAGCCGAGCAGAACCGCGGCGGCGACCAGAGGCAGCGCGTAGAAGTATCCATCCCGAACCATGAGAGCTTTTTATTATAGAGCACGGTGGCGCGGCTCAGGACGATTTGGCGGGTCGGCCTGCCTCGTTTTGGAGGGAGCCCAGGGAAGTTCTATTTCTTCGGATGTCGAACCGAAACCAGCTGGAGTGCAGCCGATTCTCCGACATGCAATCTGAAACCCTCGGGGTTGTACCAGAAGACGTCGCCGGCGTTAAGGTAGTATTCCCGGTTGCTGAAATCGACCTTGTAGCGGCCTGCCGGCGCGCGAAAGTGAAAGGAGCCGTCCTGGTCGGTGATTGCAGCAAAGATTCGAGATCCCCTACGAATTGCGACGTGGATTCCCGACAAATCCACTCCATCGGTTTCCGGGGCAAGCCAGCCCTCGATTTCGCCATCGCGGGCCGTTGCGATGCTCTGAATTTCCTGGATGGGCTTTGCAGCGTCCGACAATAACGCCGAGTTCCCACAGTCCTCGATCTCCAGCCGTCCATGCCATCGATAGGCGAAAAGCAGGTACTCGCTACCGACTTCAAGCGGGAAGCGGTTGGAATCATCTTCCGTATCCACCGTGATTTCTTTTTGAGCCGGTCCTTTAAAGATCTGCGAAACGCTCACTCGATAGAACCAGGCCGAACGGTCCTCGTCGATGTCGCGAAAGTTTTCCGACAAGACTTTGCCCGTGAACACCGCATCCATCTTGAAGAATTCTGCGTTCGCCTTGACGTCAGGTACTGCGCAAGAAGCAAGGGCAGAGGGCGCGCTTAGCAGAAGGCTGAAGATCAACGCGCAAAGCTTGGTTTTCACGCAGACACTATAGTCCGCAGCAGAGTTCGTCTCAAGGTCACACCACGACCTAGATAGCGCGAGAGGTGATCGCGCCCGGCGGAAGATAAACTAGTCCCTCGGCGGCAATGCCGCGTGGAGGTTGGCCAGAATTTACGCTACGTTAACGCCGTACTGTTGCCGGTACTCGCGCTCGATGGACTCCATCTGATCTTTCAAGCGCAATTTCAGCTTTTTCAGACGAACTTCTTCCAGCTTCTCGTCTTCGCTGAGGTAACGTTTTTGGGTGAGTGCATCGAGGCGTTTCGAATACTGCGTGTGCTCCTGAGCCAATCTGCGGAATTCCTCATGATTAGTCAGAAGTTGGTCTCTCGAAGTCAGCATCCAGCAGACCTCCAACCGGGATATGAGTTGAGGCTAGCACAGCCCAAAAAGTGGTTCAATGCCCAAAAGTGGTGCATCTCAATATGAGAATCACTTCATTCCAGGCCCAGGCGATACAGGACGGCATTTTCCGCAGGATCTTTGTAATAGGACTTCCGGCTGCCGGTCTGCTCGAAACTCATTTTTTCATAAAGACTTCGCGCCGCGGCATTCGACTGCCGAACCTCGAGAAACACGGAGTGGCTGTTTGTTTTGCGGGCCGATGCCAGCAGAGCTTCCAGAAGCCGCTTTCCAAGCCCCTGGCGACGGACTGAGGGAGCGATGACAAGGTTTTCCAACTCCCATTCAGGTGCGAGATGCCGGGCCACCAGGAAGCCTAGAATGTCAGGGCTTGCATCCGCGCTGGTCACTCCATCGGCTGCGGAATGAAACGGTGTCTCAGCGACCAGGACGATGCGTTCCGGATCTTCACTCTCGAACACTTGCCGATACTGCTGTTCCATCCAGTGGGCCGCAGAAGGACACGAGCGTTCCAGATGCAGGATGCGGGAAACATCAGCGAGAGTGGCGAGGCGGATCAAACGACTCCGTTGAGGTTTAGCTGGAAGCTAAGGGCTAAAAGCTAAGAGCTGTTTTTCACAAACATCTCCGCGTCGGAACGGCGCAAGTAGTTCGCTTCCAACAGCTCGGGCGAGATGGTTTCGGCGGCCTGCAGTTTTTTCCATCCGAACCGGGCGATCATCTCGGCGTTGGGAACCTCGGTCGAGCACACCGAGAGACCAAGGTCCCGCGCGGCTGCGGCTAACGCCAAATCCGGAGTGGCGATCGTGGACTCTCGCGACTGCGCCAAGAACTCCGTTCGCGACAGCAGTTCCTCCCGGAGCACCTGCACGGATTCGCCGGCCAATTCGTACGCCCCGAAAAAAACTTCGCCGCGCCCGCCATCCAGGGCGGCCACAACCCTGCCCTGGGCGCGACTGGCGCTCGCCACCAGTTGCAACAGAGAGACTGGCACGATGGGCTTTTTCAGAATCTCCGCCAGCGCCTTGATTGCCGCCAAGCCCACGCGCAGGCCGGTAAACGATCCCGGGCCAGAGACCACGATGAAAGCGTCGATATCGGCTTTGCTGCGGCCATGTTTGGCCAGCAGGGTCGCGATCTGCGGGACCAACTGTGCCGAGAATGTGCCTCCGGCGAGCGGCGCGACTTCGACGACCGCAGCCTCGTGCAGATCGTGCTCGCCCGCACGCGCGAGAGCGACTGTACCGTTCGTGCCGGAAGTGTCGGTGACGAGAAGAAGCATGCCTTTGTTTTCGTTGCCCGTTCCGTGCGAATCCGCGAAGATCCGCTTGCAACCCCGGTTATCCCTGCACCAGTTCCAGCAGCACCCCGCCCGTGCTGGCGGGATGCACGAACACGTACATGTGCCCGCCCGCGCCGGTTTTGATCTCTTCCGAAACCAGGCGCACGCCGTCTTGCTTCAGCCGCTCGACCGCCGCGGTCAAGTCTGGCACTTTCAGGCATACATGGTGCAGGCCTTCGCCGCGCTTGGCGATAAATTTTGCGATCGTCGAATTTTCCGACGTGGCCTCGAGCAGTTCGAGGCGACTCCCGCCGACGGGAACCATCACCAGGCGGACGTGCTCCTGTTCCACCGTTTCTTCCGGAGAGACGCTGAGGCCAAGCTTTTCGTAAAACGCCTTGGCCGCCGCCAGCGACTTCACGGCGATGCCGAGATGGTCGATCTGCACCATTGCGCTCACTCCCCGCTCATGTAGCGGCGGACGCATTCGTCCGCCCGCCGTCTGGCTACGCAAACGCCCGGACGAATGCGTCCGGGCCTACGTGTTCTTTGCCTGGGCTGCAATCTCTTCCACTAGCGTGTACGGATCGCGCTTATGTTCGGCGACCTCGGCGGCGAGCCGGCTCAGATTTCCATCGCCAAGCTGCGCCCGCGCTTTCTCCAGCATGGCATCGCGCAGCATTTCCACCAAACGTTCCTGCCAGTTCTCGACGCTCTTTTTCAGCGCCAAGTTCTCTTTCTGCAGGTAAGCCTCGTAGCCGGCAATAGCTTGCGCAAGGTCATCGACACCCGTTCCGTCGCTGGCCACTGTTTTCACGATCGGGGGCGTCCATCCATCATGGCGCAGGGCAAGCGACTGCAGGGCACGAATCTCGCGCTCTACTCTTTCAGCGCCTTCGCGGTCACTTTTGTTGATCACGAAGATGTCGGCAATCTCCATGATTCCCGCCTTGATGGTCTGCACATCGTCGCCCATGCCGGGGACGAGAATCACGACCGTGATGTCGGCCAGCCGCACGATGTCCACTTCGTCCTGCCCGACGCCAACCGTCTCAATCAGGATAACGTCGCGCCCCGAGGCATCGAGTACGGTCGTGACGTCGGCCGTGGTACGCGCCAGTCCGCCGAGCGACCCGCGGGTTGCCATGCTGCGAATGTAAATGCCGGGGTCGGCGAAGTGTTCCTGCATCCGGATGCGGTCGCCCAGAATCGCGCCGCCGGTGTACGGGCTGGTCGGGTCCACCGCGATAATTCCGACAGTGTAATTTTCGTCGGGTGCCCCATTCAAGCCGCGCTCTTTGCGGCTTGAGTGGGGATTTTTTATCTTTCGATAGAGCCGCGCTAGTTGGTCGACCAGCGTGCTCTTCCCCGCTCCCGGAGCACCCGTCAGCCCGATTACGCGAGCCCGCCCGCTGTACGGGAACAACGCCTTCAGCAAGTCGGACCATCCCGGCGCACGATTCTCGACCGTGGAGATGGTACGGGCCAGCGCCCGCACATCTCCGGAGAGCAGCGAGTCAAGCCATGACTGCATGTCGTAATTCAAACCAGCAATGTCCAAACGAGCGTTGTCCAAGCGAACAGTGTAAAGCAGGACTGGAGTCTGCGAAAGAAAGCAGCCGCGGAATCAGAGGTTTGAAACAGCTAATCTTTCAGCAACTGTCTCGCGATCACCAGCCGCTGAATCTCGCTGGTGCCTTCGCCGATGGTGCACAGTTTTACGTCGCGATAAAACTTCTCCGCAGGATAGTCTTTGATGAAACCGTAACCTCCATGGATCTGCACGCCCTCGTTGGCACACCTCACAGCGACTTCACTGGCGTAGAGTTTCGCCATGGACGATTCCTGCGTGGTCTTCATGCCCGCGTCTTTCATGGACGCGGCGCGCATGGTGAGCAGCAGGGCCGCGTCGATCTCGGTGGCCATGTCGGCCAGCTTCCACTGGATGGCCTGGAAATCGCTGATGGCCTTGCCAAACTGTTTGCGCTGTTTCGAATACTTCAGGGCCGCCTCGTAAGCGCCTTCGGCCATGCCGAGCGACAACGCGGCAATCGAGATGCGGCCGCCATCGAGCACGCGCATGGCGTCGGGGAATCCCTGGCCCTCGCCGCCCAGCAGGTTTTCCGCAGGAATCACGCAGTCTTCGAAGATCAACTCCGCGGTATCGCTGGCCCGCAGGCCGAGCTTGTTTTCTTTCTTGCCCGGACGAAATCCGTTCATATCTTTTTCCACAACGAATGCAGAAAGCCCGTGCGTGTGCGCGGCGCGATCAGTCACCGCCAGCACGACGACCACATCGGCAAAGTGCCCGTTGGTGCAGAAGGTTTTCGTGCCATTCAGCACCCAGTGGTTTCCCCGGCGGGTGGCCGTCATGCGCGCGCTGCCCGCGTCCGATCCCGAGGAGGGCTCGGTGAGCCCCCAGGCACCAATGAATTCGCCGGTCGCGAGTTTGCTGACGTATTTCTTTTTCTGCAGCTCATTACCGGCCAGAAAAATATGGTTCGAACAGAGCGACGTGTGCGCCGCGACGATGATTCCGACAGAGCCATCGACGCGCGAGAGTTCCTCGATCGCGGTGACGTATTCCACGTAGCCCATGCCCGCGCCGCCGTACTCGGCCGGGAAAATCATTCCCAGCAAGCCGAGCTTGCCCAGTTCCTTGATCGTCGCCAGCGGAAATTCGCCGGCCTCGTCCCACTTCATGACGTTGGGCTTGATCTCGCGTTCGGCAAACTCGCGGACGCTCTTTTTTAAATGCACCTGTTCTTCGTTCAGTTGGAAATCCAAAAGTCCCTCCGGCGCGCTCGAGTGCTGCGACTTCGGCGGTCTCGCATAAAGTTGCGCGTCAACCGCCGCAAATTGTGATTAGAACATAGCGCAGGAGGATCAAGAAGTTACCGGCGGAACGGAATCGAGATCACGCGACGAACCGCATGAACATTGGCGATTCCGCGCATTCCGGCCTGCAGCCCAACCGACCGGATGGTTTGGCAATCGAACTGGCGACGCCGGTTTCAGACTTGAGTAGACCGAGCAGGCGCGGCAAGAAAACGCTGAAAAACTTCGTTGGAAAGTAATCGTCCCCGCGGCGTGAGGCGAATGATCGCGCCACCGCGCCGCATCAGTCCATCGGCAACTAATTCTGCGATCACGGGCGACAAGCTGTCGACAGCTTGCTCACCGAATTTCGCGGCCACGTCTTCAAGGGCTACACCCCGATTCAGGCGCAGGCCGAGAAAAAAGCATTCTTCCAAAGCGGCCGCGCGAGATATCACAGTCATCTGCACGGGCGAATCCGCAACGTATTTCTCCAGGACATCCGCAGTGGCGAACCGGATCGACTCAGCTTCCGGTGTGGTCGAGGCGAGCATGGAATGAGCATCGACGCCAAAGCCCAGATACGGCTGGCGCGTCCAGTATTTGAGATTGTGGCGAGATTCCGATCCGGCTCGCGCGAAGTTGGAAATTTCATATTGCGCGATGCCGGCCGCATTGAGATGCTCGCACGCCGCGAGATAGAAATCAGCTGTGGCCTCTTCGTCCGGCACAAAGTGGGCGTGATAGCGCGTTCCGCCGGCCATTACTTCGCGCCCCAACCGCGAGTCCTCGTCCACCTCAAGCATGTAGACGCTCACGTGCGCAGCCCCGGTCGCAAGCGTTTCATCGAGCGACTGCTGCCAGGATTCTGCGGTCTGGTGCGGAAGCCCGGCGATCAGGTCGATATTGATGTTCGTAAGCCCGGCCGCGCGCAGGCGGGCGATGTCGTCCAGCACGGTGGATCGCTTGTGCAATCGCCCCACCGCCGCCGCTTCAGCATCCACGAACGACTGCACGCCCAGGCTGACGCGATTCACGCCACAGTGCAGCAATCCTTGCAGCATTTCGGGAGCCAGCGTTCCCGGGGCACACTCGACGGTCACTTCTGCGTCGCGGCTCAATTGAAATTGTGAACGAACCGCATCAAAGATCCGCCGCAATTGTCCAGCGTCGAGCACCGTGGGCGTGCCGCCGCCGAGATATATGGAATCCACTTCTGGTTCGAATAACCCGCCCATCTCCTTGGCGATCTTCGGAGCATTCGCAACATCGGCGCACACGCGGTGCACATAGCGTTCGAAAACCGCCCGCGAAAACACGTCGGACGCGAAGTTGCAGTAACTGCACTTTGTCTTGCAGAACGGCACCGAAATGTAAATTCCCAGGGCCACGGGTTCGATTATCCCACTCCTCAAAGCTTTTCCATCCTGCCGAGTGCCGCTGCCATCTATTTACGGTACCCTGTTAGGGACGCCATAAGCGTCGCTCCCCGCAGCTTTGAGACTTATCCGGAAACGATGGCCCAGGAAGAAGAGGTATTAGGCAAAGCGTATGACAGCCGCCTGATGCGGCGGCTGCTGACCTACCTGCGTCCCTATCGCTGGCAGGTGACGATTGCCCTTTTCTCGATCGTGCTCAAGTCGTTCTGCGACGTGTTGGGGCCTTATCTGGTGAAGGTCGTGGTGGACCGCTACCTGGCGCCGATCAAGGGCGCGGACTTGGGATTGTGGAGTTGGCTCAGCCCGCGGCCGCTGCATGGGATCGCGCAAATTTCCGCGATTTATTTCGGCCTGCTGATTTTCGGCTTCGTGCTTGATTTCCTGAAGACCTACTTCGTGCAGTGGATCGGACAGAAGATCATGTTCGACCTGCGCAGCCAGATTTTCCGCCACCTGCAGCGCATGCACGTCGCTTTTTATGACAGGAATCCCGTCGGCCGCCTGGTGACGCGCGTCACCACTGATGTCGACGCCTTGAACGAAATGTTCACCGCGGGCCTCGACGCGATCTTCGAGGACGTGTTCGTGCTGGCCGGAATTGTGGGCGTCATGCTGTGGATGAACTGGAAGCTGGCGCTGATCACCTTCGCGGTGCTGCCGTTCATTGTGGTTGCGACCAAAGTTTTTCGCGACAAAGTTCGCGATTCTTACCGGCGCATTCGCACGGCCATCGCCCGCATCAACGCTTATTTGCAAGAACACGTCAGCGGCATGGTTGTGCTGCAGCTTTTCAACCGCGAGCGCAAGGCTTACAACCGTTTCTCGGAGATCAACCGCAGCCACATGGACGCCTATAAAGACGCGATCCTGGCCTATGCCCTTTACTATCCCGCGGTTGACTTTCTTTCGACGGTTGCGATTGCCTGCGTCATCTGGTTCGGCGGCCAGGATGTGCTGCGCAAGGTTGTAGCCAACGGCAACGTGGTCGCGACTACGGCCTCGCTGGGCGTGCTAATCGCCTTCACGCAGTATGCGATGCGTTTCTTCCGGCCGATCATGGACTTCAGCGAGAAGTACAACACTCTTCAGTCGGCGATGGCGGCCAGCGAACGCGTTTTCAAGCTGCTGGATACGCCGGTCGACATCGTCTCGCCCGCTGTCACGAAAAAACCGGAGGGCCCCGGCCGCATCGAATTCGACCACGTCTGGTTCGCCTACCGCGATGTACCGGAGGAGAAAGATGCTCGCGTAGGGACGGACGCATTCGTCCGTCCAGCCGAGCCTGGCGGCAAAAAAGGCTCGGCGGGTTCCTCGCCGGACAATGGAAAGGCCCTCGACTCAACCCCCGACTGGGTTCTGCGCGACGTCACCTTCGCCATCGAGCCCGGTGAAACCGTCGCCGTCGTCGGCCACACCGGCGCCGGCAAGACCACGCTGATTTCCCTGCTGCTGCGCTTTTACGACGTGCAGAAAGGCGCGGTCCGCATCGACGGCGTCGACGTAAAAGAAATGGATCTCGCCGACCTGCGCAGCCGCTTCGGTGTTGTGCTGCAGGATCCGTTCCTGTTCACCGGAACGATTGGCGGCAACATTCGCCTGGGCACCCGGCGCATTCAGGACGAGCATGTCGCCAAGGCCGCCGAAGACGTGAATCTCGGCGATTTTGTCCGCGCCCTGCCCAACGGCTTCAACGAAGAAGTGCGCGAGCGAGGCTCGACGCTCTCGACCGGGCAGAAACAATTAATCTCGTTCGCCCGCGCGCTGGCCCATGAGCCAAAAATTCTCATCCTGGACGAGGCCACATCGAGTGTCGACACCGATACCGAATTCAAAGTGCGCGACGCCCTCGGGCGCATGGTCGAAGGCCGCACGTCGTTGATCATCGCTCATCGGCTTTCGACGGTGCAGCGGGCCGATAAGATCATCGTCATGCACAAAGGACAGGTCCGCGAAATGGGGACTCATCAGGAACTGCTGGCCCACCGCGGGATTTACTTCAAGCTATATCAACTGCAATACAAGGACCAGGAGTTGGATACGGAGGGGTCGCCCGCGAGCGCGAATGCGGAGGCAACAGCCAGCGCGGACGATTAGTTTGGCGCATCCAACCGAATCGCACGGCCAAAAGCAATGTTAGTTTGCTGGCTGTGTTTGTGCTGGCGGAGAGCTTGGGGCGGACTGTCGCATCGCGTTTCGGATAACGATCAACATTAAGACGAATGCCACAGTGACTACAACAACGAAGACCCACGTGGTCGGACTTAGGCCCTTGCGACTCATGCTATCTCCTCGGCTCAGCTTTTGTTGAACAAGGTTTCTAAGCGCTTCACGCTCTACCGGAGCAAAGCAATTCTTCGGAAACATGTGAAAGCATCCTGGCCCCTGAAACAACAGGAAGAGCCGCTTCGTCTCAACATACCGGGTAAAGCCGTCCCATGCGTTGTTCGAGCTTCCCGTTGAAGACGAGACTTCAATTCCTTCGTCTGAGAATGTAGCGGCAAACTGGCCGTGAAGCCTCTTGTCCTTCCGGTAACTGTATGACACGAGGATTCGCCAACCAAATGCTAAGGCCCCGCCAATCAGAATTCCTGCGAGGCCATTCCACAAATGGTCTCGGTCTTCGGCCAAATTGACGACTCCAGCCAGAATGAGGAGTCCGCCGAAAAACGGGAGGACTCGGCTGGACCAGCCAGCGTGCGCCCGTTGCGCCTCAAAGAACTCACTTTCGGAAAGCGTGTACTCAATGCGCATAACCGCCTCAATCGGCGAAAGCAGATTATAAGGCTAAGTTGTCTCTTCCAGTGCACATTGCACGGATGCGGCCCTTTACGATGCGCTCTTGCGAATTCTGATCTCAGCGGCTGAAGCTTCGGGGGAATGTACGGGGCACGCTCGCCGCAATCCATCTATCATCTCGACTCCAAGTACTTACCCCGCAAGCTTGCTGCTCCCAGGCACAGGTCCGAAAATACACGCGCCGTAAACATCGACTTCGCGCCGGCATTTTTCAGCACCTGCTCCGAGTTCCCGCTCAGGTCGCGATACATTTTCATCATGGCGGGAACCGTGGGCTGGTCGGCGGGACTTACGAATGCATTGCATACTTCTCTCATCACGCCGCTCACGGTCCCGTCATGGATGTAAGGATCGGTCCCGTCCAGATCACTTAGAGACTTGCTCAGCCGCCGGTTCACGGACTCGAACACGAACCACTTATGCCGCGGATCCGTCCGCGACCTGGCAACGGCTAGTCCAAGTTCGAAGGGCATGTTGAAGCGTGGCGTGCTTGGCGCATGGCGGTCTAATTGAACGCGAGATAGGTCATGAATCGAGAAGGAACAATTTTCGATCAGGCTCGCAATCCGGTCCAGCCGCCGGTTTCCCGCGATGCCAAGCGTGGCTCGGGGCACAAAGCCAACGGCGCTCAACGCGGTGATGTACGCAAGATAGAGCCGGGTGAATTGCGGGTCGTAGGGGATGTTGAGAAAAACGGATTCGTCTTTGGTCTTCTGCATGGCGACTCGGAGGTCACCAGGGCCCATATTCTCTGAGACAGTTGCTATCTCGTCGACGTTCTTGTTCTTGCCGCACGGGTGGATGATTTAGCCGTCCGCGATCTTTTTTTCGTTCGGAGCGGGTCAACCGGCTTTCCGTTCGACTTGATCCCGAACAAAGCGAGAACCCTCCGCGCCCTGCCCGGCGATACACCAAGTTCTTTCGCCGTGTCTTCCAGCGATAACGGCTTGAAGTTGAGCTTTACGGGTCGTCGCATGGAGTCCTCTCGTTCTTCATTATAAGCGGATTTTAGCATGGGCAATCTAGTAAGCACCCGAGAGAAAAATGCTTCCGGCACCGAGTCTAATCGCGTTGCTATGATCGTCAGGCCTTAGAATTAGTTCTTGCGAATCCTGATCTCAGCTGGCGAAGCTTCGGGGGAAATGTATGGGGCGGAGCTGATTGAAGCTCTCCGGCGGGCTGCCGCGCGACCGGCAGCGGACCTTCGCTCCGCCGGACAGCCCGTGGCGGCGGTCCCCACACAAGCCTCTAGCTCTGCACAGGCGTCTAGCTCGCTTGAATTCTTCGGCGTTGGCGGAGATCGCATGCGAGCCGCTGGATGCCATACCGTCGTCGACGCCAAGGATCTAGCTGTTGTCGGGATTACTGAAATTCTCAGCCATCTGCCGAAAATCCTTGGGCGCTACCAGCACTTGATCGCGGAAGCCGACCGGCGTAAGCCCGATCTTGCCATCGTCATCGATTCGCCGGCGTTCAACTGGCGGGTGGCGCGGCAGATGAAGCGGCGGGGCATTCCTACGGTTTATTACGTCGCGCCGCAGTTCTGGGCGTGGCGACGGGGGCGCGTGCGGCTGCTGCGGGACTACATCGACAAGGCGCTGGTCATCTTTCCTTTTGAGGAGCAGTTTTACCGCGAGCGCGGGGTGGACGCGACTTTCGTCGGCCATCCTCTGGCCGAGTTGCCGCGTCCGGCGATTGAGCGCACTGACTACGCAGCGCAGTTTCAGTTGGATCCGGCTAAACCATGGATCACGCTAATGCCGGGCAGCCGCGTTAAGGAAGTCCGTATGAATCTGCCGACGATTCTGGAGTCGGCGGGTCAACTCGGGAACGCGTATGAGTTTCTGCTTCCGGTCGCGGCCACAATCGAGCGGGGCTTTCTACACGAGATCATTCAGTCGAAACTTCCATCAGCGGCTAAAGCCGCATCCAAACCCGCTGAACGTACGGCGCGGCTTGAAGCCGCGCCCTTTCAAAGCACAAGCGAGAACCGACTCGCGTTTCGCATGCAGCACGCTGGAGGAATCACCCTCGTCCCTGACGCCCTGCCTGCACTGTTTCACTCGCGCGCCGGCATCGTGGCCAGCGGCACGGCCACGGTCGAGGCCGCGATGATGAATACTCCATTCGTCATGGTCTACCGGGTTTCGCCGCTGACCTACCTGCTGGGCAGGCCGCGGGTGAAGGTGCCAAGATTTGCCATGGTCAATCTCATCGCCGAAGAGGAAGTCGTGCCCGAGCTGGTGCAACAGAAGTTCACGGCGAGCAACGTCGTCGCCCGCCTAAAGGAGATCCTGCCCGACGGACCGGCTCGCGACCGAATGCTGGGGGGTCTGGCTCGGGTTAAGGCGCGGCTCCGGGCTCCCCAGGCTGATTCTGGAGCCCCGCAGCACCCGGCAGACCGCGCCGCAGACATCATCCTGAAGCTTTCGGCCCTCGAGTTAGCTAGGAGCTAGAAGCTAATAACCGCTTCTCTTGTGCTCCCAGCATCTTTTGCGTAAGAATCTTCATCATAGGAAATGAGTTATCATTTCCCGGAGACTCTCCTGAATGTGGATTCACCCACGGCGCGCTCTGAGCGTCCTTACCGGTTCTCTGACTCTGTCGCTGGCGATCCTGTTCGCCATCCCGTCGTGGGCAGCGGAAAAGGCACGTCTGCGCGTGGACGACTACCAGATCGAGGCTCATCTCGAACCGCATCTCCACCAAATCACGGCTCGCGCCAAGGTCAAGTTCACGGCCACGCAGGATCTGGCCGTGGCCGTGTTCGAACTGCACAATGACCTGCGCATCACCAAGGTGACCGACGAAAAAGGACAGCCGTTGTCGGCCGAGCGCGTCACCCAGGATTCGACCGTGCGCGTGCCGCTGCCCGCGGGCCTGCCGAAGGACGCCTCCACTACCCTGACTTTCGAATACGAAGGGCAGCTCGAATCCGGCGACAACAGCCCGGTGCCGGGACTGAAACTAGCCTACATCGGCGATGACACCAGCTACCTGTTTTACTCCGGACGCTGGTTTCCGGTGAGCGGCTATGGCATCAATCGTTTCACTTCCACGATCAGCGTGACCGTGCCTGCGCATATGCTGGTCGTCGGCAGCGGGCAATTAAAGGTTACCGAAGCTCCGGCGTCAAACAAACCCAACGCCAGCGTCCTACCCACCAAGACTTTCACTTTTGTTTCCACCAAGCCGAGCTTCCCCGGCACCATCGTGGCCGGAATTTTTCAAGAGTACAAGAGCGACGAGGCTGGCCTGGACTTGCACGTTTTTTTCAAGCCCACGCACCAGAGCCTGGCTCCGACCTACACCACGACCGCCGTGCAGGAGTTCACATACTTCATCACGCTGTACGGCCTGCCGCCTTCGCAGAAGCTGAACGTGGTGGAATTGCCGGGCGACACTCTGCCCTATGCGTGGGCGCCCGAAATCGCGGGACTGGCTGGTCCTTCCATCACCGAAAAAACCAATTACCGCCTGCTGGCCAACGCCATTGCTCATCAGTGGTGGGGTGTTTCGGTGAGTCCGGCGAGTAAGGACGACTGGTGGCTGAGCGACGGCTTCTCCCGCTATTCGGAAGCGATGTATGTGGAGAGCGCCGCCGGGGCCGCGGGCCTGGAAGAAGCGGTGAAGGATATGTCGGTTGGCGCCCTGGCCTACGACACGGTGCCGCTGTCGAGCGCCGGCAAGCTCGACATTTTCTCCACCGAGTTTCAATCGCTGGCCACCGATAAGGGCGCGATGATCCTGCACATGCTGCGCTGGGTGCTGGGCGAGGACAAGTACAACAAGACGATGCGCGAGTTTGCCGGAGAGTTCGCCGGAAAATCGGCGAGCATGGATGACTTCAAGACTGTCGCCGAAAAAAACTACGGCGAGCAGCTCACCTGGTTCTTTTCGCAATGGCTCGACTCCACCGGGGCGCCTGAGTTCAAGGTGAAGTACACCACCTATCGATTGGGGGGCGCGGCGGCCCAAGCGCCGAAGGAGGAGAAGACTGCGGGGTTCCGAGTGACCGGGGAAATCTCGCAGGATCTCGACCTGTTCCGCATGCCCGTTGATATCCGGATCGATACCGACGGAAAAACTGAGAACCAGCGCATCGAAGTCGTGGGCACGACCTCGCCGTTTTCGATCGAGACCTTCGGCCGCCCGCGCCGTATCGCGGTCGATCCCGACCACCACGTGCTGACTAATTCCACCGACGTCAAGTTGCGCGCCTCCATCCTGCGAGGACAGGCCCTGCAGCAGCAGGGAGATCTTTCGGGCGCGCTGGTCGAGTTCAACAAGGCTCTCGACCTCAACAAGAACAGTTCCCTGGCCCATTACCGCATTGCCGAGGTTTTCTTTTTTCAGCGGAACTACCAGTCGTCGGCCAACGCCTACCGGGCGGCCATTGACGGGGACGGCGAGCCGCGCTGGACCGAAGTCTGGAGCCGCATCCAGCTGGGCAAGATTTTCGACATCACCGGCCAGCGCGAACGCGCCATCAACGAATACCGCCAGGCTACCCAAACCAACGACAACACCTTCGGCGCCCTTGAAGAGGCCCGCAAATATCTACAGAAGGCCTACGAGCGGCCGAAAGAAAAGGCTGCGAACTAGGAACAGAACCCGATAGGTGCCGGATTCGAGCGGAGACGCTGGGCTTGGGCGCCCGAGCCGTCTCCCGGCGATAGCCAATGGGCGTAACGGCCTGCTTGCCAGCTAGAATGGCTCTGGGGACTGTTGAGAAGTGATTCGCCTGCTGCGCAATGCCGCTCTGGTTCTCGCTGGCCTCGTGCTCCTCCTGGCGGTCGCGGGCGCAACCTATCAGTCAATCGCAACGCGCGCCGAGGCGCGCCGCTCTCCGGAAGTTGGACGATTAGTAGATGTCGGCGGCTACCGGCTCAAAATCAACTGTACCGGCCAGGGAAGTCCAACGGTTGTGCTCGAAGCCGGACTCAGTGACTTGTCAGTCGAGTGGAAGCACGTACAACCGGAGATTGCGCGGTTTTCACGTGTCTGCTCGTATGACCGTGCTGGCTACGGGGGCAGTGACCCAGGTCCAATGCCGCGCACCAGCGCGCAAATTGCCCATGAACTGCACGCCCTTCTACAACACGCTGGTGAAGCGCCGCCCTACTTGCTGGTGGGCAGTTCTTTCGGCGGTTATTCCGTTCGAGTATTCAATGGAGAATACCCTGATCAGGTCGTGGGAATTGTGCTGGCGGATGCCACGCAGGAAGACCAGTACAAATTGTTGCCTGCAGGTTGGGGACGAGTCTACAAGTCGATGGTGAATCGCTACAAGACACAAGCGAGGTGGGCCCCTGCCTATATCGACCTCGGTGTCGCCCGCCTGACGCTACGATTGGAAGGGGACGTCGGGGACGAATCCTACCTGATCCTGCAATCGAAGTACCTGCGCGCTAGAGCGAGCGAACTCGAGATGATTGAGACCAGTGCAGAACAAGCACGCGCAGCAGGTAATATCGCAAATAAACCCTTGATCGTACTAACGGGTGGAGAGAATTCCGATCAAATGGGTCTGAGCAAACAGGACTTCGATGACTTTCGCCGAATTTGGGTAGACGTGCTACAGGCGGACTTGGCTCAACTTTCCAAGAAGGGAAAGCAAATTATTGTGCCGGATAGTGGACACGATATTCCCAATGACCGCCCGGACACGATTGTAAACGCGGTAAGAGATCTATGCACGTCTACAAGCCCGCATGTTCCTTCGCGTTAAGTGTCCATTCCACTCATTCATCTACTGCCAGCTTAGTTTCAGGATCTGACGACACAACTCCGCGACAATCCTCACCGCCGCAGGCGCTCGCGGCATTTCTGCGATATCCTCATCCCCGAACTCCCATGAAGAAATCTGCGCTGAGCTTCTGCCTCGCCCTGCTGATCGCGATCCAATCCCCCGCTCAGGAGAAGTTCGCAGTCACGTCCGTCGTCGACGCTCCCACCATTGCCGGCCGGCCCGTCGCGCTGGACGCGCAGGGGGAACTTCTGCCCTGGCCGATGCCCGACAACATCGGCTATTCCTACTCGTCGCATGTGCTTACGCAGTGGACCATCCTTTGGGATCAGTACAATCGGCAGCGGCTCCACTACTTCCACTGTTGCTTTGATTTCGATCGCACCACTTATGAACTGATTCCCGACCGCAACTGGGCCAATTCCACGGGATATCTTCGAGCGATGCTGCAGGGGTTTATCGAACGTCTCTACCCGTATACCGGAGATGCGCGGACGCTTACTTTCCTTGAGGATTTCGTCGATTACGAACTGGAGAATGGCCGCACGCCCGCGGATTATGCGTGGGCCCAGGTGCCGTATCCGTCGGCCGATCCCGGGGCCCGGCACTACAGCGGCTGGAGTTCGCACGGGAAGGACTACGTCGAACCACACGTGGTGGGCGAAGACGGATACGCCTATCTGCGGCTGTACGAAATGACGGGCAACACCAAGTATTTGCGCGCGGCCATCCTGTGCGCCGACGCTTTGGTCAAGAACTACAAGCAAGGCGACGAGACACATTCGCCGTGGCCGGTGCGATGTTACGCGAAAGACGGCAGCACGCGTGGCGAGAAGCCAATGGGCCCCTATTCCGCCAACGTGATCGAACCCATCATGCTGTTCGATGAACTCATCCGGCTGCAGCAGGGCAGTGTCGCGGACTACACCCGCACGCGCGAGAACGCCTGGCAGTGGTTCCAAACTTATCCTCTGACCAACAACGTGTGGGTGGGTTATTTCGAAGACGTTGCGCCCAGCATGGAAAACATGAACCAGGTAATCCCGCTCGAATTCGCGCGCTACGTGCTGCTGCATCCGGAAAAGGACCCGCAGTGGATGCAGCATGCGCGGCAGTTGATTGCCTGGGTGAAGACTACACCGAAGTGGCCGAAATATATTGTGCACGGCGCGACCGTGACCACGGAGCAGGGCGACGGCGTCCACTTCTGCTGCAACCTGCCCAATCAATGCTGCGACAGCCACACGGCGCGCCTGGCGGCCGTGGAGGCTCTCTACTACGCCAAGACCGGAGCTGCCGAATACCGCGAAGCCGCTTTTCGATCGTACAACTGGGTCACTTATTTTCAAGGCCTGCCCAATACGCATGCGCCCTGGGGCGAGAACCAGTGGTGGTTTACCGACGAGTTCTCTGACGGTCCACGGCGGGTTATGGATGCATTCTGGGCCGTGCCGGAGTGGGCGCCCGCCGATGAATCGCACTTGGTGGGCTCGTCCTCGGTCGTCACCAGGATCAGCTACGGCAAAGGTTCGGTGACCTATTCCACGTTCGACGCTGAGTCTTCGGATGTGCTGCGGCTGAACTTCGTCCCCGATTCGGTCACTGCCAACGGGCGCCCGCTGCGGCGGCTCAAGGTTCTTGATCAAGCAGGATTTGTTTTTGATGAATCGACTCGCGTGCTGAGGATTCGTCACGACGCCGCACGCGACATCGACATCCAGGGCAGCGGCGGCGCCGCTCCTCCGCTCTACGTCACCTTCGACGATCCTCACCTCGCGGCTGAAACGGAGCTCGCCGGCGCGTATCCTTCCGGAGTAATTGACTGGCCGCAACACGAGTGGAAAATCGCTACGCCCGGGGGCAAGTTTGGCACTTTCAACCTCGTCCCCGCCGACCCGAACGCCGAGCAACTTACATTCTCTTTCGCGGCTCCGCGTGTGTTCGTTGGCGTGGATGCGTACAACGGCGGCGCGGCGGAGGCCAGCGTCACGATCCAGACCGAAGGCGATCCTGACGTATCCATCAATCTCAAGCCGGGTGAACTGCGACGTATACGGACGGGGTGGTCCGCAGCCTGCACGCGCGTCACTCTTGCGCTGAAACACGGCGACGGGCTAAGGTTCGACAACCTGGCGTATCTGCACGAATGAGCTTGCCCTTGGTAAGAACGGCGTCAAACCTCAGACCTCGGACCCCCGTCAAGATCGACTCAATGACGGTTCTTATCCAACGTCGACGGTAGGGGTTTGAGGTCCGAGGTCTGACGGCGTTCTCAGGTCTCGACCGGCTAACCTTTTTGCTCTTTCCGGGGTCTAAGTAACCATGCCAGCGGGGAACTTTAACGAACCCGGCTGCGTATCTCTGATCAGATGGTTGGGCGGGATTGAGACCCCTCGCCTGAACGTTACCCGGGTGCCCCCACGCTCCTCCCCGGAGGCGTGGGGGCATGATTTCCACAATCGTCTTTTATGCGCATGCTACTCGACATCGTGCGGCAGTCGTTGTCCACGCTCTGGGCGCATAAGCTGCGCTCGTTCCTGACCATGTTCGGAATCGCATGGGGCGTCGGATCGTTGCTATTGCTGGTGGGTCTTGGCGAAGGCTTCCGCAGCGGCCAGGAGAAACAGCTCGCCAACCTCGGGCAAGACATTATGTTTATGTTTCCCGGACGAATTCCGGCCGTCGAGGGCAGCACGCAATCCGGGCATACGTATTACTTTACCTACAAAGATTATTTGGCGATCCGCAGCGAGGCTCAGTTCGTGGGAGCGCTGTCGCCGGTGCTGAATCGCGAAGACATCCGCGCGGTCAGCGACTACGGCTCGACCAACGGCCAGGTGTTCGGCGTTGCCCCGGACTATAACCAGATTCGCAACGTCCCCGTCGAACCCGGCCGCTGGTTCAACAACCAGGACAACGTGGATCGCCGCCGCGTGGCCGTGGTGGGCTGGGAACTGCTCAAGAACATGTTTCCGGGACGGCCCGCCGTTGGCTCGACGATTCTGCTGAACGGCATTAATTTCGACATCGTCGGCGTGGTTGCAAAAGTTGGACGCGACGGCAATAACGGCACGAACTCGCGCATCTTCATCCCCATCGAGACCATGCGCGACCTTTTCCCCATGACCAAGGCGAATTCTGAGGACGCGATCTCTTTCCTTAACTATCGCCCCATCACCAAGGATCTGCACGCCGAGGCCAAGGACGAGATTCACCGCATCCTGGCGCGCCGCCACGGTTTCGATCCCAAGCTGCAAGACGCCTTCGAAGACTGGGACACGATTGAAAACATGAAGCGCGTGGGAAGGATTTTCGATGCCATGGACTGGTTCCTGGGCGTCGTAGGCGTGGTAACGCTAGGGTTAGGCGCGATCGGCATCATCAACATCATGCTGGTGTCGGTGACGGAGCGGACCAAAGAAATCGGACTGCGCAAGGCGCTGGGCGCAACCTACCGCGCCATCCTGACGCAGTTCTTTATTGAAGGCGCGTTTCTCACGGCCTTCAGCGGCGGAATTGGGTTGGCCATCGCGACCGGTTTTGTAACGCTGCTGGCCATGCTGCCGGCGCCGGAGGGCTTTGACACGCCGCGAATCATTCCAGCGTCGGCGCTGGCGGCCATCGGATCACTGGCGATTGCAGGCATCGCCGCGGGTTTGTATCCGGCGCGGAAAGCAGCGTTGCTGCCGCCAGTGGAAGCGCTGCGGCAGGAATGAAAAACAGCTTCTAGCTCCTAGCTCCTAGCCGGACCGGGCGGGAGTTAGGCTAGAAGCTAGGAGCTAGGAGCTTTTTTCATGATCGTCGATCTCGCAACCCAGGCCTACAACGCGCTGCGCCACAACCGCCGCCGCAGCGTGCTCACCATGCTGGGCATGGCGTGGGGCATTGCGACGGTTGTGCTGCTGCTTGCCTACGGCACGGGCTTCGAGCGCGGGCTGTGGTCCGCCTTCCGCTCCTTTGGCACGAATCTCGTCTTCATTTTTCCCGGCCGTACCGAACTACAGGCTGGAGGCACGAAAGCCGGAACGCAGGTTCGGCTCACGATCAACGATCTTGACTCCATCCGCGCTGAAGTCCCATTGCTGAAACACGTTTCGCCGGAAGCGTTCAAAAGTTGCGTGGTCGCCTACGGCACGCGCAGCTCGAACTACGGCGTCAGCGGCGTGTATGCCGCGTATGGCCGCATGCGCAAGATGGACGTCGCCGAAGGCACCTTCTTCAGCGAGGCCGACGACTTCACCCACACCCGCGTCGCTGTAATCGGCTCCGACGCGAAGAAGAAGCTTTTCTCTGGCCTGAACGCGCTCGGGGAAAACGTCCGCCTCGACGGCATTTCCTACCAGATCGTGGGGGTACTCAAGCATCAGGTTCAGAATGGCGACGACAACATCAACGAGCACGTCTACGTTCCCTACAGCGCGATGAGCGACCTGACCAACACGTATTATCTAAGTTCGGTCGTCATGGAATATGAAGGCGACCACGCCAAGGTCGTCAAGGCCGTGCGCGATTCCATGGCCTTCCACCACAACTTCGATCCCAAGGATCAGCGCGCCATCTTCGTCTTTGACGTCTTCGCCGACCTCGCCGATCTAAACGTGATCTCCACCGGAATTAAGATTCTGTTGGGCTTCATTGGCATGCTCACGCTGGGCATCGGCGGAGTCGGCCTGATGAACATCATGCTGGTGTCGGTCACGCAGCGGACGCGCGAGATCGGCGTGGAAAAGGCCTTGGGCGCTCATCGCTGGCACATTCTGTTCCAGTTCCTGGCGGAGGCTCTCGTGATTACCGCTCTTGGCGGCCTGTTGGGCGTGATCCTTGCCTACCTTGTTTCCTGGTGTGTGGGATCGCTCACTTTGTGGAGCGCATTTGAAGATAACGCCAGCGAAGGCGACATTCACCTCTACATCGACTCGGCCACGCTGATCTGGTCGACCGTCATTCTCAGCGTCGTCGGCATCGTCAGCGGCATGCTGCCCGCCATCAAAGCGGCGCGGCTCAATCCCATCGAAGCTCTGCGCTACGAGTAGATCATTATCCTCAATCGGCAGCGACGGACTTTGGAGCCGGCTGGGCCGCGATGGCCCGCCAATCCAGAAAAATATTCGGCAGGATGGCAGCCAGGGCGATCACCGTCCAGACGACCGTGTCAACTCCGGCCGCGCCGAGCCGTTGAACGGGCGGAAGCGGGATGATCATCCGCGTTATCGTAAAGACCATGGCGAAGGGATAGCTGCGAATCATCCAGCGCCGATGCTGCGTGACGTTGCCGTGGCGTACACAGTAGAGCGCGATCGCCGTGGTCAGCATCCATCCGAACGATTGCACGCTCGAGGCCGCGACCAGCGACGGACCGAATCTCATGGTCATCGGGATGGCGAGAGGGCCGGCAATGAATACGCTAAACACATACACGTAGCCCAACGTCCGGTGAATCTTCAGATACCGCGCCCGCAGGCGGTTGGAGAACTGGAACACGCCTAACAGCATGGCGAGGCTGCCGAAGAAGGCGTGCGGGAGAAGATACCATCGCACCGGCGCGAAGTGCTGCGCGATCTCGGATGCGGGATCGAAGACATGGGCGTTCTTCATGTAAGTGACGAATACGGTCAGCAAACCGAAGATCAGAAAGAACACGAGTTTGGATTGAGAACGCGGGCGCCGGACGGGCGCGACGACAGTGGCCATTATTTTTTCCCCAAATCTGAGGAGAGTCCCCGCTCCCCAGCGGAATACCTCTGCAGCGTAGAGGTTCGAAAGTGGCGCCATTGTAGCTTGCTTCTTGTTTTTTCCAAAGGTTAATCCTTGGCAGGAAAGATTTGCAATTGGTTATCCTTTACAATCTTGCGATGACGGAGCCTTCGCAAATTCGCTTGGAGCGCGTGCTGGCGCAGCTCCGCCTCTACGAGCATCCGCTGCTGAATTTCTCCGCGCGGGCCAAGGGCGAAGGGGTTGAGATCATCATCCAGTTCAAGGACGAAGCCATCCCCGTGCACACTTACTACTTCGACCTGCATCCCCGCGATCTCGACGATCCCCAATTCGAATGGAGTTTCCAGCGCCAACTCTACGATGCCCTGCACGATTACTTTGTCGAAATGTTCATCCGCACGCCGCAGGACCGCGCTGACCGCCAACGGAACGGGCTGTGAGCGCGCTCCGCGAAAAGATCGAGCAGGAGATTCGCGAACGCGGCCCGATTCCCTTCTCGCGCTACATGGAGATGTGCCTTTACGATCCCGAGCTCGGCTACTACTCGCGCCACGCCGCGCAGTTCGGCAAAGCCGGGGATTTCTACACTTCGAGCGACGTGCACGCCGTCTTTGGGCGGCTGCTGGCGCGGCAGTTCGACCAGATGTGGCGCTCGCTGGGATCTCCGGATCAGATCGTGCTGGAAGAGCTAGGACCCGGACGCGGACTTTTCGCGCAGGACGTGCTGGACTGGTCGGAAAAGAAGTTCCCCGAATTCTTTCACGCTGTGCAATACCGACTGAATGAACGCTCGCCCGCCTTGCGCCAGCGCATCAAGAGCACTCTGAGCCGTCACCTCGAATCCGGCAAGGCGCTGTTGTCAAGTGAGGATGTCGGCGCGTCGGTCATCGCCTTCGCCAATGAATTTTTCGACGCCCTGCCGGTCGAGATTCTCAGCGCGGAGGGATCACTTCGTATCGGAGCGCGCGACGGCCATTTTGTTGAGACCTGGGCGCAGGCCTCGCCAGAAGAACTCGAATTCCTCGACCGTTACTCGATTCATCTCGAACCGGGGGAGCGCGTCGAAGTTTCGCTCCAGGCGCAGACGCACATGAGCGCCGCAGCCGGGCTGGAACGCGGGTTCATCGTGGTGATCGACTACGGCTATACCCGAGAGGAGCAGCTGGCCGGGCGCCATCGCGGAACGCTGAAGGCCATTCGCCAGCACTCGGTCAGCGACAACCCGTACGAGGCTCCGGGTGAGCAGGACATCACGGCTGACGTAAACTTCTCCGCGCTGGCAGCAGCCGCGGAAAAACAAGGCATGCAGACGCAGAAGCTGGTCACGCAATCGCAGTTCTTATTGGGCATTGGCGAGGTGAACCAATTTGCCGATGCCTTCGAAAATTGCCGCCTGCCGCAAGAGCGCGCCAAAGTCGCCCTACAACTCAAACATCTTGTGACCCCCGCCGGCATGGGCGAGAGCTTCCAGGTGCTGGTGGCGAGTAAGGAACTCGAAGAAGAAAACGTTGCGGCGCTTGCCGGTTTAAGCTTTGGCCGTAGCCGCTAGCGTTCCTCATCTGAAAGCAGCCGGTCAGGGTTTCGCAGCCGCTTCCGGATACTCATACACTCCTCGGCCGGACTTCCTCCCCAGTCGTCCAGCCTTCACGTATTGCACCAGCAGCGGCGCGGGGCGGTATTTCTCGCCCAGTGACTTGTGCAGATACTCCAGAATGTTCAGCCGCGTGTCGAGCCCCACGAGGTCGACTAACTCGAACGGTCCCATTGGATGGTTCAGCCCTAGCTTGAGCGCCTTGTCGATGTCGGCTGCGGATGCGATGCCCTCCTGCAACATGTGGAATGCTTCATTTCCGATCATGGCATTGATGCGGCTGGTGATGAAGCCGGGCGATTCCTTGATCACGACAACTTCCTTGCCCATGCGCTTGCCCACTTCGACCGCCGTGGCCACGGTGTCGTCATCGGTTTCGAGAGCGCGCACCACTTCGAGCAATTTCATCTTGTGCACGGGATTGAAGAAGTGCATGCCCACGCATTTTTTCGCGCGGTAGGTCACGCTGGCAATTTCGGTCACGCTGAGCGACGACGTATTCGACGCCAGCATGGTTGTAGGCCGGCAGATCTTGTCGAGCAGCGTAAAGATCTCGATCTTCGACTCCATCTCCTCGGGAACGGCTTCAATAATGAGATCGGCTTCGCGCGCGGCTTCTTCGACCGAACCGGCGTACTCCAGCCGCCGAAAGGCCGAATCGGCGTCAGGCGCGGTCACCTTGCCGAGTTCCACCGCTTTGTCGAGATTGGCGCGAATCTCAGTCTCTGCCTTGCGCAGAGCCCCGGGCAGCAGGTCTTCGAGGATGGTGCGATACCCGCCCAGCGCAGCGGCGTGCGCAATGCCCCGCCCCATGATGCCGGCGCCAATTACCGCAATGGTCTGGACTTCACTCATCTGGACTTCACTCCTTGGCCCAGCCCACTTATTTCTCCGCCTTTTCCAGATCGGCAACGGCCGCGTCGATGGCGCCGCCGGCCGCGCGTAATGAATCCGCCAAGCGCTTGCGTTCCTCCGCGCCCATGCCGGGAATGTAAATGCAAATCCGCCGCAATGTCGCCGTGATGTCTTCCACGTAATTCATTGCTCGGATCAGTTCACCTGTGACTACTGCCATGAGGGTCCTCTTTCTCGTTCCGGTCTGCCGGACCTTCTATTCTGGACGCGCTCAAGAATTTAGTAAAGGCAACCCGCTGGCGGTCGTGGGTCAGCCCCAATAGCTGGCGTCAGCCTCGCTTGGGTGTGGGCTCTCCTACAAAGACCAGGCAGCCGTGTGGATCTCCAATGTGGAACTCGGTCATGCCGTATTCGCGGTCGAATAAATCCCTGATTCGGTAACGGTCTTTGAAGGTTTTCACGTGCTCCCACAAAGCGTGGATGCCCGAAACTTCAATGTAAATCTCGGTATGCTCGCGAACACATTTCATCACCTCCTCGGATGCAGCCTTATGGAAGTGGATGGTTTGACCGTCGCGCTCTACGATCAAGTATTCCGGCGACTTCATGGTTGGCGTAAATCCCAGCACGCGCTGGTAAAACCGAATGGTTTCCTCCATGTTGTCGGTCGCCAACATGGGGCTGATTCGTTTCGCGATCGACGTGTTTTCCATCCCGAAGACCTCCAACCGCCGGGTGAGTTACGTCGCTACATGATGGCACAACCCGCTTCTTTGTTCACAACGACTTAACCATGCGGGCATATAATCGCAATCAGTTCTTTTTATAGCCCATTGGGCTTTCACGCGAATCAAATAGCTATATGGCAGACAAACTTCTAAAGCGTTACATTTTCGCCAGCGACTTCGACCAGACGCTCACCTTTAATGATTCCGGCTACGTGCTGGCCGAGCTGGTCGGCATTCCCACCGCGGAGTTCGAGCGCAAGGCCAAGGGTATGGCCAAGATCAACCTGGTACAGCAGGGCGCGGAACTCGCCTACTTGTTGCTGCACGATCCGGAGTTCAAAGCTAAAGTCCGGAAAGAACATCTGCGCGAGGTGGGCAAGCGCATTCGGCTCAAGAGCGACATCAAGCTGCTTTATCAGCTGCTGGACGCCGGCATCGATGGCCATCAGTTCGACTTCTATATTCTATCGGCGGCGCCGGTGGAGGTAATTCTGTCGGCGCTGGAAGATATTGTTCCGCCCGATCACATTTTCGGCACGGAGTTTCGCTACAAGCCTTCGGGCGAGATCGACACGATCATTCGCGCCACCGCCGGATACGGCAAAGTTGCGGTTCTGAATCAGCTGCTTCTGCAGCAGGTCGCCGGCCCCGATCACGTGATTTACACCGGCGACGGCAGTTCCGACATTCATGTCATGCTGCACATCAACTCGCGCGACGGATTCACCATCGCCGTTTCAGAGTCAACCGATGTTTCGCAAATCGCGAAACGCACCGTGCTCAGCACCAGCGCCCTGGGCGTGCTGGCGCCGATTCTTGAAGAAGTCGCGGGCTGGGAGCGTTATCGCATTCGCAGTTTCTTCGAGGCCAATGGAATGCTGATCCAGGAATGGCAGCGGGTTCGCACCGATTGGCTGACCGTCCGCGCCGCGGAACCCGCCCCGACCGAGGGAGAGCTTTCAGTCCCGGGACTGGCGCAGGAAAACCCCTGAGGCCAGACACTCGATATGCTGCGCGACAGAAATCTGGTTCCGCTCTCTCGCCAGCACCAGCATGCCCTGGCCCTGTGCGTTCGCATCGATCGCGCAATGCCCATTGCCGACGCCGATCTCGCCGCGTGGCAGGCGGAAATCACGCAGATCTTTCAAAGTGAAATCAACATTCACTTCGCGGCCGAAGAACTGGTGCTGTTCCCCGGCGCGCGAAAATTCGCAGAATTGATTCCACTCACAGAGGAATTATTCACCGATCACGCCGTGCTGCGGGAATTTTTTGCGCACGCGGAAGCACGCACCATGTCTGCGACAGAGTTATCTGCCTTCGGGCAGCGCATGTCGGCCCACATCCGTAAGGAAGAACGCCAGCTTTTTGAGCGCATGCAGGAATTGATGAATCACGAAGAACTCACGCTTCTGGGCCAAAACCTGGAAGAAGCACTGAAAGACGCTGCCCAAGCCTGCCAACTGCCCGCGGCTACAACCCGCTTGCAATCGGCGAAATGAGCCCGCAACGCGGTTTAGCGTACCAATGAGGCCGCGTGCATCTGCCGGAATCTTGCTGCGCCTTCCCGCCCCATGTAACGCTCCAGCACCGCCGGCTCGGTCTGTCGCAAATCCACTACTACCAGCCCATCGAGAACATTGGAAAACTTGCGGTCGACGTTGAAGCCGAGAAGTTTGCCGCCGATCTTGGCGTATTGCCGCAACAAAATCGGCAGACCCTTGCCGTCCGCTTCCACGTCGGTGATGGGTTGAGAAAGCTCGTCGATGTCGCGCAGGGCATGCAGCATTCCGCGGCAATCCCAGCGGCGCAAAAGCCCCGGGCGAAACGGCCGACGGGGTTCGATCAGCCCTGCCAGTTCGTCCTCCTGCATGTGGGCTTCGAAAAACCGGTAGATCATTTCGCGCGACGCCGAGCTGTAGTCGTTGCTGATGCTGACCGCGCCAAACAGCACCGGAACTTCCGGCTGCCTCGCCACCATCCGGGCAATTCCCTTCCAAAGCAGCAGCAGCGGGGCGTATTGCCGCTGGTATTCCGGCCTGACAAACGAGCGCCCCAGTTCCAGCGCCGGGCCCAGCTTCTGAAAGATTCTCTCGTCATAACGAAACAGGGTATTGGTATAAAGACCGCCGACGCCGTGCGCGGCCAGAATCTCCGCCGTGTTGCCGGCGCGGTAGGCGCCCACTAACTCGCGCTTCGTCTTGTGCCACAACAAAATGTGCGAGTAGTAATCGTCGAACGAGTCGAGATCCCGGCTCTTGCCCGTACCTTCGCCTGCCCTGCGGAACGTCACTTCACGCAAGCGCCCCACTTCCCGCAGCAGCTGCGGAATCTCAGGCGCCGTTCCCAGGTAGACGGCAAAATCGCCGTTCTCCGCCAGACAGCGGTCTTCCGGCAGAGTCTCCAATTCTTTCGCCAGCAGATCCGCCGGCGCAGCTGACGCCACTGGCGGCATCTTGAAAGCAAACTTCGAGCGCAGAGCCGTGGGCCAGGACGCTTCCGGCTTGCTGCGCCGGCCCAGCAAATAGGTTCGCCAGCGCAAATATTCCGTGGCTTCGCGATCGTCTGGGATGGCCTCCACGGCATCCGCCGGAATCCCGCTGCCCACTCGCACTTCCACCGTCTTACCCGCCTGCTTCAGGAATTCCTGCAATAGAAATGCGGCGCGCAGCTTGGGATGAATCATGCCCATGAGCTGAAAACCGACGCCGTTGTGCCCGCAGAGGTACACCGGCAGAGCCGCAGCTCCCGTTTTGCGAATCAGCCGCACCGCTGTGTCATTCCACTCCGGATCAACAATCTGCGCTGCGGGCATTTGCCACTGTGAGACCTCGCCCGCCGGAAATAGGGCGAGCATGCCGCCTTTTCTCAACCACGCGAAGGCTTCGCGCAGGCCTCGCCGATTCGACTCCAGCGAGCGGTCGGTCTGAAAGGGATCGACAAAGATGCAATACTTCTGCAATTCCGGCACATCCGCCAGCAGGAAGTTGGTCAGAATCTTCACGTCCGGACGCACGCGCGTGAGCAGCACGGTGAGAATGGCGCCATCCAGGACGCCATAGGGATGATTGGCCACGACAACCGCCGGACCGCTCGCGGGAATCCGCGCCTGATCGGTGGCGCCGACACTCAGACCGATTCGCATCTCGGCGAGCAGGGTTTCGAGACGAAATCCCTCGGGCGCGCGTTGCACCCGCCGGTACAGATCTCTCACCTTGCCGACTGGAGCGAACTTTCCCACCAGGCCCGGAAACCCAGCCACGCGCGACAACACTTCGCCCTGCGTTTGGTCGGCATGCAAATGGTCTAATGGCATTTAATATGACTATCGTATACCCATTGCAGTCACATGAAGCGCAAGTTAAAAACTGATGAAATAATAGCCCCAGGAAGCGGGAAGGTAACCATAGGTAACCACCCAAAACCGAGGTTCCGCGATCAGGTTTCAAGCCGGTATCGCGTCTCGGCGAGGGCGTAGAGCCTGCGCCACACCAGGCGATTAATAGTCACCACCGTCGCCGCCATCATCATGGTCGCGGCCAGCAGCAGGTCGAAGTTGCCGGCGTCGGTGGCCTGGGCAATGGTCGCTCCCAGTCCGACCGTAGTATAAATCTGGCCCTTGAAGTGAAAATATTCCGCGACAATGCTGGCGTTCCACGCCCCGCCGGACGCCGTTACCATGCCCGTGACGAGATAAGGGAAAATCCCAGGCAGGATGAGTTTCTTCCAGCGCTCAATGCCTTGCAGGCGAAAAACCGAGCAGCACTCCTTCAGATCCGTCGGAATCGCGATCGCGCCCGCGATCACGTTGAACAGAATGTACCACTGCGTTCCCAGCAGCAGGAGCACGATTGAGCCGATCCCCAGTCCGCCGCCCACCCGAATTAGCAACAGCAGGACAACCGGGAATAGCGCGGTCGCGGGAACCGAGGCGGCAATCTGGGCCAGCGGCTGTGCGATCCGCGCCAGCCGCGGATTGAAGCCAATGGCCACGCCGGCGGGAATCGTCCACAACGCGCCCAGCAGCAACGTAAGATTCACGCGCAGGAAGGTCGCGCCCAGTCCCAGCGCAGCCTCGTGGAATTCCGCCTTCTGCAGCCCGGTCAGAATCATCACGACACGAACGACTCCATAACTCATAGCAGCCAGCGCCATCACGGCCAGCACACGCGTCAGCCAAATCTTCCATGCGCTGCGCTGCTCCGTCTCATCGCCGGGACGCACTCGCGAAAAGTAAAGCATCAAGCGCTCGCTCAGCGGACGCACCGTCTTCTTGCGAATCTGCTCCAGGCTGCGCGAATGTCGAATCAAATCGAGCACCCACGAGCCGGGAGCGTCGCCGCTCTCGACTTGCTCGACCTTGAATTTCTCTGCCCACGCAATCACCGGGCGCCAGATGAACTGGTCGAGCAGCACGATGATCGCGATCATGGTGCCGACACCGTAGAGAATCGAACGCGTATCCCCAGCGCTGGCCGCGGTCTGCAGATACGATCCCAGCCCCGGCAGCCGGAAGTCGCGCGAACCGAGCACGAACATTTCGCAAGCCATCAGGAAAAACCAGCCGCCGGCTACCGACATCATCGAGTTCCACACCAGCCCAATCGCCGCGAAGGGCAATTCCATCTCAGTAAAGCGCTGCCACCAGCTGAAGCGATAAATCTTCGCCGCCTCGCGCATCTCCTTCGGAATGCTCTTGAGAGAGGCGTAAAAGCTGAAGGCCATGTTCCACACTTGCCCGGTGAAGATGAGCAAAATCGCGCCCGCTTCCACACCCAACTGCCGTCCAGGAAACAACGCCACCATCGCCAGCATGACGCCGGGAAGAAAACTGAGCACGGGAATCGACTGCAGCACGTCGAGCAGCGGAATCATGAACCGCTCTGCCCGCGGGTTGTACGCTGCCACGTACCCATACACCAGCGTGAAGGCAAGGCTCAGCGCATAAGCGATCGTAATGCGCAACAAGGAAAATCCCGCGTAGGCCGCCAGCGCCCACGGGCTGCGCGAGATTTCTACCGCCGGTGTGAACGGGCCGAGCCACGTCCGTCCGACTACCAGGACGCCATAGAACAAGGCGATGCCCGCCCCGAACATAATCAGATCAGGCAGGTAGGAGATCTCAATGCTGGGCAGTTGCGTCCAGATTCGATACGCCGAAAATCCTCGCAGGCTGACTGATTTCTTCATCTTTAATTTAATCGCATCGCGAATTCAATCGGATCGCGGTGCGACCAGGAATTCTTCTTCAGGATTTCGGTGTGGAAGCCGGGCTCTGAGTCTCGACCCCGGGCGGAGGATCCGACCCCGCCGGCGGCTCCGTCTGAACCAGTCGCCCTCTTTCACGGTCGTAATCGAATATCTCGGCGTAGCGGCCCCAGTTCATCGCAGTCTCGAACTGGCGCTGCACCTCGTCTTCAGCAAAATGTTCATCGAGAATGTCATGAAAGAACTCGTCTGCGATCGAGTGATCCGACTTGCGTTTCAGCACGCTGTCAATCTGTTTCAGGATGGTCACATGGTCCAGCACAGCCTGCCGGAACAAAACTTTGCGCTGCTGAATGTCGGCGTCGGCAAAGATCACTCCCTGAGGCGTAATCTGCACGTCGCCCTCTTTCAGCGATGCGAACCCCAAGAGCACACAAGCCTCAAGAATCGGCAGCAGGTCTTCGACATCCATCACCAGTTCCTCGGACAGGCGGAAGAGATCCTCACGGCCGCCACGATCATGCAGCAGCTCCACCAGGCCTGCGATCCCGCCGACGCGCGCATGGGGCAGCATCTGGTACTTGGTCGTGCGGAGGGGAGCTTCCTGCTTCTTCAGCGCGTCTTTCAGGGCGCCCTTCGTCAGCCCGCCTTTGGGCAGAATGATTTCCGCCGTGGTCTCGGCATCTGGCAACATGTGTTCGATGTCCGGCTCCGTCATGACTTTGTAGATATAGTCCACCAGTTCAACAAAGCGCGCCGACTTGCGGTCGCGCGGATGCTTCAGCCGGATATTGAAGTCCGAACGAATCCGCGCTGGATTTCTCCCCAGCACCATCACCCGGTCGGCGAGCATCACCGCCTCTTCAATGTTGTGGGTCACGATGAAAATCGCGCTGGCCGGCATCTTTTTGTTCAGCCAGAGCTCCAGCAGTTCGCCGCGCAGGTTCTCCGCAGTAAGAACGTCAAGCGCCGAGAACGGTTCGTCCATGAACAGCACTTCCGGTTCGACGACCAGAGCCCGCGCGAATCCCACGCGCTGTTTCATGCCGCCAGAAAGTTCCTTGGGATACGCCGTTTCGAAACCATCCAGGCCTACCGTATCGAGCGTGCGTAGAGCGCGTTTGCGGCGCTCGACCGCCGGCACTCCCTTGGCTTCCAGCGGAGCTTCCACGTTCTCCAGCACGGTGAGCCAGGGAAACAGCGCGAAGCTCTGAAAAACGATGGCCACGTTCGGCATCTGGCCGTCCAGCGGCTTGCCATGCCACAGGAGCGTTCCCGACGTCGGTTGTGCCAACCCGGTCAGTATGCGCAGCAGCGTCGACTTGCCGCAGCCGGAGGGTCCCAGCAGAGCAACAATCTTCCCCGGTTCGATCGCGAGATTGGTCATCCCGACAACCTGAATCCGCGTTCCATCCGCCTGCGGGTAGGACTTCTCCACTCCCACGGCTTCGATGATCGGTTCGGTACTCGGATTAACGTCCGGTTTGACGTTCGGATTGGCGCCTGCTTCCCTCACGCTAATAATCCCCTACCCTCTATACACGATCCGCGCAGAAGCGCAAAGCGCAGTCTTCGTAATACCCGATTCACAATTGAGATCGGCGCGACCCGCTCACGCGGCGAAGTTCTCGTCCGCCAGCGCGGCGAATGGCTTGGGAAGACGATCGCTCACTTCGGCAAGAAGGGCCAGTTTCGCGGCCAATTCGCTCTTGAGCTGCGGTGGTTCGAACCGCCATCGCCAATTCCCGCCATGCAGGCTGGGAGTATTCATCCGGGCCTCGCTGCCCAGCCCCAGCACGTCCTGGAGCGGAACGATACTCAAACTCGCCGTAGAGCAGTACGCGGCGCGGATGAAAGCCCAATGAACGCCATCCTCCGAACGCCCGACGTAAGTTTCGACGTTGCGGCGTTCGTGTTCGGCCGCGCCGGAATGCCACCATCCCTCGACCGTGTCATTGTCGTGGGTGCCGGTGTAGATGACTTTGCCATCGGCGCGATGCGGCAGGTAGATGTGCGCGCCTTCGTCGCCGAAACCGAATTGCAAAACCGACATTCCGGGAATCTGCAGCCGCTCGCGCAACGCATGCACCTCGGGAGTGATGTAGCCCAGGTCTTCGGCAAAAAACGGCATGCCACCCAGCGCTTCGCGCACTTTCAGAAACAGATCGTCCCGGGGCCCATCCACCCAGCGGCCATTCACCGCGGTCGCGTCGCTGGCCGGAATCTCCCAGAACTGGTCGAAGCCACGGAAATGATCCAACCGGATGTAGTCGCAGTTTTGCGTGGCCCAGCGCAGCCGCTGAATCCACCATTCATAGCCGCGCTCCTTCATCACATCCCAGCGGTAGAGAGGATTTCCCCAGCGCTGTCCGGTCTTGCTGAAAAAATCTGGCGGCACTCCGGCGACAACGTCGGGCTCGAGATTCTCATTCAGGCGGAACAGTTCCTGGTGCGTCCAAACGTCGGCGCTGTCCTGGTTCATGAAAATCGCGACATCCCCCACGATGCGGATCGCCCGCTCGGAGCAGTACCGTCGCAGCGCCCGCCATTGTTCGTAGAAGGCGAACTGCAACGCGCTTCGAATCTGGAGGTCGGCGGCCAGTTCCTCCCGTGCCTTCGCCAACGCAGCCGGCTCTCGACGCGCGAGGCCTTGCGGCCAACGATTCCAGCTTTCCAGCTTCTCCCGGGCGCGGAGGGCGTCGAAGAGGACAAAATCGTCCAGCCACCAGGCATTGTCCGCGCGGAATTTTTCAAACCGCCGTAAGCTGTCGACTGAAGCCGTGCGCACGAAGTTGCGCGCCGCTGCAAATAACAGCGGCATCTTCTGCGCGAACACCTGATCGTATTCCACGCGACTGGCACCCGGCGCCAATCCAAAATTTGTCGGATCAAGCTTCGTGGCATCGAGTCTGGGCTGTTCAAGCTTGGCCAAGTCGAGCTTCGCCAAGTCAATCCAGCCATGTTCGGCGAGTCGTTCCAGACTGATGAGCAGAGGATTTCCCGCAAACGCGGAAGTCGAAGAGTAAGGCGAGTTGCCGTAGCCGATCGGCCCCAGCGGCAAAACCTGCCACAAGCCTTGGCGGGCGGAGGCGAGAAAATCTACAAACTGATAGGCGGCGGGCCCAAAATCGCCAATCCCGCCGCGCGAAGGCAGCGACGTGGGATGCAACAGGATGCCTGCGGCGCGCGGAAAAGACATGTCACCGCCGCTACATTCCCTGCTCGCTGCCGTTTTTGGTGAGTGCCTTGATTTCTTCCGCGTTTTTCTTGATCTTTCCGGATTTCGTCATCTCGTCGATCAAGCCGGCGACAAAAAGACCGAAGCGCTCCTGCTGTTTCTGCAGCAGCATCTGGTCCTTGATTTGATCGCGTTTCGCGGCGTAGTCCCCATCGGTCGGCTGCTGATTTTCGATCACTGCCAGGACTACCGCATTCGAGCCGTTGTTGATGGGACCGCTGATCTCCCCCGGCTTCATGTTGAAGGCCACCGAGGCCTGCCCTGCCATCGAACCCACATCGGGAACCTGCCCATCGGGCAGAACAAAGTCGCTGGTCTTCAGCGTCGCACCCAGTTCTTTCGCCGCCCGCTTCAGATCGTGCTCGGCCTTGGCTCGATCCGACAGTTCCTGAATTTTCTGCGACAGTAAAGTCGAGGAACGCTCGCTCTTGAATTCTTCCTCAACCCTGCTCCGAATCTCTTCAAACGTCGGCGTAGCAGCGGGCTTCACCGCCAGCAACTGGAACACGACCATGCCCTGCGATGCCGCGGCCTCATCGGGCGGTGCCTTCTCCGCCGCGCTGAACACTGCATCCATGAACTGCGACGCTGGCCCGAGCCCCGGCAGCATATCTTTCCGGGAGAAGAAGTCCGAGCTGATTACAGGGACTCCCTGCGCCGCAGCGGCTGCGTCCAAACCTTGCGCCCGGGCATCCTTCAGCAGCGCGTCCGCCTTCTGTTGTGCGGCTTGCTGTCCCTTCTGGTGTTTCAGGATAGGCTCGATCTGACTCTTGACCTCATCGAGCGGCTTGACGTGCGCTTCCTGCTTGTCGTCGACACGAATAATGTGGAAGCCATCCAGACTCTTCACCACGTCGCTGACTTGTCCCTTGGGAAGGGCGAATGCGGCCTTCTCAAACTCCGCCGTCATCTGCCCTTTTCCGATCCAACCCAGCGAACCGCCAACGTTCGAACTCCCGGGATCTTCCGAGTACTTCTTGGCCACGTCCTCGAACTTGGCTCCGCCCTTCAACTGCTTGAGCAAATCCTCGGCACGGTGCTGAGCTTCGGCCACAGCCTTGTCGTCGATCTTGCCATCAGCGCCCGGCAGCGGCATCTTGATCCAGATGTGGCTGACCTTCACCTGTTCGGGCACGCGGTACTGTTCGCGGTGCTGATCGTAGTAGGCTCGCAGGTCGTCGGGCGTCACCTGAACGCTGGCTTCCGCCTTACTGGTTTCGACCAGCACATACTTGACTTTGCGTTTTTCCGGAACCGAGTTTGCGTAGCTCCTCTTGTGGCTCTCATAAAACGCCTTCAGTTCTTCGTCCGTCGGATGCAGTCCCTTGCGCAAGTCGTCCTGCTTCAAAATCGCGTAATCGAACTTGACCTTGGAATTCTCCTTCAGGAACTCCGCGTGAATCTCGGATTCACTCACGCTGGCGCTGCCGGAAATGAATGCCTGCAGCTTGGTAATCAAAATGTCGTGTCCGACCTCCTCTTCAAACTTGGCGGGCGTCAGATTCGCTCCCCGCTGCAGCATGTCCTCGTATTCGGTCTCGCCGATGAAGTTGCCGCCGGGGAAAAATGTCGCCGCGTAACGCCCGTGCTGCAGTTCGTCCTTCACTTCCTCCGGCGTCACCCGAAACCCCATGCGGCTAGCCTCGCTCAGCAGAGCCTGGCGATTGATCAACTGGTCGACCGCGCGCGTGGTCTCCTGCTCGATGAGGAAGGGCATGATCTTCGCCGCCATCTCGCCATAGCGCTGTGCGTCCTGCTGCGCCATTTGGCGCGCCGTCACGCGGACTTCTTCGGCGCTGATGTCTCCGCCATCCACTTTGGCAACCACCCCCCTGCCGGGCGTGCCAGTGAACACGTCTCCGCCTATTCCGCCGGGAATCAGCGTAATCACCATCGATGCACAAATGAGCAGCAGCAGACCGCCGAGAACATACTTTGTGGTCTGCCCGGATTTTTGCAGAAATCGAATCATGTTCTTATCACTCCAGAGTGGAAAGCAGAATTTTCAATTATAAACCAGCCGGACCGAGCCGTCTGAAAATGGAACCAGGCACCTTGGAGTGGAACCCCGGACGCCTCGTCCGGGGAGTCCGTTACACAAATGCCGGCTTTCGTGCCACTCCCTGGGCGGACGAGGGCGTCCGCCCCTCCATCAAAAACATTGTTTGCCGGGTGCCCCGCGAAACTCCGCTATTGAAACGAATTAATATAAGTGTTATCCATTCTTCGGGGTATTTCGCAAACGTGTCCCCGATCGTTGTGCAGGCCCATGGACTGCAAAGAATTGACAGGAGCACTATGAACCCAAGCAAGCGGCTGGCAGTCACTCTCGTTCTTCTAGTTCAATTTCTATCGGCTTCATCGCTCTTCTCCCAAGAAACAAAACAACTGGCTCCTCCGGCCAAAGTCCAGGGAAAGACCGAAGCGTTGCTCCACGCCGCCGAAGGAAGAGTGACGCTACGCGAAGGCTGGTCTCTGCAAACGTCGGCTAAAGTCGAAGCCAAGGGAGAAGTCATCTCCACTCCGCAATTCGTGCCCAAGGGATGGCACACGGCGACCGTGCCCACCACGGTCGTGGCCGCGCTGGTGAAGGACAAGACGTTTCCCGATCCTCTGTTCGGCATGAACTTACGCGACTTCCCGGGCATGAACTATCCCAGCGGCGCCAATTTTTCTAACATCCCCATGGCGCCCGACAGCCCTTATACCGTTTCGTGGTGGTATCGCAAGCAATTTGCCGTGCCTGCGTCCTATAAAGGCAAGGTAGTCTGGCTGAAGTTCAACGGCATCAACTATCGCGCCAACATCTGGCTCAACGGGAAGCAGATCGCCAAGTCTGACGACGTGGCCGGCGCCTGGCGCACGTATGAATTCAACGTGACCGCCGCAGCGAAACCCGGCGCCGAGAATGTCCTCGCAGTTCAGGCGTACGCGCCCACCGACCATGATCTCGCCATCACTTTCGTCGACTGGAATCCCGCGCCGCCCGACAAGAACATGGGACTGTGGCGTGAAGTTTACCTCACTTCCAGCGGGCCGGTCGCGTTGCGCTATCCCACCGTCGTATCGAAACTTAATCCGCCCGCCAACGACAGCGCGCAGCTTACTGTCACCGCGCAACTGAAGAACGGCACCGACAAGCCCGTCAAGGGCAAACTCAAGGGCCAGATCGGAACCGTCAAATTCGAGCAGGACTTAGAGCTTGCGCCCAACGAATCGAAAGACGTCACCTTAACGCCCGACAAATTTCAGCAACTCGTCTTCTCTAACCCACGCCTGTGGTGGCCGGCGCAAATGGGCAAGCCGAATCTTTACGCGCTCACCATGGAGTTCGAAGCCAACGGCGCAGTCAGCGACCATTCCTCCACGGAATTCGGCATCCGCGAAATTACTTCCGACTTGAACTCGGTCGGCGGACGCGCCTTCCACATCAACGGCAAAAACATTCTGATCCGCGGCGGCGGCTGGACCCCCGATCTGATGCTGCGCGAGAATTCGCAGCGCCTGCACGATGAATTCCGCTACGTCCGCGACATGGGGCTGAACACCATCCGCCTCGAGGGCAAACTCGAAACTCCGGAGTTCTTCGACCTCGCCGATCACCAGGGCATTCTGGTCATGGCGGGATGGTGCTGCTGCGACTTCTGGGAACGCTGGCCGCGCTGGAAGCCGGAGGACTTTGAAGTCGCTAAACAGTCCCTGCGCGACCAAATCTACCGCCTGCGCAGCCATCCCAGCCTCGTCATGTGGCTGAATGGCAGCGACAACCCTCCTCCGCCGGACGTGGAGCAGATGTACCTCGATGTCGAGAAAGATCTGTTCTGGCCCAATCCTGTGGTTTCATCCGCTACCGGGAGGAAAACCAGCGTCACCGGCGACAGCGGCGTGAAGATGACCGGGCCGTACGAATATATAGCTCCCAGCTATTGGGAGATCGACACCCCCCAAGGCCAGCCCGACCGCAAACAATGCAATCCCGGAGGCTGCGGAGGCGCTTACGGATTCAACACCGAAACCAGCATGGGACCGGCCGTTCCGCCGGTGGAGAGCATCCGCGCCATGGTGGGCAAAGACCACATGTGGCCCATCGACGACACCTGG